>ERZ1026872.533-NODE-533-length-10526-cov-4.800783_pt1 | contig 10526 bp, 6 predicted proteins | sample MGYA00380166_ERZ1026872 | MGnify/ENA primary metagenome ERZ1026872 (study PRJEB33269, sample SAMEA4719802) | human gut metagenome | biome: human-associated habitat; feature: organic feature; material: feces | place: Cameroon | collected 2013-10 ... | reverse complement strand
GGAATGATACCGACTACGACGGCGAGGCCGGCGACGATATCATGGTCCAGGGCGCGGGGATCCAGCGTAACAACGGGATGGCGGGCTTCGACTGGGCGATTCATAAAGGCGACCCGAACGCGGCGAATTCCGACCTGGGTATTCCGATCTTTGTCAATCAGCAGGAGTTTATTCTGCGCGATCGCTTCGACCTGGTCGAAGGGTTATCAGGCTGGAAATTTAACGATCTGTTAATTGGTACCGATGCGCCCATCGGCACGGCGCCGGTACAGGGGACGCCGCTGTCCAACAACCTTACCCTCGACGGCGTTGCGCGGATAAACGGTCTGGACAAAGTGGTCGGCAGCAATCTCATCAACAATGCGGTCAATGGCGTGGTGCTTAACCCGGATAATGGCGCCGATATTCTGCTCGGCGGCGGCGGCAGCGACCGCATCATGGGGAAAGCGGGGGATGACATTATCGATGGTGATGCCTGGTTGAACGTGCGTATTGAGGTCAGAGATAAACTGGGGGCGGTGATTAAAAGCGTCGACAGTATGAATGACATCAAGGCTGAACTGCTTAACGGCACGTTGAACCCTGGTCAGCTCCATACTGTGCGTGAAATCCTCAACGACGGTAATAAAGGGGAAATTGACCTTGCGCTCTACCGCGACGTTAACGGCAACTACCTGTTTACCCGTAATCCGGATGGCAGCCTGACGGTCAATCATGCCACGGTATCGGCTAATTTACCTGACGGTGACGGCGTCGACCGCCTGCTTAATATCGAGAAGCTGGAGTTCGGTGATGGCACACAGCTGTGGGTGACGGCGCAAAAAGCCACGGGCAACGTCGATATTAACAACAAGGCACCTGCGGCAGGCGATATGCTGCGCGTGAGTGCTTCCGATGTGCAGGATGGTAACGGTCTGGTGAGTAATTTACCGATCGTTTATACCTGGCAGGCGCTGATCGGCGGGCAGTGGCGAGACCAGGCGACGGGGACCGAATTCCGGGTGGGCAATAATTTGTCAGGCGCCCAGCTGCGGGTGGTTGCCAGCTTTACCGACCGGATGGGCGATGCCGAAACGCTGATCTCGGCGGCCACCAGCGCCGTTGGGCCACGCGATCTTCCGACCCGTGGTCTGCCGGTGATAAGCGATCTGACTCCAACCAGGAACATGACGCTGACGGCCGATGTTTCGGGGATCACCGATGGCGATGGCCTGACCAACGGCAACAACTTCCGCTACCAATGGCAAATGAGCACGCTGTTCGGCTTTATCAATATTGTGGGGGCTACGGCCGCCACCTATACCCCAACGTTACTGACGGTGGACCGTAATCTGCGGGTTGTGGTGACCGTGACCGATGACGAAGGAAACCCTTCCGTTGTACTGACCTCTGCGTCGACCCAGACTGTCGGCAATATGCTGGTGGGCGGTAACGGCGCAACGACGCTCGTCGGTACCAACGGCAGTGATTATCTCGACGGAGGCAACGGTAACGATACCCTGTCCGGCCTGGCTGGTGATGATATTTTGCTCGGCGGAGCCGGCAATGACACCCTCAACGGCGGCGCGGGTGCCGACCAGATGACCGGCGGTACCGGTAACGATAGCTACACCGTTGATAACCTGGGGGATGTGGTGGTTGAGGGCGTGAATGGCGGAACGGACACCGTCTCGGTTTCTCTCAACAGCTACGTGATGGCTGATAACGTTGAAAACCTGATCTTTACCGGCTCGGGGAACTTTAACGGCGTCGGGAACGCGTTGGCAAACACCATGACCGGCGGCAGCGGCAACGACACGCTTAACGGGATGGACGGTGACGATACCCTGTCGGGTCTGGCGGGTAACGATACGCTGCTGGGCGGCAATGGCAACGATAGTCTGAACGGTGGCGTGGGTGCTGATACCCTGACGGGTGGGGCCGGTAATGATATTTATATTGTTGATAATGTAGGGGATAGGGTGATAGAGGCGGTGAATGGCGGCAATGATACCGTCAGAACCAGCCTGAATACCTACACGCTGAGCGACAATGTTGAAGTGCTGGCATTCACCGGGACCGGCGGCTTTACCGGTACGGGTAACGCACTGAACAACATCATTACGGGCGGCAACGGCGTTGACCGTCTGAACGGCGGCAGCGGCAATGATACCCTCTCCGGGGGCGGGGGGAATGACTTCTTTATTTTCGGCCTTAACTTTGGCCAGGACATCATTACCGACTTCGACAGCAACCCGAACCAGGGGCAGGATCTGATCAGCCTGCAGGGTCGGGGGCTGACGGCGGCGAACTTTGCCAGCAACGTCAGTATTGCGGCGAGCGGAACGTCAACGGTCCTGAGCTTCACTAACGGAGACAAAATCACGTTGTTGAATACTGCGGTTAATTCGATCCAGCTGAATGATTTCCAGCTGGGTTAATTCATCAACGCCGTAATAACAGCACAACCTTATTGGTTTAATAAGGAGTAAACTATGCCGCGCCAGTATAAGTCCACAGAATTGAAAAATGCTCTGAAAGGAACCCGACCTGCATTTATTGTGCTGCTGTTTTTTGGCAGTGTCATCAATATGCTTATGCTGGCGCCGGCAATTTATATGCTACAAGTGTACGATCGTGTTCTGGCCAGCCAGAACACCACAACATTATTCATGCTAACGTTGTTAATCATTGGGTTATACTGCGTCATTGGGATGATCGAATTCGCGCGTTCCAGCGTCATGACCCGGCTCGGTAACCGCCTGGATGTAAAGCTGAATCAGTTGGTCTTTAACGCCACGTTTAAGCGTAAAATTGCGACCGGTGATAACAATCCGGCGCAGGCGCTAAACGATCTGGCTCAAATTCGCCAGGTGCTGGCAGGCAATAGCTTATTTGCCTTACTGGATATCCCCTGGACACCTTTTTATTTACTGGTCGCTTTTCTGGTTCACCCCATATTAGGTTATCTGTCACTCGCGGGGATTATTATTTTATTTTTCCTGACGTTATTAACCGAATTGTCGACGAAAAATCCGATTCAACAGGCGAATATGCTCAGCGTGAATAACAGCAGCAGGCTTAATAAGCAGTTACAAAATGCCGATGCTATTGAAGCCATGGGAATGCTGGCTTCCCTGAAGCAGCATTGGCTAGAAGGCCACAGTAAGGTGATGATTTTACAAACCTACATTGCCGATAGATCGGCGGTATACAGCAGCCTGAGCCGTTTTGTCCGCGTACTTTTGCAATCTATATCGTTGGGCGTTGGCGCGTTGTTGGTGATCGCCGGGGAGATCACCCCGGGGCTGATGATTGCCGCATCGATCATCCTGGGGCGCGTGCTGAGCCCGGTGGAACAGGTTATCAGCAGTTGGAAGCAGTTTGTGCAGTTCCGCAGCGCCTGGAAGCAGTTAACCGCATTATTGCGCGATTATCCGGCCCCGCCAGAGAAAATGAACCTTCCCACCCCGAAAGGCACGATTAGCGTTGAAGGGGTCTTCGCCGCGCCTCCAGGGCAAAAAATCGCCACGCTGCGCAACATTTCTTTCCAACTCGAACAAGGTGAGGTGCTGGGGATTATCGGGCCTTCCGCTTCCGGAAAGAGTTCGCTGGCTAAGCTCATGGTTGGCGTATGGCAGCCGCTGAGTGGAAAAGTACGGATTGACGGGGCGGACATTTGCCAGTGGGACAAAATATTGCTTGGCCCCTCTATCGGCTACCTGCCGCAGGATGTTGAATTGTTCGAAGGGACGATTGCCGAAAATATCGCCCGCTTTAGCCATACCGACAGCCCGCCGATCGTTGCCGCAGCCATGCTCGCTGGCGTCCATGACATGATTTTACGCCTGCCTCAGGGCTACGACACCCCTCTGGGCGCTAATGGTTACCAGCTGTCCGGCGGTCAGCGCCAGCGTATCGGTCTGGCGCGAGCGGTGTTTAATAATCCGGCTTTTATTGTTCTTGATGAACCCAATGCCAACCTTGATGATGCCGGTGAGATGGCGTTAATCAAGGCGATTATCGCGCTGCGCGAGCACGGGCAAACGGTCGCGCTGATCTCTCATCGCCCAACTCTGCTCGGCGTTGTGAACAAAGTGCTGCTAATTAACGAGGGGACGATGCAGGCATTCGGTCCGCGTGAGCAGGTATTCGCCAATTTACGTCAGGCCAATATTCTGAAATCCGTCTCCGCTACCGAAGCCGCGACGGCAGACAATCCCGTTGTGCAGACCCTCAATGACGCCCCTCGCGAGGCCTTATCATGAAAAGTAAACCGAAAGCGTCTGCCATGCCGGAAACCGACACTATCGATACCAATATCTGGCCGCCGCTCATTAAAGGTCTGGTCGTTATCGTGATTGCGGTAGGCGGTTTTTTATTATGGGCCGTCAAAGCGCCTTTAGATGCCGGGGTGGTGGCTGATGGTACCGTCACGGTGTCGAATAATCGCAAAACCATCCAGCATCTCAGCGGAGGGCGGGTAACGGATATCTACATGAAAGAAGGCGATGTGGTGAAAAAAAATCAGGTCCTGATGCGCCTGGATACGTTGCAGCTGGACATGCGCTACAGCGCCTTAAGCGCGCAGTATATTTCGGCGAAAACCAGCGAGGATCGTTTACTGGCGGAAAGGACGGGGGCGGATCACATCACGTTCAGTCCGTCGCTGCTCAAGCATTTTGCTGGCAATAAACGCCTGCTGGAAAGTCAGCAGCTGCAGGCGAAGCTCTTTTTAACTCGCCGGAAAAATGTGCAGGATGAGATATCAATGATTGAGGAGACGCTGGATGGCCTGGCCGGGCAGACGGAGAACCTCAATAAAATCAAAGGCTATCGCGAACGTCAGTTCACGCTAATCAATAAAGAATTGGGCGCCGTTCGGGCGCTCAGTGAGAAAAATTACTACCCCAAAGCACAGCTCATGGTACTGGAACGTGAGGCCGCAGAAATATCCAGTACCGTATCAGAGGATATTCTCAATATCGCCAAGTTAAAGTCGCAGCAAAATGAGATGAGAATCAAGGCCTACCAGGTGCAACATCAGTATTTGCGGGAAGTGGAGTCCGAATTAATGCTTAAGCAAAAAGAGGTTGCGATGCTGGAAGATGAGCTGCAGTCAACCCGGCATGAACGGGATAACACGGTGATTCGTTCTCCTATTGACGGTATTGTGCTGGATGTGAAGGTCAGCACCGTTGGCGGGGTGATTCAGCCGGGGGAACGTTTAATGGACATTGTCGCCGCCGGTCAGCCATTGCAAATTGATGCCAAAATTCCGGTGCATGCGATTGATAAACTGGCGCCGGGGCTCACTGTTGATGTGCTATTCCCCGCGCTAAACCATGCGTTGCTGCCTTCTGTACCGGCTCGGGTATTGACGGTTTCCGCCGATCGCCTGACCGACAAAGTAACGCAACAACCTTATTACCTGGCTGAAGTTCAGGTGTTACCTGAGGGGGTGCGTTTGCTGCGTGACCATAAAATTAAGGCCGGGATGCCGGCCAGCGTCACCATCAAAACGGGCGAAAGGACATTCCTGAGCTATCTGTTTAAACCGCTAATGGCCCGGCTTGAGATGGCGTTTAAAGAGATCTGAGCGCGGTTGCTGTCTGGCATTCCTCAGAAGGTTGGCGAATTTTTCAGGCCGACCTTCTTGGTTTGTAATACCCTATTACTCACTGACTCAAGCTGGCCTCTGTTGGCCAGCCAGAATACCCAATACCCTAAGGAGCTGCGTCAACGTCATGCTGGTGAAATGGACTAAGCGCATGGTTTTATTTGTTGTTTTTGTGCTGCTCGGCGTGCTGGGGACGCGGATTTACGACATTCAAAGCAAACCGCCTCTCCAGCTGTGGCATACCTTTGTGCCGCACGACATGCAGGCTCCGGCCATCGATAATACAACCTGGGACGGCTACATCCGCGCGGAAAATCGGCTTTTCGCTGACGTTCGCGCCAACGTAACCGACAAATTGCCCGCCAGCCAGCAGGCGTCGTTTAACCGCTATTTTGCGCAAAGCCCGCTTTATCCCGGTCATTTTTCCATGGACTGGAACCGTTCTGTCGTTCTGAAGCCGCAGGGGCAGCCAAAAGGTGCGGTGGTCTTGCTGCATGGGCTAACCGATACGCCCTACAGCATGCGACATATTGCGATGCACTATCAGCAACTGGGCTACGTGGCCGTGGCCATTCGTCTGCCCGCGCACGGCACGGTACCTGGGGCGTTAACGGATGTGGCGTGGCAGGACTGGCTGGCCGCTACGCGGCTGGCGGTAAGAGAAGCGAAGGCGCTGAGCGGTAAGGATCGCCCGCTGCATCTGGTGGGTTACTCCAACGGCGGGGCGCTGGCGATGAAATATGCGCTGGATGCGTTGGATGACCCGACGCTGGACAGGCCGCAGCAGGTGGTCCTGATTTCGCCGATGATCGGCATTACGTCGTTCGCCCGTTTTGCCGGCGTTGCCGGTTGGCCGGCGGTCTTCCCGGCGTTTGCAAAAGCGGCGTGGCTCGGCATTGTCCCGGAGTATAACCCGTTCAAATATAATTCGTTCCCGGTCAACGCCGCACGTCAGTCGTATGCGCTCACTCAGGCGTTGCAAAAGCAAATAGCGGCAGGGGCGCGACAGCATAAGCTGAGCGCGCTGCCGCCGATTTTGACCTTCCAGTCGGTGATGGATTCGACGGTCAGCAGTGACGCGGTGCTGACCGGCTTATACGAGCGGCTTACTGCCAACGGCAGCGAGCTGGTGCTGTTTGACCTTAACCAGGCCGCCACCGTGACGCCGCTGCTGCGCGCGTCATCCAGTGCGGCGCTTTCACGGCTGCTGCCCGCGCCGCCGCGTCAATACGGCGTGACCGTTGTGGCGAACGTTGAGCCTACCACCACCCAAACCGAGGCCCGCACCACCGAGGCCGGGCAGATGAATGCGCGCGTGGCGCCGCTGGGCATTGATTATCCGCGCGATGTTTACTCGCTTTCGCATATTGCGCTGCCGTTCCCGGTGACGGATTCCCTGTACGGTCGCGAGCCTCAGCCGCGCAATCAGTACGGTATTAGCCTGGGGACCGTGGCCGCGCGCGGCGAACGCGGGGCGATGGTGGTTGAACTGGATGCCCTGATGCGCATGTCGTCCAACCCCTTCTTCCCGTACATGATAAGCCGTATCGATCGGACCATTGCCCGTTAAACGGCCTGCGGCACGGGGGATTACACCGCGTGCAGCGCGCCGTCGGTTTTACCGCCCGGTGCCTTTAGCACCTGCTCAATCACCGAGGCCAGCTCGTTAATCTCAAATTTTGCCACGTAGCCGTCGGCGTTCACCTTGCGGATGTGGTCCTCATTGGCATTCCCCGACAGCGACGAGTGGATCACCACCGGAATATTGCGCAGACGCGGGTCGGTTTTAATCTTGCGGGTCAGGGTAAAACCGTCCATTTCCGGCATTTCAAGGTCGGTCAGCACGAGGGCGATTTTGTCGCTTACCGGCACACCTTCTTGCGCCGCCTGCTGGGCGATATGCTCAATTTTCTCCCACGCTTCTTTACCGGTGACGTGCAGCTGCGCCGGGATATCCATGGCCTTCAGCCCTTTTTCGAGCATCGCGCGCGCCACTTTGGAATCTTCAGCCACAATGGCGGTTGCGCCCGGCTTAATATTGAATTTGCGCGGATTGAGCTCTTTCGCGTGCAGATCGTGATTTGACGGGGTGATGTCGTAAAGAATCTGCTCCACGTCGATAACCATCGCGAGGTTGTTGCTCTCCTGGTGATCGTCCAGGCAGGCGATGCTGGTAATGTACTTGCCGTTTACCGCTTTTTCGGCGGTGTGAATCTGCGTCCAGTCGAGGCGGGTGATATTCTCTACCGACTCGACGGCGAAGGCCTGCACGCTGCGGGCATATTCGGTGATCAGCAAGATATTCAGCCCGTTGCTGGGGGTGCAGCCGGCGACGGCGGCGAGATCGATAACCGGGATAATCTGATCGCGAATGTTCACCATCCCCATCAGCGGCGGCTTGATGCCTGCGGGGCGGGTGAAGCTCGGCATCGGGACGATTTCGCGCAGCTTAAACACGTTGATACCGTACAGCTCCGAGGCGTCGCTCTGTGAGGCTTTGCCCAGGCGGAACAGCAGCAGCTCAAAACGGTTGGACAGGGTCAAATTAGCCCTGTCGTCGATCTCTTTCTGGAAATTATCCATGGTGCCCTCAGCGTATAAAGCGTGAACTCAATAACGCAGTTATCGGCACCGTGAGACAAAACGTTATGCCAGCGTGAAGGTGGCGAAATCGTCGGCCAGCTCGCAGTCCGGGAAAATATGTCGGCACTCGGCCAGCAGGCGGCGGCAGCCTTCGGCATCGTATCGCGAGCTGACGTGAGTGACGATCAGCCGTTTGGCGTTAGCCGCTCGCGCCAGCTGTGCGGTTTGTTCACTCGACGAATGGCCGCGACTATTGGCTTTTTCCGCCATCGCCGCCTCCAGCGTGGCTTCATGAACCATCAGATCGACGTCACGGGCCAGCGCCAGCGCCGCATCGCAGGGGGCGGTATCGCCAAAAATAGCGATTTTCTTGCCGGGTGTTGCCGGCGCAAGATAATGGGCACCGTCGATAATCCGGCCGTCTGCCAGCGTGACGCGTTCGCCCGCTTTAAGCTTCTGGAACAGCGGGCCGGAGGGCACGCCGTCGGCAATCAGCCGCCTGGCGTCCAGCGCGCCGGGCTTGTCGTGCTCTTCCACGCGAAAGCCGTAGCACTCGACCGGATGATTGAGCGGGTAGGCGGTCACTTTGCGCAGACCATCGTCCAGAATCTCACCGGCGCTGATTTCCACCACGTCCAACGGGAAATCGGTCCATGAGCCGCTTAGCCGCAGCGTAGCGTCGACAAACTCAGCGAGCCCTTTCGGGCCATATAGCGTCAGCGGCTGGGCGCTACCGGCCATCGAGCGGCTGCAAATCAGCCCTGGCAGGCCGAAAAGATGATCGCCGTGCAGGTGGCTGATAAAAATCCGCTCAATTTTTCCCGGGTTGAACGCCGTATGCAGCAACTGGTGCTGGGTTCCTTCGCCGCAGTCGAAAAGCCACAGTCCCGGCTGCGTGGGGTGTTGCAGATTCAGCAGCATTGCTGTTACGTTGCGAGTACGCGTTGGCACACCCGCGGAAGTGCCTAAAAAAGTCAATTGCATAGCGCCGCGCCCCTGGCGGTAAAAAAAGGTCTAAGGAGCCTACCATGATTTGCTGGCAAGATTTGCACCATTCTGAATTAACCGTCCCGGCGCTGTATGCGCTGCTAAAGCTGCGTTGTGAAGTGTTTGTGGTGGAGCAAACCTGCCCGTATCTTGATGTCGACGGCGACGATCTGGTCGGCGAGAACCGCCATCTGCTGGGCTGGAAGGACGACAGGCTGGTGGCCTACGCGCGCATTCTGGTGAGTGAAGAAACGCTCGAACCGGTGACTGTCGGCCGGGTGATCGTCAGTGCTGACGTTCGCGGCGAGCGGCTGGGGCATCAGCTGATGGCCCGCGCCGTCGACACTTGCCTGCAACGCTGGCCGCAGCGCGCGCTGTATCTCGGTGCCCAGGCACACCTGCGTGACTTTTACGCTCAGTTTGGTTTTGTCGCCGTCACCGATGTGTATGACGAAGACGGCATTCCGCACGTCGGTATGGCGCGTGAGGTGACCCGCGCATAGCCGCCAATTCCCGCTATAGTAAAAGGCAAAGTCCGTTGCTTTTCAGTGCGATATTGCCTTGATACCCGCCCGCTCCCTAATCGTGGGTACTGCAATTTATGGGTAGTACCCCTTATACTATGTGGTTTTTATGATAGGGAGGTTTGCGTGCTGTCAATCTTAGCGGCGCTACAAAGCCTGTCAGCGCGTCTGGCAGACGATTTTCCCGCGTTGCCCGGCACGCGAATCCTTGAAGTCGCTTTCCCCCTGAACGATGCCTTCGATCCGCTCGCCTGGCTCAATGGTCAGGCGGTCTGGCCGCAGTTTTACTGGCAGCAGCGCAGCGGCAAAGAAGAGATCGCCGCGCTGGGCGCGGTACGCGTCTTCTCTTCGCTGACTCAGGCCAATGATTTTCTGGCGATGCAGGCGCGTGACGATGTGCGCGTTTGCGGCATTAACGCCTTCACGCCGACCGAGGGCTCGCTGTTTTTACCCCGCCTGGAGTGGCGGCGCGAAGCGGGACGGGCGGTGCTGCGACTGAATGTGTGCAGCGACGTCTCGCTGGCGCAGGATGCGGCGCTGGCGCGGGCGTGCCTGGCATTGCTCACGGACCACCACGCGAGCGCGGCCTTAACCCTGCGTCAGGAGAGCGAAACCCATCGCCCGGGTAAAGAGGGCTGGTGCCGGCTGATTTCGCAGGCGACCGAGGCGATTCGTCACGGCGAGTTTACCAAAGTGGTACTGGCCCGGGCCACGGATCTCACCTTCACCCATGCGCCGGACGCGGGGGCGCTGATGGCGGCAAGTCGCCGGGTCAATTTCTCTTGCTATCATTTCTTTATGGCGTTTGATGCGCGGCGGGCGTTTCTCGGCTC
>ERZ1026872.532-NODE-532-length-10542-cov-4.933155_pt1 | contig 10542 bp, 5 predicted proteins | sample MGYA00380166_ERZ1026872 | MGnify/ENA primary metagenome ERZ1026872 (study PRJEB33269, sample SAMEA4719802) | human gut metagenome | biome: human-associated habitat; feature: organic feature; material: feces | place: Cameroon | collected 2013-10 ... | reverse complement strand
CCCCAGAATCCGAGCCGTGATAGTAGACAGGTTTATCATAACTTAGCTTGGCAAAGTCAACCAATGAGTAGGGCATACTCTGGAAATATATGTGCAGACACTTAGAGTACCTAGTGTCTAAAATAAACAAGGTAAGGTCTATTAGGGTGACGCCTAGTAGAGCGTGTGGAAAGCACGTTAGGAGTAACTCGTCTAGTGAGGGTGCTTACTGTATTCATGGCGTATGTAAATCAGTAATGAGTAGCTAGTCGATAAGCCGTATGGGTAGTATTCAAGTTCTAGGAGCGGTCTACGGAACACTTGAGATTACTAGTATCTACACTGATACAATTCCTTAACCCAGGAACAGCTATACGTGGTTATAGTTGTATTACATAGGGTTAACTCTACACATTTTTAGAGTCACATAGAAATACTACTAAGTTTATACAATCTGGTCGCCCTTCGGTTGACTGGCATCTTATTCCACTAGTAACAAGTTACTAGTTCCACAAGATGATTAATTAGTCTTATAATTTTTATACAACGGGGTACAGGGTCCTCCCTGTTCCTGACGGAGGCTACTAACTGCCAATGTTATTCAGTTGATATATACTAACTGATTTGGCTTTACCTTATCAAAATAAATTCAAGGACATGGATAACGTTCACTATCAGTTACACTACCACTGTTGCGATAGCCAGTCGTAACTAGACTCATGGTATAATAAGATTACAAATGTATATTAGAAAAAGAAAGCAGGTAATTATGGCAACAGATATCGAAAAGATTGAGCAAATCCAAAATGTTATTACAGGTAGGTCAATTTTTGAAAAGACTTATACATACAATGACCTAGACCTAGAAGTTAACGTTAAGCTCCACTACCCTACAATGAGAGAAACGGCACGTATCCAAGCAGAGACATCTAATATCTTTCTAAACACGGAACAAGATGCAACTACACGAGCACTATACGAAACTCTATTCTTACTCCAACAAGCAGATGAGGGAACAAAGGTTTATCAACTTGTTAAAGAAAAGGTACTAAAGACTGACGAACAAGGTAAGCAACATACTGAGGAAGTTACAAACAAGGTACTGATTGAGGACTACTTCTCACTAGATAAGTATGCTAGACCAGATATTTTGTTTAGAATCACTCAGGATGTGAATGAGTGGATGAGTCGATTTCGAGGATAACTTAACAAAAGCTGGAGGAGTTAAGCTACTAGCTAGAGAAAACTACAGTCGTAACATGTGGGCAATCATGAGTAAGTTCAGTGTATTGCCAACAGACGAACGTTTCTTAAACTTAACAAACCCTCAGATAAGCTTCTTGCTAGAGTCAATGGAAATTGATGCTATCTTAGCAAGTGGTAAAAACCTAGGCGACTATGTTGAAGATGATAGCTTTGACTACGAAGGTGAAATGGAACTTCCTTCAGAAGAAGAGCAAGAAGACGTATGGAAACAGATACAAGCAATGACACCTGATAGACTAAGGTCAGACATTGATAACAAGCTTGCAAATGTTGAGGAAGAACCAGAGGAAAACCTTATGCTCACCAACCTAATGGCAGAGCGTAAGCGACGACTAAAAGCATTAGGACTTGACGATACTGATAACAACCAGAATGACCCACTTTTAGATGATGATGAAGAGATAGATACACTATAGCAAAGGAATTGACATGGTAGAAAGTAAAATTAATGTAGACTTCTTAGCTAACACATCTGATTTCTCTAAAGGAGTCACTAGGGTTAATGAGATGGTGGAAACACTAGATGGTCTAATGACTAAGATTAGCCGTAATGCTAGCAAGCCACTTTTTGACTCAAGCTCACTTAGAAGTATTAATGATATGGTTGCTTCATTGAAGCAGGCTGAGCAGTTAGTTAATAAAATAAAATCATCAGAGACAACTTCTAAAAGAAACAGAAATGCTAATAGAAGTTCTGGACAAGACAACCCATTTCAGAAGGCACTAAGAGACGATGCTAATAAGCAAATTTCTCAGTTAATAGCACAGCTTAGTCGTGAAAAAGCTACAATTCAAAGTAGTAGTAAGCTGATTCCTAACTATAAGCAAAGTAGAGGCCAAGTTAGGACTAATCAAGATTTTGATACGTACGTTACAGAAAATAAGCAGAATCGTTCTGGTGTTCTAAGAAGAGAACAAGCCAGAGAAGATAACTCTAGCATTAGGAATATTATGGCGGCTATGGACCGTTATACTAACAATATTAGGAATAACGATGGTCGTATTACGGCTGTTCAGAAGAGGGCATATAATAGTACACTAGATAAAGCTGGAGCCTTACTTGATGTTGATGATAATGGTAACTCAGGATATATTCAGAAGCTACAGGAAGAAAAGTCTGGTATTATTGCTAGAAGTAACCAAGCAAATGCCAGACTAACAGACCTCCAGAATAGTGGGATACCAAGGGAACAAATAGAAGAAGAATCTGCTAATCTAGTAAAGGATATTGAAGAGGCAGCTAAGGCACTTAACTCAGTAGAGAATAGCTTGAAGAAGGCTGACGACGCAATGATGAAGTTTAGAGACCTTCAATCAGCTGGGTCTGAGATTAAAGAAGTTACCCCTAGTCGTCGTTCTGCTTTTGCTGTATATGCTGGTATTAGCGCAGGAAGGAATATGTTTTCTTCTGGTGAGAATACACTTAGAGCAGAACAAGCAGACACGAGGTCACTAACTGCTGCTAATGGTACATATGATTCCTATAGAATGCGCAGTATGTCAGAGTCATTTGGTCTCAAATATGGTATCTCTGGAAGTGAAATGCTAGCTGCTGAGAATCAATACATCCAAGGCGCAGGATATCAAAGCAATGGTGACGTGACACTAGCTGGAGCACGTACAGGTATTCTAGCTAAGACAACAGGAGCAACTGTAGCAGACTCTACTAACCTAACCGGAACCTATGCATCTACTGTTAACGGTGCTAATGCAACAGACCTAGCACAATTTCAACACACGTTTGAAGGTGCACTAGATAAGTCTGGTATGGTAAAGAATGGTGCTAGTCAGGTTAAGGCTCTTGATAAGTTGCTTAGTACAGTAGCTAGTCAGAATGGTGGTTCTCTAACTAAGGAACAGGCTAATAACTTAGCTAACTTACAGGGAACGCTAGCAAGTTCCGGCAATAAAGCACTGATGGGTGACGCAGGGGCAAATACAATCTCAGCTATCAACAGTTCAATTACTGGTGGAGATAACTATATGATGCGTTCAGGCCTTATCATGAGTAATCCAGGTAGATATGGAAATGGTATTACGGGTTGGACTAACCAAATGTTTGATTCAGCGGAAGGTCTGTCTAATAAAAATATTCAGCAGCAAGTATTCGGAGAGAACATGTACTCTAGGCAGTTTGGTGAGAAAGCTGCAGCCGCTCTAGAAGCTAAAAACTATGGTGTATCACCTCAAGCAATGCTAGCTGCACGTAAAGCATACCAAGAAAATGGTGGAAAAGCACTATCTAATAAGCAGTTACAAGACTTAGGAGTATCTTCCGAAGCAAACAAACTAGATAAGCAATCATCTTCTATCGAAGGTAAGAATGACCGCAATGATGCCTCACAACAGGCTGCTGAAACTCAGCTAGGTCAAATGACAAACTATCTTAAGGCTACTACTGGTGCTCTAGCTGCCGATATAGGTGGTCTGGGTGCATTTGGAACAGCACTTAGAATAGCTACAACGACAATAGGGTCTGTTGCACCCGTTAAGGCGGGTAGGTATGCTGCCTCTATCCTAACAGGTGGTAATAGAAATACTTCTAAGTATGCCTTTAACAATGGGTCTGTATCAGGGGCACCTACTACATGGAACGAACGTTTATCTAACAAGATTAATACAGGTGGTGGTAAGGTAGGTAACTATCTTCGTAACACCCAAGTTGGACAGGGCGTATCTGGAGCTGCAACGTCATTCCTAGGAAGCGGTCTAGTAACAGGTACTACAGCTAAAGCAACTAAGCTAAGTAGTGCAGTAGCAAATAGCTCTAAGCTGAATGCTATTAGAGGTGTTACAACTAGTGCTCTAGGAAGAGGAGCTTCTGCATTAGGAAGTATAGCACCGTATGCTTATGGAGCTTACGAGGGTTACCAAGCTATTACTGATAAGCAGAATCGAGGTTCTCACATTGGTGGTGGTATTGGTAGCATAGCTGGTACAGCACTAGGTAGCTTCTTTGGTGGGCCAATTGGTATGGTTCTAGGTGGTATGGCTGGAGATGCCATTGGGAAAGGTGTTGGGTCACTATTTGACAATAAGAGCGTCGACAAAGATGACCAAGCAAATACCAATAAGAAGTCTGCTATTGAGAAGCAACGTGAGAAGAATATCAAGGATGATACAACGCTTACGGATAAGCAACTTAGGGCACTTAATAAGAACCTTAATGGCTCTGGTAGTGGAACTAGGTCATCGACTACAGGAACTAGTCCTTATGATAAGGCACTTTCTGAACAGGGAAAGAAGTCATCTAAGACAAATAGTAACACAGTAGTTGTTAGTGGTACAATTAATCACACTGGTAGCGTAGCCGATACTTCTCAGCTACAAGCTAATACTCAGAGTGCAATTAACAACCTACTAAGCGTACCAAGCGCAAATGAACAAACACGTAAATAACTAGCTAACGTCTTAGAGTATTACTCTAGGGCGTTTTGCCGTATATTAGCCAAAAGATGATATAATAGAGATAAATAAAAGAAATATAGGTGGTAAAAATGGGAGTAAAAGGCGTATACAAAAGAATGCCTACGATAAGTGTTAGGTTTATTACAAGCACTGATACATTTACACTACAAACCAATACTGCAGAAAATGCTAGTGATGCTAGTGTCCTTACTGATGGTAGTCTAGTAGAGCAGGTAATTAGTTTCAATACAGAAAACGACATGTCTAACGATACTCCTGTATTTAGCTTGGTATTAGCTGGACTAGATAGGTGGGATAGAATCTTACAGCCTAATGATATCGTAGTCATTAAGGTGAACCCTGGTGATGGTAACACTGTTGTAAACGATGTCATTATGGTCGGTATGGTGTCAGAAGTAAAGAAGCTAGGTAGCTATGGAGAATCTTCAGTAGTTTACCAAGTATCAGGACAGTCTATGGCTAAGGCACTAATGCAACTTAAGCTAGGTACACTACAAGAAATTGCTAGTATCACACAGAGCTTTGGGTGGATGTCTGGTATGGGAACACAAGACCAATCTGGTAATGAAGTTGTAAAAGGTAAGCACCTACAGCCTAAGTACACCAAGAGCTTTGGTGTAAGAGCACTTAACATTAAGTCCGGTTCATATAAGGATATAGATGGGGATTTAATCAAGGGTGACTCAGATACCCTAGCTATTGTTGATAAGTCCACTGGCATTAAGAACAACACATGGATATCAGTAGAGGGATATGGTGATGTCAAGGCGCGTGTTATATCAAACACCTCTATACTAGAAGATATAACACTTGGGGTTAAGAAAGATATTTATATAGATGTCTCATCAAAGTCTGCTAGAGATGCCTACAATAAAAAGTATGACAATAAAAAGGCAAGTGTTAAGGTATATAACTCTAAGAAGAGTCCAGATGAGTATTATAAGGACTCTAAGAAGTCTGACGGAAATGTTAAGTCAGATGCTTCTGGACTAATGTTCACTGGTAAGACTGCTGCGGATGTCGTTGAGAATATCATTAGGTGGTTCATGAACTTGTCGGGAGATGACTTGCTATTGACATCTAGCCTAAATAATACAGATATTCACTACACATTCAATGGCGATAGGAAGAACTTTGGAGATTGGGTAGAACTTAATCTTAGCTCTCGTGCAGAAGACGAGATGTTACTAGATGCACTACCTCTAATGAGCTTTACCGGTTCTCTAAGGCAGATGATTACTCAGGCACAAGCTAAGCCATACAATGAGTTCTATGTAGACTTTACGTCTGATGAGAAGGCTGTGTTCAATATGCGCCCAACTCCATTTGAGCCAGACGACTGGAATGCACTACAGAGTAACGCAATTAGGCTAGAATCTTATAATGTTATTGAGGAAAGCTTGAGCCATAATGATAACGAAGTTTACTCTGTGTTCTCTTCATCTATCCCAAATAGTATTACACTAAACACCGTTAGTGATTTGATGATGTACCCAGTATATTTCCCAGGACTAACACAAAGATATGGATATTCAATGCTTGAACAGCAGAATGACTATATCTTTAGGTCAAAGGAAAACGAAAAGACAAAGGGTGGTAGTGATTCATCTGGTGGTTCATTAGATATGGCTAGTGGTGACACTAAGACTAACGCTAAGAATATTGCGAGTGCTCTTAAGAAGGCTGGAGCTAGTGGGCAAGGAATTGCTGCCTTACTAGGTACAATGCAAGGTGAGTCTAATCTAATCCCTGGAACTATCCAAGGAGGAAGGTCATACGACAAGTCTACTGCTTATAGTAATGCTGGTGGATATGGATTTGGTCTAGCACAATGGGATGCTACTAGACGAGTTGGTTTGCTAAAGTATGCTGATAGTAATAACAAGAAGTGGGATAATCTAGGACTACAAGTAAGCTACCTACTATCTGGAGACACAGCCGCTAATACGATTAAGGAACTACTCGTTAGAACAGACTCAGTAGAATCAATTGTTGCAGATATAGTAGCTAAGTGGGAAGTTCCAGCAAACCCATCTGGAGAAACTGCTAAGCGTATCCCTATGGCTAAGGCATGGTATTCAGAGCTGTCCTTATCTAATGTTAAGGGAGAAGGTAGAATTGATGTATCTAAGATTGGTAAGGGTAAGACATTAACCCAAGCTCTTGGAATAAAGGATAAGAGTAATAAGACTCTAACAGAAGCTATGGGAAAGTCAAGTAACCCATATCCATCATTCTCAGATGTTGTCAAGAAACAGTATGAAGCTAGCAAGTCTAAGGCGGATAAGAAAAAGAAGCAAGCTGCTAAGATTGATGACGATAATGTAAACTTAGCTAAGAAGTATTCTGTATATCTTGCTAACTGGTATGGCAATAACAATAGCTTTATTTCTGGTGAAATTAGAGTAGTTGGTAACCCAGATTATCGTGTTGGTAACGTATTGCTTAGATATGACCCTGCAGTATCAGAGTGGGGTAGTCGTGAATATGTATACTATATAGAGTCTGTATCACATGAGTTCAGCTACACAGGCGGTTATACAACAACACTAGGCGTCACTAGAGGACTTCCAGGAGGTGTTAACCGATTTGCCACGTGGAATACTAGTGATAGTGAACTAACAGCTGAGAAGCCAGGAAACGGCGGATTACAGTTCTTTAATGGTGGGTTGTTTGGTGAACTAAGTGTTGCACAGGCTGCTGACAAGGGCTTTAAAGAAGCAGATGGAGACGAAAAGTCTAACGATGGTGGAAGTGAAGGTTCTGCAGATGGTGTCGGAACTGGAGATGATTACCCAGCAAAGTGGCGTGATGCTATACAGGATAACATTGTGGATGACTGGAGATACTACAATAGGGAGTGTGTATCATTCGTCGCGTGGAGACTATCACAGAAAAAGAAGTACAAGGATAAGAAGCCATCTGAATTACCATTCTACTTCCTAGGAAATGCTTGGGACTGGAATAAGGTAGACAGTAAGTATCACCAAACATCCCCTAAGGTTGGGGACGTTGCTTTGTTTGGACCAGGAGCATGGGGTGCAGGAGCACTAGGACACGTTGCTATGGTCTCTAAGGTAGACGGTGATACTATATACACTGAAGATTATAACGCGGGTCATCCTGGTGGCCAATATGGAACACATAGTATGTCAGCTAGCACACCTACTAAATATCTAAGATTCTAGGGAGGAGGAATTAACATGATAGAAAATATTGAGTCATACAAAGATACAGATACGTTTGTTTATGGGCAGATTCCAATTACTAAACTAGAATACTTAAAGTTAGAGAGTCAGGGAGTTGATTTATCAACAGTAAGACTACCAGGTAGTGATGGTGCAGTAAGCAGCGCAGATGGACAAGACCCAAGTAAGGACATGTCTACGGTAATGAGTAAGTTAAAAGCTATTGTAGACAACATAGTGGACCAAGATGAGATAACAGTAAAGTATAGATATAACTCTGGTAGGGAGTCAACTGAGTACTCACCATTACAGAAGCTATCTTCTGAGCTAGATGAAACTGCATTCATAGGGTGGCTATTATATGAGTTAGGTTTTATTAGCTCTGATGACGCAACTAAAAGTCTAGATGATATGCTGGCTGATGATAATTTTGATAGTGTAGGTGAACTAGCAACCTCGGATGACACAGTAGACTCAAAGTTAGATACTATTAAAAATGACATGTTATACGGCGATGTTATTATGTTTGATATTGGAAAGAGGAATGCACTAGCAGGACTATATGTTAACTCTGGTCAATTTGTCACACTTGTACCTAGTAATAAAGAGACAGATGTATCAGTTGAAAACCTATATACTAAATTTGAGAGTGGTGAGCTAGTACCAACAGTATGGCTAGATAGATTCAATGGAACGATATACAGACCTAAGTTACTTAATAGAAAGGAATATGTATGGTACAACAGTACAATAAACAACTAAGTAATAAGCCTAGGTCACAGTCACTACTAGGAGACACAGTACCTGTATCTTCTATAACACCAAGTAGATTAATCATGGCAGAGGTTATTAGTGTAAACTACCTGTATAATACAGTAGAACTACAAAGCATTAAGAACCATGAAATGTTAGTTAAGTCTCAGAGTAGAAACGGTCAGTTCTCGGCTAAGTTACCTGTTACATTCGGTGGGACATACAGCAACGGTAAGACCTATGGTGAAACAATTCCTATTAATGTTGGGGACCAAGTTCTAGTAGGGTTCTTAGATGAAGATATTACAGCTCCAGTTGTTCTTGGGGTCTATAAAGACAGCAGTGTTTCATACGAGCTAGCACCTACTAACCTAGTTTCTGGTTCACCAGACGCTGACGAAAAGAATCGTAAGTACACAATGGAAAACCTTGTGCTATTTCCTAGCCAAACTTACGATTGGGTGAGTGGTAATGGCGATAGAGAGTCTACATTCCAAGGTAGGTCATTTGTAAAATTAGCCACAGGACTATTTGGAAGTACCCGACCAAACGACTATGGGTATGACTATAATGACCTAGAGCGTATACACCTACGTGGGCGTGACCTAGAACCTGAAGAGCCAGAGTTACCACAGATTCTGTTCCAACATAATTCAACCTTTGCAACAAGTAAGACTAACGTACTGTTTGATGATGACTCTACGTTTGCTATTAGCAAGATAAAGAACGATGAAACTGACAATCACCGCTCAGAAGTTAGGCTAGAGGACGAAGCACATGCAGCTATCAGAGTACAGGTAAATGACAAGAAGCATAATGACAACGCTATTTACTTTGAGGTTGGAGCAGACGCAGAAACAGCTTATCTATCAGCTGGTGAACATAAGCTAGCTCTAGATGAGGAAGGTAATCTACTACTTGATGGTAAGCCATTTGGTACAGGAGCATCAGGTGAAGACTTCGATAAGATTAATGAAACACTCACTGAGTTATCTAAGGAACTATCAGAATTAGATGGTAAAATAGATGACTTTGATTCAGAAAAGTTCACAGCCCTAAAAAATGAGGTAGAGTCTATAAGTGGTGAAGTTACAACCGCTATGAGTCAAATTGACGAAATAACAGGTAAATACGAACTTGTCATCAAGCAGTATAATAGCTTAAATGATACTGTAGATAACAATAAGCGTGCAATAGATGACTTCACTGTTCTTATTAACAATGCCGCAGGTGATAGTGTATCACTAGGAGCTAGGCTAGATAAGATTGAGTCTAGAGCATTAGCTATTGAGAAGATAACTAATGAAGTTGTTAATGCCCGTAAGGACAATGCAACAGGGGCAACTTATGACACTCTTGGACTAAGACTAGATAATATATCTGGGCATGTTAAGGATTTGCTAGAGGAAACAGCAGATATTGCGACAATCAGAGAGACTGTAAATAGATTATCAACAGCATTTGAATCTCTTGAAAAGCTAGTAGATGATATTAACAATAAGCTTGCAACTCTAATAGGTGGTCAAGACGTTAATACAACCTATATACTAACAGTAACAACTGATAAACCAACGGTTATAAGGCAAGGTTCTGGTGCAACGATAACTCTTGGTGTAAGGGTGCTAAGGAATGGTCTAGATATAACACCGGTTGTTAAACCGGAAGATATTGCATGGACTAGGGTATCGGGTGATACTAACGCTGACGCTACTTGGAATAGTAATAACCCTAACAAAAATGGCCGTACACTAACTATATCAGAGTCTGACATTACTAATAGTGCTAGGTTTAGAGCTAGTCTAACTAACATAACTGAGCCTGGTGTTACAGTATTCTATGGTGAGATAGAGGTCACAGTACTAGTAGATAAGCCAACTATAACTACTGTGCTAATACCAAGCGTAGATACAAACCAGATATATAATGC
>ERZ1026872.531-NODE-531-length-10543-cov-8.872140_pt1 | contig 10543 bp, 7 predicted proteins | sample MGYA00380166_ERZ1026872 | MGnify/ENA primary metagenome ERZ1026872 (study PRJEB33269, sample SAMEA4719802) | human gut metagenome | biome: human-associated habitat; feature: organic feature; material: feces | place: Cameroon | collected 2013-10 ... | reverse complement strand
ACTGAAATGCCCGTTTCATGGCATCTAGTGAAGCGTCGCAAGGTCCGCTTTGAGCGATAAGCGGACGTGATTGATAAGGATCACATAAATCTATCTGCGCCACCAGATGCTTCAATTGTCTGACCGGTAACAAACTGATTACGGTCTGAAAGTAAAAATGCGGTTATTGCCGCAATATCTTCTGGCAATCCAAAACGACCCACTGGTGTTTTCTCTTTTCCCAGTAATGCCATAACTTCCTCGTCCGTTTTGTCGGCCAGTTCCGGACGGCGATTGCGAACATTAGGCAGCATATTCTGCGCCCAGTTATCCGTTGCTACAGCACCTACACCGACCGCATTAACAAGAATGCCGTCCGGTGCGACGCTCAATGCCAGGCTGCGGGTCAAGTTGTTGATTGCAGCACTCAGGGCGTGCGAAACAGTTAGTTGCGGGTTTGGGTAAATACCTCCAATAGATGAAATATTTACAATACGTCCCCATTTTCGGGCCTGCATGCCGGGAATAACTGCCTTACAAAAGCGTCGCATGGCGGAGAGTTTTGTCTCCGTCATTGACAACCAGTCTTCCTCTGAGGTTGTTAGAAGAGTACCTGTATGTGCTCTTCCTGCATTATTTACAAGTAAATCAATATGTTGAAATATATCTTCAGCCTGCTTAACGACCTGTTCTGGTAGCCTCTTGTCTGTCACATCACCGGCAAAAGGCAGAGCCTTCACGCCATATTTATCTTCAATTTTTTGCGCTGCCAGAATTAACTCCGCTTTTTGCCTTGCAACCATGACCAGGTGCACACCATTCGCGGCTAACTCTTCGCAAATACTGAAACCAATTCCAGTTCGTGCGCCCGTTACCAAAGCCACTTTTCCAGCCAGTTTTAAATCCATCTTCAGCTCCTTACATTATGCTAAGTGATTAATAAGGACATTATTAGTAGCAACTTGCTGTTTCAGAAGCTTGTGGTTCAGAATTCAGACGTCTGAAAAAAGCAGCCAAAGAATCGAGAATCGGTACTACGTATAGTCGCCAACATTGAGTCTAGAACGAGGTGTGAACATGCGTACTGATAACCATGAGCTTTCTTCAGGCAGGATCCTGATGCTGGCAATTATTTGCTGTATTGTTGTCGCTAATATTTATTTTAATCAGTCAGTTCTTAACCTGATTGCAGCCTCCTTCCCCTCAGAATGGAAAGCGGTGTCGTTGATCCCCATGGCTACCCAGTTAGGGTATGCAGCAGGCTTATTCTTGCTGATCCCGCTTGGCGATTATATTGAACGCCAACTCCTTATCCTACGTCAGGCGCAGGTATTGTTTGTGGCACTGCTCGGCATGATGCTATCTCCAACGGCATCGGTACTGGTTTTCTTCTCATTCCTGACAGGTATGGCCGCAACGGTCGCTCAACAGATAGTGCCGCTTGCGGCTTCCCTTTCGGGGAGCACGTCGCGCGGTAAAACAGTGGGTACTGTAATGGGAGGGGTTCTGGCTGGGATTCTGACTGGTCGGGCTATTGGGGGACTTATCGGCCAGTATTTTGACTGGCGAGTAGTCTTCTTATTCGGCGCGACCATGACACTGCTGGCAATTTTTTTCATAGCCAGGATTTTGCCCGTACAATCGTTACCGTCCCAGAAGTTTAACTACCTGGCAGTGCTCCGTTCGCTAGGAGAATTATGGAGAAGTGAGCCTCAGGTGCGGGTTGCCACACTGACTCAGGCACTGTTATTTGCTTCCTTCAGCGTGCTATGGACGGTACTCCCATTTTGGTTAGCCTACCGCTACCATTACGGTGCAGGGGTAACTGGTTCCCTGGCAGCACTCGGGTTAATAGGGATCCTGTGCGCACCTTTAGCGGGTAATTTCAGCGATCGCCAGGGGCCTTTCCGGATGGTTCTTCTGGGCGTGATACTAATGTTACTTGCCTGGATTGTTTTGTGGGGCTGGGACAGTATGACAGGTATGCTGGTTGGTATTCTGCTGCTGGATGCAGGTGAACAATGTGTACTGATTGCTAATCAACATACCATTTATAATTTGCGTCCCGATGCCAGAAACCGTCTGAATACCCTTTTTATGTGCGTAATGTTTATTGGTGGCGCATGTGGCTCATTGACCGCCACCTGGTTATGGGAGACGACACACAACTGGACGTTGGTTATTTCTGCGGGTGGCGGACTCGTGGCGCTAGGCATGTTAATCGTTGTCAGGCGTAACTATTTATCCCCCCAGACGGGCACATAGCTCCAGCGCATTTTGGACGTCTGCAGCATGCTGAGAACCATCGATATGGCTTAATGCATCTATTAATAACTGTTTTGCCGTCACGCTGTCTCCAGTTTCAGCATGCAGTCTTGCCAGTGAGCACGCAATACGCAATTCCCAGCCATAAGCCTGTTGTTTGTGTGCTTTCTCAAGTGCCTGTTCCAGTTGCTTACGCTGAGAGTGCGCTGGTAAATGCATGGAGGACAGACGCATCAGTTCTGGGATACACCAGTTTTCGTGTGGTTTTTTTTGTGAGAGACCGGAGTCCATTTCTGACAGCAAAGGCGAATATTGCCAGTCTAATCCCATTGCTTGTAGTGAGCTAAACAGCTTGGTTTGCCTGACTTCAGGATGGGTGAGCTGCTCTGCCCATCGGAGAAACAACTCACCGTAGGTTTTCCAGAAATAAAGATTATGCTTTTCAGCCAACGTAATAAGCCAGTCAGAGGCCATTATCACCCAGCGTGGATTGCGATCCAACGCAGCTGTCATGCAGGCACCTTCGGCCAGCGCACAACAAAGCGAGCAGATATGTTTCAAACGAGCGGCTTTTTTCACTGCACTCCATGCCATCCGTTTCGCAGCCTTATACTCTCCCTGTACCCAGAGCACACGGGATAAAAATGCTTCCCCAGCGGTCTCCTGGTCGAGCCCAAAACGGAAAGAACGGCCGGAATCTTCAAGAGCAAACCGGTTCAGAGATTGCTGCAGATAATCTCTACCGAGGCTATGCTGACCTAAAAAATGGTAAGATACGCCTACAATTCGCAACCCCGTAGCTAGCGCGACGGCATCATCAATCGCTCTCGCGAGTGTGCACATAGACTGCGCATGATGAAGCGATATATCCAGTTTACCGATTCTCAAATAGTACAACCATAACCCGTAATGAGCCTGTAAGCGGATCTCGTTGTCGTTGAGTTGATCTGCAAGCATTAGTGCTGTTTGCCAGGCGGAACACGTCTCCGGGATAGGACCTTTTGCCCAGGTTGACGCTTTTCCCGCTGCTGCGCTGAGATTCATTCTCTGACGCAATGTTAAAACCACTTGCGAACGTACTTCACTAAGCAAAGGGGAAATGTGACGCTGGCATTCATTATAAAGTGAATATTCAATCCAGAACGGCGTCATAGCTTGTAAGATCTCAAGCCCTTTAACGTGGTCTACCCCCTCAGTTAATGTCTGCTGTAAAACACTGCGTAAATCATTGAGGATGGGGTCATAACGTTCTCGCCACTGCTCCGTTGGCAGCCTGTTCCAGTCGAGCTGAGCCTGCTCTGCCTGACGATGGCAATAGTCAGCAAACCGGGATGAAAGCCTTGGGTATTCTCCTTGCTGCCTGAGTTTATCGCAAGCGAACTGACGCAGGGTTTCCAGTAAACGAAAACGGGTTACGGGTACCTGAGTGCTGACCTGAATCATCGAAAGGGAAAGCAATCGTTGCAGATCGTCTACAATCTGCCACCCGGTTTCTTCAGGGGGCTGCAAGAATTCAGTAACAGCGTTCACTGTGAACATGTCGGTGAAGATCCCCAAAGAGCAGAATAATTTCTGTTCTCGTGGATTAAGTAATTGGTAAGTCCACTCCAGCGTAGTCTTTATTTTTTGATGTCGGGATACCCGGGCGCTCTGCATATTACTCAGGAGTTGGAAACGATCCTCCAGGCAATGATAAATCTCGCTGACGCTCATAACAGGTAAACGGGAGGCAGCAAGTTCAATTGCCAGAGGTAGTCCGTCGAGATGGCGACATAATTCGCCTATCAAGGACAATTCACTGTCTGATGGGTGGAAGTCAAAATGCCGATCACGGCCTCGTTCAATAAACAGGCGAACGCTGGGAAGTGTCTGTAATGATTGAACATTCCCCCCCCGTTTTTTCCGGAACCTTGAGGGGAGGGAGCCGATATTGTTGCTCGCCCGCGAGTTCGACTGCCACCTGGCTGGTTAGCAGCATTGCGATATGAGGCGCAGCATTCAGAAGCATAGCAATTATGGGTTTTAATTCGTTAATGACATGCTCACCATTATCAATCATCAACAGACACCGACGTTGGGCAAGCTGATGAGATAAATCATGACTGTTATGAACAGCAGCCAGTGGCAGATGCAATACCTGTGAAAAAACAGAGAAAAGGCTGGAGGCATCGGTGATGTGTGCCAATTCAGCCACGCAAATGCCATCTGGATATTGCGTCTGAAGAAGGTTAACGACTTCCCAGGCGAGGCGAGTCTTACCCACTCCACCTGGACCTGTAATGGTGACTAGTGGATGCTGACGTATTAAGGCGCAGATATCTAGCACGGCTTGGTCACGGCCTAAAATAGATGTAAGAAAAGGGAAAGTAACGGGTGACAATCTTGTGGGGTCTGAGGACATCATCGGCGGTTTGGATGTGCAATTAAAGCGATATCCAAAACCAAATTCGGTCACCAGTAAATGACGATCGTGACCTAGCACACGGCGAATCGCTGAAATCTGCGCCTGGAGATTATTTTCTTCAACGATTTCATTGCCCCATACCTGAGCAAGTAGAGAGTCTTTACTCACTACCTGACCTTTTGCACTCACCAAAACAACCAGCACATCAAAAGCCCTGCCGGATATTTTTACCGGTTTGCCACGGTGCAGCAGAATTCTCAGTTGAGGCCAGATTTGCCACTCAGCGAAGCGGATTTCATCGGTGGATGTCATGATATTACGCTCTTAAGTTCGACACACCCTATGTCAGACTGTCGCTATTATAAAACCATGGGCATCGTGTGGCATAGTCCGGTTGTTCATTCAGTCTGAAAGCATGGGAATTACTTTCAATTATGGACACTGATCGTGCGTGCAATAGGATGGAAAAGCATCAAAGTTGTAACGTCTGCTCTTGGCACTAAGCTGTCGTAAGAGAGGGCACTGTTTATCACGTAAGATTTGATTAGTTGAAGGTCATAAGTACGGATGATCAAATCGGTGATGAGAATGAGATGTGCAAAAGGCAGGCATACAACAACTCAAAGACTGAACAATGTGCGATGGCTCGAAATGAGCTATGGAAATATGTTAATGAGAGGAATGAATGATCTGTGTGGTTATGGAGTAGTTTTACCATATTCGAAGGCGTGATTTTGGAGGTAGATTGGAGCATAAACAGGGACACATTAATAGCTGCTATACCCTGACCCTTAAGTTTAATATCTTACTGATCTATATGTATTTAACTTTGTGGCTGATTGATTTTTTCCTGTGTAATTGTAGCGTGTTTTTCGTGCAAATAGCGTAACAGGGCGTCATTGCAAAAAACACCCAGCGCATTGGCTCACTGACCGAAAAATCTGTGAGTTAATAAGTTAACGTAATCACTACAGTGTCAGTATAACCCCCTGGTGATGGCCATTTCTGTGCTGGGACGGAACCGTAAACCACCAGGCTCTGCGCTTGCCCATCAGCGGAATACTGTTTTTCCGGATTGCCCTGCGTCCATTCCATTGAGTGTGCTGCATCCTGATACAGCGCATAGTTTACGCACTCACCGTTATGACACATTGAACGCTGGTTCCCCTTGGGGTGCAGACCATGACCGATGCTGATGGAATAATCCGTCCCGGTTGGGCACTGGACAGTAATATTCGCCGTGGATGTCGCCTGTAGCAAATCGCTCTGAGCGGGGCTCTTGCTGCCGAATGCCATATCATCCACGTTGACAACTTCACAGCCGTTTTTCACCGTAGCAGAGGCGCTAATCTGGTCAGTAATTGTTGTACCATTCAGGGCGCCACAGGCCGGGAGCGCTTGTAATGAACTGGCTGAGGTGTATGCAATTTGGATTGCTGTGGCGTAATCATAGTATATCCCGGCGCTGACATTAGTCTGACCAGGGTTTATCTTGCCGATAAGCGGTATGTCATGTTCAGCGGTTCCGCCTGTAGACAAAGCAAAATCGATTTGAGCATACACGTTGTTGTTTTGACTCAGCGGTGAATGTTGATTGTAAATCGAGTAGACCGAAAAATAGAGCGGGGTACTTGAAGGTTCGTTCTGGCTCATCGCCAGCGGATTGTTCGCCATAACCTTTAGACAGGCGCGGACATACTCGACCTGACCGTCGTAATTATTACAGGTAAACGAAAGTCGGGTTGCGGTTGTCTCAGTTTGTCCGGGGGTGACGGTACCAAAATCCAGTCCAGAAGGGCTACCATTCCAGCAGTTAGCGGCCTCGGCTACTGGGCTGAATTTAAACATCATCACCACAAAAAGGGCGATAAACCAAAGGGAACGAGTTACTGACATAGTGCGTTAATTTTCTCCACCGAATGAGAAGCGTAAAATTGTGATGGCAGTTTTAGCGAACAAGAGTTAGATGCCCACTGAACGTTCAGCGTTCCGCCTGTCGGGGGATCTTCCAGATAAATTTTACCTTCATAACCAACAATGGTTTGTGGGGTACCCTGACTGGGCGTCTGTCCATGAGTATCCTGCACGCTAACTTTTGCGGAGAAGGGCACATTTTTACCATCACGCGTAGTGACGGTTAGCAGAACGGCATGTGTGCGATAAATGTTAAAATTGGCGACGGCACCGCGCCCGGTTTGCGGGATCAGGATTTCATTAGTGTAGGGGGCGCGATAATCTTCATCGAGACTCAGAGGGTCGATGTCGATATGGTTTGCCTGGTACGGATTAAGGTTGTTCAGAAACAGCATGCCATTACTATCCGTATGGCCAACCGGGCGATGTTCGAGATAAACCGGCACATTCGGTACCTTAGCCGTATCTACGAGGGCGAAAGCGCTACCTAATTCGCGGGTGGCGTAAAAGTGCCCCATAAACAAACCTATGGCACCGGTCATTGAACCGTAGTAGTTATTTTCTTGTTCATCACGATTATAGCCTAACGCCAGATCGCTCCAGGTGTTGCGGCGCTGGAGGCTAGCATGGATGCTTCTATTTTTACCTTGTTGTGCAGAGAGATTCCAACCCCAGCCCGGTTTATTAGATTCCAGTGAGCGCGTTAGGTTAGCTTGTACGGAATTTCCGTCTTTATCATGGTTATCCTGGAATGAGAGGTAATCCTGATGACGGAACAGTGGAATACTGAACGTGACGTACACGGTAGTGTTGTGATCGTCGCTAAGTGCTTGTGTGACGCTGGATGAAATGTTGATCTGGTTATCAAAACTTTTTGACCAGGATAATCCCAGATAGCGTTCTGCATACTGAGGGAATGTCTGGCTGACCCAACTCGCACCGAAAGTGCCCGTCATATCAAACGACACGCTGGCAAATGCAGAATCTTCACGGGTGGCAATATCATTATCTGCTATAGATGAAATATCGCGAAACCCCCTGGTGGCCCGTGAGTGTGAGAGCGAGAAATTAAAAATCTGATTGTTCCACTGCCAGCCGGAACCCCATTGGTTGCCACTATTGGCCTGATAACGGCTGGTGGCTGCGTTGGCATGTAGCGTCCCCAGTGACGGAGAGAGCAAATAGTCCCAACCGATCCCCTGATTATGCAGACTGCCACTCTGTTCGGTATGCATGCCGATGGTGGTACTGTCGTTCAGTCCGTGACGCCAGTCGCCCACACCTATCAGTTGCGGATCATAGGCAAAAGAACGATAGGTATAGTCTTCACGCACCCAGCCCAGGCTCATACCCCAGGTTGTAAGACCATCAGAAAGGAGTTGGTTGGTGCCGTACAGATTCAAATCCACCACGCGTTGTTTACCATTCACATCGGTGATGACCACCTGCGCACCTTCGCTGCCGGTAAAAATCGGCGCTGTGTTAAGCGTAAATTGTCCGGGCTGAACTTTCTGCGAGGAGGTTCTGATTCCTCTGACGTACAGATCAACCGTGGATGGGAGCGTAACACTATCGGTCAGGATATCCTGCGATGACGTATTGAAGGTGGGTTGGGTACTGTAGTTATGCGCAAGGCTAACGCCGCCAAAACGAACGCTATTCGTCCATGATTGCGAGGATGTAAAACCATCGCCGATCCTGAGTGTGAGCAGTTTATCCACGTTTTCGTAGTTCCAACTGCTCATCAGGCGATGAGTACCAGTTTGTGCCTCGTTGCTGCTCGACTCCTGCGTGTTAAAAGAGGTCGAGAAAAAGCCTGGGCCAACGCCAAAGGTGCGAAATTCGCTATAGGCTGAAGTCTCTTGTATGCCGTCTTCATTGCTGGCAAATAAATCGTAGTTAAGTGCCAAACCCCGCACTTCAGGTGATAACTCGGACATACGGATAAGGCGCGAGCTATTGCTATTGGAAAGATGGCTTTCTCTGTCGAGCCAGTTTTTACTGGCAGTAATAATCAAGCTTTGATTCAGGTTGTCGAAGGTAACACTGAGGCCATCTTGTGAACTGATATCAAAATACCCCTTTTGTTTCGGCAGGGATGACACTTTCAGGTTAAGCTTATCCATATCTTGAGCAGCAATATAAATCTTATTGTTGCTATTTTTGGCTTTGATAAACCCCTTAACTGGTTGATCATTTATCGTTGCAGTCAGATACAGTGTCTCATTTTCTGCTGACTGGACAGAGGGACATACCAATAAAAAAACAACAATGGATTTAAGGTGTAATGTTAATGATCTGCGTTTTAGCATTGTCATTCAAATTAAGTGATAAAGATGACGCAGTAGTTATTCCATTCGGTAACGGCCATTCCTTTTCACTATGTGGTAATACATACCCGAGTAATCCATTGCTCATGGCAACACTTCTCTTGCCAGAAAAAATAAAAACATCGCTTAATTTAACATGCTGTGTGCCATTGTTTTTTATTTTTAACATTAATGGATGAACTGAACGATCGATTGATACATCTAGTTGACTACTGATGGGTTGGGTATCTTTACAATTAACAAATACCGGGATGGAATAACGCAGCAAGAAACGAACCCCATCTTTATCAGCCATATTATTTTCACCAGGGAGTTCATCAACGATAATACGGTAGGCCTGCTCGTTATCACCACTACCTGGCGTTGTTAAGATAACCCGGATCAATTGCTGGCGGGAGACCGGGATTGTGGTCATAGGAGGGCTAACCATTACATCCTGGGTCTCGGTCAAGTTGTCTTTATTATTTTGCTGTTTCCACGCATAGACACGGATCTGTGCCCCGATAGTGGCGCTACCTGTGTTACGTACATAGATAGCCTGGGCGGATTCTTTACCACAGAATCCCAGAGTGACCGGGTACACCTGCAAGGTGGCAGCGTATGAGTTTCTTGTGCAGGCCAGGCTCAAGACGCTAACACCAACCCATAAAATAAATCGCTTCATATGCTGCACCTTTAATATTAAATCAATATGTAACTGTTAATGTAACGGTATCGGTATAGTCCCCAGCAGAGGCCTGTTTCAGGGCATTTGCCGTTACTTTCCCGAAGATGGGCAATGCTTGCTGTTCACCGGTACCGATAGCTGAAATACCATTATCAGCCAGAGAAGTGCCGCCAGGATGGTCGGTAGAAAGGGTATAGGCTACTTTTTTTGCATCGGCGGTGTCGTTAGAACTCATTTCGAAATCGTGAGTTTTATCCGTTCCGAGCATATACCCTGTGCCGTTTGTACAGGTTACATAAGCTTTGGCAGAGGCTGTAACAGCCCCATCATTACTACCGTGTGAGCCAAAATCCATATCATCAACGCTGACCTTGCATGATTTTTCGACGGTTAGTTTTACCGTCATTTGGTCGCTAACGCTGCCTGAATCATCTGCAAAGACAGCGGATGAAAATAAAATGCTAATCGCAGTCAGAGATAATGCAGTGGCTTTACGGTTAATCATTTTAAAACTCGCTAAGGTTATATAATCGATTTTATAAGGGTGGGGAAAGGCGAGGAAGGATAGAGATTACAGGTTAATTTTGATTATGTAATTGTGCTATGTGTAAATCATGTAAATGGCTGGAAAGGGTATTTACATTCAGTAGGGAATCGTTGAATCACAACCTCGGGTGTCACGTGATATGAGTTGAATTAGCGCCATAAAGAGTCACCCCTCCCGGTGGTTATTTCCCACCGGGAGAGACATCAATCCAGATTAGAACACCGGCAAACCCAGCCCTTGCTTCACTTCTCTTAATGTCTGCTGCGTAATCTCGTGCGCCTGCTCGCTTCCTTTTTTGAGCATCGCCATCAGCATGCCTTTATCCTGAATGTAGGTTGCACGCCGCTCGCGCATTGGCGCGATGAGTTCTTGCAAGCACACTTCCAGCTCGTTTTTGCATGTCCGGTCACCCAGTCCACCCCGTTGGTAATGCGCTT
>ERZ1026872.528-NODE-528-length-10562-cov-5.080423_pt1 | contig 10562 bp, 15 predicted proteins | sample MGYA00380166_ERZ1026872 | MGnify/ENA primary metagenome ERZ1026872 (study PRJEB33269, sample SAMEA4719802) | human gut metagenome | biome: human-associated habitat; feature: organic feature; material: feces | place: Cameroon | collected 2013-10 ... | reverse complement strand
GCTTTCCTCCTTTCCCCTTTGCACTTTTTGCACAAAACGTACAGTGTCGGCCTTTGAATTTTGTTGATTTTGCCAATTGTTTTTTGTGCTTGAATATGCTATACTTATATCGTCGACGGACGCGAAAAGGCGTCGGACGTTGGAGGCTTAAAATGAAGTTTGAATTTTCTGTTGATGAATTGGTTGTTGTTGTTTCGGCTTTGCGAACGGAATATCGCCATAACTGTGAAGGGGCGATTATTGCACGCCGGAAGCAGTCGGCTGCAAGCACGATTGACGCCGCGAGTGAATTTTCGGAAATGGCGGGTTGGTTCGATAAACGTTGCGAGACGTGTGCCGACTTGTACAAAAAGATTATTGACAAAAACATTGTGGAGGATCTGTGAAATGTACCGTGGAAAATACAAGGTTTGTTATACCCGCGTCCGAGAGACGCGGGACGCATGGGGCAGACCGTGCGAGTTGAAAGAGGAAAATTTTTGCTACTGTCAGGATATCGCCGAAACCGTGCAAAAGGTCGGTTATCTGTTGCGCGGGGGTTGCTATGATATCTGGATTGAGGAGGTGAGAAAAAAATGACTGACGTAAAAGTGAATATTTGCCTGTCGATTCCTGAGTCGTCGCGGATTTCGTGGGCGTTGCGCGGTCTTGCAATGCTTGGCAGGGGATTATCTGTTGATGTTGCGATGGATTTATTCCGCTTGGCAAATGAAATTGATACGCTGGCGGCAAAAGCCGTTATGTCTGCTGAACATGATAAGAGTATATGACGAACTAAGCGACCGCGTTTATTACGTGGCTACTTTTTGCGGTCGGGTCATTTCTGGCATTCGCTGGACTGATCCGACAAACGCGGAGATTGAGGAAATGGAAGAGGTAAGGGAGAATGAAAACAGTCTATTTGTTTGCGAAAGTTTTGGAAACGCGGAAGCCTACCGCGACCGCGGAACGGGTGATTATTGGCGAAAGAGAGATAAAAAGCGCCCACTATTTACCGTTTGATGTTCCGAGTCCGTCGGAGGACATAAACGGAAACGTTTTGCATGCGTTGACGCTTTACTATGGGGGAAGTATTGCTTTGCAAATTGGTTGCTGTGAAAATATGCCCGTATTTCTTACGGACAACGACAATAGCGGGGCGGTTATTATCTGGTATTTTGGAGACCGCAAGGGTGACCGCATGACGCGGGTCATTGTGACGGGGTATGATATTAGCCGATGAATTCACCAGAGTATGCCGCCCCGGTAAAATGTACCTTGAGTGCAAGCCGCGCCGGAAAGACCCTTTGCAAGAAATACCCGAGCCGTTCGCAGACATGACAGACGCGGTAAATTGGGCGCGTGCTGTGCCTTATGAACCCGTGTATATACTTTGTTCTATAGCTGACGGAAAAGCGTTTGTTTGCACCTCTACGGCGGAATTGTGGGAGCGGCTGTTACAGCTTAACCCCCGCACCGTCTGGCTATACAATGCTACGCTTGCCCTCTCGTGGGTCGATTCGTGGCTTTTGAAGCAAAAGCGGTGGAAGCTGATAGATAGCGGCGAAATGGCGGATCGGACGTATAAAGACCTTTTCGGGGCTTCCGGTCAGCGCTACCGCCTTACAATGGCGCAAAACTACCGGGGAACGGAAAAGGGGGAAGATAAGCGCCGCCGCCTCCGTCATGTAAATTTTTTTGACTTTCAAAACCTTATAGCGGGCGGTCTGGACGCGTGCTATAGATCTATGGGAAGTCCCGAAATTCCGACGTTTTCGGATGAATACGCGGAGACGCGCAGAAACGCTCTTATAACAGGGCTTGCGCTTCCGTGGTATGATTCTAAGCTGTACGATCTAACGGGCGTACATATCAACCGAGACACGCCGGAGGCGCTGACGATCGGAAGCGCGGCAAAAAATCTCATGCTTGAGGCGCTCTATAAGAAGGGGAGCAAAGCGGCAAACAAAAAAGAGTTTTTGCACGTTCACCAGATGACGCAGGCACTTGACGAGTGGTATAGAACGCGTTGGATATACGCGGGCGGTATAACGTACCTTGCGAGTCAATACAAGGGGCAGTACATGCCGGAAATCTGGAGACGTGACCAGAACATGAAATACGGTCACAATATAAAGGGAATGCGCGAGATCGTCGGGAGGGCTAAGCGCCTAACATATGACGAGTACGAAAGAAAAAAGCAGGCAGGGAATCCAGACAAAAGCTATTTTGTTTTTGTTGTGGTTGAAATTGACATGCACCTACTGGACGGGATGGCGCCAATCTATAAAGATCCGCACTTAAAGGTGAACCGGTCACATTATGCATATACCGCACGCGGAGAGGATGAGGCGCTATTGTATTTTGATTTTGAACTGGAAGAGTTGTATAACTGGTACGAAATCGACCTTTCCGTCGCGTATGTCATGGAATTTCAAACACGCGAAAATTTTGGTTTTTCGGAGGCGATCGACCGTGTATTTTCGGCAAGAAAAAAAGCGAAAGAGGACGGGGACAAAGTTTTTGCAGGGGTTTGCAAATTGTTAGTTGTTTGCATGTCTGGAAAACTTGCGGAATGCCCTATTTTCCCGGTTTATGAAAAAAGTCTTGATGAACGGGACGGGATGGAGAAAACGCGCCGGATCGGCGAAAAGGTCACGGGTTCATTTTTGGACGTTCGGCAGGGTGCATATATAACCGCGATCGGACGAACGGAGGAAATGCGAGATATTCGGCTTGCTGTTGCCCGTCCAGCTGATTCGTTGGTATATGCCGATACGGACAGCATGCACACAACAGAAGAGCCGCAAAACCTTACAATTGACCCGGACGGTTTGGGAGCGTACAAAGACGAAAACGGCGGAACGCCTTTCACGTCGTCGCTGTATCTTGCTAAGAAGATATACTATAACGCGAAGCCAGAGCCGGACGGGACGGTGACGGATTACGACGTAAGAACGGCAGGAACGCCACGGGAGACGGTCAAAAAGCGGCTTGACGGCTTAAACATTATGGAGGTTATGGAAACGTTCACGGCGGGGCGCGAGTTTGCTTGCGAGGCTTCTATTATGGTTCGCGGCGGGTATGTAAAAATACCGATTTTAAAACAGCTTGCACGCGATGAAAAATTTATTGTGAATAATTACGGCGGATCGGTTGATCTGATGAGGAGGGAAACATGAAAAAAGATTTGATGGATGGTTTGATGTTGTTACTTGCTATGGGCGTAGCTTTTGCCTTCCTGTTTTTGATGGCATGGGCTTCTATTGGTTGGAGGTGATCGCATGGCAACGAGAGTAAAAAACGGACGGAAAGAGCCGAGAGGATCGAAACGAAAGGAATCAATCGACATTTTGAAGCGCCGAAATCACTTAACGCAGGAGCAAGCGGAGGCGGAATATAAGAAGCTGACGACGACGACGTCTAAACGTGTCCGAAACTACAAGAAGTTGACCGGAGCACAAACGGGAGTAACGACAGAGGACGTGATATATAGACATTTGAGATACGGCGGGAAAGATGAATTTTCGAACGAAATAATGAAAATTCCTGCGACAAACCCGAAAGTAAGTAAAGCGTCGGCGGGCGGAGATATTGAGCGATACGCGGAGACGACGAAGGCGGCGACTTATACCGCTTCTGCGAACGCATGGTTTGTAAAATTCATTCCGTCGATCCAGACGGCGGGGAAGGGTTCGAATCTCCGGAGGATATGGGAGACGTTCACGCAACGGGTGTATAATGAGACATTGGAGGGGAGAAACGGAAAGGCGGGCTTAAAACTTCCGGAAACGTTTTGGGCGGATTTTGATAGTGTCGGCGTTGGTCTGTTTCCTGCTGATTACGGACTACCGAGGTCGTGGAAGGTGTCAGAGGAAGCTATAAAATGGCTGATCCGAACCCTGACGCGCTGGTCGAAAGATTACAAAAACGCGACAAAGGGCGGAAGCGGGGCAGGCGCTGACGGCGGCGGCGGTGTAGATCCTACCTATGGATCATAAAAAATAAACAAAAAAAAACGGCGAAAGGTATTGACATTTTCGCCGTTTTGCTATATAATATAATTACTTAACCGCCTGTATAGCGATTTTCGCGGAAACTGTAGGAGCAAACGGCGCGACAGAAAGCCGCTACAGCACTGCCCGCAAGGGCGCGGTACGCAACCGCGCGGAACGTATCAGGGCACGGGATAGTACACAAAAGGGCGGGGCGGTCGCTTATGCGTCCTAACCGCCCGAAATTGGAGGAAAAGAAAATGAACGACGATCCGAACCAGACCCCGACCGAACCGGAAGGAAACGACGGCGGAACGCTTTCCGCTGTGGTTGAATCTCTGCAAGCGAAAATCAGGGAACGCGACGCAGAGGTTGAGAAGTGGAAAAAGACGGTAGAGGACAGAGACAAAACAATCACCCTTTTACTCAATGGCGACGACGGCGGAACGCGCGCCACTGGGGACGTTGAAAGTTTCCGCAAAAAATGCAATTTTTGAAAGCGAGGTTATAAAATATGGCTGATATCATTTCCCCGATCTCTGGCGAGGTCGTAACCAATGCAAGCGTTGGAAGCGTTTGCGGGCTTCTGTACGCCGATCTTGCAAAACTTGTGGACGGCGCAGACATTGAAACGCGCTACCCTGAATTCGACCGTTCCTATGGTGAATGGGGCGCGATCATTCAGGAAGGCAGAATTGGAGCGGCTTCTGCTACGGATGTTGACAAGAACGCAACAGAAATCTGCGGTCCTTATTACTTTTCGGTTGATTCCCGGTACTACGACGATTGGATCGAAAAGAAATTTCCTTCCGAGTTGCGCCGCATTGACCTGACAAAGGTATGTCGGAATCCGGAAGAGTACGAAACGCTGTTGCGCCTGACTGCCGAACGCAACATGGCAGGCTACAAAAAATTCATCAACAAGTCGGTTGATGCAATGTTTTTGCAGAGTGCAACCGCCGCGCCTGCGACCCCTGACGCTCTGATCGGCGCGCTGTCCGGTAAGGCTACCGTTTCGGAAGCTGTCACCAATGGCGGCGGATTCCTGAACCCGAAAACTCCGACCGCAACGAACGCCGCAAGATATGAGATCATGGACGACGGCGCGACCTATGCGACGATCTGGAAAGAGGTTCTGCGGCAGGTTCTGCACATGAAGGTTGAGAATAACACTTACACCGAGGGCGCGGAGGAATACGGCTTGCAGGAGATTTCCAACCGCTTGAGTGTGTACGTTCCGATCGACTTTTTCGCAGATACCAACATCGAATATTTGCAGAGCCTTTTCCGACTCAACGGCATGGATAAGATTCCGACGATCCGCGAACACAACGGCGCGGATATCGTGACCAGCGACGGCAAGCGCTACGGCGTTATTTACCTGCTGGATCACCGCGTGATCAACCACGTGAACCGCGCGATGTATTACGACGAGGCGGAAATCATGTGCCGCAAGTCTAACATGGTCGATCTGCACACGGAGGACATGGTGAAATACAGTCCTTTCTATAAGGCGTGGGCGATCGTGTTTAACTACGACGTTGCAACGGCAAGCGCGGAGGTGGTGAACGGATGACGCGTATTGTTGACAAAAGAAACGTTTGCATTGTCGCCGTGAAAAACGATAACAACGATTCGAGTATTCAGCTTTATAAGAGAGGTACTCTTGACGGGATTGTAAGTGGGAAATATGGAGATAAAATTGAAGTTCCATCCGATTTGCAGTTTCCGGTTGAGCATTTAACCACGCCGGATATGATTGCAGTTGTAAATAAATCGTACCCTAGCGGGAACGAATACGTTTCCGTGAAAATCAACGGAGTTGATGTCCCTGCCATTGAACTTGTTATTGGGGGGGATACCTACCATTTGTGGGGATTCAAGCCGCAGGATTTTGTGAAATTCGATTTTACTTAAACCATGGCAAAGAAAAACGCAAACAAAGCGGCGGGGTGTCTCCGGTGTGCCTCTGCCGATGATATCGAACGGCAAATGATAAATTACGCGGCGGGAATTATCGGGCTGCGGAAAAAGGACGAGAACGCGCCCGATCTCCCGCCGGACGGGTGGGTTCAGAAAAACCTTATCCTTGATGGGCGGTGCGGCTACCTGACAAGCGACGATAAGTCGCGCGGATTCTACGTCTTGCAGGGGAACGCGGGGCAATATGGGCGGTATGACGTGCCGGATCGGGTAACCGCCCGCCCGAGCCGCTACGGAAAGGCGCTTTCCTTTCGGGTAAGCACGAAAAAAATGGCGATAATTCGGGCGAACCCGCAAAGCTACCCGCCTATTATCTCAATACGCCGCTATGCCGGATTGATCGCGCAATGCTATACTGCGCTTGCGGTAAACATTGTAGCGAGTTCGAAAGCTATGCTTTTGGGGGTTGACAAAAACCAGAAAGACGCTTTCGAGGATTACTTGATGGGTCTATACGGCGGAAACCCGATCGGCATTTTTGAGCGTGACCAGTTGCAGAACGTGGAAACGCTGGATATATCCGCCCCCTTCATTGCTGACCAAATCCACGCCCTGATTCGTACCCTTGAAGGCGACGCACGCCGAGAGATGGGCGGAGTAACGCCGCCGCAGTACAAGGCAGAGCGCACGCAGGGCGCGGAGGTTTACGCGGCGATTGGCGAATCAATCGACCTTGTGAATCAGATCATAGACACCGGAAACGCAGACCTTGAAGCCTGCGGCGCGCCGTATGAGTTCTACAATCGTGGATATTCCGCCCGCTATGATACGGCAACAATGGACGACGCGGGAAGCCCTGACGAAATGGAGGATGAAACGGATGAAACATAATATCGAAATGGCGGTTGGAACGGTTTCTGGATTCATTGGAATGGCTACCGCAACAAATGAAATCGTGGCGATCGTTTCGGCAGTCTCTGCCGCTGTTTGTGCTGTTGCCGCTCTTGTGAAAGAGTGCCGGAAAGCGTTTCCGGCACTCTGGGCAAAGATCAAGGCGGCGTTCGGAAAGGATGGCGAAAAGTGAACGGGTGCGGTTGCTCGGGCGGAAACTATTATATCACGCTATCGGATGCGCGGGAGCGTGACGCGCGTGTGAACGAGGCGCTGTCTGCATTGCCGGAGGAACAGTTAAAACTGTTGACGTCGGCGTATAATTTCCGGTATTTGTGCTTTCCTGCTGTTCTTGTTGAAAGTGGAAACGATACGGGGAAGGTTGGAAGTGTTGAGGCTTCCGACGCATGGATTGAATCGATCAAAAGTTATATTTCGCTTTACAGCGATTATTACAACGGATTGAAAAAAAGCCTTGACCGCCTGATCAAAAAGATTTTGCCGCAGTCGGACGATTCGGAGATTTACAGCCTTGAAATGGTACACGAAAACTACGCCGCCCCAAACGGCGTCATTTCGGGGTATGATGCGAACCGATACGCGACAGACTCAAACAAGACACGCCATGAGGACATGGCAGAAATCACAAACCGCGTTGTTCTGCTTCAAAACCAGATCGAAAACATTTCTGAAAAGTTTGTAAAAGCGTTTGAGCCGCTGTTCTTGTGTCGGCTGTCTGACGTGCGGGATGCCGTGGAGATGATCGGGGAAAGGATGCCGGAATGAGAATTAACTTTTACAAAACACCTTTCAACAGGTTTCAAAAAGATTATAGCGACAACACAGCCGCGTATTTGTCGCGGCTGTCAGTTGTCGCATTTTGTGAAAGCGACAGGTGGGAGATGCCGCGAGAAGAGATGCGCGTCACAATTCCAAATGACAAAAAACTCTTGCCGTACGCTGTTTTATACACAGAATTGAATTACGCGGTGATAGATTATTCCATGGACAGCAAGAAGGACGCGAACGGGAATATTTTATCAGGCGTCGCGCCGCTTAAGTGGTTTTATTTTGCTGAATATGACCCGGACAGCAGGGACGCGAACAGTTGCGGAATTCCGATACGCTTGTATATTGATTGGTGGGCGATGTATGTTAATTTGTCCGATGAAAAATCTCTAACCCTTTGCAAGGGTCTTTTGCGGCGTTCACATGTGATCTATTCGGAATCTCTGAATAATTCAGCTGTGGCTGATTCGTCCGGGCTTGTAAACCAACCGGACGGAATAAAAAATATAAAAGGGGTTCGGCTGTTCGGCGGATCTTCGGCCGATGATTCGCTAACTGGGTACGGTTATACGATTATCGTAAAATACAAGGTTCAAGCGTCGATTATTGCGGCACTTTCGGAGTCGAAATATATATTTGTTGCTGTGACACCTACGGCGTCAGCGCCTTCCCCTAATACAAGCACCGGGTTTTCACGCCGAAAAAATGCGATGATTGATCTTTACCAGTTATCAAAAATTGGTAAAATTCAATATGACACGATCAAGGATGGAGAAGTACAACACAATAACGATCTTGTAACAGAATGCGCCGGGGCGTGGGTTGTTCCTTCATATATTGGCGGTGATATATCGTCAACAAGTTTTTCTATCGGAGGAACATTGACGACGGAGCAGGGCGTTATAATTGTAACGACCGAAACGCCGACGGTGTACGATATTAACAACGGATACCCTCGCATATTGATCAACGATTTTTTTACAACTCGATCTATAAATACCTATGTATCGCTCGAACCGTCCTATAATACGCTAAAGCGAGTCGGAAACATGCAAACGAGCGTAGAGGTATCAGGAAATGGGTTCGATCATGTGGCTGTTCTGGATTCCATGATTACTCTGTCAAACGCTGATGTTAAATTCCGCGTGATGGTTGACGGTGTATATACTGATTTGACGGATTCGCTTTCTGTGAATATCCAATCGGCTAATAACTATCTTGACAATATCAAAACGATTATTAGCGGACTTTCAAACTTTGCGGGAGGGGTGGCTACTATTGCGGTAGGCGCGCAAACGAAAAGCCCCGCCGCTATTGCGGGCGGTATTGAATCATTGGCAAGTCAAGCGGCGTCATATATCGGATACGCTCCGACGGTTTCGAAGTATCAAGAGGGAATGAACGGCGTTGTTAATATGAGCGTAAAGACAAGATCTAATGATGAAATATACACCATGGGAATTGCTCTAATTAGATTTACTCCGCTTAACGAAAACGATATAAACACGGAGTTCAACACCTACGGTTTTTCGGGGGCTGTTCAAGTGTTGGAAATTTCAGAACGAAGCGCACAAGCATATTGTTATTATCAATTGGAAGATCCCAAAATCAACCGAACGGAACATATTCCGGAGAGAGCAAAACAAAAAATCTGTGATATCCTATCGGCAGGCGTTACGATATGGAGCGATCGCCTGCAAAATCGATATTGTACAACAAGGACGTGGCTGTGATGTTTGATATTTTCGGAAAAAACGGTTATATTGACCTGTTGCGCCTCTGGAGTATGCGCCCGGTTTTGGCTTATGTCAGAACCGGGAGAGGTCCGGGTAAAACAACACTTTGCAGTACGTGGAGCATTAGGCACGCAAAGCGTAACAAGGACGAGTATATGATATATATACGGATGTCAAGGGCGCAGGTAAGCGAAAGTAAAAAATCATGGTTTAAGCGAAAAAATTGCAAACTTGCCGGGATATCGGAGGATGATACAAAAATCGACGGAAACTTCGGATATATCCGAATAAGGGGTGAATGGCGGAAATGCGTTCGGTTTGTCCAATTGTCGACCGGGAAAAACTATCGGAGTTCTGACGATGACCGCGCCTATTGTATGATTTTTGACGAGGGCGACGCAAAGCCGGAGGTATTAGCGAGATATCGCGGAGACTTTGCCGATGATCTGGCAGACCTTCACGACAGCATGAGACGAGAGAGCGATTTGCCATTGCTGATTTTCAGTAACAAAGAGTGCGCAAGCAACCGTATATTAAATTATCACGGAATACCAGACCCGCCGGAGTTCTGGAACGGTATCCGGAGATATAACGGGAAAACTTTTGCTTTTGTTTCAACCGACAGAGGCGGACCGGAAACGAGCGAAAACGTCCAACGCTTCAAAAAGTGTTACGGAAAAACGCGATATGGAGCGTACAGGTTCGGAGGACACGCGCACAGCGGCACAGAAGCCCCTACAAGGGCGAAGCCGTCAAATGCTATCAAGTACACGCAAATAGCGTTTTCGGGGCTTCCTGCCGTGTCATTGTGGCGCTCTGGTGATTACTTTTACATAACGCAAGGAATAGACCGAACCGCCTCGAAATATACGTTTGTAGACAAGCCGACGCATGCCCTAAAGGGCGCGATGGTTTACCGATCGGTTGACCTGAAAAACCGTTTCGGTTTGCTTTCTCGGTGCTATCGTCGATCAATGGTATTTTGTGAAAACGCAGCAACGGCGGAAATATGGGAGCAGATCGCCAAAAGGCTCGGGCTGTAAGGCTCGGGCTTTTTTGTTTTGGCTCGGAGAGCCGACCAATTGAGGACGCGCCGCGCGCGTCGACCTATTCACGCAAGGCGAAGCCGCGCAGGGCGCAACGCGCCCGGAGGCAAACACCGCTTGCGGTGTGCGCAGGAGCGAACAGCGACGAAAGCCCGCCCTTGCACTCTCCGCGCGAGAGGAGAGGGGAAGAGGAGGCGGGAGAG
>ERZ1026872.526-NODE-526-length-10564-cov-4.791227_pt1 | contig 10564 bp, 10 predicted proteins | sample MGYA00380166_ERZ1026872 | MGnify/ENA primary metagenome ERZ1026872 (study PRJEB33269, sample SAMEA4719802) | human gut metagenome | biome: human-associated habitat; feature: organic feature; material: feces | place: Cameroon | collected 2013-10 ... | reverse complement strand
GGAGAAGCTGGAAGCGAGAATTGCTGAAATTATCCCCGAACATTACTGCGATGGCATGAAGCCTGATGGTGACGGTGTTTTTTGGATTAATGGCGGTTGTCTGTATGTCGAGGATGCGGAAGTGATCAGCGACAGCGATGCCACCCATCTTGAAAGGCTATTGTGTCTTTCTACTTTTTAACATCATGTACGTAGACATTTACTTATAAGGGTGTATTATGCCGCTCCTGTCCGTTATTGCGTCGCTTTTCCTTGTAGTGGATAGCGTCTTCATAGGCAGCTTCAGAAATGCTCTTTTCCCTGTAAGTGGTCGAGTGATCGACATAGTTGTCGGTGTGTTTTTTTGCATTTCTATTTGGAAGCTGGCTGGCGCATGAAAGGTTTATTGGCAGTATCGTTAATGTTGTTCTCGGCTCTCTCTATTGCGGATGAGCAGAAGGTCGAGCAGTGTGACATGAATATCCTGAAGATTGAAAATGGTGAGTTGGCACAGGCGGGTCACGCGATGGGCCTGGCCATACTGACCTCAGATTCAACTCAGTTTTATGCGGTGGTAGGTGATCGAATCATCAACTCCCCAATCCTAATGGACCACAAGGGTCAGAAGACCGGTCAGAAAGCTGGCACCGCATTCTTCATGCGAGACGGCAGCTTTGGCGTGATGTATGACGACTTTGGGTACGTGTTTGATAACTGCAAGAAGGTGGCGTGATGGATATCGGCAAAAGCATTGAGATGGAAAAGATAAGACCGTACTGGCGAGCCAAAGGCTTTACGCGCCCGGAGAACTTCTCCACCACGCTGGAGCGGAACGACTGCCAGATCGTGTATCGATACCGCTCATGGCAAATGATTGAGCACGGAGAGAAGAAAGCCAGGGTGAAGTCACACAGCCTCTACAATCTCTTGACCTCCATCACCTAATTCAACGACTGACGTTAGTGAATGCTAACCGTTGAATATCAAGCTCTCTCAGGTTAGTAACCACTAGGGGGCTTGATAAAAATCTCTTAATCCGATGCGTTATAGCAATCGCCGCTGATGGCATATAGTGCCGCTGGCAGCATACATAACACCGCTCACAGCATACATAATACCGCTCACAGCATACATAATACCGCTCACAGCATACATAACAAAAAAGCCCTCAATTTGAGGGCTTGGGCCTGTGACCAGCAAACCACTTTTAACCTACCAAAGTACCGCTGACAGCATACGATTCAGGCTTATTGCCGCTGGCAGCATACCGAATACCGCTGGCAGCATACATAACACCGCTGGCAGCATATCAAAGCAGCTTCAGCCCGTTACTCAGTATCTCAATAAGCTTGATATTCTCAGGCGTCAAGTCCGCTGACAACTCTGCTATCTTGTTGATCATGTTTTGCTTTACGGCGTCCATATCGCCTTTCCCCTGTGGCGCTTCAACCTGCTCTACCAGCTTCTCAGGATTATCCGGCTTCTCTTCACTTACAGCTTTAAGCTTCGGATTTCGGCCGTGGATCTGGATGTATACGGAGCGGCCTCGCTTCACTTCTGAGTAATCGAGATACCCAAGTTCCTGAAGTGATTTAAGACCGTTCCTGATGGTCTGGTTCTGGGAGCTGACGCTCGCGCTGTTCAGATTCAACCTTGCGCGAAGACGAGCCAGAGAGATCGGCGCCGGCCGCGTCGGAAGGCTCTCAATGAAGGTGTATAGCGCCTGGGCGGTTTCTTTTCGTGGGAGTTTGTTGATGACCTTCAGCTGGAGTAGGACTTTGTGATCGAACCGGTACAACTCCGACAGCTTGGGCTCGGCGTGAAATATGATGGTGTCGTTCTTCTCGTTGTAGTCCACGCTATTGACCAGGTGAACCATGAGCAGAGAAATCTTGTTCGATCCGTCAACGTTCTTTTCTTCGTATGTGCGCTGGAAGGACAGGGTCGTGCGCATTATCTTCAGCAGGCTGTTTGTAATCCTGTCTCGCAGCGTCTTTCGTATCTGGGAGGATGGGTACCCGCAGAACTTGGCAAACTTCGTGATGCTCAGCTCAACGCGCCCACTGGCCTCTCCGTATTCGGCGAGAGATCGGACGACGCCGACCCACGTCTTGAAGTCATGGTCCATATCGAGGCGAGGCCCGGTGATTTTAATGTCTGAGTAACCCTCAGATCTCGCCACCTCAAGCTGAACAAGTTCTTTCGAAGCGTCTATCTGATTTGAGTTATTTCGTTTACTGTTTCTCGTGCCTTTGAGTGTTGGGACAAACAAGCCGAGTCTCATCAATGCGATGGGCTGTACGGTATTGTTGTTGTTGGGGGTGAGGTCGCCTGTGTACAAGCTAGGAACACTTTCGTCGATCGCGTCATCGTCCTCGATTAACGGTATGTTTTCTTTCTTGTTTTTCTTTCTTGTGGACATGTGGATACCTCATTACCAAAACCGCTGACAGCATACTCCATTTGCAGTTGACAGCATACTTAAAACAGTCCATAGCATACGACAAACCGCTCGCAGCATATCCTGTACCGCTCACAGCATACGAGAATAGCCTCTCAAGGCAGACGTGGCGCGGCTTGCGGGGATCGGGGATCTCTTTGGATCTAATATATGATCTCTATAGGGATCTTATTATTTGGATCTATCCGGTTGATATGTGGATAACTTCTCTCAGAAATATTTCACATCACGACTAGGCACATTCAACAAAGCCTAATCGAATTGTTTTATGATCTCCCTGGCCAACAAAAAACTAACGAGACGACTATGGGCGATTTGAAGCACCTCAAGTATGTGAAGCGTCTGGAGGATGGCTCTTTCTCCGTTATACCGACAAAGCAGGTCGAAACCCAAAAGGATTTGTGCAGTCTGTGTGGCATTGAGTCTGTATGCCGCATTCGCATTGCTCGCGAGCGTATCAAGCAAGCTGGCGCGGAAGTATCAATGTCATCGTGCAAACGCTACGTCCCTATCCTGACGTTCCGCAAACCGCACGTTGGACTGAATCTGACCTTCTTCAACACGATCCGCGCCGGGACTACATGGGCGTTTCGTCTGAATAAGGGCAGCATCGTATGCCTGGCAGACGCAGAGACAGGAGAGCCTATCAGGTTCATGAGAGTGGAAAGCGTTCGCACCGGAGGTGTAGACAGTCTTCTCGCCAAACACGCTCGATTCAACCATCTTGCCGTAGGTGGCAAAGGTGCGGAGTTCACGAGGAACTTTGTCAAGAAAGCCTATGGCCACTTCCTGAAGGAAGATGGGATGCTGACGGCGATATACCTGCGCAACATCAAATCTGACTTCGACTACCAGTACCACGACGCGACCGACGTTCTGTATATCGACGGAAAGCCGGCGCCTGATAACGTTATTTCCATCAGTCGATCCTGATCACCCTCCCGCCGACTGCCTTAGTCGGTGTTTTTTGCCATGATGATATGTACTTGCTTACATATCTTTTTAAAACGATAATCGCCCACCTGTAAGACACCAATCCGCCTTTCAATTCAGCTTTTACGCCGTATGCATATGCATATAATTAAGCGAAACAAAGGAGAAAATACACATGAGCAATCCTTTCGGACTGATCTCTGATCAGCACTACAACAACTGGAGCCAGTTCGGTCGAACAATCGGCCTCGACTACAACTCGCGGCTGAAAATCCAGCTTGAAACAACGCTTGAAGCAGCAAAAGCAATGAAGGCAGCGGGTTGCGAATATCTGTTTTGTGCAGGAGATACCTTCCACGTTCGCGGAACACTCCTTCCCTCCGTCCTGAACTACGTGACCGAAACGTACAAACAGATCATCAACGAGATTGGGCTGAAGGTCGTCATGCTGGCCGGCAACCACGATTTAGAAACGAATGCGTCAGTCTACTCGTCAAATGCATCAAGCAGCCTGGCAGGCATTGGCGTTCACGTCGTCTGTGGCGCTCCATACAGCGTTAAGGTGGGCGATGCGACCATTCATCTGGTCAGCTGGCGCGAAAGCTACACAGAGCTTCTGGTGGACCTGAAACAAGTTCGCGCTGAAGCGGGTGATGGCATTCACGATCTGATTATCCACGCGGGGATTAACAACGCGATCCCAACCATGCCAAACACCGGCATCGATGCCGAAGATCTGAAAGCGCTTGGATTCCGCAACGTCTACGCCGGCCACTACCACAACCACCGCGAAATTCTGCCAGGCGTTATCTCTATCGGCGCACTGAACCACCAGCAATGGTCTGACGTGGGCAGCATCGCCGGCTACATGATTGTGAATGCAGACGGGACGTTTAAGCAGTACGAAACATCCTCGCCGAAATTCATCGCGCTGGAAGGCGAGATTAGCGAAGAGGATCTCAAAGGCAACTACGTCCGCTATCGCGCAGAAGTGGAATCGGACGAAGAGGCAGCGGAGATTCGCTCAGAGCTCGATGCGATTGGCGCGGCTGGTGTGGTCACTGCTTTTGTCCGCAAACGTGCGCTGGCGGTGTCTGGGCCAAGTACGGCGGATACGCGGCGCATAGACAGTCTGGGTGAGTCCATCAGCTCATACTGCAAGGCGCAGCATGAAAAGACCAAAGACTTCGATCTGACCGCGCTGGATTCTCTGTGCAGAGAAATCCTGATGGAAGCCGAAAGCGCCGGAACATCGGATTGAAGATTTTAATTCCCGACAAGACCGCGCTGCAACGCTTGAATAGCGGGATGACTGTCTGTGTTCATAGAAAACACTTTGAAAGTGTCGTGAGAAAGAGTCTGGCCCGGTACGTGAAAACTGGCTTGATTGAGAAAGTGATTTTCACCTCTCACATCGAGTACCGCCGCGCAAAACTTTCTGAAAATACTAACCCGGAGCGGTTATGAAATTTCTACAGCTTAAAATCGAAAACTTTATGGTCATCGGGGAAGCGACTGTCGATCTGGATGCTCGCGGACTCCTGCTGATCCAGGGCATCAATAGCGCGGACTCCAGTGCCGCCAGCAATGGCGCGGGTAAATCCACGCTGATGAACGCGCTGATGTGGTGTCTGTATGGCGAAACAGCCACGGGTTACAAAAGCGATGATGTGCTTTCCAGCCACAACCCCAAAAACTGTCGCGTAACGGTGATGATTGAGGATGAAGGCCAGAAGTACGCCATCATCCGCCACCGCAACCACAAAGAGTTTAAGAACCGCTTGCTGGTGCGCAGCGAGGATGGCGATTTAACCAAGGGCAAAGATACGTTAACCCAGCAACTGGTTGAGCGTCTTATCGGTTCGTCAAAAGACGTCTTCATGGCGTCCATTTACGCCAGTCAGGAGGCGATGCCAGATCTGCCTGGCATGAGCGACAAGAACCTGAAGGAGATCGTCGAGGAAGCGGCCGGGGTCACTCGTTTAACCAAAGCGTATGCGGTGGCGCGTGAACGAGCCAACAACGCAGCGAGCCAGGTCAATATCATCCAGACGAAGATTGACGCTAAGCTGTCGGTCATCGACACCACGGAAGATACGATAGGTCGTTTGCGTGAGTCGTCTGATCGGTGGGTGGAGACGACGAAGGAATCGGCCGATCGCGCAAGGATACTCAAAAATAATGCCGAAGTTGCGCTGACCGAGCATCAAATGTCACACAGTGACGACGATATCGAAATCGAACGCATTAAGCGCCGCATTCAGGAAGAACAGGCGAAGATGTCCGGCCGCGCGGAACACGATGCCAAGGTATCGAAAGCCAACACCATTGTCGCGACGATGAGGGCTGACATCCGTAGCCTGGTGGCCGAGAAAGACCGCAAGGTTAAGCAAATCCAGCGTCACCAGAAGGACGCGGAGGTTGTCGACTCTAAAATCGGATCGCCATGTACGACGTGCGGTAAACCATATTGCGAGGAAGATTTGGGAGCGGTTCGCGCCAGCCATAAGGCGTTGGCCAGACAGGTTCTCGAAGAAGCGAAGGATGTGGCCGCCAAACACAAAACGCTGGCTGAAAATCTTGAAAAAGCTGAAGCCATTTACGATACGTTGGTTGCCGCCACTCCAGACGTTTCGGCGATCACTGCAACCATATCCAGCCTCAATACTCAGCTGACCAAACTGAATGCGAGCAAGTCTGAAGAGAACATGCTGGCGTCCAGGGTGAAGCAAGCCGACGATGCGCTGAAGCAGATCATGGAAGCGAAGAACCCACATACGGCGAACATCACACAGCTGGAAAAGACGCTCTCAGAGACGCGCAAAACGTTCAAAGAGCTGAAGGAATCTATGGGTGAGGCCAAAGCACGCCATGAGCTGCTGGAACGCGCCAAAGCGGTTTACGCACCATCCGGTGTCCGCTCACACATCCTCGCATCGATTACGCCGTTCCTGAATGCCAAAACGTCGGAATATCTGTCCACCCTTTCCGACGGAAACATCACGGCCGAATGGTCGACGATGGAGGAAACGAAGAAGGGCGAAGTTCGTGATCGCTTCAACATCGCGGTGGAGAAGACTGGCTTCAGTCGAGACTTCCGTGGTCTGTCTGGCGGCGAGAAGCGCAAGGTCCGTATCGCTTGTGCGCTGGCGCTTCAGGATCTGGTGGCCAACCGTGCGAGCAAAAACATCGAGCTATTCATCGGCGATGAAATAGACGATGCGCTGGACGCGGCAGGACTTGAGCGTCTGATGTCCATTCTGGAGATGAAGGCTCGTGAGCGCGGGACGGTGATGATCATTTCGCACAAAGAAATGAAGTCGTGGTTCCGCGAAACCATCACTCTTGAAGTGAAGGACGGGCGCAGCTATGTCCTGTAAGTTAACACCGGCACAGTTTATCCAGGCGGTCAGTTTGACCGCTTCACTGATTAAGCTGATTAGCGCATCGAAGGAAACCATCATTGCTCACCGGTCAGTTGCGATTGAGATGGACATTTTTAATGTACCACTTGACGAAAATGACAGAGTAAAGGAGGCGATCCATAGAATGGCGCTGGAGCTGGCCGGTCTTACACGATATGAGCTAGGGCCGCTCGTTCCCATCAGTCATGGCATGGCGGTGTCGGATATGTCTGGCAGCATCGAGAATGACGTCATGATCCAGAACTTCTTCGCCGGGAAGATGGTCGAGATAAACGCTATATGCTCAGGCAACGACAGACCAGCTTTCAGTGGGTCCGCGCATTTAAACAATTCTCCTGAATGCTACGGCTGTGTGGTGGCGATGTTTGACGAAAATAATCAATGTGTATTCTCTGCTAAAGGCGAAGTTATGAGGCTTATTGGCCAGCCCGAAATTATCGCCTGTGGTCCTACTGAATCTCAGACCCGGATGAACGCTTTCTCGGATTTTGTGAATGAGTACGTCAAGCGCGGCCAAATGACTGGTCTGGCTGGTCTGGTGGATCTTGGTCAGACCGAGCCAATGAAAAACAGATCGGAAATAGAAATTGAACCTGCACGCCAGAAGACGGCGCAGGATATGTCACACCTTTGGGGAATGTTTTAAATGGGAAAGAAAATCAGGATCGCCGGACTTGATCCGTCAATGTCGAACTTTGGCATTTCAGTCGGTACGCTCGACATTGACACCAACAAGGTGGATATCGAGAAGTTTTATCTGGTGGAAACAAGCGCTGGTGGGAGCAAGAAACAGGTTCGCGTAAACAGTGACGATCTGCGTCGAGCCAATGAAATCTGGCGTACTTTGAAGCCAGTCATTGACGATGCGCAGCTTATCTTTGCCGAGCTGCCAGTGGGCAGCCAGTCATCAAGAGCCCAGACGTCATACGGCATTTGCCTTGGCGTACTGGCTTGCATCAACAAGCCACTCATTCAGTTAACCCCAACGGAGATTAAACAGTATGTCGGCGGAAAGAAAGACACTTCAAAGGCAGAAATCATCGAGTGGGCTGTTTCTCAGCAACCAAATGCTCCTTGGCTTAAGAAAAAAACTAAAGGTGTCGAAACCCTCGTCAACAAGAACGAACACCTTGCCGACTCCGTTGCCGCAATCTACACAGGACTGACGACGGATCAGTATCAGAACGCGGCCAACATGATGCGGTCTTTCGCTTCATAAGTTGATATGTATTTACATACTTAATATCATGTGTCCCACATATAGCAAAAAACCAACGTGGGACACACATGATATACGTCATCAAGCGAGGCGGTAGCAAAGAGCCTCTCTCCGAAGAGAAGTACAATCGAGTGCTGATGTGGGGTGTCGAAGGCATTGATAATGTCAGCGCATCCAGCATCGCATTTGCCGCAGCAAACAGCATCGTCGACAACGTCACTACCTCCGAATTACATGAGTCGCTGGTTAAAGCAGCCGCCGACTTAATTAGCGTCAAAACCCCCAACTACAGCCAGGTCGCAGCACGTCTTAACATGTTTAAGATCCGCAAAGACGCCTTTGACCAGTACGAATACCCGGACTTCTACGAGCACATTCTGAAGAACATCGGCCGTCGTGTTTACGACAACGAAATCCTGCACAAATACACCTGCGAAGAGATTGATGAGCTGGGCTCTTACATCGACCCGGAGCGTGACGACAAATTCGGCTACGCCGCGACCGTCCAGCTGCGTCAGAAGTATCTGGTTCAGAACCGCGTTGATGGCAGCGTGTATGAGGCGCCGCAGCACATCTACATGCTGGTCGGCATGTGTCTGTATCAGGATTGGGAAAATGGCGCGGCCGGCAAGTCTCGTCTGGAAATGGTGAAAGGGTTCTATGATGCGACCAGTACGTTCAAGCTGTCTTTACCTACTCCGATCATGGCTGGTGTTCGCACACCTACTCGTCAGTTCTCCAGTTGCGTTCTGATTGAAGCGGGAGACAGTCTCGACTCCATTAACGCTGCGAACAACGCTATCGTCAAATACGTTTCCCAGCGCGCAGGGATTGGCATTAACTTTGGCGCGATCCGTGCGCTGGGCAGTCCGATTCGCAATGGTGAAGCGCAGCATACTGGCGTGACCCCGTTCCTCAAGATGTTCCAGGCGGCAGTTAAATCCTGTTCCCAGGGTGGCGTTCGCGGTGGCGCAGCGACGGGCTATTACCCGTTCTGGCATTACGAAGCTGAAAGTCTGCTGGTCCTGAAGAACAACCGTGGCATTGAGTCGAACCGCGTTCGCCATATTGACTACGGTGTGCAGCTGAACCGTCTGATGTATCAGCGTCTGATCCGTCGCGAGAATATCTCTCTATTCAGCCCACATGACGTGCCTGGCTTGCTCGATGCCTTCCATGCAGATCAGGATGAGTTTGAGCGTCTGTATACCAAATACGAAGCCGACGAATCCATCCGCAAGAAATCTGTGCCGGCAGTCGACCTGTTCTCTTCTCTGATGCAGGAACGCGCTTCCACCGGTCGCATTTACATCGCCCATGCGGATCACATGAATACGCACGGCGCTTTCGATCCAAATATCGCACCGGTTAAGCAGTCCAACTTGTGCGCTGAAATTGCTCTGCCCACCAAGCCAATGACGGCGCCGGGCAGCGACGATGGCGAGATCGCTCTGTGTACGCTGTCGGCGTTTAACCTTGGCGCTATCGAGTCTCTGGATGAACTGGAAGAGATCGCCTTCTACGGCGTGACGGCGCTCGATTGTCTGCTGGATTACCAGGACTATCCGATGAGCGCGGCAGAGCAGTCTGCCAAGGCCCGTCGCAGCTTAGGTATTGGCGTGACCAACTTCGCTTACTGGCTGGCGAAGCATGGGGTGAATTACTCCGGCAAAGCGGGTAACAAGCTGACCCACGAAACGTTTGAAGCGGTCCAGTATTACCTGCTGAAAGCGTCTAACAAGCTGGCGAAAGCCAAAGGCAAATGCGACTGGTTCAACGAAACTCGTTACGCCAATGGCGAGATGCCAATCGACACATACCGCAGCCAGCTGGATAAGCCGCAGTATGAGGCTAACTACCCTCTCCTTCTGGATTGGGAAGCGCTGCGCGTCGATATCGCCGTTCATGGTCTGCGTAACTCGACGCTGACCGCCCAGATGCCGTGCGAGACGTCCAGTCAGATCACCAACTCCACCAATGGCATTGAGCCGCCGCGCGGCGCGGTGTCCATCAAGTCGTCCAAGGACGGCACGATCCGAATGGTCGTTCCAGATTACGAGAACCTGTCCGCCGGCTATGAGTTCCTTTGGGATATGCCGTCCAACGAGGGGTATCTGATCAAGGTCGGCATTATGCAGAAATTCATCGACCAGTCCATTTCTGCCAACACCAACTACGACCCGAAAGCGTTCCCTGGCGGCAAGGTTTCGATGCAGACCATGCTGCGTGATCTGATGCTGGCGTATGACCTTGGCGTCAAAACGCTGTACTACCACAACACCCGCGACGGCGCCGGTGAACGTGAAGAAGAGAAGATTACGCACCAGGCACATCTTCCGTCCTCGACTGAGATTGTCGAAGAAGAGGAAGAGTGCGACTCCTGCAAAATCTAACGCAGATGGTGGGCGAAAGCCCACCTTTTCAACTGCTTGAGTGCCTTTCACTAGTAAATAAAATGTTTACTAACTTACTAAACAAAATCTTTCCTAACTTATTAAACAAGGTGTTTAAATAATGTCTTACTCAACCTTCCGGCTTGGCGCAAAT
>ERZ1026872.522-NODE-522-length-10606-cov-6.887120_pt1 | contig 10606 bp, 9 predicted proteins | sample MGYA00380166_ERZ1026872 | MGnify/ENA primary metagenome ERZ1026872 (study PRJEB33269, sample SAMEA4719802) | human gut metagenome | biome: human-associated habitat; feature: organic feature; material: feces | place: Cameroon | collected 2013-10 ... | reverse complement strand
AGAAGGCCGCCAGGCGCTCAGCGCCGTCAGGGTACTCCTCCAGCCCGGTATGCATCGAACCCATCAGCACACGGTTTTTCAGCTGGGTAAACCCCAGATCGAGAGGGGCGAACAGCGACGGATAGCTCATAAGGATGTCCAGTATGTGAAATTATTGTTATGTGGTCGGATGAGTTACTAATTTAGCCGTCGGCGCCGAAAAGGGAAAAGGGGAATGCAATGATTGTGATGGGATTCAAAGAACGCCCCCGCAGCGCGAGGGCGCCATTCAGGCAAAAGTGACGCGTTTTCCAATGGAATCAAACAGGTGAAGATTTGATTCCTGTACCGTTAGGGTTAGCGGGCTTTGTACCGGGAAACTCAATTGCTGGAACGATTTCAGACACATTGAATGTCCGCCGACATCGAGCCATACCAGCGTGGAGTCGCCCTGCAGTTCGCACAACCGGGTTCGCCCACTCAGGCTGAAATCGCCTGGCTGCTGGTACTGCATATGCTCCGGACGAATGGCGACGAACATCTTGTCGTTTTCACGAACGCCGAGCGGCTGACGGGAGAGCGGAAAGATGATGCCATCGGCTATGTGCAGAGCACCCTGATGCCAGACGGCAGGCAGAACGTTAATCTTTGGCGTGCCGATAAATTCGGCGACAAACAGGTTTGCCGGCGTGTTGTACAGTTCGAGAGGCGTGCCAACCTGCTCAATTTTGCCCTTATACAGCACCACGATACGATCGGCGAGCGTCATCGCTTCCACCTGATCGTGAGTGACATAAATCATGGTGTTTTTCAGCGTATTATGCAGCTGTTGAATTTCCTGGCGCATCTCCACGCGCAGGGCGGCGTCAAGGTTTGACAGCGGTTCGTCGAACAGAAACAGGTCCGGCTGCTGAACGATAGAGCGGCCAATCGCTACGCGCTGGCGCTGGCCGCCAGAGAGGTTTTGCGGCAGTCGGTCAAGCATCTCATCCAGCTTTAGCATCGATGCGGCGTGAGCAATACGCCGCGCGATTTCCGCAGGCGGGGTATGAATATTGCGCAGGCCAAAAGAGAGGTTCTCCCGCACCGTCATATGCGGATAGAGCGCATAGGACTGGAACACCATCGACAGGCTGCGCTTCCCGGCGGGCAGATGGGTGACCTCTTTCTCACCCATCATCAGTTTGCCGCCATCGGGCATTTCCAACCCGGCAATCATGCGCAACAGCGTTGATTTACCACAACCGGAGGGCCCAACCAGCACGATAAATTCACCAGAGGCGATTTCCAGCGAGAGGTTCTCAATGATGGTGGATTTGTCATATTGCTTATGAATATTGCTGAGTGAAAGGGCTGTCATAGCGTCTCCTTCGCGCTGCGTTGGGCGGCAATAAGCGTTAATAGTTCATCGGTTTTTTCGGCGAGCAGAGTGGCATCGCCACGGGTTTCTACGTTCAGCCGCAACAGCGGTTCGGTGTTGGAGGCGCGAAGATTAAAGCGCCAGTCGGCGAAAGCCAGGCTTATGCCATCGCAATCATCACGCAGCGGCGATGCTGATTGATAGTGTTCAGCCATGCGCTCTAAGATGGCGGCAGGATCCTCGACGGATAAATTGATTTCGCCGGAGACCGGATAACGAGCCTGGGCATGGGCAATACGCTGTGAAAGCGGCAGACTACCGTTGCTAATAATTTGCAGCATCAAGACCAGTGGAATCATCCCGCTATCGCAGTAGCCAAAATCGCGAAAATAGTGATGGCCACTCATTTCACCGCCGTAAATGGCATCCTCTTTACGCATGCGTGCTTTGATAAATGCATGGCCGGTTTTACTGATGACCGGGATTCCTCCGCCGCGAGCCACAACGTCCAGCGTATTCCATGTCAGACGCGGGTCCAGAATGATGCGACTGCCAGCGGATCGCCGCAGGAAGTGTTCGGCAAACAGGCCAACCAGGTAGTAGCTCTCAATAAAGCAGCCACATTCATCGAAGAAAAAGCAGCGGTCGAAATCGCCGTCCCAGGCGATGCCGAAATCGGCCTTATTATCGATAACCGCCTGCTGGGTAATGAGGCGGTTTTCTGTCAGCATCGGGTTGGGGACTCCCGCGGGAAAACGGCCGTCTGGCTCATGGTACAGGCGAATAAGTTCAATCTGTACGCCCGCACGCGCCAGCCCGTCGGCGAGCGCGTCAAGCGCAGGCCCCGCGTTACCATGCCCGGCATTGGTCACAATGCGTAGGGGGCGCGTGAGCGGGTGCTTAAGAAAACGCAGCAGGCAGTTTACCCAGGCCGATCGGTTATCAAACGGCAGAAGGTGACCGCGATGAACGACGGGAGGAAAGTTGTTTTTTTCGGCCAGCGATTTTATCTCCAGCAGGCCGTTGTCATTACTGATGGGGCGAGCCTCTTCGCGCACCAGTTTCATACCGTTGTACTGGGCGGGATTATGGCTGGCGGTGACCTGGATACCGCCGTCTGCCCGCAGCTCACGGGTGGCGAAATAGATCTCTTCGGTACCGCACAGACCGATATCAATGACGTCAACGCCGCTGGCGATAAGCCCTTCCGACAGCGCTGTTTTCAGCGCTTCTGAACTCAGACGAACGTCGGCGCCGACAACTACGCGCCTGGGGTGCAGCCACGCGGCGTAAGCGCGACCAATGCGAAAGGCGATGTCCGGCGTGAGAGAGACGCCGACTTCACCGCGAATGTCGTAGGCTTTAAAACAGGTTAGTTCATCCATAATCCACTCTTCTGTTAAGCAATGTGCGTTCAGGCGCTCTCCCGCGCGATGAGCTGGTATTCCAGCGCATGGTGGGTAACAGGCCCGTTAGTGAGGAGTAATTCCACGGCAATTTCGCCTTTGCGTTCCGCATCCTGTGCAATGGTGGTGAGGCCAATACCGTTCACTTCGGGGATGATATTGTCGAAGCCGGTGATCGCCACCCGCTGTGGGATAGCAAGGCGGTGGCGCTGGCAGTAGTTCACCGCGCCGAGCGCAAAGCGGTCTGAGAGGCAAATTAGCGCGCTAATTTCCGGGTGTGCGGTGAGCAGCGCTTCTGCAGCCAGCTCGCCGTGTTGCTCATCGTGCTGCGTTTCGTACAGCCAGCAGTCGGAGAGCGGAATGGCATGCTGGCGAAAGACCTCGCGGCAGGCGTTAACGCGTGTCAGCATCAGCGTGTTATCGCCTGAAATGGCGTGTTCAAGATGCCGCATTCCCTGTGCGCCGGGGTGTGAAGAGAAGGCGATGATGCCGAAGCGCAGATGCCCCTTGTTGAGTAAATAGGCGGCGATACCGCGCATCGCGCCGGCGTTATCAATCGATACGCTGCTGTACTGCGGAAGCTGGAAGTCGAGTGTGACAACCGGAAGGCGACGTGCGAGCGTTTGCTGAATCACCGCGGCGCTATTATGCGTGGCGTTGAGAATATAGCCGTCAACCAGCGTGGTCAGCGACGGCGTTTTGTGGGAAGCGCCTTTACGCAGAGGGATGAGTACCAGATTGATATTTTGCGCTTCACAGCGTACGGCGATTCCGCGCATCAGCTTAATATCATGTGGGTCGATAAACACATAGCTCATCGAATCATTGAAAATTACGCCGATGGTGTCTGATTTTCCTGTCCTCAACGCTCGCGCCAGCTTATCCGGCCCCTGAAATCCGACTTCCTGCGCATAACGTAAAATGCGCTCACGTAATTCAATAGACAGTTTTTCGGGATTATTCCATGCATTTGAGATGGTGGTATGGGATATACCCATTTCTTTGGCCAATGATTTTATTGTTATTGCCGCTGTTTTTTCTTTTTTATATTTGTCTGTTGCCGGCTTTTTATTTTTTATATTCATATTATGTATGTATTTGGTTTTTTACCTCTGAATGTTGATGGCAGAGTTTATCGTTAAACAAAAATAGTTTTGTGATTTGTTTAACGTTAAACATAAATAAGGGGTGTTAGCTTACGCACCATTCAAAGCAGGGTAGCGGTAAACCAATAACACTTATTGAGAGTTAGGGAGAAATATCGTGAAAGTTGCAGCGGTTGCTAAATTAACGGCGTCAATATTACTTAGCTTATGTATTTCCGGTTGTGGTCCTGATGATAAAACGGACGAGCAAGCCGATGCCAAAACCCCCATTAAAATGTGGGTGGCGCCGAATGAAAATGAAGAAGCCTTCTGGAATAAAATGGTTACGGAGTGGAATAAAGACCCTGCCCATACTCCCGTCGAGTTTACCACGATTCCTGCGGCGAATAGTTCCGAAGAAGCAATCATGAATGCCCTTGCCTCCGGAACGGAACCTGATATTTCCAGTAATATATTTATTGGCTTTGCCAGTCAGTTGGTCGACGTGGGGCAAATTGAAGATTTGTCGAAAATGCCCGGCTTTAATGAACTGGTTAAAACGCGCCAGATGTCGACGATTCTTCCGGCCTGGAAGCTAAACGGCCAGCAAAACGTACTGCCTATCTATGTGAATCCGATCGTCTGGTGGTGGCGCGGCGACCTGCTAAAGAAATACGGATTTGACCATGTACCGACAACCTATAACGAACTGTATCAACTGGCGGAGCGTCGTGCGGCGGACAATCACGGTTACGTAATGCAGCTAACGGCGGGGAAAAACTGGTGGGAGCGTTGGTTCGACTTCATCCCGCTGTACTATGCGCAGAGCGGTGGCAAATCCTACATCGCGGATAAAAAAGCCGACTTTGGCAATCCAGCGGGTCAGGCGGTGCTGACGTTTATGGGGAAAGTGTTTAACAGCAAGTGGAGCAGCTACGACTTCACCTCCGCAGACGATCCGTTAGCAACTGGCCAGGTGCTGGCTTCCGCCCGCGGCCCGTGGGACCTTGCCCGCTATCGTAAGCAGTATCCTGATGTGTTGAAAACTATCCAGATCGGCCCGATGCTGACTGAAAACGGTGACGCTCATCCGCACACCTTTGGCGACAGTAAAGGGATGGTGATGTTCAGCTCCAGCAAACACAAAACGCAGGCCTGGGCCTTTATGCAGTGGGTGTTCAGCAGCGCCGAGCATGACCGTGCCTGGCTTGAACTGACCGGAATGCCGCCAGCGCGCGCGGATTTGATGACTAACCCCCTGTTTACCGACTATTTCGCTAACAATCCGTTAGAGAAAGACATTGCCTCTTACGTCGACGTCGCGCTGCCGCCGGTCGCTACGACGCAAACGACAGAAATTCAGCGCAGCATGACGCAGATGCTGGAGCGGGTCATTTTCAACAATGAGGCCCCGACAAAAGCGCTTGAACAGTCTCAGCAGGAAATCAACACCCTGCTGGCGAAATAAGGGGGAATAATGGCTGGATATGATTCCCGCACCGGAGGCCTGTTGGCCTCCACCTGGATCGGTTATTCCTTGTTGTTTTGGTTTTATCCGCTGGCCTGGTTGATTGTACTTAGCGTGACGCAGTGGCAGTTTATTGGTATGCCCCGGTTTTCGGGGCTACAAAATTTGCTTGGCGTCGTTAACGATGCTCTATTCTGGACCTCAATGTGGAATATCTGTCGCTTTTTGATGTGGTATATCCCGATTGTTTTTATCGCCTCGCTGCTGTTTGCCGCCGGGCTGCGGCGAATTAAATACGGTAAAAGCTTTATTGCGCTGAGTTTCTTATTAGCCAATATCTCTTCCGGAGTGGCCTATTCCATCGTTTTTTCTAAGTTGTTTAGCGAATATGGCCCGGTAAATCAGTTTTTACGGGAAAGTATCGGCGTATCGGTTCCCTGGTTTACGAATCCGGACTGTGCGATGTTATCTATTGCGCTGATTGTGACCTGGAAATTTGTCGGCTATTACGGACTTATTCTTTTTTCCGGGATGCAGGCTATTCCCAATGATATTTACAGCGCGGCCATGCTGGATAAAACCGGGCGGTTTAAACAGGGGTGGGCTATTACGCTGCCGATGATGAATCCACAAATCGTCATGGTGATGGTGCTGGCGATAACTGTCGCATTCAGTATTTTCACTGAGCCTTATTTAATTACGGGCGGTGGTCCCCTGAATAGCACCACGAGTCCGATGGTGGTGATGTATGAAGCGGCGTTCCAGAATATGAAACCGACCTGGGCGGCAACGATGTCGATTATTGTGGCGGGCTGCAGCTTCCTGGCTATCTGGGTTTTCCGCAAACTGTTTGAAAAAAATATCGAGATTGTGTGAATGAAAAAACTCACTCCCCTGAGCCTGTTAGTTCATGCCGTGATGTTTTTACTGGCGCTGAGCTGGCTGTATCCCTTTATCTGGATGACGATCTCTTCGTTGAAGCCGACGGCGGAGATCTATACCACGAGCCTGTTTTCCGGCCATCTGACGCTGGAAAACTACACGTTCCTGTTTGATAACAGCAATCGTGCGGACAAACCTTTTCTGCGCACGCTATTTAACTCACTGTTTGTCTCGATAACCATAACATTGTGCGTCACCGTGACGTCGATGCTGGTGGGGTACGCGCTGGCGAAAACCGAGTTTCGTGGTAAAAATGCCTTCCGCAACTTACTGATTGTACAGATGGTTTTTCCGGTATTTATGTTCATCATTCCGCAGTTTGTGCTGATGCGCGAGCTGGGGCTGGTGAACGGTTATAGTGCGATGATCCTGCCCTACGCCATGAGCGCATGGGGGATCTTTATGGTATCGCAGAGCTTCAAGGGAACGCCGAACGACTATCTTTACGCCGCGCGCCTCGATCACGCCAGCCTGTGGGGGATCCTGCGCCATGTGATGATGCCGCTGAACAAATCGATTCTGGCCATCGTCGCGTTATTTACCTTCTCCAGCTCGTGGGACAACTTCCTCTGGCCCCTGATTGTCATGCGTGACGTCGACAAAATGCCGTTCTCGGTACTGCTGGCGACGTTCAGTAAATCTTACGGCGTCTATCTTGGCCCGGTGATGGCGGGCGCGGTGGTGCAGATGTTGCCGGTAGTGGTGCTGTTTATCCTCTTCCGCAAATATTTCCTGCAGGGCATGTCGTTATCACTGAAATAAGGAATTGCGCGGTGAGCAACCAACCCTGGTGGCAGGCATGCACCTGCTACCAAATTTATCTGCCTTCGTTTTGCGATGGCAACGGCGATGGGCTGGGCGATTTTCCCGGTCTGCTATCGAAGGTGGACTATCTGCATGAACTGGGCGTCGGCGCTATCTGGATAACGCCGTTTTACCCGTCGCCGCTGGTGGATAACGGCTATGACATCAGTGACTACTGCGCCGTTGACGCGCGTTTTGGCACGCTGGAAGACTTTCGCGAGGTGGTCGAGCGCTGTCATGCGTGCGGCATCCGGGTGATTATTGACCTGGTGGTGAACCACGTCTCCTCGGCGCACCCCTGGTTTCGCGACGCCTGGAATAATCCCGCCAGCCGCTACCGGGACTATTTCCTGTTTAGCCGTCAGCCGAACAACTGGCAGTCTTTTTTCTCCGGCAGTGCCTGGAGTGCAGAGCCGGATACCGGCGAGTACTACTATCACAAATTTGCCCCCGAGCAGGTCGATCTCAACTGGGCTAACCCCGAGGTGGAGCAGGAGATCTACCGGGTGGTTGATTTCTGGAAGGCGCTGGGCGTCGATGGCTTCCGTTTTGACGTGATCAACTTTCTGACCACCAACGGTATTGGCCCGGACAACCCGCAAGAGAACGGCGAGCAGCGCCATGAGTTTGATATCAACCAGCCGGGCATTATCGCCACGCTAAACCGGCTGTGTCGCTACGTGCGCCAGCAGGGTGAGGCGTTTCTGATTGGTGAAATCGGCAGCGAAGAGCTGGATATTCTGGCGCGTTATCAGAGCCCTGAGCTGATGGATGTGGTGTTTAATTTCAATATCGGCAGCCAGAAACGCTTCGATATTGCGCGTCTGAGCCAGGCGATTAACGCCACCCAGGCGCGGCAGTCAGGCCTGCCAACGCTGTTTTTCTCCAGTCACGATATGCCACGCATGATTAGCCGTTTCGGCGAGAGCCCGCGCGATACCGAGCGCGCGCTGGCGGTGCTGGCTCTGCAACTGACCGTTCGCGGCGTGCCGTTTATTTATCAGGGCGAAGAGTTGGGGATGCCGAGCTATTGCCCGCAGACCGTGGCGCAGATCTTCGACATTCAGGGCAAGACCCATTATCAAACGGCGTTACGGCAGGGCGCCGATGAAAGCGAGGCGCTGGCGCTGGCGATTGCGCATTCCCGTGATGCTTCGCGGGCGCCGCTGCTGTGGACCGATGCGGCGAACGCAGGCTTTTCGCCCGTCTCGCCCTGGATGCCCGTCTGCGCGGACTACCGTCAGCTTAATGCGCAATATCAACAGAGCATGCCAGGGTCGCTTTGGCGACGGTATCAAACCCTTATCGCGCTTCGTTCCGCGACGTCCGCGCTGCGCGAGGGCGACGGTAGCTCGTTATCGCTGACAAATGAATGCGTGTGGTTTATACGCGAGACGGTCACCGAGCGCGTCTGGATCGCGATTAACTTTGGCTCGCCGGTGCTGAACCCCTGGCGGGATATTTCCGCCGACGTTCTGTATGGCGAAGACGCCCAATGGCTGGGCAAAAATCAAATTCTGATGAAAAGGAGCGTTCATGAACAGACACCGCAGTAACCCGCTAATCACCCCAAAAGACGTGTCGCCCTCATTGCCGGGGCGCAAAGTAGAGTGCGTGTTCAATACCGGCGTGACCGAGTGCAACGGCGAGATCGTGCTGCTGCTGCGCGTGGCGGAAAGCGTGATTAACGATAACCCGCGACAGATCATCGTGCCGCTGCTGCAACAGCAGGAAAGCGGCTGGCAACAAGCCACGAAAACCTTCGACCGTGACGATGAGCGTTTTGATTTTAGCGATCCGCGTACCATCGTGCTAAAAAGCGATCCCGCGCAGGTCTGGCTGACCTCGATGTCCCATCTGCGCCTGGCGCGCAGCAAGGACGGCGTGCATTACACCATCGATTCACAGCCCTTTATCATCGCCGATAGCCGCTATGAAGAGTTCGGTTGCGAAGATGCGCGTATCACCCGGATCGACGATCTCTTTTATATCAACTACTCCGCCGTTTCGTCGTTGGGGATCACCACCGCGCTGGCGACCACTCGCGACTTTGTCACGGTAGAAAAACAGGGGCTGATCCTGTGTCCGGATAATCGCGATGTCTGCTTCTTCCCGGAAAAGGTCGGCGGTCGCTATATGGCGCTAACCCGCCCCGCGCCTTGCCACTTTGGCCACCCGGAGATCTGGATCTGCGAGTCTCCTGATATGCTGCACTGGGGCAACCATCGCCATCTGCTGGGCCGATCAGGCGATGAATGGGATTCGCGTAAATCCGGCGGCGGCGCGCCATTGATCAAAACCGATCGCGGCTGGCTGGAGATCTACCACGGCGTCGATGCCGATCAGCGCTACTGCCTGGGCGCGCTGCTGCTCGATCTCCACGATCCGCTGAAAATTCTCGCCAAATCGCCGGTACCGCTGCTGGAGCCGACGGCGCAGTACGAACGCGAAGGCTTCTTTGGCAACGTGGTCTTTACCTGCGGCGCGCTGGTGCGTGATGACGTGCTGCACGTCTGGTACGGCGCGGCGGATGAGTGTACCGCTCTGGCGACGCTGCCGATGGATCAGCTCTGGCAGCATCTGGGGCTGGTGTAATGCGCGACGACGTTGAGGCGCTTTATCAGCGTTATCGCTCGCGGCCGCAAAATGGCAGCCGTGGAAAAATCATCTTCCGCGGCGTCGACGGGCTGGACGTTTACAACCCAACCGCCCCCTTTATGGATGAAGGACGGTGGTGTATTGCCGCCCGCGTTGAGAGGCGCGATAGCGAAGATTCCCGGGTGCGTTTTTTCCTTTGGGATGGCGACTGCCACGCTGAACTGCTGGACGGAATGCCGGATTTCGCGCTACAGGATCCGTTCATCAGCCGGGTTAGCGGGCAGCTGTTGTTTGGCGGCGTTGAGGTCGACTTCTCAACGAAAAGGGGAGCGGTTCGCTGGCGTACGCAATTTTTTGCCGGGCCGTCGGTTTCCGCGCTGCGTCCCCTGACGACCGGTCCGTGGGGAATGAAGGATATTCGTCTGGTCGAGCTACCCGATAAGCGTATCCTTGTGTTTACCCGTCCACAGGGGGAACCCGGCGGACACGGCACCATCGGCTGGACGATCGTTTCCCGGCTTGCCGATCTCAACGAGGAGTCGATCGCCAGCGCCACGCTGCTCTCCCATGTGGAGGAGCAGTACTGGTGTGGCGTGAACGAAGCGTGCGTGCTCTCTTCGGGGCTGGTAGGAGTGCTGGCGCACGTTGCGCGGTTTGATGAGTTTGGAAACCGGCACTATCATGCTGCTCGTTTTCTTTTCGACTATCAGCGCGGTATCAGCAGCCCGATGGCGATCATCGCCTGCCGGGAGGATTTTCTCGCCGGAGAGAGCAAACGTAGCGATTTACAGGATGTCGTTTTTCCCGCCGGGCTTCTGGCAGGTAAAGGCGGTAGGCGGTTGTTTTGCGGCACCAGTGATTGCGAAGTGCAGTGGCTGGATATCGCGGATCCGTTTACCGAAGAAGCGTAAGAACGCCCCCCCACGAAACCGTAGGGGGCGTGAGTTTACTGCTCGGTTGCCAC
>ERZ1026872.519-NODE-519-length-10614-cov-4.321905_pt1 | contig 10614 bp, 12 predicted proteins | sample MGYA00380166_ERZ1026872 | MGnify/ENA primary metagenome ERZ1026872 (study PRJEB33269, sample SAMEA4719802) | human gut metagenome | biome: human-associated habitat; feature: organic feature; material: feces | place: Cameroon | collected 2013-10 ... | reverse complement strand
TCAATTTAGTTCATCTTGTCCGTGTTCGTGTCGTAGAATCTGTGTACCAAATCGTGTACCAATTCCGATAAAGCTGAACAGGGACAAGCATGCCTCTCAACGATACCAAGCTCAGGCGTATAGCTGGCAAGCCATATGATGGACCAGAGGAGATAGCTGACGGTGGTGGACTTTCTGCCAGGATCAGCCCAAAGGGACTTATCACCTTTCAGTACCGCTATCGCTTCAACGGGAAACCGGCCAGACTAAAACTTGGCACCTACGGCAAGATGTCGATCAAAGAAGCCCGTGACGCGATGGAGGAATGCAAGGGCTGGCTGGAAGAGGGTCGCGATCCGGCAATGCAGCGGAAAAAAGCCAGGGACATCGTATCCAGCTCACCAAGCATAAGTACTCTCGTTGATGAGTGGCTGGAAACACCATCAGTGAAAGAGATGGTGAAGTATGAATACTGGAAGCGGATGCTGAAGCTTCACGTTACCGACAATTACGGCCGACTGATAGCAGATGAGATGAGCCCCGTTGAGTGGGAGCAGATATTCCTGCGCATAACGAAAGGTGGTTCGCCGGTTCAGGCCGGTAACGTTCTGGTGAAGATGAAACAGGTGATCCGCTATGCGCTGCGTCGAAAACGTATAACTTCAAATTCTTTAATGTTGCTTGAGATTAACGATATCGGTAGCCGTCCGGATGACGGGGAAAGATTCCTGAATGACGAAGAGATAGGCGCGTTCTGGAATGCCATCGATAAAACCAAGATGTCATGGCAAAACAAAATGCTGATCCGCCTTGTGGCGCTTACCGGATGCCGCGGTGTTGAGTTGAGGCTGGCAAGGAAGGGTGATTTTGACCTGAAGGCGAGGGAGTGGGTTATACCGAAAGAGAACTCGAAAACGCGTAAGCGCTTTGTGCGTGGGATTTCTCAGCTGGCAGCCGATTATCTGCAGAAAGTTCTTGATGTGTACCCCGATCAGTCAATCGTGTTTCCACCGGCAAAGCTGCAGGTGGACAGGCCTATGTCAGCCAGTACATTGATTTCCATCGCGGGGCAGGTGGAAGAGGTAATGGGTGGTGAGCACTGGTCTCTGCACGACCTGCGCAGAACGTGCAAAACAAAGATGGCTGAGCTTGGCGTTGCGCCTCACGTATCAGAGAAGATACTCGGGCATAAGCTAACGGGGATGCTGGCTGTTTATGACCAGTATGATTACATTCCCGAGCAGCAGGCGGCAGCGGAGTTGTGGGCTGAGAAGATTCAGGCGTGTGCGTCCAGTAACCCCTTATCTTTGCAGAACTGAATAACCTCTACGTAGCGGAATAGAGCGCCACCTTTCGGAGGGTGGATTTCTTCCACTTCCTGCGGGAATGGTGTGCCGGATTCTTCCCACTGTTTGCGCTTACGATAAAACGTGGTTCTGGAGATACCACCAAGCATCTCCTGAACGCGCTCACGGTTAACCAGAACCGGCTGAATGCTGATTGTTGTTTGCATGCTTTTCTCCAGGCAAAAATAAACCCCGACATGCGGGGTTTTCTCTTAATTAAAGTGTTAATGTTTGCGGCGGGACGACTCGAAAGCCGTTGGTATTTCAATGGCAATTAGTTTCTTTTGCTTTTTCCCAGTAATTGCTTTAGCACCCATACAGTCTGTGCATGCGACGATTTTTGAACCATCTGACATGGTGATGCGTCTGCATTCTAGTCGCGTCTTATTACACCTTTCACAGCGACTCAATCCTTTTATAATCCGTCTGCTTACAGCTACTGGTTTTGACGGTTTGCTCTTCAGTTCCGACATAAAATCCTCCACAAGGACATTATAGCTTCAGCGCTGAGTGGGTCTGCTTATAACTGGCTATCAGTTGCGTCATTCTTGCTGTTTAACTGTGTAATTCCCGTTCGGCTTAACACCAACTGAAAAGTAAGTGCCGTCGGTAATGCCGATTCCCCACACATGGCTAGTACCATCATCAGGCTTTTTCTCGCTGATGAACTTGCGCAATGCGGAGATGGCGCTCTCAATATCCAGCGTTGACTTAACCGTCATAGTGATGCGCATAATTTCTCCTCATGCCGCACGCTAGGTGCAGCGATTTTGATCCAATAAAAAACCCCGCCAGGGCGAGGTTCGTTTTAATGTACTGTTATCAGTTCAGTGGGGTCGGGTTGAACTTAAATATGGCTTCTAACATCGTTTTATCTGAAGGTTCTTCACCATGTACTCCAATCAAAAAAACACCTTTTTCTGGATAAACAGTGCTAACCCGAAATGAAACCTGTTCTGCACCATAACTAACTATATTAGTGCTTGTAGGCGATGGTACTGGTTTGCTGCTGAAGTAGTAGGAATCTTTCCCTGTCTCAACTTGACGCTTAGTACCATCGTGCCCTGCACCAAATAGCAAAATATCTTTCATCATAAACTTTCCTGAATTGGCTGATGACGTGTGGGGTATAGTTAGTTGATACTAAGCGAACTTTTCGTGAGGTGCATGTACTTCATGGTTTGAACGACAGGTTTAAATTCACGAGCCTCTCTGCTTATTCCTCAATTCGATCTCTTTCTGGCAACTGGCGCACGTCTGGCAGCCGGGAACGGCAGCGCGCCGCGGCGCTGGGATGTCTTCGCCGCATTCCGCGCAATGCTCAGCTGATACGGCGTTGCGGTTGAGTCTGTGAGCCTGAATAGCATGGTCGCGCATCATCTCTTCGAGAGCGCTGGCCTGATCGATGATTTCTGATGTCATGCCACCGCTCCTTTCACTGCGAGGAATGTTCCCATAGCTTTATCCACCATCTTGCTGTTGTGGTATTTGCTGATAGCCCAGGTGATAGCGTATAGAATCCAGCAGAAGTGGTGTGAGTACGATTTATAGGTGATGTCAGCACATAACTCCCATACATCAACGCAATCAGGCCAATCGGCATCATAAACAGCTTGGTATGCCAGCATGACATTCATGAAATCCTCACGGCACAGGTCGCGAACAATCTCTCGGATTCTGGCCTTATCGCTGTCTGGTTCGTCGCTTTCATCGTTCCAGTCCACATCCGGCTCGCTTTCTTCGTCATCCTCCTCGAAGTACGAGCTCAGCCACTCACGCAGAGAGCTGCAAAATTCGTCATGGTCATATTCCTGCGCCAAGAATTAATATGCTGAACGGCCCGCGCCAGCTTCCAGCTTCTCCGACCAATAACCGGTATTGATTTCACCCGTCCAGCCACCGAAGAATCTGAACATGTCGTGGGTACGGCTGAATGTCCATGTTCCCATATCGCCAGTTACCGTCAGGTATCCAGGCCAGGTGATAATGTCGTAGTAATAACAACTAGTACCAGGCTCCTTCATGCGCAGGTGACGATAAACGCCATCGTCACGGATTACATCGAGGCGGTGGTGAGCGGCGTCTAGCAGAAAGCGGGTATCAGTTTCAAATTTGCGTAACTTGCTCATAATCATTTATCCATGAACTGTCGGTTAATTCGGTTGAAGGTGAACGCCAGCAATAAAAAAGGCCGCCCGAGCGACCTGGTGATTCTTTGGGGTAGGGTCATGTTCAGACCTCAAAAGCAAGTTGTGGAGTGAAGCGGTCGCGTTCTGCGTCGTAATTCAGTGAACTGGCCGAGTTAAATGACTCAATTCGCTCAACTAGCACAGCGGCCCGTGTTTCTTTGCTTGCCGGCGCGTAGGCTGATTTAGCCCACGCTTTATCAATGCCGATGTTTCGCGCTACGTTTGTACTGTCAGCGGATGAGAGAGGGATGTGTCGAAAAATATCAGCGTTCAGCATGCGCAGGCCATGAAGCTTCGTTATCGGATAACCATTTTCATCGAAAACATGCTGTATCAGGTCGCGAAGTTTAGCCCGGCATGAGCGCGGGCGCTTCGCGTCGTATTCACCCATGCTACCGATGCATACGCGCGGAAATTCCCGGCACAGTCTGAAAAAGCGTTCATCGGGTTCGCTCATGTGCCATACCGGCGCGCCGACAACGCTACCGTGCGGCCATTCAGCGATAAGCGCATCGTTATCTTCACTCGTTCCGCCGATTACGTCAGGAATGACGGCAAACGCAAAGCGGGGATGATTCATCCACCGTCCAACAAACTCGTAGTAGTCATTCCAGTTAACCACACGGTTTTTAGTCCAGAAGCTGAACGCTCCATTATCAAGCGCGAAAGACTGAGTTACTTCGCTGGCTAAAGCTATCTGACCGGGGTTAGCGAAACTGATGAAAGCATGGCGTCCTTTCCAGGCCTTTAATGCGCATGTGTCCGGTGTGATCGGCCCACCGTGAAAATGAATCATGCTGCCTCCCGGCGGGCGAGAAATTTCGCCCCGAAAGTCATTAACTCGTCCCGATCCACAGTTGCGAAGTGGCAGTGCGTGCGCGGGTAAGGTCGCCAGATGATGAGCATCGAACCTTTGTTATTTCCTGATACTGGCTTACCGGTGACCGGGTTGATAAACGCCAGCCGCCCGGCGGTGATGAAGCGAACTTCGCTGGCGGTCTGGATAGCTTCCTTGAACCAGCCAACCGAAGTGTCTGCCGGGACCAGCATGACCGTGACGATTTGATTGGCGCTCTCGGCGGCGGACTTCTTAACGAAAGGCATGATGTCGCTGTATGGCGGGTTCAGCCAGACGTAGCCCGGAATGCTCAGGTAATCAGCCCAGGGCGTTTCCAGTGTGTTCTGCTCGGTGGTGATGAACCTCCAGCACAGCGCGTTATGCGGCGCTGCTGCGGCATCAAGCTGGAAGCAGAACTCAGCATCAAGGGAAGCGAAAAGGGCTGGTGGAGTGCGCCATAGGTCGCGCTGGTCGAGTGGGGTTTTACTTCCACCATAATCACCGTTCAGCTTCTCGGCTGGCAGCGCTGCGGCGATGCGCTCACCTATCCATCGCATTACCGGTACCGCCATGCTATTGCCGATAGCTTTGTAGCGCGGCCCGTCCGGGCATTCATCAGCATCCTTTCTGCGCCAGCTGATCATGGTGTGATTGTCAGGGAAGCCCTGAAGGCGCTCGCACTCAATCGGCGTTAGGCGGCGAACATCCATATTTTTTAGAACGAATGCACCGTTCTGTGTTTCGCCATTACCTTGGCCTGCTGATTTAGTTAATGTTGATGAGATATTGTCGGCTTTGAAATGGCCAATAGCAGGAGCCGTATAAGTCATAGCTATAGCTGGAGGCTGGCCGCTGTTAGCATGGCTTTTATCGTGGTTTCCTGCGCGAATCGTTGGCGATAGCTCCGACGTCGCATCAGCTCCACTGTCTTTGTAGCTAAATGCGATGCAGGCGTTTTCTTGTCCGTTGTTGCGCCCAAGTGTGTGTGCCAGTTCGCAATTGGTATCTGGATCCTGCGTGCCGTGCACTGCGAAAGTCTCAGTGTCAAAATCCAGCCTGATTCCATGCGCGGTGCAGGCGGTCGCCACATCAATATGGCCGGCAGTATTGCCACCGCCAAAAGCAATCAGGTGTCCAGCTTGTGCCTGATTGTCGTCTGCGCCACACGCTCCAACGCCTCGTGCAGTAATGGCGGCAACAGCCTTTTGCGTTTCTCGGCGCGGCGCGCAACCGGCGCACGTTGGCCTGGTGCTTAACCGGCAGGCGCTGCACTCGAGGGGCGAGAACGGCAGCGTGCGCATGGACTCATTACTGGTTATTCAGCGGGCATTCACTAAAGTGGAGTTTTTCGAATATGGCGCTGGTTGAGATATCGAATTTTCCAGGAACGCCTAAGCTGCGTTGCAGGGTGCCAAACGGCACCCTTTTTTATGACTGGCTGGCGGCCAATGATGCCACCTTTCACCGTGATCTGCTGATCGTCCGCAACGGCGTGAGGTTAAGTGATGATGATGAGCTGGCATTTGAACTGAGCGAACTGGACACCATCCAGATTTTCGACCAGCCAAAGGGCATCATTAGCGACATTCTCAGCCCGATCTTCAAAGTTGTTGGCGCTGTGTTTTCATTCCTTGCCCCGAAGCCAGCAATAGCTAATAACGGTGGAAACACTGTAGATTCACCTAATAACAGCCTGACAGGGCAAACTAATACTGCGCGAGTATACAAGGCCAAGCCTGATATTTACGGGCAGGTCAGATCGTTTCCAGACTTGATTCAGGAATCGATGTTTGAATATGTGCGGCAGAATGAGAACGACGGCGGCCTGAAATACGTCACTGAGTGGATGTGTATCGGTATCGGTAAGTATGACTATGAATCTGTTCGTTACTCAGAGTCGAGTCTCGGATCGATGGCCGGTGCCGAATACCAGTTTTATCAGCCTGGTGAGGTAATACCGACTATTAATGAGGGGTATTCGTTCGACGATGTCGACGGGCAGGAGATGCCAGGGCCAAACGAAAGCGACAATTTCCCAGTAGAATCGGCAACTGCCAATACCGTGGTAAGTGGTGAATATGCTGGCGGCCAGATAGCGATGAAAATCGTCAAGCAGGCTGAGTTCGACTACTTCATGGGGCTCGTGCTACCACACTCCGTCACATTCACCATTAACGTCACCTATAACACAACATCAGGCAGCGTTACTGAAGATGTACTTTTCTCAGGCACGCTGATTTCTGCTGTAGAGGGTGATGATGGCGCCGTTATAGATCCTGTTCAGTGGTACACGTTCACCATGACAGATTTACAGGGTCCGCCCACCGTTCCATCCACTGCCACCATTAACACGACAAAATTTATCCTCAACGATAATGAGGCGCTTGTTGTCGGGCCTTTCTTCTCGCCGGTTGAGTCAACAGAGCTTTGGCTGTATACACAGTCATCACTGGGTGGCGGTAACTGGACTGACTGGACGGTGACAATCTGGAAAATCGACGACGATTATAATCAGATACCAGGCACACAACAGACCTTTACCTATCACCAGGGAACGCCGCATAAGTCTACCAGTGAAGTGTTTTATCGCACGGATAAAATAATTCCAGCGGGAGGGTTTGGTAAATATGCCATCAATTTCCAGCGGACAAACAACTCCAATGATGCATCCATTCTTAAGGTTGAGGAAATACACGCTGTCAACATCAGAAGCAACGTAGTTCATCCGACAGATACGTTGGTTCGCGTCAAGGTGCGGGCAACAGAGAACGCACTGGGTAGTCGTGACCGAAAATATAACGCTCTGGTGACTCGTCAGACCATCAGTTACAACCTGACGACACAGACCGTCGATTATACATTGCGTCCATCGCGTTCCTTTGCTGACGCGGTTGCACATACCTGGCTTGTAATGGGCGGGCAGCCAGAAAGCAGCATTGATCTGTACGGGTTGTACTCTATAGCTGAGAGTCTACCTGATGAGCGTCTTGGCTACTTCGACTATACGTTTGACGATGAAAACGACTCACTCGGCGACAGGGTACAGGCGATCTGCAATGCGGCGTCTGTTATGGCGTACTGGGATGACGGTGTACTGACGTTCACCCGCGATCAGAAAGTCGATTACCCGGCAGCAGTGTTCAACCGGGCAAACATGAAGACGGATGAGTACAAAATGACGTATGAGGCCACGCTGCCTGGCGGTTACGACGGCGTTCAGGTCTCCTACGTTCACCCGACAACGAATAACAAGACGTACATCAACTACCGAGTGCTGAACGGAGCTATTGTCGAGCAGGAAGCGGAGAACCCGAACAAGCTGGAGATAGTTGGATTCCGTAACGAGTACCAGGCTAGGGAGAGAGCGCTGCGAGAAACAAAGCGTCTTATTTACTCGCGGGTGAAGATGAACGCCAAAGTGTTCGAGGATGGAATCATTCAGGTCGGTAGCGTCATTCAGATGCCTGACATCTACGACAGCAACCAGCAGCAGGGTTATATCACCGGGCGTTCAGGTAATGATTTCGATACCAGTGAGCCGATCACCTTCACTGGTCGATGTATGTGCTTGTCACCGATAGCCTAGGAAACCCGACGCTGCGTTATCCAGCAACTGCCCGCAGCGACACAAAATACGGCTTCACTGCGGCAATTCCAAATATTCAGCTCAACATATGGAACGGAGACACAGTGCAACTCCCGTCGCGCTATCTCATTGCGACAGTGGAGGAGCTGGACAGTCAACTATGGACGGTCAACAGCATCAAACCGAACACCGATAACACGGTATCTCTGACCGTCGCGGAATACAGCGATGCCATCTACCAATGAGAACCCTTCAGACCATCACAACCCGGCCACCGCGCCGGTTTTATTATGGAAAAAATATGGCTACTACACCTACCAACTTGCCTGTGCCAAGTGAATCACCTATCGACCTTAAGTTTAATGCAGGGAAAATTGATGAATTTGTCACGTCTATGGAGTGGACCTATACCGATCGATTTGGTCAGAAGCACTACACAATTGAAGGAATCAATTACCTTGCCCAGCAGGCAATGGCAGCGTTCGGTTATGTGATCCTCACCGGTAAAACTTTTACTACTGGCGCAACGATAAACAACCCAAATGAAGTTTTGCTGAATACTGCTGATGGGGAATATTACAAATGGACTGGTTCATTCGCATCCGGCCCTAAAGAGGTTCCCGCCAACTCAACGCCATCTAGTACAGGCGGTGTCGGACCAGGTGCGTGGCTAGGAGTTGGTGATTCATCATTGAGAGCCGCGCTGGCATCAGTTAATGGTGCTGATTTAATCGGGTATAAAAATCCACAGTCACAAATTTCTGAAACGTAAAATGTAGCGCTTGATAAAATTAATGTTCGTCTGATTTACGCATCAGACTTTGGAGTTAAAACAGACTCCAGTGATAATGCTGATGCACTGTGGAATCTTGGTCAGTTCATCTCTAATGCCACAGAACCTCTTTATGTAATTTTCCCGCACGGAACCAGCCTTGTTGGATCTCAGGAGTTTGCAGGTGCAACTGGGAAGGGATACTCATACCGTCCATCGTATTTTAGCCGTCCGTGGGGAGATCCTTCTGACCGTGGTTGGTTCTCTGTTCATCGTACAGACAACGATATCACACTGGACATGACTGGCTGGACGCTGAAAATGAATGATGGGATGAAGCATGGTAGCTTCGATCCTGTTACTGGTGCAGTTGCTGCAGACCAGATATCAGAAACTCCAAATGTAGACTATCTTGCCAGTCATGGTTATATGATAAAACTATATAAATGCCATAATGTTATCTTGAAAAAAGGTAAGACGGTAGGAAATATTGCTGGGTCAATATGGGGTGGTAAGTATGGAAATACTGGTTATCAAGTCCCAAGTTACAATGCTTGGATAAATCAGTCATCTGGCGTAACAATAGATGGTCATGAATTTTCAGACTCACCTGTTGATTTGTTATATCAAGGTGAGACAACATCATTTACTGCTGATTTGTTAAATACAATACCAAAAACAAAAGTAATAAACTGCTTATTTCATGATGCAGGCAGAAACCTTTATTCATTGGTAGGTGGTGCAAACATTCTTATAGAAGATTGCCTTGGTTATAATTCTGGCAACCTTGCTACCAATATAGGAACGAGATTTAGCGGTCCAGAATGCGGTATTGATATAGAGGCAGAAGGAGGTTCAATTTATGGGGTCACACTTAATAGATGTAAATTCATAAATACAGGTAAAGCGTCTTTAATGACTGTAAGTACACCAGGGATCGTGTCAACAATAAAAGCTTATAGTTGTGTGTTTTCAAGTTTTAGCAGTGAGGGTGCCATTATTAACTATGGAAGCACAAGAACAGTATCATTTAATAAATGTTCGATTGTTGGCTCAATCAAGAGCATTGGAATGGGACTGGATGCATATTCATTTGAAAAGTGTACATTTCAAAATAGATATGGATCTGATTATGTCCCATCTTATTTATTAGATTTTAGTGTGTATTCCTTTTCAGACAATAGCATAACTTTTGCAATACCACCTGATAAAAATGTGTCATCAGCTACATTTAATATATCTGATCAGGCTGGGATAGCCTTTGGTCAAGGACAGTCGAGGTGCCAAAACAACAGAATCATCGTATATGGTGATGCTACAAAAATTACACTTGTTAATGGACTTGGTGGTTTTAATAATTTTAAAGGACTTGAAATATTCACACAGGCTGATGGTATTACTTCAGGAACTACAAAGCTGATAGTTAATACATCATCTCAGGGGGCTGGAGGATTAAGTACAAATAGCGCATCTTTTAATTATGGTACAACCATGATAAAAGAAGAGGGTAAAAATATATGGTTTAGTTCAACACCAACAAGGACGCCTGGAGTGCTCAATCCAGCAGCAAATTCAGCTCAGGATCTTGGAAACGTTGGTGCGAGATGGAGAACTGGGTATCTTGATCTTGGTATGATCACATCAAGTCCAAACGGAACAAAGTATAGACTTAGGGTTGGTGATGACGGAGTACCTTACACCACGATTGATAACGGTTGATAAAAAACCGCCCCAACTGGGGCGGTACCATTACTTTTTATATAACCTCATATTCCATTTTGGGTTAATCATTATATCAATGTACTCACCATCCTTGAGCTCGTAATATTTTTTTATGTTATCTTTGTATCCATATTCAGCTAATGGGTAAATGCTAGCATAAGTGCTTGCTAGTGGAGTTAGAA
>ERZ1026872.514-NODE-514-length-10675-cov-7.606591_pt1 | contig 10675 bp, 13 predicted proteins | sample MGYA00380166_ERZ1026872 | MGnify/ENA primary metagenome ERZ1026872 (study PRJEB33269, sample SAMEA4719802) | human gut metagenome | biome: human-associated habitat; feature: organic feature; material: feces | place: Cameroon | collected 2013-10 ... | reverse complement strand
CCAACAGCTCTTCGCCGGTTTTAAAGGCCGGTTCGATATGCGCCGGCATCATTTTTTGCAGGCGCTTCATTAATTCGCCAACGTCTTTCATGCTCAACCTCTGAACCCCGGTGGAATCTGGCGGTCAGGTTCGCTGACCGCGTTAACGTCTCGCCGCAGCTGGCTGCTATTATTCGCCCGGCCCATCTGTACGCTGCGCGCCAGCTTTTGCTGCCACTGTACGTGGTGGAACACTTTGCCCTCAGCCTGCCAGTAGGCGACAAACGACGCCAGCTCTTCCGGCGTGACCGGCTCGCTTAAGGCGATCCCCCACAGCGCAGAAAGGCGCAGGAACTCGGCGTCGGGCTGCCAGCCCGGGTACATGGCGAATTTTCCCATCGGTACAGAGACCGGCGCCGCCGTTGGCTCTTCAAAGAACTGGGCATCCAGCGTCACGTCGCTGCCCGGACGGGCAAGCTTTTCTTCCAGCGCCAGCAGCTGCGCCAGCCGCTCTGGCGTGACGGCATAAAACGCGGGCGCATTGTTAGCAAACACGGCGACCGCGCCGCCTTGAGTCTGCGCAAGGATCGCCTTGGGATCGGCCACGAAGGCTTCAATACCAATCACGTTGGGCGTCAAAATACGAGAAGACATAACACTATCTCAATACTGAAAAATCACGGGAAGGGTGCGGGAAAACCGCACGAATACTGCACATAGTAGCACAAGCGAGGGGAAGGGCGGCACTCTCCCGTGCCGCCCTGAGGATTACACCCGCGGGCGCTTGCGGTAAAGCCACAGGCCCGGAATAGACAGGCCAATCGAAAGCGCACCGACGATTGACGAGGCCTTCAGGAAGTTGCTCAGTAAGGTGATCATCATCTCTTCGGTGTAGCCAAAGTGGCTGATTTTTACCGCCGAGATCATCGCCGTATAGGCTGAAATACCGGGGAACATTGGGATGACGGCGGCGACGGTAAAGATTTTCGGGTGCGCCAGATACCAGCGTGACCACTGAATGCCGATGCTGCCGACCAGCATGGCCGCCAGGAAAGTGGACCATTCGATATTAAAACCTGCGGTCATCATCGTGAAGCGCGAGGCGTGGCCGATAGCGCCCAGCAGGGCACACCACGGCAGCGCGCGCTGCGGCACGTTAAACACCATCGCAAAGCCGACGGCAGGGATCGCCGACAGCACGATGTCCTGCGCCAGCAAGAGCAGAAAATCGATTACACCCATCCGCGTAGCCCCCATAACGTCATTGCCATCACCACGCCGATGCAGGTCGCCAGCGTCAGCAGACTGGCGATGGCCCATCGTGCGAGGCCGGTATTAATATGCCCTTTGAACATGTCGGCCACCGAATTAATCAGCGGAAAACCGGGAACCAACAGCAGCACGCTTGCCGCCATGGCGACGGTTGAAGTCTGGTGGAAGGCCGGGAGCTGGAGCATCAGCCCGGAGACGGTGGTGGCGACAAACGCGGTCAGACCGAAGTTAATCTGCGGGTGCATGGAGCGGTGCGTCAGCACCTGACGGATGTACATCGCGATGGTGCTGGCGCAAAAGGTGACCAGCGCGCCGTCCCAGCCGCCGTTGTTAAGCTTACAGAAGCAGGCGCAGGAGAGGCCGACCATCAGCACCACCAGCCAGCGCGGGTAGCGCAGAGGTTTAATCTGTGCAAAGCGCTTAGCGACATCTTTATGGTCCAGCAGTTTGTGCTCGGCCATGATGACAATGTGCTGCACTTCGGTGACCACGTGCATGTTGATGCCGCGATCGCTGTTTTTGCGCGTTGAGGTCAGGCACAGCCCATCTTTAATGGTGGTCAGCACGATGGCGTTTGACGAGATGGCGCTTTCAACGCTGTCCATCCCCAGCGCACGCCCCAGGCGGGTTGAGAGCTCCTCCACCAAAGCGCTTTCCGCCCCATGTTGCAATAAAAAAAGACCGCACTGAATACAGAGCCGCGTGACGGTACGTTGTTCTGATTGATCGACTTCCATAAAGCCCCTGGTAGCAAGAACGCCGGTTAATGACCTACTTGTACCCGAAGCGCGCACAGGCGCTAGCGGGGTGGGATCAAACAATGTGCAAAAATTCGGCGTCCTGTGATGACCGGCCAGGAGTTGATGCCGTCCACACTTTTGCAAAACTGTTGGAAAGTGCAATTTTTGAACGGATTCTGGCCTTCTTTTTCGTTACTGACTTATCAAAAATGCATTCTGAAACTTTATGTATACACAAAACAAACAAATAATTAACCAGAATGTGAGGTCACCCTATGAACACGCAAGTCGCCATTATCGGTGCCGGGCCTTCGGGGCTGCTGTTAGGCCAGCTGCTGCATAACGCCGGGATTAAAACCGTTATCCTTGAGCGCCAGACGCCGGAGTATGTACTGGGGCGCATTCGCGCGGGTATTCTGGAAAACGGTACCGTTGAGTTGCTGCGTGAAGCGGGAGTTTCTCGCCGTATGGACGCCGAAGGGCTGATTCACCACGGCGTGGAGTTTCTGTTTGCCAACCAGCGCATTCCCGTGCCGCTGAGCGAGCTCACAGGGGGGAAAACGGTGATGGTTTACGGCCAGACCGAAGTGACGCGCGATTTAATGGAGGCGCGACAGGCGTGCGGCGCCCAGACCATTTATGGCGTAGAACAGGTCGAGCTGCACGATCTCAAGAGTGATAAACCTTGTGTGACGTTTGTGAAAAATGGCGAAACGTGTCGGCTGGAATGTGATTTTGTCGCGGGTTGCGACGGGTTCCACGGTGTTTCGCGACAGAGCATTCCCCGCGAGATTCTGCGCGAGTACGAAAGTATCTGGCCGTTCGGCTGGCTGGGGCTGCTCGCGGATACGCCGCCGGTAAATCACGAACTTATCTATGCACACCATGAACGTGGGTTTGTATTGTGTAGTCAGCGCTCACTAACAAGAAGCCGCTACTATCTCCAGGTACCGCTCAGCGACAAGGTCGAGCAGTGGTCAGATGAACGCTTCTGGGGAGAGTTGAAGCGTCGTCTGCCGGATGAATTGAGTCAAAAGTTAGTGACTGGTCACTCACTTGAGAAGAGCATTGCGCCGCTGCGTAGCTATGTGGTGGAACCCATGCAGTACGGCAGAATGTTCCTCGTTGGCGATGCGGCGCATATTGTGCCGCCGACCGGCGCCAAAGGGCTGAACCTGGCGGTGTCTGACGTGAACTACCTGTGGCGTATTTTGCGCCAGTTTTACCATCACGGTCGGGTAGATTTACTGGCGCGTTATTCACAGCTGGCGCTTAACCGGGTGTGGAAAGGCGAGCGCTTCAGCTGGTTTATGACCCATTTGCTGCATGATTTCCAGGACAAAAGCGCGTTCGACAGAAAGATGCAGGAAGCGGACCGTCAGTACTATCTGGGGTCGCGCGCCGGGCTGACGACCATTGCGGAGAACTACGTTGGGCTGCCCTATGAGACGGTGGAATAAAACATGAAGCGGGCGTCAGCGCCGGAGAGCGTACCGGTCTTTAAACTGTATGGCGAGCAGAGGGGCTGGCCCACGCCCGATTTGCTGCACTGTGAGTCAATACATCAGCGCAGCAGCCTGTACGCATGGCATATTCGCGTTCATCAGCATGCGGAGCTGGTGCAGCTGCTGTATGTGCATAAAGGCCAGGCCGAGATTGAAATTGAGGGGGAGCGACGAGCGGTTAACGGGCCCTGTATTCAGGTCGTGCCGTCGCTATGCGTGCATGGTTTTCGTTTTTCCCCCGGCACTCAGGGCTACGTACTTTCGCTGGCGCTCCCGCTGCTGAGCCGGCTGGAGGCGCAGTTTGGCGGACAGCTAGACGTGCTCGGTCAACCCGTCTGCGTGATGGTCAGGCGCGCCAGACGCCATATTCACACGGTATTTGCCGCACTACTCGAAGAGTACAGCCACGAAAAGGATGCACGCGAGATGATGCTGTCTTCCCTGCTCGGCGCGCTGCTGGTCTGGCTGAATCGGCAAGGCGCGCCGACCGCGATCCTTGAAGATAAAAGTGCGCGCAAACGCAGCGTGCTGAGGCAGTTTGCGCGGCTTATTGAGAGCCACTATCGCGAGCACCTTTCGCTGGCGGAATATGCGCAGCGTCTTGGCGTCTCGACGACTTATCTCAACTGCCTGTGCCGCGAGTTTCACGGTACCAGCGCGCTAGGCGTCCTGCACCAGCGCCTGCTGCTGGAGGCCAAAAGAAGCCTCCAGTACACCAGTATGAGCATTACGCAGGTATCGGACTATCTCGGGTTTAGCGATGTGACCTACTTCTCGCGCTTTTTCCGCAAACGCGGCGGGATGGCGCCAAAAGAATTCAAAATGAAAATAGAATAGACGAGTAAGAATATGGATAGTGAATTTTAATTATTCTTATGTCGTTTTTAATATTTTCTAAGTGAGTGCTTTTAAATCACCATGCCATACTGCATCCGTTTAACCCGCCAGTACATCCATGTAGCAACATTTTTTTATTGGTCTGGTGAGAACGCAATAATAATATTATAGCAGTCAAGGAAATAGAAAAGGGATGGTTCAGTTTCCTGACAATACGTTGTGCCGTATTAAATAATTTTATATTCAGGAAGTGAATCTTCGAATGGATACGGAGGTTTTATGTCGCCAGAATACTGCAAATTCGCGGTGATTATTAGCAAAATACCGGTAATGCAGTCTGGGCTCAGTACGATAATGGGAACACATTTCCCGGATTATGAGCTCAATTTTTGCCAGTCTCTGGAAGAGTTAACGCTGCTTCAGCTGCGTCGAACAGATGTCGTTGTTATTGATTTTTCTGGCGAAGTTAGAAATCCTCGCGCGGTCTGCGAGCAATATTACACGCTGCTTTCCCAGTATCGGGATATCCACTGGATCTTCATGATTAGCCGTCAGTATTACGCGCTGGCCGTTGAGTTTTTGATGCGTCCAGAAAGTACGCTGCTCTCAGATTCAGACCCTATCGATCGCGTCATCAAGGCTATAAAGCTGGGGGGCGTCAGCACGGAAAAAATTAGCCAGACGCTGCTTTCCATGCATAACAGTGATGATATCGAAGGTGAAAACGACCGTGCGGTAATGCTGACGCTGTCAGAGCGCAAGGTTCTGCGCCTGCTGGCAAAAGGCTGGGGGATTAACCAAATTGCAGCACTGTTGAAAAAGAGCAATAAGACGATAAGCGCGCAAAAAAATAGCGCGATGCGTCGACTTTCTTTGCGTAGCAATGCGGAAATGTACGCCTGGATCAACAGCAATCAGGGAATGAAGGAACTCAATCTCTACTCGGCTTATGGAGAACAAGCAGAATGGAAAAGCACAGCAGGAAGCAGTGCGTCGCTATCATAGAAGATTGCATGATGGCGGAAGTCGGGCTACGCCATTTATTAACGTCTTCGCGGAATAAAGATTTTACGATTCAGTTTTTTCGCTCGATGAGTGAATTTAAAACCGCACTCTGCCAGGCGCCTTTTGATGTGCTGATTTGCTGCCTGTCCGGCACGCGAGAGCCGCGCATTGAGTGTCTGCTGGCGATGGGCGAAATAGCCCGTTGTCATCAGCAGATGGTCCGCATCATTCTGGCGAACGATAACGTCGAGGCGGCACTCATCAGGCACCTGTCACCCACTTATCTTCACGGCGTGTTGAGCAAATCCAGTGCGCTGGTTGAACTCAAACAAAACGTACTCGAGCTGTTACAAGAAACGTCGTTAGGGCATGAGTGCGCGGCGGCCTCTTCAGTACTGCGCGAAAACAGTTTTCTGAGCCCGACCGAGAATATGATTTTGCGCTACATGACCTACGGCTATTCGCTGATGGAAATCGCGCAGCGGTTGGGGCGAAATATTAAAACCATACGCGCGCATAAATTTAATGCGATGACCAAGCTTGGCGTTAACTCCGACGCTGATTTGCTCAGCGCGGCTGATTTACTGGTGTCGTTGCCCGATCGCTATATAGCCCGCTCTCGGGCGCTGCTTCGCACCGCTTAGTTTGTGGGCGTCAGGCAAACGTCGACCCACGTCGCGGCGGTGAGGGTCGCCATTCTTTGCGGAGAGATGCGTACCGCACTATGAATAGCACCGGCGGCGGGAAGCACCTCGTCATACTCTTGTAGCGACACGTCGCAGTAGACGTCCAGCGGGTTTTCGAGGCCAAACGGGCATACGCCGCCCACCGGGTGCCCGGTCAGTTCGACCACTTCGTCGCTGCTGAGCATGCGGGCCTTCGCGCCAAAAGTGTCTTTGAGCTTTTTATTGTCCAGACGGGCATCGCCTTTGGCGACGATAAGGATGACGCGATCTTTGACTTTTAGCGACAACGTTTTAGCAATTTGCCCGGGCGCAACCCGGTGAGCGGCAGCGGCCAGCGCGACGGTCGCAGTGCTTTGCTCAAGCTCGATAATATTGATGTCGGGCGCGTGCTCGGCAAAGAATTCTCGTACAGACTGTAGGCTCATCATACTCTCCTGATTTTTCGGCGAGTCACTCTGTCATAAAGCTACCTTGGTTGTAAATATTGCGACGAAGTTGTGCAAAAATTGTTTGATTTCTGGATCTCCTTCACATTCGCTGCAACCGGTTACAGTAACCGGTTGCGGTTCGCATTCAGTCGATTGATACTGCGAGGGTAACTTCCTTTGTATCCATAATAAGAGCCATATATGAACTGTATCCCTATGAACAATATGTCAGGTCGCGTTGCTGCAACCGCAGAGCGTTCACAGTTTGCCCAGTCGTATGTCGGCAAAATCGTTGTTGCTGTGCTTACGTCTAAAGCCTGTCAGGAGGGCTGCTATGTCTGCTAATCACGCTGCATTTAATCTGATCTTTCGTTTTGTAGAAAACTACGTCAGTCCCGTTGCTGGTCGTATTTCATCCCAGCGCCACGTCATGGCTATCCGTGACGGTTTTATTTCCGCTATGCCTTTTATGATTGTGGGATCGTTTCTACTGGTGTTTGCCTATCCGCCGTTCTCGCCGGACACCACCTGGGGGTTTGCCCGCGCGTGGCTAGACCTGGCAAAAGAGTTTGAGGGCCGGATTCTGACGCCGTTTGATATGACGATGGGCATCATGTCCATCTACATCTGCGCCGCTATCTCCTACAACTTAGGCAAACATTACGAAAAAACCAACCAGCTCGATCCGTTTATGTGCTCGATGCTGTCGATCATGGCGTTCCTGCTGGTTGCCGCGCCGAAAACGGAAGGCCATCTGCCGGTCGATAGCCTCGGTGGTACCGGGATCTTCACGGCTATTCTGGTCGCCGTATACTGCGTAGAGATGATGCGTTTTCTGAAGGTTCGCAACATCGGGATCCGTTTGCCGGATCAGGTCCCGCCGATGATCAAAAACTCCTTCGACCTGCTGATTCCAGTGCTGGTGGTCGTACTGACGCTTTACCCGCTGAGCCTGTTCATTCAGAGCCAGTTCGACATGCTGATCCCGCAGGCGATCATGTCGCTGTTTAAACCGCTCGTTTCCGCGGCTGACTCCTTACCGGCTATATTGCTGGCGGTATTGATTGGCCACCTGCTGTGGTTTGCGGGGATCCACGGTGCGGCTATCGTGTCCGGTATGCTGCAAATGTTCTGGCTGACCAACCTCGGCCTGAACCAAACTGCGCTAGCGCAGGGGGCACCGCTGCCGCACATCTTTATGGAAGCATTCTGGACCTTCTTCGTGGTGGTGGGCGGCTCGGGGGCGACCATGGGACTGGTGTTCTGCTACCTGCGCAGCCGCTCGGCGCACCTGCGCTCCATCGGCCGTCTGAGCGTGGTGCCAAGCCTGTTCAACATTAACGAACCGGTTATTTTCGGAACCCCAATCGTCATGAACCCGGTGTTCTTTATTCCGTTCCTGTTGGCGCCGATGGTGAACGCCGTTCTGGCCTGGGCGGCAATGAAACTGGATCTGATCGGTCGAGTGATCTCCGTCGTGCCGTGGACTGCCCCGGCACCGATCGGCGGCGCGTGGGCGCTTGGCTGGGATTTCCGTGCGGCGATTCTGGTGGTGCTGCTGGCCTGTGTGTCGGCCATCATCTACTACCCGTTCTTCAAAGTGTATGAAAAACAGCTGTTAGCACAGGAAGAAGAAGAAGCGCAGCGTGCGGAGGAAGAGAGCCAGCAGGTTGCCTGATAGGCAGTGAAACGACGGGGCATTTGCCCCGTCGGTTAGTTAAGCGTGCAGTCACCGCACTGCTTGACGTCCGGCAGGCGGTATCGCTGGCAGCAGGTGCGTCGCACCAGGCGACCGTCCCTTTCAACCACAGTACGCCACAGCGGGTTATCGCGGCCGTCGGCGAGCGTCCTGGTCAGGAAATAGCGCTGACGCAGGAGATTAACCTGTTCTTCCCCAAGCAGCGCGATCATCTCACCTAGATACCAGTTAATTAAATAGCCGGTATTACTCCAGATAAGTTTGCCGTTAATCTCGCCGGTAGCTTCCAGCGCGTTCACAACCGGTATTAATCCTTCAGTGACTAAACTGTCCAACCGCCGATCCCACGGCATGTTGCTGACCCGTTGGTCGCAATGTACGTCGGCCCAGAAGCAGGCCGCACGGCCAGTCTCGTGAAACTCAACCAGGAAATGCTCCGGTGAAACGGAAATCGCAGATGATTCGGTCAGCAGTGCCAGCATCAGCGGCGGCACCATCAGGCCGATATACCACTGTGCCCACAGCGAAATCAGCGGCTTGTTTTCGCGCGGCTGCATCGGCTGGTTGCGATAGATGTGATCGGAGTAGATGGCCAGCAGTGAGGTCAATTCGGTAGGCCGGGTCCATTCGGCTAGCGTTTTAGCGTTGCCCGGGGCGCTCTCGTTAAGTCGAAACATTTCCAGCATATGCGGGCGATATTCGGCAATTTTGGCACGTACTGATTCCGCAAGCGCATTTTCCCGTGGAGGGAGCGGCGTGCGCCAGATGAGGTCATCAGCGATCGGTGCGGAACGATAGGCCATAGGATTAACGAGATAAAAATATAAATGATAATGATTAGCAATCGTAGCTATAGATAAAAGTGAGCGCAAGCGATTTGTCGCCTGCACCCATTTTTTGTGAACTCAGGCTGCGGGGAGCTGTTCGCTGGTTAGCGCGTTGTTGCGCCCCATGTTTTTGGCTTCATACAGCGCTTTATCCGCTCTCTGGATAGCGGCGTCGATATTGTTATCTTCCAGCGGCGCGACGCCGATGCTGACGGTGACATGTGTTGCGACGGCGGCATTAAACATATGTGGAATTTTGAGATCGTAGACATGCTGGCGAATCCGTTCTGCCGTTTGCATGGCGTTGGTGATGTCGCACTGCGGCAGCAGCACCATAAACTCTTCGCCGCCGAAGCGGGTCACAATATCCCGAGAACGTACGGCGTTACGAATGGCGGCGGAGACGCGCATCAGGGCCTGGTCGCCCATCATATGGCCGTAATGGTCGTTGTAGGCCTTGAAATGGTCGATATCCAGCAGCAGGACCGAGTGCTGAGCGGGGCCGAGCGCTTTGAGCGAATCCAGGCGAAACTGAAAGCCACGACGGTTATACAGGCCGGTCAACGGATCGAGCATGCTCAGGCCGTTGAGCGTTTCACGCTCTTCCAGAAGCTTATACATCAGCCCTTGCGCAAATTTGTCGTTGCGCCGCTGGATGACGTGTTGAATCGCAATACCGATTAACGGTAGGGCAAAACAATAGGCCATACGCCACCACTCGGTGGTATTGCTGGTAAACAGGCAAACAATAAATGTGGGGAGTGAATGCAGCGCAAACGCGACAATATTATTGGAAAAAGCAATGGTGCCAACAAATAACACGCTAAATAGCGCAACCAGCTGAAAATTGTCATTTATTGTCGGCAACGCAAAAGTTTTACTTAAAATATGCCAGCCCCATAAACAGCCGAATATCGCCGAAACCATGGGTAGGTTCAGCTTTATCCGAGCGTAGCGCCAGTTCCACAACAGCATCACGCTGCTGCCCACCGCAATCAGCATCGCTGGCAGAGGAAATATATTTACATCATATATCGGGCTGAACACCGAGAGCGTCGATGAAATCAGGTTCAGAAACAAAAACAGCCGGAACGTGAGCTGATATTTTTGCGCACGCAGCGTGCGCCATGATTGTACGGTCATTGTTTGAAGTTGTAGTCAGCCTTAAATAAATAAACGCATTAAAAACAGAATAATGCAGTAGGAATAGCGCAATTTCTTTATATGCGACATGCTGATTTTTTATACAACTTAACACCATATAATATGCATGTCATTAATGATTATGAAACCTTAGCGCAAGTGCAGACAAATAACAAAAAACATCATATGATATTGGTAATCATTATCATTTGAGTGGGTCGGATCATGTTGCAAAAAACGTTAGGTAGCGGCTGGGGCGTTCTGATTCCGGGCGCTGTACTGGCACTGCTGAGTACCCTGGGGCTCTCAACTGACGTCTGGCGCGGGGTCATTGTGTGTGGACTGCTGTTGAGCAGCGCTATGATCTGGCATCGTCGGCTGCGACACTTCGTCCTGTTACCGTCTTGCATTGCGTTAATGGGCGGTATTGTGCTGATTGCGATGAATGTAAAGCTGATGGAATAGACAGGAAGGAAACACGAAGAAGAGAGCGAGAAAACTGGTGCGAGGGGGGGGACTCGAACCCCCACATCCGTAAGGACACTAACACCTGA
>ERZ1026872.513-NODE-513-length-10699-cov-5.699925_pt1 | contig 10699 bp, 15 predicted proteins | sample MGYA00380166_ERZ1026872 | MGnify/ENA primary metagenome ERZ1026872 (study PRJEB33269, sample SAMEA4719802) | human gut metagenome | biome: human-associated habitat; feature: organic feature; material: feces | place: Cameroon | collected 2013-10 ... | reverse complement strand
CAGCCATCAGCCCGCGCGCCTCCCGGTCGAGGCCGTCATCATCCTTTGTGACTCCGGCGAAATCAGGCCACGGAGCCAGGCCAAGATCGCGCCTGATTTCGTTGACGATGCCAAAGCAGTCCAGTGCGGGGTAATCGCGTCCGCCCTTCTGCCACTCGACAGAACGGTATTTATCAGGATTGAACATGGGCGCCTCATAAAAAAAGCCGCTTCAAGCGGCTTACTGGTTGGTGGCTTTTTCTTCTTGTTGTGGCTGGTATCCAGCCAGAGGATTGCCGGTGAAGTAAGGCAAGCCAAGCTCCCTTAGTTCTTTTTTTAAGGTCCTGACCTTCTCGATTGCCTCATCTAATGATGTGGTGTCAAATTTTACGGACAGCGTTACTTTTTCCATTCATCACCTCTGACGTTTAAATTTTTCATACATGGATTGCAGTTCATAATCAGGGAGTTTAATAATCTGACCTTCGTAAACCGCCATGTCTGAGATCGCTTTCGCTGCGTGCTTAATAAATTCAAAATTGTCCGCAACCAGCTTGGTCGCCTCCTGGTCTATTTCACTGCAAACCGCGCTGTATTGATCTGAGCGGCCTGTGAGGTTGCAGTAAGCCCAGGCCAGCTCAATACTCCGGTGAAAATCAGATGCTGCAGCGCCGAGATGGTTAAACTCACGGACTATGCGTTCTGCGTCGTAAATATTGCCGAGAAAAGATTCCGCATAAATACCAGCGTGCAGGCACAGCAATCTGGCTTTTAAATATTTACAAGCGTCATCCAGCGTAGACACTTCCCACTCCATGTCAGGTAGAAAGGCACCTGTGTGTCGCCCACTAATCGATATAATTTTTACTTCAATGCCAGATGAAGAACCGCCATAGCAATGCCACGCGAGCCAGTGTCCAACTTCATGCTTTGCAACGTCAAAAACAACTTTCCTGAGAGCCTCGAGCATAATTCCTCCTTCTCTTAAGGTGAGGAAGAATAGTGCCTCCTGGTGATGGACTGCATCAAGTGAGATGGCGAAGCCCAGGGAAGACAGGGAGCGTATAGCGGTAGCGAGGCCAGGCTGTATCGAGAATGTTTAGGAATCCAGCTGTTATTTGCGCCTGAGTGGCTGTCCACTGCCCCTCTTTTATCTGCATCGAAATTGGCGGCGCAGCTGGCGAATCCAGGTCAGTTGACACGAATTGCCGCAGCACAAGTTTTGCATCGTGTAGGTTATTGAGGGCGTTACGAATAACCGAGGAAACCTCACCATCAATATTGCTCAAGGCGAAATTAAGGTCCTGGGTGCCGTCATTATTTCTGGCCGGCAGCGCCACTGACATGGCTGTTGCCTTGAATGTAACGACAGCACCCGATTCCGTTGTTGCCGTGATGTCCTCGAAGTTTTCCACCAGCCACTGGCTATTGCCGCCCACGGTTATCTGGAGTGTGTTAAAGATAATTTCCGAGCCTCCGCTGGAGTAAAGTCGCTCGAGTATATTCATGCCTCTGGCCACTCCTTGTTGAGCGCGTAATCAATAATGCTCTGCCCGACGATGAACTCGGGGAAGTTTCCCCACCCCGGCGGTAATATCGGGCGTTCCCACAACTCCAGCGTGGCGGTGAACTTCCAGTAAATCGGAGCAACAAGTGTTGGTCCGACGTAAATGTCCGTGAAACGACATTTGTAATCTTCAACGCCAAGCGGCGTCTGCAGCCTCATAAGAAACCAGTCGACGCCGTCATGAATGACATCCCGATGCCATGCCTCAAACAACTGAGCCTGACTGTCACTCTCCATGAACCAGGAAACACTCGCCTCAGTCGGCACTGATGTGTATTTCCGGCGCTGCCGCGAGCGGCCTGATGTGAGTTTCGTTCTCAGGGTCGGACTGACAGGCGTGAGTCCGTACCCGTCCTGCTGGGGTAGGGGTAAATATTCATGCGGATATGATGCAAGCGGCATTAATCTAACCTCCGACCAGGATATTTAGATTTCATCGCGTTACCAACCTTGCCGTCACCTTTAAGCAACTGCGAAGCAACTTGATTGATTGCGTCTGATGTTGCTCTTTTTTGCGTCTGCGCCATTGATGTGACCATCTGATCAGGCGTGACACCTGGCACATTGAAGTGCTGGGTTATTGGTGCATGAACAGTGTTATTACTTTGCTGATTATTGCTAACATTCATGGCCCCCGTTCCGTACCCCGGCTTACCTAACGTCGCATCGAGTGAACCGCCGTTACGCAGCGCCTCCAGATTCGACAAGCCAATGCGTTTCGTTGATGCCGCGTCGAAGACATACTCCTTGCCGTGCACGACACCAGCGACAGAGTTAACCGCGCCGTTCCCGGTGTAGCCCCCAGACTGAAATCCAACGGCTGCAGCACTAGTTATGCTTGACGTGATTGTGGACATTAGCCCTACAACTTGGGCAATAGCAGCAAGGTTGGCTGGAAACGGAAGCCCCGCCAGCGCCTGCCCCATCGCCATCGGCAATTGCAAGGCTGCCTGAGCAATGGCAAACGCTTTCTGCGTCACAAAGGCCGCTTTGTACATCGCTGACTGTTCGCCAAACATCACTCCCATTGAGTTGGTGATGCTGGCGAAGGAGTTTTGCGCGGATTGCGCCTGCGCAACGTAAACAGCGGTACTTAATGCCTGTTGATTCTGCTGCCCCTGCTGCTGTAACGCCAGCAACTGATCCTGTTTCTGCTTCTCATTCAGCACCGTGCTTTGGGTAATGGCTTGCTGTTGTTGATTTAGCCAGGTGGCGTAATCCATCTGGGCTTGCTTCAGGTTATCGATTATTTCAAGCTGCGGATCGATTTGCAGGCCTATCATATTCAACCCCTGCCCGGACAGGTCGCTATTGGTTGCGCCAGATCTCAGGGTGCCGCCAGCCTTGTTCACGCCGGAGATAACGGAATCAGGTAGCACTGAGCGGCTAATAAGGTCGCTGGCTTGCTGTCCGGCAACCTCTGGTGTCAGCTTTTTCAACGCAACCATTTTTTGCAGGATCTCCAGGCGTTTCTGGAGTGTTTCGTTCTGCCGCAACTCCTTCGGTGCAATTTCATCCTGCATCTTCCGGTAGTCATCGAGCGTCTTAACCTGACCCTGCAATGCCTCCTGATTTTTATAGGCCTGCAGGATTTCCTGAGATCGGGCCAGAATAGATTGCTGGTCTGCGGTGAGCTGAGTTTTAGACTTGAGGTCAGCAATCTGTTGCTCAAACTTCACTCGCGCTTGTGTGGCGCTGTTGAGCTTGTCGCTCGCGTCCAGTTGAGACTGCATAGCGGCGGTCTGCTGGTTTATCTGGTCGAGCAAACGGGTCGCTGCGTCCTCGGCAAAGGCTTTTCCCTTCGGCGTTTTGGGTTGCTGACCCTTTTTAGCCTGCTCAAGCTCTTTTTCACGAACAGCAATCAGCGCATTTGCCTGAACAATCGCTTCTTTGTTTCCTGAGCTGGCAATTTTCCTGGACTGCTCTCTCGCCTCCTTGAGTCTGGCTTCTGCTCCAGCCACTCGGTCAGCAGCCAGATATTCTTTATTAATCCAATCAACAGACTCTGCAACAGCTTTATTTCCCTGAACGGTCAGTGCATTCATTGTATTTTGTAAATCAATGGCTTGACCGATGAATCTCATGGAAGGATCAATAGCACCGCCTAATGCTACATTTTGCCTACCCTTATCTGCCGCAGTGTAATAATTTTTGACCTTAATCGCCGCAGATGTCCATGAATCACCTATTTTCAGGATCTCCCGGCGATGCTGGTCAATATCAGCGTTTAACGCCGTAAAATTGGCTGCCCCCTTATATTGAGCGACTTTCTGTCGTGCTTCGTCGTAACTGTAACCAACGTCGATTAGTTTATTAATTGCCTCCGCAGCTCCGTCATTGGTGGTGATGAACATGTTGCCGACTTCATCAATCGCCTTACCGGTCTTGTCGGAGATGGCAACCATGTTGAGAGCCAGTCGTTCGGCTGCATCGCCGTTAGCACCGAGGGAAGTTGTTGCGATTTTTGTCGCAGCATCGATTTCCTGTCGGTTCAGATAGACGGCATAGGTGAGAAGCCCAACTGCGGCGGCGGCTACGCTATAGGGGTTAACCAGCCCTATAATGTAGGTGCCAACGCCTTTAATCGCAGGCCCAATACCGCCGAACATATCCTTCAGCTGACCGCCTTGCTGCATAAGCACCATGAATGGAGACTGCCCAGTAGACAGGCCGACAACGATATCCGTCATCTGAGTGGGGATCATGCTCATTGCCCAGGCTGTCTGCTTTGCAGACATACTAGTTTTGCCAAGTTGAGACTGAGTTTTCTCTAGCGCGTCGCGGGACTCCGCAAGCTTGCTGTTCAGACGATCATATGCCAGCGGTGACAACATCCCGGTCGCTTTAGCGCCATCCAACTGCCGCTGTTGTTCATTCAGGCGCCGAAAAGCTTCTCCTACTGGGTCAATCTGAGCCTCAAGCCGACGCAACGCAGCTACCTGCTCGTCGTGGGCCTTTGCTGCCTCACGCTCTGCCTGAGCAGTTCCTGTTACCTCCCGGCGAGTCTCCTGCAGTTTTTTGCTGTAGGCATCATATTGCGAAGCGTTAATTTTCCCCGACTCAAGGGCTTTATTTAGCTCGCTTTGCTGCTGATCCAGATTACGCAGCGCAGATGACAGTGGGTCAATTTTATCCAGCATCCTCTGAAATTCCTGCGCCTGCGCTTCCTGCTGCGCGGCTGCTAATTCACCTGCCTTTTTCGCTTCCCGTTGAGCCTGAGCGACGCCGCTTAATTCCTCGGTCGTATCGTTCAACATTTTTGAGAGTGAACGAAACTCTTCTTCGTCAATCAACCCTTGATCGAAATATTTTTTTAGCTCACTGAAGCGACGACCAACGGTATTGATTGCCGCACCGACAGGATCGATGGCTGCTCGCAATTTATTGAGTGCTACTTTTTCTTCATCGGTAGCTTTAGTTACTTTGAAAATACTGGTGACAGCCTTATCACCAGACTGGGTCATTTTATCAAGAGCAACTGTTAGGCTATCGGCCTGCTTCTCTGCCCCGGAGCTGTCGAGAATAATCGCGAGACGGGATGTTTGTTCTGTCATTTACCTTTCTCCGGGCAACAAAAAACCCCGCATGAGCGAGGTTAAAAATTTGTAGATATTTAAACTGACAGAGTGTCTAACTCATTGTCGGTGAAAGAATATCGCGGCGACGATCACTGCAAAAACCAAAACCACAACCCCAGCAATAAACTTTATATTAACCCCAGCCAGCCTATCATCCGCTGCAGAGTTTTCGTTCTGGTCTTTGACCTTAGAAGGGATAACATCACTACCACAGTGCTTGCACTTCACAGCCTCCGAACTTATTAATTCGGCACAATAAGGGCATTTTACGACGGTTGTGGATTGCTTGAATTTGTCTCCCACCAAAGCAATAATGATACCCGCGATGGCGACAAAACCTCCGAATATCATGTAGTTTTGTCTTGAGGACATTAACCCAAGATTATTAACTCTGTAACCATCACCTGTAGCTACTGTTACATCCATGAACAGCGCAAAAACAGCGAAGATCACACCGATTGTGATGGCTATATAACCAAGTATCTTCACACTCCTACCCCATAGAAAAACAGCCCAAATTATGGGCTGGAGTTATTAGTTCGTATTAAAATTTCTCGTCAGCTTAAATGTGATTGACTGATTATTTGCATCCATAATATCCAGTACAGCCCCTTTATAACGTATAGTTTTGGACTCGGAAAGGTCGTACTCTACCTCATTAGAGAAAGCGGCTCGAGCCATACCTCCCTGAAACTCTCTATAGCCAATATTAATTTTGTTTCCCACTTTTCCATTGTAGATAAGAGTTTGCTGGAAGGAGGATTGTTGCTCAGTCTGGAATTTTACTTTCGTAAATGGCTTGCCTGTATCACACTTGGTTCCACCATAAATAGTGACAATGCAAATTTCACCGTTCTTCATGAGCTGTATGCTTTGTGTGGGGTCGTTAACCATGAAGCGGTTAGGAACTACGGCACCTGAAGTTCTTTCTACGTTGGAGAAAAATTCTGATTTTGAATCCTCTCCAATCTTAACGTAGTCTCCTGCCGGGATCGTATAAACACCGATTGAGCCTATAACCACAGCCTGATTGAAATGAATCGCATCAATGCTGGCATCAATTCCCTGCCTAACCATATCCTCGCCAACGTAGGTTGTTGTTACTGTATTTAGCGGTGGAATACTGATTTGCTTTGTTTGAGGCACATAGTTACGAGCCGGCGTTGTACACCCTGTTAAAAGCATTGCCCCCAATGCCACTATCAATAATTTTTTCATTCCATGTTTCCCTTGATTGCAATCAGAAACATCCTAACACATGACTCCGGGAGGGCAATGCTACGACTATTTGGTATTGTCCCGTCTCTTTTGCTCCGTCGCCCACTCATTGCGCCATGCATCGTCAAGAGCAAGTATCGCCGCGTCAAACTCGGTACGATCAATCAGAATGGAACGAGAAACCAGATAGCGGTCTATATCGCTCAGGGACAACGGGAGCGGCACGCCAGCCATTCCGGCATACTGCCTGCCGCGCGATATCATGGCATAAGCGTTGAGGATTTCCCCAGTTACTGCGTCGATTTCAGGCTCAGGGATTGGCGGGAGATTTAATTTCTCCCGTCGCCACTTTGCTTTTTCGCCCTGCTCTCCGCCGAACTCCTTCAACCATTCCTGCGCTTCGAGGGCTTTTTTACGGTTTCCTGAGTCTGCAGCTCTTTACCCTGAGCAATATTTGCAGCCTCGGCCAGTATCCGCCAGTACAGCTCAGGGTGCTGCTTCAGCATGACAATCCCAATTTCTGGCGTGTAGTCGATTGCGACTTCGGTGCCATCTACCAACTGACCAACACCTTCCCAGCCTTTCAGCAGAAACCGGGCGACGTTGTCGATCAGCAAGTCATCAACAGAGTCGATATCGCCCACGCTGGCAAGGTTAAAATCCTTTGTTCCTACCTGGTAGCCTGCGTCCATCTTATCGATGTGGCGGCGCACCAAAGCGTTGCGAGAGCGATATTCTGGACTCTCACTGCTGGCCACCAGCAGGCGAAGTTTGAACAGCGATTCTTCTTCTGGGGTAAATTTCTTCTTACTGCCCTCTGGCTTCTTGTAGGGGAAAAACCAACGCTCGCCGTTCAGGTCAATTTGAGTGGATATAATCAGCATAAAGGCTCCATAAAAAGCCCGAACCGCGATGCGCTGCGGTACGGGTCAGGGAAATTAAGGGGCAGTGACGGTAATTGCAGACGTTGCAGTAAAGGTCCGCACTTTGCCAGTAATGGTCGCGGTACCAACAGCATTGCGCGTGACCTGCGCCGTTTTCTGGCCGGTTGAAGCCACGCTGGCAATCGCCGGATCCGAAGACGTCCATTCAACTGTGTCGCTGGAGTCTGCTGGGGTTAATGTTGCGGTCAGGTTAACAGTTGAGCCAATCGCACCGGATGATGTGAGTGGCGCTACGCTGATGGCCGTAGCGGCTACTTTCGGCGCTCGCGTAATCGTAGGCGGCGTATTGGCTGCCGTGATATCGAGTTGAACCTGGACAATGTCAGTGCTGCCAGCATCTGGCCAGTCGCCGGAAATCTGCACTTCCGGGAAGTAGAAGGTATAAGCGCCTTCAGCATTCTCCAGCGTGAAGCTAAACGGCACCGTTTCACCAGTGAACGTTTTCTTATAAAGCTCCCACGCAGCTTTTGACCACGACAGAGTCACCTGGCCGGATGGCGTAAATGTGGTAGGAATGTTTGCGCCGGCGAACGCCGAACCAGTACCGATACAACGCTGGGTCTGCATATTGTTGTCAAACTGGATGTTGAAGGTATCGACGCAGAACCCATTGCCACCCGCAACGCCATTCAGACTAAGGGCTGTTACCTCCTTGAATGAATAACGGAGCGCGCCAGCATTATCAGTCGGGGCAGTGAAGAAGCTGGTATCGTCGCCTTTCGTTTCCCAGTCCAGACCAGCAAACGTGACCGTAGCCGTGATATCGCCATCATTCGGGATTTCGATCTGCAGAGTTGCGACCTGACAACCGCGGGCAATCTGCGCAATGCCCACATCTTCAGCGTAGGACGCTACTGAGAACGTGATACGATCGTTTCCCATTGTGAGCACATTGTTCAGCCATTCAGCACCAAAGCAGCTCGCCAGAAAAGCATCGTGCTGGTTCCAGCGGAATTTGGTGCCAACATCGCCGCCGACATCAATAGTTCCGCGTGACACGCCTTGCGCCATTCGGTCTCCGCCGATTTCGTCGTTGTCGTTGGTGTTCTGGGTTGGAGCAAGGCCGAATGAGGCACGCCGAAGCAGATCCCAAACGCCAACGGTAGGTGTAACACCCGGGGTGGTTTCGCGAATAAACGCGGTAACTACTTTTGCGCCTGAACTCACAGGAGCCTCCTGTTATTGTGCGCTACAGAGCGCGATAGGGAATTTGAAGATTTAGCTGGTACCAGCCGTCAGTTTCACCGGCCGGCACAGCGGAGACCGCGAAATAACTCAGTCTTCCATCGTCCTGAAACTCGAAAAGTTCCGTTAATTTGTCCGCCGCCTGACTAATCAGAAGCGTTCCCGCCCCTACAGGAACGAACAGCTGGATAATGAGTACGCCAGTCCTTTGGACGGCTGGCCCCGCCCCTATTTCGTTAGCACCTGCCTGCCCTGAGATGTTGGTAAACCGGGCCCAAATATTACGTCCGCTGGGATCGAATACCGGGCCGTTGGGGTAGTCCACCGCATCGGAGGCAATAGCTGTTTGCGCCGTCATTCGGGAAATGACAGCGTTTCTGATTTCTGTAAGGGTCATTTGTAGGCCTGAATCACACCATTAAACGAGACGGCATAGACGCCTGTCGGTGCCTGCGTTGAGTGACCATTCTCCAGCGACACGGAATATGGGAGGTTTGACTGGATATACAGCACCGAATAGGCCGGCGCCTGGTCAATGATGTTTTTGCCGTTGAGAAACGTCATCGTGCCCCGCGGATCCGGCTCAGTTGGCACTGAGTAATCCGGAGAACCAAGGCTGACGAAATGCGAAGCCCTGAACGTGCCTGCGCGGTATTCCGCCGGGCGCCGGATATCCATGCTGTCGTTAACTCGGACTTTCTTCCTTAGCCGTCCGGTTTTCGTCAGGTTCGCAGGATCGGCATAGAGAGACTCATTCCAATCACCCACCGCTTTGTTGTACTGAACAGCGGTGGCATTGATAGCCCAGAGCTCAGGGTTACCAACGGGAGACCGTTGCACGATTTCGTTCAGCAACTGAATAGCGATCGTTCTCTGGCGAAGTTTGACATCTTCGGCCACCAGCCCCGCGAATGCTGCCGGGTCAATATTCCAGCCTTTAGCCATATCACGCCCTCCGCAGTTGAATGGAGTACGCAGCTCCGGCAGAATCTGCGGCAGCCGTTATAACCTCGTAGCGCTGGAGCGCCCCAGTAATCGGATCAGGCGCAGTGATAAAGTGCCCGACTGCTGGCTTATCAGTCACTTCGTTAACCAGGGCGGTTAATTTCAGGTCACCATGCAGGATGTTAACGCCATCGATACGGCGTAGCTTGTACCGCGCCAGAACCCCGCGCCCTGAATAGGTCACCACCGTTTCGCTGCCGGTTTCCGTTACCGGATCCCAGGCACTTCGAACGGTGTAACTGCCAGCGAAGTCTTTTACGGCATCCTGCAGGTCGGTATCGAACGCCGCGGCGACTTCGGTTTGCAGCTCGTCACGAATGCCCATTGCACCCACCAATACGCTGCTGAGGTTTAACGATCACTGTACCGTGGAGTTTGCGGGTATAAATTTCGCCATTGCGCTTAACCCGCAGCGGGAGCGGAGCAAACTCTACAACACCCTTTGCCTCGTTTGCGTAAACGACATGTCTGATCGGGTTTCCATTCACAAACACATCGCGGGGACCGAGCCCGTCGCCGGCATAATGCACATATGGATTTTGCATGTTACCCCCTTACCGCCGCTCAATATGAGCATGGATAAAGTCGGTTTTAAGCGACTCCATAGCGCCAACCATCACATAGGGGCGTCCACCGTTATGCCAGCAATCAATCGCGTTACCCTCATCATCAAGCAGTATCACTGCGACGCTATGGCAGCCGCCTTTTTCTGCACGCTCCAGAGCCTGTTTCAGTAAGCGAATTACCTGATCATTATCGATGTCGTGATGGCTTGGCTTTTGAAATGGGACCACCTTCAAATCGGACATATCACCCCCTCACCAGCCGCACTTGCGACTGACTAACGCCATAGGGCTTAAGCATGGCAAGCGCAAGCTGAAGGTCGGAATCAAGTAACGCCGAACTGTTGGTAGCGAGTTCTGCGAAGGTCTTTGAAACAGAAACATCGTCAGCATCAACCGTCTTACTCAGCAACACCCCAGAATCGGTTTTCTGCTGATACAGCCCACCATTCGAGGCCGCTAACGCTGCATAGGCGCCAGCCTGCTTCACATCGTCAGGAATGATGGTTTCGTGAGTCGCTTTATCGCAGGGCATTTTCAGGCTGAGGCCGTTCATCCAGGTGTTAGCCATCAGCACAGATTTGGCTTTTTTGCTTTCATCCGCCCAGGAGGAACCCAGAACCTGTCTCTTATACACATCTGACGCTGCCGACGATCTAC
>ERZ1026872.512-NODE-512-length-10703-cov-6.196938_pt1 | contig 10703 bp, 8 predicted proteins | sample MGYA00380166_ERZ1026872 | MGnify/ENA primary metagenome ERZ1026872 (study PRJEB33269, sample SAMEA4719802) | human gut metagenome | biome: human-associated habitat; feature: organic feature; material: feces | place: Cameroon | collected 2013-10 ... | reverse complement strand
GTGAATGCTAACTCGCTGGCACGCTATATGCTGGTTGCCAGCGCCATTGGCTCACTTTACAAGATGAACGCTTCCATCTCTGGTGCCGAAGTCGGCTGCCAGGGCGAAGTCGGCGTCGCCTGCTCCATGGCGGCCGCGGGTCTGGCCGAACTTCTGGGTGCCAGCCCGGCCCAGGTGTGCATTGCTGCGGAAATCGGCATGGAACACAACCTCGGCCTGACCTGTGACCCGGTAGCCGGTCAGGTACAGGTGCCGTGCATTGAGCGTAACGCCATTGCATCGGTGAAAGCGGTCAACGCCGCGCGTATGGCCCTGCGCCGTACCAGCGAGCCGCGCGTGTGCCTCGATAAAGTGATCGAGACCATGTACGAAACCGGCAAAGACATGAACGCGAAATACCGTGAAACTTCTCGCGGTGGCCTGGCAATGAAAGTGGTTGCCTGCGACTAACGTTTGTTCTCCACAGAGGCCTCGTTTTGCGAGGCCTCTTCCCGTTTTCCCCCCCACCAATAGCCTCTCCTGCCCTTGAATGTTACCCTTAGCGCCCTGTCTGTTAGGGAGAACGCCCGTGGCCGTCCATTTGCTTATCGTTGACGCACTCAACTTAATTCGCCGTATTCATGCCGTTCAGGGTTCGCCCTGCGTCACGACCTGTCAGCACGCGCTGGATCAGCTGATTGCGCACAGCCAGCCCACTCATGCGGTGGCGGTATTTGACGATGAGGCCCGCAGCAGCGGCTGGCGGCACCAGCGCCTGCCGGATTACAAAGCCGGGCGCCCGCCAATGCCGGAAGATCTCCACGCCGAGATGCCCGCCCTGCGTGCCGCCTTTGAGCTGCGCGGCGTGCGCTGCTGGGAGTCGAGCGGCAACGAAGCCGACGATTTAGCGGCAACGCTGGCGGTTAAGGTCGCCGGTTCAGGGCATCAGGCCACTATCGTGTCGACCGATAAAGGCTACTGTCAGCTGCTCTCCCCGACGCTGCGCATCCGCGATTATTTCCAGAAGCGCTGGCTGGATGTCCCGTTTATCGAAAAGGAGTTTGGCGTCCAGCCGCAGCAGCTACCGGACTATTGGGGATTAGCCGGTATTAGCAGTTCGAAAGTTCCGGGCGTCGCCGGTATTGGTCCGAAAAGCGCCACGCAGCTGTTGACGCAGTTCCCTACCCTGGAGGCGCTGTATGCGCATCTCGATGAAGTGCCAGAGAAGTGGCGTAAGAAGTTGGTAGAGCACCAGGAAATGGCGTTTTTATGCCGCGATATCGCGCGGCTACACACGGATTTGCACATTGATGGCAATTTGCAGCAGCTGCGGCTGGCGCGTTAGTGGCGTTGCCGGATGACGGCGTGAACGCCTTATCCGGCCTACAGGATGGTGTAGCATGTAGGCCGGATAAGCGCAGCATCATCCGGCAGAATCACCATGCCGCCTGATACAACTCGACGATATCCGCAATACTCGCCTCGCGGGGGTTCCCTCCCGTACAGACATCGTCAAAGGCGGCTTGCGCCAGCGCCGGAATATCCTCTTTACGCACGCCAACATCGCGTAAATACAGCGGGATCCCAACATCGCGGTTAAGCGCAAATACCGCATCAACGGCAGCATTACGCGCCTGCGCCAGGTTCAGCGATTCAACCTTCTCCCCCATCGCTCGCGCAATATCACGAAACTTCTCGCCGGTATGCTCGGCGTTATAGCGCATGACATGCGGGAGCAAAATAGCATTGGCCACACCGTGCGGCGTGTTGTAGAAAGCCCCCAGCGGATGAGCCATCCCGTGAACCAGCCCCAGACCCACGTTGGAAAACCCCATTCCGGCTACGTACTGCCCCAGCGCCATCGTTTCCCCGGCGCTGCGTTCACCGGCAACAGAGCCCCGCAGCGCGCCCGCAATCATCTCGATGGCTTTAATATGCAGTGCATCGGTTAACGCCCACGCGCCGCGGGTGATATACCCCTCAATGGCATGCGTCAACGCATCAACGCCGGTTGCTGCCTTCAGCGCTGGCGGCATGCCGTCCATCATATCGGCATCAATAAACGCAACCTGCGGAATATCGTGCGGATCGACACAGACAAATTTCCTCCGTTTCTCCTCATCGGTGATGACGTAGTTAATGGTCACTTCCGCTGCCGTGCCTGCCGTCGTTGGAATGGCCATCACCGGAACGCTGGGCTGACGCGTTGGTGACAATCCTTCAAGGCTGCGAACATCCGCAAACTCCGGGTTATTGCTGATGATACCGATGGCTTTACAGGTGTCCTGAGGTGAGCCCCCGCCAATCGCAACCAGATAATCAGCCCCACTCTGTTCAAAGGCCTTCAGCCCCTCCTTTACGACGCGGATCGTCGGGTTAGGGATCACGCCATCGTATATTTCCCACGCCAGCCCCGCTGCCGTCATTTTGCCCGTCACATTTGCCACCACGCCGCATTCCACCAGCGTTTTGTCAGTGACAATCAATGCCTTATGATAGCCGCGACGCGCCACCTCATCGGTTAACGCCGCTACCGCGCCACGACCAAACCAGGCCGTTTCGTTCAAAATCATTCTGTTTGCCATTGCCCTTCTCCTGTTCGCGCGCCACGATCACTCTTCAATACGCAAGCCATAGGTTTTGAATTTTTCCAGCACAATGGCGATGGCTTCATCATCCAGCACCGGCACCGGATCGGTAATAGCCAGCGTGCTGAGGTAAAGCTGAGCCAGAACCTCAACCTCATGGGCCAGCCACAGCGCTTTTTCCAGATTCTCTTCGCAGGCGATCAGGCCATGATGCTGCAATAGCGTCGCTTTGCGATTTTTAAGCGCAACGGCCACATACTCGGACAGTTCACGCGTGCCAAACGTGGCATACGGCGCACAGGGAATAGAATTCCCCCCGGCAGCCGCAATCATGTAATGGATGGCCGGGATAGGACGGTTGAGGATAGAAACGGCGGTACAGTGCACCGCATGGTTATGGACCACCGCATGGGCATCCGGGCGCGTCTGATAGGCGGCCATATGAAAACGCCATTCGCTGGAGGGCAGTTTTCCCTGTTCATGCTGACCGTTGGCATCAATGTAAACAATGTGCGACTCGGTCAATTTTTCATAGGGAATTCCCGTTGGCGTAATCAGCATACCGCCCTGATAGCGGACGCTAACGTTGCCAGCCGTACCCTGATTCAACCCCAGGCGAGTCATTTCCAGGCAGGTATCAATAATCTGCCGTGCCAGTTTATTTCGTTCCATTTATTACCTCTCTTGATGATTCAAACCACCAACAGAACAATCATATTTATTCTGTTGCACTAACCGTGAATTTGTTCACCATCATCATATTGAAAAGCACCAATGGAATTTTCATGGCTTTATTTTGTGACCCCCATCAATTAACACCGTTAAAACCAGCCATTATTGATATAACATCAGCCATGTGAAATGACCGCAATTAATAATATTTATCAAAACGGGCATTTTATTTTTCCCGAAGGCAATAAATGCCCGTTTTTTGCGTAATAAAATAAATCGGTCATCCGCCCTGTGGTTTTTAAGATTTATTTTCTCAAACGGGCATTACTTTTAACAAATTAAAGTGACAACTATCACATAAAGACAGTGCATTATCATTAAATGTGACCATCATCATATTAAACAACCTTTTTTACTCGAAAATGAATTCATGAGTTCACTCCTGGCAACCGTTTTATACCGGCGAGCAAAAAGAACTCTTCAGTTTTTACGGTCTGATAAGCAAGAACGACCACACTCTGACGCTTCTGAACCAATGAGGATGTTATGGGAAACACAACAATACAAACGCAGAGTTTTCGTGCGGCTGATGCCGGACAAACTCAGCGCTACATTATTCCATTCGCTCTGCTTTGCTCACTCTTTTTTCTTTGGGCTGTCGCTAACAATCTGAATGACATTTTATTACCCCAGTTTCAGCAAGCCTTTACCCTAACCAATTTTCAAGCGGGGCTAATCCAATCCGCGTTCTATTTTGGCTATTTCGTCATTCCAATCCCGGCAGGGATACTGATGAAAAAACTGAGTTATAAAGCAGGTATTATTACCGGATTGTTCTTATATGCTTTCGGTGCCGCTTTATTCTGGCCTGCTGCTGAAATCATGAACTATACCTTATTCCTGATCGGCCTGTTTATTATTGCCGCTGGATTAGGTTGTCTTGAAACTGCGGCCAATCCATTTGTTACGGTATTAGGCCCGGAAAGCGGCGGTCATTTTCGCCTTAACCTGGCGCAAACATTTAACTCTTTCGGTGCCATTATTGCCGTTGTGTTTGGGCAAAGTCTTATTTTGTCTAACGTGCCACATCAATCTCAGGATGTGCTCGATAAAATGTCGCCCGAGCAGTTGAGCACCTACAAACACAGCCTGGTGTTATCCGTACAAACGCCTTACATGATCATCGTGGCCATTGTGTTACTGGTCGCCCTGCTGATCATGTTGACAAAATTTCCGGCCCTGCAGAGTGACGATCATACCGATACCACGCAGAGTTCATTCTCGGCCTCCCTTTCCCGTCTGGTACGCATTCGCCACTGGCGCTGGGCGGTGTTGGCGCAGTTCTGCTACGTCGGGGCACAAACCGCCTGCTGGAGCTATTTGATTCGTTACGCTATTGAAGAAATCCCCGGTATGACGCCCGGTTTCGCCGCCAACTACCTGACCGGCACCATGGTGTGCTTCTTTATCGGCCGCTTTACCGGCACCTGGCTTATCAGCCGCATCGCGCCGCACAAAGTCCTGGCAGCCTATGCTCTGCTGGCGATGGTGCTGTGCCTGATATCCGCATTCAGCGGCGGTCATATTGGCCTGCTGGCGCTGACGCTGTGTAGCGCATTCATGTCCATTCAGTACCCAACCATCTTCTCTCTCGGGATCAAGAATCTGGGCCAGGACACAAAATACGGCTCGTCATTCATCGTCATGACCATTATTGGCGGCGGTATCGTCACCCCGGTCATGGGCTTCGTCAGCGATGCCGCAGGCAATATTCCGACAGCAGAGCTGGTTCCAGCGGTGTGCTTTGCCGTCATCTTTATCTTCGCTCGTTTCCGTTCACAAATGGCAACGCGCTGAGCATCTTTCCGAATAACGTGAGGAATCTGTCATGAAAAAAATCAGCTTACCGAAAATTGGTATCCGCCCAGTGATTGATGGTCGTCGCATGGGAGTGCGCGAGTCGCTGGAAGAACAAACCATGAATATGGCCCGCGCCACCGCCGCGCTGCTGACGGAAAAACTCCGCCACGCCTGCGGCGCGCAAATTGAATGCGTGATTGCCGACAGCTGCATTGCCGGAATGGCTGAATCAGCCGCCTGCGAAGAAAAATTCAGTAGCCAGAACGTGGGCGTCACCATTACCGTCACGCCGTGCTGGTGCTACGGCAGTGAAACCATCGATATGGACCCGATGCGTCCGAAGGCCATCTGGGGCTTTAACGGCACCGAACGCCCGGGGGCCGTTTATCTCGCCGCGGCGCTGGCCGCACACAGCCAGAAAGGCATTCCCGCCTTCTCCATTTACGGCCACGACGTGCAGGACGCCGACGATACGTCCATTCCTGCGGATGTCGAAGAAAAGCTGCTGCGCTTTACCCGCGCGGGCTTAGCGGTGGCCACCCTGAAAGGCAAAAGCTACCTCTCCGTCGGTGGCGTATCGATGGGGATTGCGGGTTCCATCGTCGACCATAACTTCTTCGAGTCCTGGCTGGGGATGAAAGTCCAGGCGGTCGACATGACCGAACTGCGTCGTCGCATTGATCAGAAAATTTATGATGAAACCGAGCTGGAAATGGCGCTGGCCTGGGCGGATAAAAACTTCCGCTATGGCGAAGATCAGAATGCCCAACAGTACAAGCGCAACGAAGAGCAAAGCCGCGCGGTGCTTAAAGAAAGTCTGCTGATGGCCATGTGCATCCGCGACATGATGCAGGGTAATGAAAAGCTGGCTGAAAAAGGGCTGGTTGAGGAGTCGCTCGGCTATAACGCCATTGCGGCGGGCTTCCAGGGGCAGCGCCACTGGACCGATCAATACCCGAACGGCGATACCGCCGAAGCACTGCTCAACAGTTCCTTTGACTGGAACGGGGTGCGTGAACCCTTTGTTGTCGCCACCGAAAACGACAGCCTGAACGGCGTTGCGATGCTGATGGGGCATCAGCTAACCGGCACCGCTCAGGTGTTCGCCGACGTCCGTACCTACTGGTCCCCTGAGGCCGTAGAACGCGTGACCGGGCAAGCGCTTAGCGGGCTGGCCGAACACGGTATCATCCACCTGATTAACTCCGGCTCTGCGGCGCTGGACGGTTCGTGTAAACAGCGCGGCAGCGACGGAAAACCGACGATGAAGCCACACTGGGAAATCAGCCAACAGGAGGCCGATGCTTGCCTGGCCGCCACCGAGTGGTGCCCGGCGATCCACGAATATTTCCGTGGCGGCGGATTCTCTTCCCGTTTCCTGACCGAAGGCGGCGTACCGTTTACCATGACCCGCGTGAATATCATTAAAGGCCTTGGCCCGGTACTGCAAATCGCCGAAGGCTGGAGCGTCGAGCTGCCAAAAGAGATGCACGACCAGCTTGATGCACGCACCAACTCCACCTGGCCAACCACCTGGTTTGCCCCACGGTTAACCGGCAAGGGGCCATTTACCGATGTCTATTCCGTGATGGCTAACTGGGGCGCAAACCACGGCGTACTCACCATCGGTCACGTCGGTGCCGACTTTATTACCCTTGCATCCATGCTGCGTATTCCGGTCTGTATGCATAACGTGGAAGAGTCGGCTATCTATCGCCCTTCCTCCTGGGCCGCGCACGGCATGGACAGCGAAGGCCAGGATTATCGTGCCTGCCAGAACTACGGCCCGCTGTATAAACGTTAATGCGGCTTTGCCCGGTGGCGCAAGCTTACCGGGCCTGCGGGTGTGTGAGCCGTAGGCCGGATAAGCGCAGCGCCATCCGGCGACGTTTATGGAGTTATATATGAAACAAGACGTTATCCTGGTCCTCGACTGCGGTGCTACCAACGTCCGGGTGATTGCCGTCAACCGGCAGGGGAAAATTGTCGCCCGCGCCGCCACCGCAAACGCCAGCGAGATCGCCGTCGAGAATAGCGCCTGGCACCAGTGGTCGCTTGAGGCTATTTTGCAACGCTTTGCGGACTGCAGCCGAAAGCTGACGGCTGAGCTCTCATCCTGCCAGATTCGGGGAGTGACGGTGACGACCTTCGGCGTGGACGGTGCGCTGGTTGATGAACACGGTAAGCTGCTCTACCCGGTTATCAGTTGGAAATGCCCACGTACCGCAGCCGTCATGGAAAATATCAGCCGTTTAATACCCGAGCAGCGACTTCAGGCCATCTCAGGCGTCGGCGCGTTTGCGTTCAACACGCTCTATAAAATGGTGTGGATAAAAGAAAATCATCCGCAGCTTCTTGAACAGGCGCACGCCTGGCTGTTTATTTCATCGTTGATAAATCATCGCCTGACGGGCGAGTTCACCACCGATATCACCATGGCGGGTACCAGCCAGATGCTGGATATCCACCAGCGAGATTTCAGTGCAGACATTCTCCAGGCCACCGGCCTGCCGCGTCGTCTGTTCCCACGGCTGGTTGAAGCGGGAGAGTACATTGGCACGCTGCAATCCGATGCCGCAAACTTGCTCGGTCTTCCCGCCGGTATTCCGGTTATCTCTGCCGGCCACGACACCCAGTTTGCCCTCTTTGGTGCGGGTGCCGGCCAAGATGAACCGGTCCTCTCGTCCGGTACGTGGGAGATCCTGATGGTGCGTAGCGCCAGGGTTGATACGCCGCTGCTGAGCCACTACGCCGGCTCAACCTGCGAGCTCGATAGCCTGCCAGGGCTGTATAACCCCGGGATGCAGTGGCTGGCGTCGGGCGTACTGGAGTGGGTACGCAAACTGCTGTGGACGGAAGAGACGCCGTGGCAAACGCTGATTGAGGCCGCTCGCCTCGTTCCCGCGGGAGCAGAAGGGGTAAAAATGCACTGCGACCTCCTCGCCTGCCAGAACGCAGGCTGGCAGGGTGTCACCCTCAACACCACGCGCGGCCATTTTTACCGCGCAGCACTTGAGGGGCTAACCGAACAGCTGGCCCTGAACCTTCGGACGCTGGAAAAAATTGGTCATTTCAACGCCACTGAACTGCTGCTGGTCGGCGGTGGCAGCCGCAATGCGCTATGGAACCAGATCAAAGCCAATATGCTCGACATCCCTATCAAGGTGCTCGACGACGCAGAAACCACGGTGGCGGGCGCTGCAATGTTCGGCTGGTTCGGCGTCGGCGAATTTACCAGCCCCGAGCAGGCACGAGCGCAGGTGCACTATCAATACCGCTACTTCTATCCGCAAACTGAACCCGAACTTATTGACGGAGTGTGAGATGCTAAAAACGATTTCCCCTTTAATCTCGCCCGAACTGCTGAAAGTGCTGGCTGAAATGGGCCACGGCGATGAAATTATTTTTTCTGATGCCCATTTCCCCGCCCACAGCATGGGGCCACAGGTTATTCGTGCCGATGGGCTGAAGGTCAGCGACCTGCTGCAGGCTATTATTCCGCTGTTCGAACTCGACAGTTACGCGCCGCCGCTGGTGATGATGGCAGCGGTCGAGGGGGATGCGCTCGATCCCGCCGTCGAGACTCGCTATCGCGAGGCGCTATCCTGCCCGTCCCCTTGCCCGGAGATCAGCCGTATTGACCGCTATGCGTTTTATGAACGTGCGCAAAAAGCCTTTGCGATCGTTATCACAGGTGAGCGCGCTAAGTACGGGAATATTCTTTTAAAAAAAGGAGTAACGCCGTAATCTCTTGCCGGTGCGCCCGCCCAATGCGGGCGCGTATCGAATGATGGGGTGAGAAAAGATGAAAGCGGCACGCCAGCAAGCGATAGTAGATCTGTTAATTCAGCATCAAAGCCTGACGACGGAAGCGTTATCCGCTCAGCTTAACGTCAGCAAAGAGACTATTCGCCGCGATCTCAGCGAGCTCCAGGCGCAGGGCAAAGTGCTGCGCAATCACGGTCGCGCCAAATACCTCCACCGGGAAAACCAGGACAGCGGCGATCCTTTCCATATGCGCCTGAAAAGCCACTTCGCGCACAAAGCCGATATTGCCAGAGAGGCGCTCAGTTGGATCGAGGCAGGCATGGTGATCGCACTGGACGCCAGCTCCACCTGTTGGTATCTGGCGCGGCAGCTTCCCGATATTGATATTCAGGTCTTTACCAACAGCCAGCCGATTTGTCTGGAGCTGGGCAAGCGCGAACAGATTCAGCTTATTAGCTCCGGCGGTAAGCTTGAGCGTAAGTACGGCTGCTACGTTAACCCTTCGCTTATTTCACAATTAAAGCCATTGGAAATCGACCTGTTTATCTTTTCCTGCGAAGGGATAGACGGCCACGGCGCGCTGTGGGATTCCAACGCCATCAACGCCGACTTTAAGTCCACGCTGCTCAAGCGCGCGTCACAGTCTTTACTGTTGATTGATAAGAGTAAATTTAATCGCTCGGGGGAAGCGCGGATTGGGCATCTGGATGACGTGACGCATATTGTGTCTGACGAAGTAGGCCTGATAAGCGCAGCGCCATCAGGCAATTCGCCATAACTTCACGGTATCGCTGCGCTTGTTATTGCCGGATGGCGGCTTCGCCTTATCCGGCCTACCTGATTAACGTTCGTCGCGACGCCCGCCAACCGCAGCCCACAGGCGGCGCACGTGGACGGTCACTTCTTCACGGTCATGGTACAGCTGTCGCGCCTGAATCTGCGCATTAATGCCGTGTTCGTCCAGTTTGGCCTGGATGTGCGCCAGGTTCTGCGACAACTCCTCATAGCGCTTTTTCATCGGCAGCTTCAGGTTGAAGATGGTCTCGCGGCACCAGCCGTTGACCAGCCATTCAGCCATCAGCGCGGCGACTTTCGCCGGCTTCTCTACCATGTCGCACACCATCCACGAGATGTTGTTGCGCGTCGGGCGGTAGCGGAAGCCATCTTCACGCAGCCAGGTCACCTGGCCGGTGTCCATCAGGCTTTGCGCCATCGGGCCGTTATCCACGGAGGAGACCCACATGTTGCGCTTCACCAGCTGATAGGTCCAACCGCCAGGGCAGGCGCCCAGATCGACCGCGTACATGCCGTTTGCCAGACGTTCATCCCACTCATCGGCCGGGATAAAGACGTGGAACGCCTCTTCCAGCTTCAGGGTTGAGCGGCTTGGCGCATCGGCCGGGAACTTCAGGCGTGGAATACCCATGTAGAACGGCGAGTTATTGTTGCTATAGGAGTACCCGGTATAGCAGCAGCCCGGCGCGATAAAGAACACGTGCACCACCGGACGCTTAGTGGTTTCGTACGGCGCCAGCACGTTAGCTTCGCGTAGCGCAGCACGCAGCGGCACGGTGAATTTACGGCAGAACTTCATCAGCTCTTTGCTTTCGTTGGTGTCTGCCACTTCCACGCGCAGATCGCCACCTTTCTCCACCACGCCTTGCAGCATGCCGACAACCGGCGTTACGCGGTCTTCGGCAGGTAAATCTTTCAGCAGTTCGCCAACCACAATCATCTGGCGGGCAAACACCAGCGAGCTAAACGGCAGCTCACGCGCCAGCTTGTCGGCATCCCCTTCCTGATAGCATTCGAAAATCACATAGCCGGAGTTATCTT
>ERZ1026872.511-NODE-511-length-10719-cov-27.295293_pt1 | contig 10719 bp, 7 predicted proteins | sample MGYA00380166_ERZ1026872 | MGnify/ENA primary metagenome ERZ1026872 (study PRJEB33269, sample SAMEA4719802) | human gut metagenome | biome: human-associated habitat; feature: organic feature; material: feces | place: Cameroon | collected 2013-10 ... | reverse complement strand
CGTGCTCAGCGTATGGGCTGATATATTCGCCGCTCCATTCAGCCATGAGATACCTAATCCTCTTCGTCATTAATATTGAGGCCAGAACCTGAGCCCGGACCATAATTGCGCGTAGTTTATCGTAGTGGCGTGGCCCTGACACGAAGTAAGCCGACGCAGATGTACGCTAATGCATATAATTTTAACGGCTATTTCCAGTTTGCTCAATCTATACGCAAAGAAGTTTAGATGTCCAGATGTATTGACGGCTATCGTAACTATGATTACTCTGGTGTCTGACTTTTCACCGACTCAGCCAGGATCTCCTCAATATGACGCGTAAACAGGCCACCATCGCAGTGCGTAGCGGGTTAAATGACGACGAACAGTACGGTTGCGTTGTCCCGCCGATTCACCTCTCCAGCACCTATAACTTTACCGGATTTAATGAACCTCGCGCCCATGACTATTCGCGTCGCGGCAACCCAACGCGCGATGTTGTTCAGCGTGCGCTGGCGGAACTGGAAGGCGGTGCAGGTGCTGTGCTGACCAATACTGGCATGTCGGCGATTCATCTGGTGACCACGGTCTTCCTCAAGCCAGGCGATCTGCTGGTCGCACCGCATGACTGCTACGGCGGGAGCTACCGACTGTTTGACAGTCTGGCAAAACGTGGCTGTTACCGCGTCCTGTTTGTCGATCAAGGAGATGAGCAGGCATTGCAGGCCGCATTGGCGGAAAAACCGAAGCTGGTGCTGGTAGAAAGCCCAAGCAACCCGCTGCTGCGCGTGGTGGATATTGCGAAAATCTGCCAGCTGGCGCGTGAAGCTGGCGCGGTCAGCGTGGTCGACAACACTTTTTTAAGCCCGGCACTGCAAAATCCACTGGCATTGGGCGCCGATCTGGTGTTGCATTCATGCACGAAATATTTAAACGGTCACTCAGACGTGGTGGCTGGTGTTGTGATAGCGAAAGATCCGGAAACGGTCACTGAACTGGCATGGTGGGCGAATAATATTGGTGTGACCGGCGGCGCGTTTGATAGTTATCTGCTGTTGCGCGGCCTGCGTACTCTGTCTCCTCGAATGGAGGTGGCGCAACGTAATGCTCAGGCGATAGTCGATTATCTGCAAACTCAGCCGCTGGTGAAAAAATTGTATCACCCGTCATTGCCGGATAATCAGGGCCATGAGATTGCCGCGCGTCAGCAAAAAGGCTTTGGCGCGATGTTAAGTTTTGAACTGGATGGCGATGAGCAAACGCTGCGCCGTTTCCTCGGCGGGTTGTCATTGTTTACGCTGGCGGAATCGTTAGGGGGCGTTGAAAGTCTGATCTCCCACGCCGCAACCATGACACACGCGGGCATGGCACCAGAAGCGCGTGCTGCTGCCGGAATTTCCGAAACGCTGCTGCGTATCTCCACCGGTATTGAAGATGGCGAAGATTTAATTGCCGACCTGGAAAATGGCTTCCGGGCTGCAAACAAGGGGTAAACATGAGTGTGATTGCGCAGGCAGGGGCGAAGGGTCGTCAACTGCACAAATTTGGTGGTAGTAGTCTGGCAGACGTGAAATGTTATCTGCGTGTCGCAGGCATTATGGCGGATTACTCGCAGCCTGATGACATGATGGTTGTTTCAGCCGCAGGCAGTACCACTAACCAGTTGATTAGCTGGCTGAAATTAAGCCAGACCGATCGCCTTTCTGCGCATCAGGTTCAACAGGCGTTACGTCGCTATCAAAGTGAGCTTATCAGCGGTTTGTTACCTCCTGAGGTAGCGGATGGACTGATTGGCGCGTTTATTCACGATCTGGAGCGTCTGGCCGGATTACTCGACAGCGGCGTGAACGATGCCGTCTATGCTGAGGTTGTTGGGCATGGTGAGGTATGGTCCGCGCGTTTGATGTCTGCGGTCCTTAACCAACAGGGGCTGGAGTCAGCCTGGCTGGATGCGCGCGATTTTTTACGTGCTGAACGCGGTGCCCAGCCGCAGGTAGATGAAGGTCTTTCTTACCCGCTGCTACAGCAACTGCTGGCGCAGCATCCGGGTAAACGGCTGGTGGTTACCGGCTTTATTAGCCGCAGCAATGCCGGTGAAACGGTCCTGCTGGGGCGTAACGGTTCCGACTACTCGGCGACGCAGGTTGGCGCGCTGGCGGGCGTTTCTCGCGTAACTATCTGGAGCGATGTCGCCGGGGTTTACAGCGCGGATCCGCGTAAAGTAAAAGACGCCTGTTTGCTGCCGCTGCTGCGTCTGGATGAAGCCAGCGAGCTGGCGCGTCTGGCGGCACCGGTTCTCCATGCCCGTACCTTACAGCCGGTTTCCGGTAGCGATATCGATCTCCAGCTGCGTTGTAGCTATACCCCAGAGCAGGGTTCAACGCGTATTGAGCGAGTACTGGCCTCCGGTACCGGGGCGCGTATTGTGACCAGTCATGATGACGTCTGCCTGATTGAGTTTTTGGTTCCGACTGGCCAGGACTTTAAGCTGGCTTATAAAGAGATTGATCAGGTTTTAAAACGTACCCAGGTGCGTCCGCTGGCAGTGGGTGTGCATCCTGACCGCCAACTGCTGCAATTTTGCTATACCTCCGAAGTTGCTGACGGCGCACTGAAAATTCTTGATGAAGCTGGTCTGCCAGGCGAGCTGCGTCTGCGCCAGGGGCTGGCGCTGGTGGCGATGGTCGGGGCGGGCGTCACCCGTAATCCGCTGCACTGCCACCGTTTCTGGCAACAGTTGAAAGGTCAGCCGGTTGAATTCACCTGGCAATCGGAAGAGGGTATCAGCCTGGTCGCGGTACTGCGTACTGGGCCAACAGAGAGCCTGATTCAGGGTCTGCATCAGTCAATTTTCCGCGCGGAAAAACGCATTGGTCTGGTGTTGTTCGGCAAAGGCAACATTGGTTCGCGCTGGCTGGAGCTGTTCGCTCGCGAGCAGAGCACGCTCTCGGCGCGCACCGGATTAGAGTTTGTGCTGGCGGGTGTGGTTGATAGCCGTCGTAGCCTGCTGAATTACGAAGGGCTGGATGCCAGCCGCGCGTTAGCTTTCTTTGATGACGAGGCAGTAGAGCAGGATGAAGAGTCTCTATTCCTGTGGATGCGTGCTCACCCGTATGATGATTTAGTGGTGCTGGACGTGACAGCGAGCGAGCAACTGGCGGGTCAGTATCTGGATTTTGCCAGCCATGGTTTCCACGTTATCAGCGCCAACAAACTGGCGGGGGCGAGCAGCAGTCATAATTATCGCCAAATTCATGACGCTTTTGAAAAAACCGGTCGCCACTGGTTGTATAACGCTACCGTAGGCGCAGGCTTGCCGATCAATCATACCGTGCGCGATCTGATTGATAGCGGAGATACCATTCTGTCGATCAGCGGGATCTTCTCCGGTACGTTGTCGTGGTTGTTCCTGCAATTTGATGGCACGGTCCCGTTCACCGATCTGGTGGATCAGGCGTGGCAACAGGGGCTGACTGAACCCGATCCGCGCGTAGATCTTTCCGGCAAAGATGTGATGCGTAAGCTGGTGATTCTGGCGCGTGAAGCAGGTTACGACATCGAACCGGACCAGGTTCGCGTGGAATCGCTGGTGCCTGCGCACTGTGAAGAAGGCTCTATTGACCATTTCTTTGAGAATGGTGATGAGCTTAACGAGCAGATGGTGCAGCGTCTGGAAGCGGCGCGTGAAATGGGGCTGGTGCTACGCTATGTGGCGCGTTTTGATGCTAACGGTAAAGCGCGCGTTGGTGTTGAAGCGGTTCGTCCTGAACACCCGCTGGCGGCGCTGTTGCCGTGCGATAACGTATTCGCCATTGAAAGCCGCTGGTATCGCGATAACCCGCTGGTGATCCGTGGACCGGGCGCAGGTCGTGACGTTACCGCCGGCGCTATTCAGTCAGACATCAACCGTCTGGCGCAGCTGCTGTAGTTTGCGTTGCCTGATGGCGCTTACGCTTATCCGGCCTACATATTTCATGAATCGTAGGCCCGGTAAGCGGCAGCGCCACCGGGCAAATCGTGCTGGGTGATCAGGGCGTTGTATTGATCTACCAGCGTCCTTATCGTCTGAAATACCGAATGGGCGGAGTAGCGGGGGCTTTGCTGAAATTCCGTCTGTTGCCGCAACCAGGCGAGAAAATGATGGCTTGCCGCCAGAGTTTTTGACGCGCCTTCTTCAACACGCCCCTGCGTTAACAAACACACCATTTTACGCGTATCGCCTCGTTGCCAGATTTGCCACTCATTTTGCCACCATCCCTGATAGGTTTTACCCAGCAATTGCCAGGGCAGCGTGCGCTTATCGTTATTCATTTCTTCATCAATAAACCACAGCGAGGCGCGATGATGGCGAAACTGTTCCGACCATGCGGTAATCGCTGCGCCGCGCAGGAAGCATTCGTGGGCAATAATATGGTTTTTTACCTCTGGCCACAGATGGCTCAGCAGGCGGAAATGCCCATGGGCAGTAATGACCGGGCGTAAAATCGCGCCGCTGGCGTTCCGTTTGAGTATGGCGCTGCCGTACTGAATTTCGTCAAACTGGCTGCGGCGTAAAAACTGTGTTTCCCGCTGGCTGACTCGCTCAACGATATCGTCATGAATGACTGTTGGCTCAGCGCTGCTGCGCCAGCGGTAAAGCAATGATGCGCCGGCAGTGTGCGGCGTGTAGTTGCTGGAAATATGCAGGACATTGCCGCGAATAGCGTCAAAAGAGAGTAATACATAGAGTTGCTGGCCTGCACTCACGCCCTGAAAAGGGACGGTCAGGGGGACTGTCGCTATTTGTTCTGGCGGAAGGGGGGAAGTGGGCTGCGGGTGCTTTGGTGTCCAGACCTTTTTGCAGCTCCGGCACTGAACGCGTTGGCTGCCCTGGGGATTATGTCCATAGCGGATGGTTTCCTGCTGATAACAACGTGGGCAAAAATGACCGCTTTGGGCTGCAAAATCCGTTAAATATGCCGACAACCAGCTACGGAACTGTTCCTCATTAAACAGTGGGGGATAGCTGCCGCATGCCCGACAATGCAGTGCGGCATAACCCAGCCGATATTCTGGCCAGCTGTAATCTGCTGAGCTCGCCAGCCCCAGATTTTGGCAGCCATAGGACTTGCAGCAATTGATGGTGAACAGTGAGGTCATCGTATTACCAACGATTTTTAATAGTCGTTGATTTTGGCCCGCAACTATCACCGATGGATGTGAGTCTTCTCACATAAAAAAACCTTTCAGAACGTAACGTAGCGATTCTTTATATAACTGAAAGGGATTGATTATGAAGTTAAAAATGCTTGCTGTCGGTGTTCTGGTATCTTTGCCGCTCTGGGCGAGTGCCAAAGACGTTACGATTATTTATACCAACGATCTCCATGCCCATGTCGAACCTTATAAAGTCCCATGGATTGCTAATGGCTCACGTGACATTGGCGGTTGGGCTAATATCACGACGATGGTGAAGCAGGAGAAAGCGAAAAATAGCGCCACCTGGTTTTTTGATGCCGGTGATTATTTTACCGGGCCGTATATCAGCAGCCTGACCAAGGGTAAGGCGATTATCGATATCATGAACACCATGAATTTTGATGCTGTCACCATGGGTAATCATGAATTCGATCACGGTTGGGATAACACGCTACTACAACTGAGTCAGGCGAAATTCCCCATCGTGCAGGGTAATATCTTTTATCAGAACAGCAGCAAAATGTTCTGGGATAAGCCTTACACCATTATTGAAAAAGACGGTGTGAAGATTGGCGTGATTGGTCTGCACGGTGTGTTTGCTTTTGATGATACGGTTTCCGCTGCGACGCGCATTGGCATTGAGGCGCGGGATGAAGTGAAGTGGTTGCAACGCTATATCGATGAGCTTAAAGGCAAAGTTGATCTCACCGTGGCACTCATCCACGAAGGCACGCCAGCACGTCAGTCCAGTCTGGGGGGCACCGATGTGCGCCGTGCGCTGGATAAAGATATCCAGACCGCAGGCCAGGTGCAGGGGCTGGATATCCTGATCACCGGTCATGCGCATGTGGGCACGCCGGAGCCGATTAAAGTCGGTAACACCCTGATTCTGTCTACCGACAGCGGCGGTATTGATGTGGGTAAACTGGTGCTGGATTACCAGCAAAAACCGCATCAATTTACCGTTAAGAACTTCGAACTGAAGACCATTTTTGCTGATGAGTGGCAGCCAGACCCGCAAACGAAACAGGTCATTGATGGCTGGAATAAAAAGCTCGATAAAGTGGTACAACAAACGGTAGCCAACTCTCCGGTTGAGCTGACGCGTGCTTACGGTGAATCTTCTTCCCTGGGAAATCTGGCGGCAGATGCATTGCTGGCTGCGGCGGGTAAAGATACCCAGTTAGCACTCACTAACTCGGGCGGCATCCGGAATGAAATCCCGGCGGGTGCTATCACGATGGGTGCCGTCATTAGCACCTTCCCGTTCCCGAACGAGCTGGCAACCATGGATCTCACCGGGAAGCAGTTACGTAGCCTGATGGAGCACGGCGCGGGTTTAAGCAACGGCGTATTGCAGGTGTCCAAAGGACTGGAGATGAAGTATGACAGCAGCAAACCGGTTGGTCAGCGGGTCACCGTATTGACGCTTAACGGTAAGCCAATTGAGGACGCTGTGGTTTATCACATTGCCACCAATAGCTTCCTGGCAGACGGCGGTGATGGTTTTACGGCATTCACCGCAGGTAAAGCGCGTAACACATCCGGCGGTTACTATGTCTCTAATGCTGTCGTTGATTATTTCAAAGCGGGAAATACGCTGACGGATGAGCAACTCAAAGGCATGCGTGTGGAAGATGTGAAACCGTAGTGAGGTCAGGCCAGCAGATATTCCGCTGGCCTGTTTTTTTAGCCTTTGTGGGAGGCAAACACCTCTTTTGCGGCGAACAAGCCGTTGAGTGCCGCGGGGAAGCCAGCATATACGGCCATCTGCATAATCACTTCAATGATCTCATCCTGCGTTAAACCCACGTGTAATGCCGCGCCAATATGCACTTTCAACTGCGGTGCGGCGTTACCCAGCGCAGTTAATGCCGCGACGGTAGCGATTTCTCTACTGCGTAAATCCAGCTCCGGCCTTGAATAGATGTCGCCAAAAGGAAATTCAATCAGGTATTGGGCGAAGTCTGGCGCAATATCCTGCAGACTTTCGACGACCGCATCGCCCCCTTTACCATCCACTTTTTGCAACATCTCCTGACCGGTAATAAAGCGTTCTGAAGGCATCATTCCTTCCTCTTTCGTGTGGTTTGTAGTGTGAGGATAGGGCGTGCGGAATGATTGGGATAATACCGTTTCCGTGATACCTTTTCGGTATGACAACATCGTCTTTGCACTCTCTGGACATTCGCCTGCTGCGTTACTTTTCCGTAGTAGCGGAAGAGAACAATATGAGCCGGGCGGCGCAGCGCTTGTTTATGTCGCAGCCGCCGCTGAGTCGCCACATTCGCCAGCTTGAAGAACGCCTGGGAGTGACGCTTTTTGTCCGTCATACCCGTGGGCTTACGCTGACGGAGGATGGCCAACGCGTACTTGAAATCGTACGCCCGCTATTGGCGCTACAGGATAAAACCTGGGCGGCGCTGGGTCAGTTAGCGAAAACGGGGGAGCAATCTCTGCGCTTAGGGCTAAGTACGGCGTTTGAGCAGGGTGTCTTTACGGCGCTTGAGTCCCGGCTTAATATGCGCGTACAGAAGCTACATATTGTCCGGCATGGTTCGCCTGAGCTGGTGCGGCAGGTTCGTCGGGGAAAACTGGATGCAGCGCTGGTGGCGTTACCGCTTGAGACTCCAGGGCTTACTGTTATGCAACTTGGCTGGCAAGAGCCGATGATTGCCGCCTTACCCGCGCAGTGGGCAGAAGCGACGCTGTCGTCACTCTCATTAACCGCGCTGAACCACCGACCGCTGTTCTGGTTTAAACGCGAACGGAACCCTGCCTTTTTTGATTACACTCGACACATTTTTCGTCGTGCGGGTTACTCGCCTGCCTGTATTGAAGAGCCGCTGGAACATGACGTGCTGCTGGCGCGGATCGCGCAGGGTGACGGCCTGAGCCTGATTCCGGCCTCCTTTTCCGCGATCCAACGTCAGGGCGTGATATTCCTTCCTCTTACCGATACCGAATTGCGTATTAGCATGGGGTTGCTGATGCTGCCTGAGAACGTAACAAAATTAGCATGGCTGCAGACGGTCGTGACGCAATCCCTCATCATTTCAGGCTGATGTGAATTTTTTTCACGTTGGCTGAGTATTCCTCACCTTTAACGATGATTTTTGTGTTGACGTCAGCATGCTTTTCCGTCATTTTTACATCTAGACGTCTAAACGTATAGCAGTTCACAACACAACATATAACGACAAAAGATTGATGAGGTAAGGTATGAGCTTTTTTCACGCCAACCAGCGGGAAGCGCTGAATCAGAGTCTGGCCGAAGTGCAGGGGCAGATTAACGTTTCTTTCGAATTTTTCCCGCCGCGCACCAGTGAAATGGAGCAAACCCTGTGGAACTCTATCGATCGCCTGAGCAGCCTGAAGCCGAAGTTTGTTTCAGTCACCTACGGTGCAAACTCTGGTGAGCGCGACCGCACGCACAGCATTATTAAAGGCATTAAGGATCGCACGGGTCTTGAAGCAGCTCCGCACCTGACCTGTATTGATGCAACCCGCGATGAGCTGCGGACCATTGCTCAGGACTACTGGAATAACGGTATTCGTCATATTGTTGCTCTGCGCGGTGACTTGCCGCCGGGAAGCGGTAAACCGGATATGTATGCCTCTGACCTGGTGACTCTGCTGAAAGACGTTGCGGACTTTGATATCTCCGTTGCGGCTTACCCGGAAGTACACCCAGAAGCGAAGAGCGCTCAGGCCGATTTGCTGAACCTGAAGCGTAAGGTTGATGCCGGTGCAAACCGCGCCATTACTCAGTTCTTCTTCGATGTAGAAAGCTATCTGCGCTTTCGCGATCGCTGTGTGTCTGCGGGAATCGATGTGGAAATTATTCCGGGTATCCTGCCAGTCTCTAACTTTAAGCAGGCGAAAAAATTTGCCGATATGACCAATGTTCGTATCCCTTCCTGGATGTCGACCATGTTTGATGGTCTGGATGATGATGCGGAAACCCGCAAGCTGGTAGGTGCAAACATCGCTATGGACATGGTGAAAATCCTCAGTCGCGAAGGGGTGAAAGATTTTCACTTCTATACCCTTAACCGTGCCGAGATGAGCTACGCAATTTGTCACACGCTGGGAGTAAGACCAGCATAATTAGTGCCTCAGCCCTCTTCGGAGGGTTTTTTATTGATCATTTTGATCTACATCTCTGTAACTTTAAATATAAAAGGAATGAGCTATCGAATCTGTGGGTTTTTTCGACTATATCTTATCTCTGGTGGTGTATATCGTAGTCAGAACACTGTAAAGGGAGCATATAGATGAGCATGTCCGACGATAGCCAGAACGCATCAACTGCCGGTAAGTGTCCTTTTCATCAGGGCGGGCCGGATCACAGCGCGGGAGCAGGAACGAACAACCGCGACTGGTGGCCCAATCAACTCCGTGTTGATCTTTTAAACCAACATTCCAACCGTTCTAACCCGCTGGGTGAGGACTTCGACTACCGCAAAGAGTTTAGCAAACTCGACTATTCTGCCCTGAAAGGGGATCTCAGAGCCCTTCTGTCCGAATCTCAACCGTGGTGGCCCGCTGACTGGGGAACCTATGCCGGATTATTTATCCGCATGGCATGGCACGGTGCAGGGACCTATCGCTCCATCGATGGACGCGGTGGCGCGGGTCGCGGACAGCAGCGTTTTGCACCACTGAACTCCTGGCCGGACAACGTCAGCCTGGATAAAGCGCGTCGTCTGCTGTGGCCAATCAAGCAGAAATATGGCCAGAAAATTTCCTGGGCCGACCTGTTTATCCTCGCGGGTAACGTGGCGCTGGAAAACTCAGGCTTCCGCACCTTCGGCTTTGGTGCTGGTCGTGAAGATGTCTGGGAACCGGATCTCGACGTAAACTGGGGTGATGAAAAAGCCTGGCTGACCCACCGTCATCCGGAAGAACTGGCAAAAGCGCCGCTGGGCGCAACCGAAATGGGCCTTATCTATGTGAACCCGGAAGGGCCGGACCATAGCGGCGAACCGCTTTCAGCGGCAGCGGCTATTCGCGCGACCTTCGGTAACATGGGCATGAACGACGAAGAAACCGTAGCGCTGATTGGCGGCGGTCATACGTTGGGCAAAACTCACGGTGCAGCGCCGGCTTCGCACGTAGGCGCCGATCCAGAATCCGCACCAATTGAAGCGCAGGGCCTGGGCTGGGCCAGCAGCTACGGCAGCGGCGCGGGTGCAGACGCAATTACTTCCGGTCTGGAAGTGGTCTGGACGCAGACGCCGACCCAATGGAGCAACTATTTCTTCGAGAACCTGTTCAAATATGAATGGGTACAAACCCGCAGTCCGGCAGGTGCGATTCAATTTGAAGCGGTTGACGCACCGGAAATTATCCCCGATCCGTTCGATCCGTCGAAAAAACGTAAGCCAACAATGTTGGTTACCGACCTGACGCTGCGTTTCGATCCGGAGTTCGAGAAGATTTCCCGCCGTTTCCTGAACGATCCGCAGGCCTTCAACGAAGCATTTGCCCGCGCATGGTTTAAGCTGACGCACCGTGATATGGGGCCAAAAGCGCGTTACATCGGACCGGAAGTGCCAA
>ERZ1026872.507-NODE-507-length-10756-cov-18.277918_pt1 | contig 10756 bp, 24 predicted proteins | sample MGYA00380166_ERZ1026872 | MGnify/ENA primary metagenome ERZ1026872 (study PRJEB33269, sample SAMEA4719802) | human gut metagenome | biome: human-associated habitat; feature: organic feature; material: feces | place: Cameroon | collected 2013-10 ... | reverse complement strand
CAATAGAAGAACCTAAAAATATTTTTTTTACAAAATCGGAAAGATTTTGAAATACAGGTTGCTGATATCTTACTATGACGTTTTGAGAATAAAATGGCATTCCATTTGTAGAATTTGCAATGTCATTATGAGGGTAAATCTTTTTAAGCTTTATTTCGGTTATTTTACCTTTGCCAAATAATTTTTTTGCGATTTGCATAGGATGTATCGGTAATAATTTTATTTTGATAGAAGCATCTGAAATCACATTTCTTAATATATCTATAACAATATCCTTGTTTTTCGAATGTCCTATAGCTTCAATTGCCAACACACCTTTACGTTGATCTTCATTATAGAATAAAGCAAAACAAAATGGATGCATTTGAGCCTCTTCTCTATTTTGATAATGTGATATGCTGAATGTATTTTTATTTACAATCTTAGATTCCTTTCCATACTTTCCAATTTCAACGCTTATCTCATCAGATTGAAAAACTACATCTTCATTTTTCATGTACTTGCAAGAATAAATACTCATTACCTTTGTTAAACGTTCTTTTAACAAGTTGTCCTCAAAACCATTCTTATTATTGTCTTTAAGTTTGCAAAAATATTCATGAAATTTTTGATGTAAACCAATTTCTCTAAATTCGCATTCGTTTTCATTTATACAAAGTGAAAGACTATAGTAATAAATCTTAACCTTTGTCATTATAATTCCTCCTCATGTACTATTTACTTCATAATAGCATAATAAAGGAAATTTTACAAGAAATTTTATAAAGCTTGACACAAAAATCGATATTTTATACAAAGTATTTGCTTTCATTTTATGCAGTTCGTTATTATATTATCACACATCAATACCCAACTTCAAGCAACTGTTCGGATTTTTTTGCAAAATATCATCAACTATTTCCAAACCTCGGCAATGGAGTTTTCTTGCCCATTCACTGCTTATTTCAAGCTTTTCGGCAAGTTCTTCCCACGTCATATGTTGAAAATATCTGCAATACATAAGGGAATATATTTTCGGATTTCTTATTTCTCCAAGTGTTTCAAGAGTTTGTTTTTTGACGGCAGTCCACTTTTCAACATCGGATTCTATTATTTTTTCAAGTTCGGATATTTCACGCTGAATTTTTTCCATTTCCGTTCCCGACAAGAAAATAAGCATCTGCAATCTGTCTTTAAGGCTTATCAATTCATTTACTTCCGCATCAATTTTGCTGTCAAGCAGTTTTATTTGTGTCAACATTTCTTTTGCATTCAACTTTGTTTCTTCTCCTCTCTCTCAGCGTATCACGTAAAGCCTTTTTGCCCTGCGTGGTTAATATTTCATCTGACTTTATAAGTCTTCTTATAAGGGCTGTTGGAAGCTCCTGCAAGCATTCCATTGCCCTTTTATAGTTTCCGTAATCATAATTCTTCTTTTCTTTCATTCTCTGCCTCACAATTCGCAAATTCTACAAGTACCCTGTTTTCTTCTGCGTCTTTAACAGTGCTGTAAATTTGCTTGACGTATTTTCTGCTGTCGTTTTTCAAAATCCCTGCTTTCTGGAGTGCATCAAGGATAAATTTAACGCTTGACTGTATATTGTCCACATCTCTTTTTTTCGTTCTCTCAAAAAACGTTATTACAAGTTCGCAAGGGGTTTCTCCCATTGGCTTCAAGGTCTTGTTTAAACAAGCCTTGTGGATAAAATGAATTATATTATCTTCAATATTTGACTTAAACGTTGCTCCGCCGTATCGGCTGCTTCTGCAAGCGTTTATATATTCATTCAGGCTTGGCAACTTCATATCTATGTAAAAATGCATCTGTTCTATACCTCGTTTTCCATTCCTAATTTTTCAGCGAGGCACTCTTTACAGAGTTCCTCACCGTCAAATTTATATACCATCGGCACATCATCACCGCATTTATCACAGTAATGATGCACAACGTTTCTGTTCGGGCAACTGTTACCCATACACGGCAAGCCGTCAGGACAGCCCACACAATCGTTTTCTGTACGTGTCATATAATACCTCTTTCTTTGCATTCGTCCTCTATCATTGCCCTGTCATATCCACGGCAATATAATATACTCCTTGCGTGGCGGTATTTTTCTATATCATCGCTTTTATAGCTTTTAAACAGGCAGTCAAGGCAAATTTTCTGTCTGCCGTGGGGCAATTCTACTCCGCATATTTCACAGTGCGATATTTTGCGTATGTATTTGGCGGCGACTTTTTGTCTGATTTCATCGGCGTTTTTTATTCTGTAATTTCTTTGTTTTTCCTCTAATTCTGCTTTTGCACATTCCACGCAACAGTATTTTTTATGTTTTGCGTTCGGTTCAAACGGTTTCTTGCACCATTTACATATCTTCATTTTCAAGCCCCTTGTTTAAGATGTCACATACTTTATCAGCGGTTTTTTTACTGTCAAAATAAACAGTTGTGTGACTATCTACAACAGCATTCCAGTACGATACATATTCCTTTTCATCATAATCAAAAACTACATTCCATTTTGCTTTGATTCTATCATTCCAATCCGGCTCATAATCAGGACAATAGATGTCGTGAAGTCTTTCAAGTTTAAGCAAAAAGTTGATTTTATCCGCAGTTTCATCTGCTCTTTCCTTTGTTAAGAAATAGTTGTTGCTTTTAAAATGTTTTTCGTCATTCTTTGAGTTTTCATCAAATGTGAAGTAGGCTATAATTTTCCCGTTTTCGCTGTTTCCACAACGACAGTCATCACCTATAAAATAATATTTTTCTCCTTTTTTAACTCTCTCAAAATCAGGCTTTTCTTTTTCGGCTTCAAGCTTTTTTATTTCGTTTTCGTTTGCTTTTATGACATTTTTGCAACTTTCAATCACTCTTTTAAGGTCGTATATTTTGTTTTCAATTTCTGTTTTGGTCATTATTTTTCTCCTTAATCAATCTTTTTAGTGTTAACCGGAATCCACATATCAGGGTTAAAATTCAAAGTGTAATGATATTTGTCAACTTCATTCTCCCCAAGGTTTAAATCCTCTATGACATAAGTCACATTGTCGCTAAGTCCTACAAAATGTTTAACATATGTGCCGTCCTCTTCAACTATGACTTCAAGCTGATTATCTCCCGTATCGGCTGTTATCGATAATTTGCCGGTCATTTGGAATAACACATCACCTTTAATGCAATTAATAACAGTAAGCTGTCTTACAACGTTGAAATTATCGGCTTCTTTTGATAAGTTATAAGACACTCTTTCCGCTTCTGTGCAGCCTGTGAATGACATCGCCGCAATTGCTGTTCCTGTTATTGTCGCAATTATTTTCTTGTTATTCATTATTTACCCTCCTGTTACATTCACTGCACCATTCTGTTTTTTCATAGTTCATTTCAATTCACCTCGACTGCAATAATCATCAGCTTTTCTTTTGCAAAAATTCCCAACTTCTTCTAAACTGCAAAATCCATCTCTTAAACAATCATCGTCAATATTATTTGTGTAGTATTTGCAATCTTTACACCTGACAATTTCAACTGTTTCAAGTTCTCTTATTGCATAAATGCTCACTTGTTCGTGGTGCATAGGATTATCGCTCTTCACTAACTTTTCAATTTCATCTGCATCTATTAATCTACTCATTTTCTCCTCCTATCAGTTTCATAGCTTCTTCCAAATGTCGCCACGTGCAAGGGGTTGAATCGTCACAACCACGGAGTATAAATTTACATATGGCACAGGTTGAGTCGCCCATAGCTATGCTTATATCTTCAACCGCCAATTTCAACAGTCTTTTCAACTTTGCATTTTCTTTTTCAAGATTATCACAGGTCTTTTTCGCTGATTCTGTAGCATTATGAAACGCTTCTTCTGTTGCAAAAAAGTTATGTTCCGCTGTTCTGAGTTCTTCTATTATTTCGGCTTTTGTCATCTTCATTAAATAGCTATCGCTTTTTGCTTTATATCCTGCACTCATTTTTCTTTCATCTCCTGTGTTATTGCCAATCTCAATCTTAAAAACAGATTATCACCTTGTATTGACAGCATTTCTGCACAATCTTTGCACAAATCAAAATTATAAAATAATTGGTCAATTCGCCATTCAGCACATCTTACGTACCCTCTGTCAAGCACATCTTCTTCAATTCCAAGGGAATTTTTCTTTTTCACAAATGGAATCGCTTTCCCACACTTATCACATATAACACTTGTCATTTTTCTTTCACCTCATTCGGAAATTTTTCAAAAAAGTCCTGCATATAGGTTTTAACAGGGTGTTCTTCAACCCATTTATCAACTATTTCATCAGCATTGTCGGGTAAAGCTGATACGCTGTCACCACCACACGCATCGTTCAATGGACAACCACTACATTCCTTATATGAGTCACACATTCTCTTTAAATCTTTTATTGTTGCCATTTTTATTCACCTACTCTTGTATTCCAATCTTTAATAAGTTTTTCGTGTGCTTCTATCAATCTTTCAAACGGAGCTCCACTTCGAATATCGGTTGATTTTTCAACTCCGCACTTATGACATACTACATACATTCTGATTTTCATCTGTACGGAATCCAAGAGTGCTTTAATATAATCATCTGGTTTTTCTCCACAAAATGGGCAAGGTTTTAATTCTGTCATGATATTTTCTCCAATCTTTTCCGCTCTACAATCATAAGGGTGTTCTCCAACCCATTCATCTATAACTTTCTCAACATCATCAGGAAATGAACAAGGTCTGCACTGCGTAACACCATCAATATACAAAGGACAGTTATTACACTCTTCAAAGCTTTTACACATTCGTTGTAATTCTCTCACTGTTGCCATTAGTCTTTTACCTCCTGTTTATTAAGTTCCGCAAGTGTTTCGTCTGCGTGCATTCTGCTTAATCTTAAGTTTACTGTTTTCATAATTGCAAGATACACTTTGCTCCACGGTTCGCTTTCGTGATTGCCGCAAATGGTATCAATTGCAGTAAAAAGCATATTAACTTCTTCGTGCGACAGAGTTTTATAACACCAATCGGAAAATTTCTTTGCTTTTTTCATTGCTTTTACCTCCTACTTTGTCAAATAAGCAAAAATCATAAGTACCACAAACAGTGCAAAAAACACTATTCCACCAATTCCGCAAAACATCATTTTTCACCTCCTTTTTGAACTACCGAGATTTTCTCGGTACCTGCTTCTTTCTCCTTTTCAAGTGTTTCCAAAGTTTTGTCAATCATTGCCGCAAACTGTGCAAGTTCTTTTATTGTTTCGACTGCATAATTTCTTGTTCCATTCAGAGATTCAACGATTCTTTTCTTTTCTTCGTCCCATTTGATACGATTCCAAACATCTTCATAACGATATTTTGCCATATCAACTTTTTCACTTGCTTCTTCCAGCTCTTCAAGAGCTACTGCATAAGCTTCGTGTAAGCTGTTAAAAGTTTCGCCATACTGTTCTTTGGCTGTTCTGAGTTCTGCCGCATTTCTCACAACATTTCTGTTCCGTCATTGATTATTCCTCCAATTCTATTCCAAGGCTGTCACAAAGTTCCGTGAGGGCTTTCAGCCTGCCTTGCGATTCGCTTAAATTCTCTTTTATCCACACCAAGTGTTTATTTTCCTGCTTTTGTTCTGCCCATTTATGTATATCTTCTTTTGCATTGTCAATCATTTCAAAAATAATTGCTTTTATTTCTTCGTGGGTGACGTTGTCAAAATCTTCAAAGTAAAACATCTACTCTCCTTTTCCTGCCGGTTTAACCTCAACAACTCTGCTTTTTGCCCAGTCTTCATTTATCCTTGACTTCATTTTTTCCTCCCTGAAATGTTAAAACTGATTTGCAAGCATTCTGTATTTGTCAAGGTCTGCATCTGATTCAGGATCCTGCTGTTTGTTTTCCTGCCTGCTTTTGTTTTCCTGCCTGCTTTTGTTTTCCCACGTTCTGACTGCTGCTTTCCAGTCTTTCATTTTATTCTTGCCAACGTACCAATCTTTTGACTGATAAAAATTAACAAATGTTTCTGCGTTAACGTTGTTGTTTCTTTCCTTGCAATAGGCTTGTACTTCTGAGAGTGTGGGCGGTGTGAAGCCGCCCCTCTTACTGTTTATATTCTTGTTTTTGTTTATGTTTATGTTTTTGTTTATGTTTATATTGTTTTCGCTTTTTTCAGAAGCTACCTTGTTATCATTTTGCAAGCTACCTTTTTCATTTTGTGATAGGTTGTTTTTACCTTTTGACAACCCACCTTTGCGACCACCGACACGCTTCTTTTCTCCTGCATCAATAACAGGTTTTATTACTGTAAACAGACTTTTTTCAATCGGGTTTTCACTCTCGATTATTTCACCGTACAACGCATATCTGCATATCATATCATAGACTTTGAGCCTTGTTTTGTCGTCAAGTTCCGCTATTGCTTCATAATAGCTTACAAAAAACGTGAATTTATCCGCCATTTTATCACTTCCTTTCTGAACCTCTCCTTAAAAGGAGAGGCTTTAAATTCATTTAAAATGGTACATCACCATCGCTGATTATTTCTTCAAATCCTGCTAAATCGTCAAGCCCTGAGGGGATTCCTGCACCCTGAACGCTGTTTACAAATTGCTGTGGGTTGTTTTGCGGCGGCTGACTGTATGTCTGCTGTGGGGCTGTCTGAGTGGTTTGCTGTCTGTCACCGCAAAAGTTCACGCTGTTTACTAATATCTGCATTCCGTAATGTTTCACACCGTTCTGGTCGGTATAATTATTATTCTGCAAATTTCCCTCGACTGCTATCATCTTACCTTTTGAAAAATATCTGCTGACTATTTCGGCGGTTTTATTAAATGCCGTACAGCTTATAAAATCCGCCTTTTTTTCGCCGTTTCTATCGGGTATTCTGTCAATTGCAACAGTAAATTTTACTACTTGCATTCCTGTTTGTGTCTGTCTTGTTTCAGGGTCGGCGGTGAGCCTGCCCATTCCTATCCATTTATTAAGTGACATTATTAATTACCTCCCATTATTTCTTCAAAATCTGCATATGTTTCCTGTGGTTCGGCTGTCTGCGTTTTGGCAGGAATATCAAATATATCTGTTTCTTCCTGATGTGCTTCTTCCTGTGCTTCTGATTCGTTTTCAATCGCCGTCTGCATATCAACCGATATGATTCCCCATTTGGTTATAAGCTGTCTGAGCATTGTTTTACAAGCCATAGTATCAAAATCTTTTCCCCAGAAGCTGCTATATGCCTTTGAATATTTCTTTGCGTGTGCTTCCATTTTCTCTCTGCTCCAGTAGAGCGACTTCTTAAATCCGTTTATGTATTCAAACATTGCATAATAGCCTATTGTCGGAACATTTTCTCTTGTATCAGGGTCTTCAATTGGACTTACTTCTATTTCCTCATCAAACGGATTATATTTGATAAGTTCGCCCTGCTTTACAGGCAAAACATTCAATTTTTTGTACTGCCCCGAACGTATTGCAAGCTGAATCAATCCTTTATATCCAATCATAAACTGTGCTTTGTTGCCGAATGGTACAAGATAAAACTGTCCAAGCTGTGGACTTGGTGACAACTTCAAACTTTCCCCGAGTAATGCGGCTGTTATTATTGTGTTCGGCTCACATTTTGCAAGTGTCGGGTTATTCGTTACCGCCGCTGTTATCGATGTGATGAAGTTCTGACATCTTTTAGGGTCTGAAATAGTGCTTTTTATTGTTGCCTGATATGACGGCAGGGCGATTATTTTTGAAAAAGCTGTTTTCTTCTTTTCTGTAATGCTGTTTGTTACCATTTTTACACTCCTTATTTTATTGTTGCAAATTTTATTCCGCTGTTTTTGAGGTGTTCTCTCATTGAGATAATTTGTTCTCTTGTTCCCCATACTTCAAATTTACCGTGATATATGACGGAATTCGGTTTCGGTTCGGTCTGATTTGTTGGTTCAGATTCAGGCTGTTTGTATGATTCCATTGCCTGTTTAAGGCTTTCTTCTGCAAGTCTTTTCTGTTCTTCCTGACGTTTCAAAAGCTCCTGACGCTCTTTTTCCTGCTTTTCAAGGTCATTAGCGTATACAATTGCATCTGCTAAAACATATCTTTTACAAAACGTATTTTTTATTGCGACAAAATACGGCTCTGTTCTGTATTGCATTTCAAGACTTTGCATATCACTCATTATTGATGTTACAGCCGTTTTCAGCTCATCGATTATGGTGGTCGTTTTTACTGTCGCATTTTTCCATTTCGGATTGATTATTTTTTCAAGGTCGATATAATCAGCGGTGCAAAATCCCTTGAATGCGGTTTTTATTTCATTGTATTTATCTTCAATACGTTTATCATCAAAGGCTTTTAACTGCGTGTCTATGGCTATTACAGGAGCTTGTATCAATGCGGTTATTTCCTTGCATTTTGATTCTAAATCAGCATAAGGTGCAAGCATCTGTTTTTTGATTTCTTTTCTTCTCTCGTCAATAGCCTTGATTAACTTATTGAGTGTTGCTTTGTCTGACTTTGCTTCTTTGATTTTATCCTCTGTTACAACAAGGTTTTTGTAATACGTCAAGCGTTCCGATATTTCACTTTTAAGTTCCTCAAAGTTGAATTCAATCTTTTCAGGCACGTTCGAAAGGTCGGTTGTAATTTTAAATTCCATTTTTTTAACTCCTTATATTTCAGGCAGAATAAGTGGCGGTTCCTGCTTTGACGTGACGCTTTTCCAAAACTCAATTTCTTTGTTTTTAAGATATTCAAGTTCTTCTTCAACGTCTTTGCGGTTTATACGGTATGTCCTGTAAGATGCCCTTAATTCATCGTTATGGTGATATCTTATGTATGCTGCAAGTACAACAAATTCCCAGCCTGTCGCAAGGAGCTGATGTAAAACCTGCACGTAATAGTTTTCAGGGATACGCTCGTCCCATTCTTTCCATTGATTTTGATTCTGAATTGTTGTCGTTTTTATTTCAAGAATCCCTTTTTTACCGTTTATTTCAGTTATTTCGCCATCAAGTGTCGCATAAATAAAGGGATATTCTTCATTTGCATACATTCTAAATTCGTGATAATCGTATTCATTCAGCGGATTATCAAGCATATATAAGGCTCTGATATGTTCTTCTGCGTGTTTGCCATACCAAACAGCAGGCTTATCCGATATATCGGGTGGCTTTTCGTCCAAGGCTTTCTGTCGCCATAATTCAACATTTGTCTTGTATTTGTTCAATCCGAGTATGCAGGCGGCATCTGAACCGCCGATGCCTTTTTTACGACTGTCAAGCCATTCTTCTCTTGTTTTCGGGTCTGCAAGTATCATTTTTTCAGCACACTTTCATATTCTTCATTATAATCTGATTCGGATTTTTTCGGCTTTTCTTCGGGTTTTGTTTGCTCTTCTTCTGCATATTTTCTTTCGATGCAAAGTTCACCTAAAATATCAATATCATTTTCTGTAAAATCCGTTGCAGAACTTGCAACACTCCAGATATACGCTTTAATTACCGCTGTCCACTGCTTTTTATTCATCTTTTTATTTCTCCTTTATCATTTCGATTAATTCTTCCACGTGTTCTTCAAAACTACGCTCTTTTTCGTCCGTCAACCAGTCCTTGCCTGTCAGATAAAAACCGTATCCGATAAATGCAAGTCCTGCTACTGCTCCTATTGTCTGTAATAACGTTGCTAACATTTTTGTTGTCCTCTTTTTTTGTCTTAAATGTGATATTGCAAATACCAGCGGAAAAAACTTGCTGTACTTATAGAATATCCTCTGTTTGTTGCTCCGGGTGTTCTCCAACCGACACCGCCGATTTTTCCGTTTTCAATTGCGGAATGAACGGTTTTAACGCTCATTCCAAGAAGTTCGACAACCTTTGAAACAGGTATCGTTATTGGATATTCTTTCATAAGCTTTTCAACTTTTTCTTCATCTGTTTTGAAAAATTCCTTTATGTACTCACTCATTGTTTACCGTCCTTTCCTTTGCTGTCTGTTTTTCCTGCTCCTGCATTGCCGCCTTGTAACCCTCGATATATCCTCTTAAATAGCGGTATGTATCAATCGGTGCGACAACGTCAAGAGCGGCGTGTAAAAGCTGTTTGAATTCTGCTGTTTCAGTCATTTTTTTATCTTCCTTTCTGTTTTCAACTTTTCAACAGTGTTGTTGAAAGAAGTTTGTTTATAAAATATTGCTGTCCTTTGCCTGTTACTTTTGTTGTTTTGGTGGTTCTGATACTGCCGTCAGGGTTGTTTATGGTGCGTTCCTTGATTTCAAACAGTTTCAATTCCATACTTTTTTGAGTCGGTAAGTTGTAACTTGCACCCGATTTCATCAGATAGCCATTATTTCTGAGCCATTCAAATAACCTTTTCTGCCCGATGTCAACGCCGTTTTGCTTGATAAGCTTTGCAAGGTCGCCAATTAAAATTGAATTATGCGATGCCGCAACTGCGTCCGCAAAGATTATTTTCGGGCGGTTTGCTTCTGCCTGTGCTTCAAGGGCGGCTTTGCGTTCCCTTTCGGCTTTCAGCTCCTGAAGAACCTGTATAAAAACATCAGGGTTATTTATAAGTTCGTCCGTTGCATACATTCCGTGTTTTCTTATGCTTGGGAGTATTTCAGATGTTACCCAATGTTTAAACCTCTTTGCGTTCGGGAGCTTGCTGGATAAGATAAGGCTGTAAAGTCCACTTTCGTTGATAATTGTCAAATTCTGATTTCCGCCAAGGGTATCGCAATTCGCTACCCCCTTATCTTCGGTATCAACTCTTTTAGCAAGAGCATCACTTGAATTTGCATA
>ERZ1026872.505-NODE-505-length-10765-cov-5.132960_pt1 | contig 10765 bp, 4 predicted proteins | sample MGYA00380166_ERZ1026872 | MGnify/ENA primary metagenome ERZ1026872 (study PRJEB33269, sample SAMEA4719802) | human gut metagenome | biome: human-associated habitat; feature: organic feature; material: feces | place: Cameroon | collected 2013-10 ... | reverse complement strand
AGATCGTCGGCAGCGTCAGATGTGTATAAGAGACAGTAATAAGAGGACACAAAAGTATCTTAGGGAAGATTATGTCATTGATAATGGCTATGTTAATACATATAATGTTTTGATTTCTGAAGCAAATAATACTGGTAAATTTGGGGAGCCTTTGGTCGAGCCACATGTGGTCGAACCTGGCGAAGGTGCAACTGATACATTCATTAGTATAGGCTTTTTTTCGACAAAAGACGAAGCAAAGAATGCTATTAAGTATATCAAGACAAAATTCTGTAGGGCTATGCTCGGGGTGAAGAAGGCAACACAACATACTGCAAAATCTGTATGGGAATTTGTTCCGTTACAGAACTTTGGACAAAATTCAGATATTGACTGGAAAAAATCAATTAATGATATAGGACGACAGCTCTATAAAAAATATAATCTCTCATCAGACGACATTGAGTTTATAGAGAAGAATGTGGAGGAGATGGTGTAATGGCAGCAATAAATATTAAAACAGCCACACAGGTCACTCCCCAGTGCTATGCCTACACCCTTCCGGATGTGGCTTCTCATAATGGCTGGACAAAGATCGGATTCACCGAGCGCGATGTGGAGACTCGGATTAACGAGCAGACGCATACTGCTGGTCTTAAGGCAAAAATCTGGTGGGCAATGCAGGCCCGCTTCATGACTGCGCCCTATGGAAATTTCACGGACAAGGACTTTCATGCTTATCTGAAGAAAATTGGTGTCTCCCGTCAGGAGGGCACGGAATGGTTTCAGATTGCACCGAATTCAGCGAAGATCGATTTTATTGATTTTGCCCAGAATCATGGAACCGTATCTGGCGATGACTCCGATGCTGTCATTCCCTATAAACTTCGCAATGAACAGAATAGGGCTGTAGAACAGACGATAGAGTACTTCCGCACGCATGAAAAGGGAGAATTTCTTTGGAATGCCAAGCCCCGTTTCGGAAAAACTCTGTCTTCCTATGATCTCTGCAAGAGGCTGGACGCTAAGAACATCCTCATCGTGACAAACCGTCCGGCAATCGCGAACTCGTGGTATTCCGATTATGAGACCTTTTTCGGGCCGCAGTCCGGCTGGTTGTTTGTCAGCAGTGTAGATGGCATCAAGGATAAGAAATATGTCTACAGCAGGGAACAGTACACGGATATGGTCCTTCATGATAATGATGATCGCATCAAGGGCTGCATCGAATTTGTGAGCCTGCAGGATCTGAAGGGATCCATTTATTTCGGCGGCCAGTATGACAAGCTTGTAGAAGTGAGCGATGCCAAGGATCCCAAAGGCTGTGACCGAGGAATGCTGTGGGACATTCTGATCGTCGATGAGGCCCATGAAGGCGTCGATACCTATAAGACGGATACTGCCTTTAATCATATCCGACGCAAATGGACACTGCACTTATCCGGAACACCATTCAAGGCGCTCGCAAATGATAAATTTCCGGAGAATGCCATCTATAACTGGACCTATGCGGATGAACAGAAGGCAAAACGCGACTGGGATGCGTCCAGTGAGATTGAAAATCCTTATGAGAATCTGCCACGCCTTTCCCTCTTCACCTATCAGATGTCAGACATCATCCGAGATAAGGTTAAGCAGGGAATTGAGCTCGCGGATAACGACGTGGAAGAGTATGCCTTCGATCTGAATGAATTTTTTGCCACCACAGATTCAGGAAAATTCGTGCACGATGCGGATGTCGACAAGTTCCTTGATGCCTTGACCAGGCAGGAGAAATTTCCATTCTCCACACCAGAGCTTCGAAATGAACTGAAGCATACTTTCTGGCTCTTAAATCGTGTCGCCAGTGCAAGGGCTCTGGCAAAGAAGCTCGAGATGCATCCGGTTTTCAAGGATTACAAAATTATTCTTGCGGCTGGAGACGGTAAGCTGGATGACGATGATGAAAATGAGAAATCATTTGATCGTGTAACACAGGCTATTAAGGAGGCCGGCCCGGACGGAAAGACCATTACACTTTCTGTGGGGCAGCTGACGACCGGTGTCACAATTCCGGAATGGACTGCTGTTTTGATGCTTTCCAATATGGCTTCTCCTGCGCTTTATATGCAGGCTGCCTTTCGGGCACAGAATCCCTGTCTCTTCTATGACAAGGACGGAAACTCATACCGGAAGAAGAACGCCTATGTTTTTGACTTTGATCCGGCCAGAACGCTGACGATTTTTGAGCAGTTCGCGAATGACCTGATCCCGGAGACTTCCGGCGATAAGGGAGATTTCGATGAGCGGAAGCAGCATGTACGTGAGCTTCTGAATTTCTTCCCTGTATATGGTGAAGATGATCAGGGACAGATGATTGAGCTGGATGCGGAGTCTGTGCTTACAATTCCACGGCACATCCATGCAAAGGAGGTCGTGGAGCGCGGCTTCATGTCGAACTTCCTTTTTGCCAATATTTCCGGTATCTTCGGAGCACCGAAGGAAGTGATCGACCTCATCAACAACATGCAGGCAATTGAAGAGCCAAAGGTACTGAATCCTGTTGATGTAGATGAAAATACAGCGGGCGACCTGAATCTAAATGAAAACGGTGAGGTCGAGATTCCAAAGGAGCAGGTGATTGGCACAGCCAGTGAGATCTTTGGAGATAAGGTTTACAGCGATGTGGATCAAAAGCTTGCGGATGCGGTAGAAGACATCACAAAGCATGCAGAGACTCGTGATCCGAGGAGAGATGAATTAAAGGAGCTGCGGGAGAAGTTTTCCAAACCAGTTGCAAATACTCTGATGGACTCTGCTCGTGCGCAGTATGGGAAAGATCTGAAGAAGTCCACCCAGAATCAGCTGGAGCGCAAGATCCAGGAAACAACAGATACGGTGGTTAACCGGGAATACGGCGATTACACCATTCGGGACAATCAGCTTGTCAAGGAACGGGACGACAAGATCAAAGAAGCGCAGCAGTCCGGCGCATCCATGTCTGAAATCACAAAGCTGGATAATGAGTATGAACAGCGTCGGATTCAGGGTTATCGTGACATGGTTCAGAACATCAACCAAAAGCTGCATGATGACGAAACAGTGAAGAAAGCGGCGGAGACAATTGTCGAGACCGTGGAGACAGAGAAGCTGAATAACGAGAAGGACTCCATTGAAGGAAGCGTCAGAGACCATCTTCGCGGATTTTCCCGCACAATCCCAGCATTTCTTATGGCCTATGGCGATGAGAATACAACGCTGGAGAATTTCGACTCTCTTGTGCCTGCAGATGTGTTCTGGGCAGTGACGGTGAATCCACAGAATGGAAAGGGTGTCACGATAGACAATTTCCGCTTCCTTCGGGATGGCGGCGATTATACAGATGAAGTAACAGGGGAGACAAAGCATTTTAACGGTCATCTCTTTGACGAAGTTGTATTCAATGATGCTGTTGGTGAGTTCATGAAGAAACGGTCAGAGCTTGCGGATTACTTTGATGAAAATGGCAAGGGTGACATTTTCGATTATATTCCACCCCAGAGAACCAATCAGATCTTCACTCCAAAACGTGTGGTGAAAGATATGGTTGATCGGCTGGAGAAGGAGAATCCGGGTTGCTTCGATGATCCGGATAATACGTTTGCTGATCTTTATATGAAGTCCGGCATGTATATCACAGAGATTGTGACAAGGCTCTATCAGAGCAGCAGAATGAAGACACTCTATCCGGATAATGCAGAGAGGCTGAACCATATTTTTGCAAAGCAGGTGTATGGTTGCGCTCCAACAGAGATCATTTATCGGATCTGCCTCCGGTACATCCTCGGATTCAGTGATGAGATCCATATTGATAAGTACAATATCAAGCTCTGCGATACATTGGAGTATGCGAAGACAGAAAATCTCGAGAAAGAGATGGAGAAACTATTTGATCTGTAAAAATAAGTGATTGGAGGCGCAATTGTCAATGGCTGGCATGTTAGGGAGAACTTTACCGGATGCAGGTCTGGATTCAATTTTCAAGGAGGTCATGCATCATGAAACGCTTGGTCTCCGGAATCCGGAACAATTGCGCCTTTTTCATTTACAGGTGAGCAACAATAAATTTATTTTTACATCCCTAGAGGAATATCTGGAGAATATTATCAGCGAGTATGTATTCTCTCGTGCACAGATAGAGAAGCTGAATAAGCCTGAATCAGGTATAAATCCGAAGACCATAGGATTGCGTGCCCTTCGGGTGATGAAGAAAAACGGATCTGCTGACCAGAAGGGCACAGGAAACGAACTCGGTGAGATCCTCCTGTATGCATTTCTTGAGGATATTCTTGGGGCTCCAAAACTGTTTAGCAAGGTGGAGCTGAACACTAATCCCACCCCTTTTGGCAAAGAATGTGATAGTGTCCATCTTCTCCAACTAGGCAGCGTTTCTGGAATGGCTGTGTACCAGACCGTTTTCGGCGCATCACACATCCGGGGTGATATTAAGGACGCAATAGACCAGGCCTTTGAATCTGTTACCAGAATAGAGAAAGAAAACGGAGAAGGACTCCAATTTGTTTCAAGCACTGCACTTGAAGAATATTTTGACCCCGGTACAGCAGAATGGATTTCCCGAGCCATCGTTCCTGAACCACAAGATAACACGGCGAGTGACCGAGCCTATGGGATTTTTCTTGGCTACTCTTTAGGCTTGGACCCAAATACACGTAGCTCGATAGAGTTTTTACAAGCGCTGGACAAAAAAATGGAAGCCGATATCCGGCTCCACGCACAGTATATTGCAGATAAGATCAGTAATCTTGGGCTGGGCACAAAGTCATTCTACATTTACCTTGTGCCATTCAATGACGCTGAGGCTGATAAGAAGCAAGTAATGAAAGATCTATTGTTTGAATGAGGTGGCATTGATGGGTGAAAACAAAATAAAGCTCGGTGATGCCATTTTCAGTGACATCGACAAGAATGAATATTTGAGCAAACTATATCGGCATCTCCTGTATTGTTATGGGATTCAACTTTTTGAGCTGAACAAAGCGCCAGCTATAGCGCTATTTTCTACAAAAGAAAAACAGGATCTCCTACGGTTTGCAGATTTGCTTTCCAAGTCAAACCATCCAACAAAGGCAGACGCTCATAAAATATGGGCTCAGGAAATCGCCGTTCTGATGAATGAGCTTTACAAGAATGACGCCATGGTAAGGCTTTACGCTGGAGATATATTTTCGAGTGTTGGAAATCATAAGGGCATAGAGAATGTTGATAAGAGTTATCGGGAATCAAACGTACTGGATCAGATCTTTGCGGAGTACAGAAGCGACTATCTGACCATCCCGGCTTCTCCCGCAGACAAATTCTTTATCGACCAGAAGGCAGCATATGATCATCTGAAAGACGATTTCTTCAGTTATTCTGCTCCGACATCGATGGGCAAATCGTTTATTATGCGGATGTTCATTAAAGATGAAATCATGCATGGGGTAAGCAAAAATTATGCACTTATCGTACCGACAAAAGCTCTTATTAACGAAGTCCGCGCCAAGGTAATTGATGATCTTGGAGGCGAAAGGAACTCTGAAAAGATTAATTACCTGGCAAGAAATGATTATAGCGTCGTGACTGCCGCAAGTGATATCGCACTGGAAGAACAGCACAACTTTATATTTGTCATGACCCCAGAGCGGCTATTGTATCTTTTGGTTGCACGTAAAGATTTACGTATTGACTATTTGTTTATAGACGAAGCTCATAAACTTTCCGGGAAGAATAGCCGGGCTCCGTTCTATTACAAGGTCGTTGATATGCTTCTTCAGCAAAAGCCACAACCGCACTTTATTTTTGCATCGCCTAATATTCCTAATCCTAGTGTGTACCTTCGGATGATGACCCAAGCTGAGGCGGGCGATGAGAATGCTTTGGCTATAAGCTATTCTCCAGTTGTGCAAATAAAGTTTCTGATGGATCTCCAGCATGGAAAAATTGATGTCTACAATGAACATGCTGCCGCGGGTCATGAACGAATTCCTTTAGCAAAAAGTGGCAGCATGCTTGGCCTGAATGACTTCCTTATGGTACTGGAATCTCACAACCGCTCTCTCCCAAAAGAAAAACGGAGACAGAGTATCGTATATTATAACGGACGTAACAAAGCGGTTGATGCGGCAAATGCGTTTTCTAAAGCTATAGATAGCTGGGGAGATATTAATGACCCTGATCTTGTAGCCCTCTCAAAAGATATTGAGCAGGAAGTTCATAGCGAATATTATCTGGCCAGGATGGTACGTCAGGGGATTGCATACCATATCGGATATTTGCCTGCTTCCATTCGTGCACGTATTGAAGAGTTGTTTCAGGCAGGAAGTATTACAGTAATGTTTTGTACGAGTACGCTTCTTGAAGGAGTCAACTTGCCCGCAGACAACCTCTTCATCATGGATAACAAGATTGCACTCAGTGAAATGAATCCTGTTGATTTCAGAAATCTGATAGGAAGGGTCGGGCGAATCAGTTTTAACCTTTATGGCAATGTGTTTTTTGTGTCGGAAAAAGACAGCAAGGTAAAAACGGATGATTATGTTCGAATGTTACAGGAACCAGTCCCAGAGCAGGCGCTTTCCATTGCAACCGATCCTAACGTGTTAAAGCGAGCCGAGAAAAAGTATGTGGCAGAGATATTAAAAAGCGGAAAATCGGAGATCCCAAAACGTGTAAACGATGAGGGAAAGGCACTCCAGTCTGAAGAATCATATATCATGATGCGAAAGTTTGGGCTTATCCTTCTGCGGGATATCGTTAATGATAGAGACAGCCTTGTTCGTCGGGAATTTAGAGAATTCCTTACGCCTGAAGATGAAGGGCAAATTCGGGAGACGTTTAAAAATGCTAAGGTAAAACCGGATGACGATATCAATACATCCGTTGATCAGACTAGAAGCCTGATTGCCGCCATTAAACGTAAGAATAATCCACTCCGCTATCCTGATCTTGTTAATGGAGGCTTTCGATACGAAGATGTACGGGGATTCTTGGATGAGCTTAGCGTAGTATTTAATTGGGGGACATATGAATCCGGAACACTCGGCAAACCTTCACTGCGAAGATGGTATGCGGTTATCCTGAGTCAATGGATGGAAGATGGCGGATTGCAATTTATCATGAATCGAGCTTTGCAGTACCACAAGGATCATCCAGATCCATTCTGGGAGAATCATTATGGACGTCCGACAGTGTATAACTACAAGTCTTTGGAGCACCATAATATTGTATTTGCAGATACGCTCGAAGTGATTGAGAACATCATTCTCTTCAGTATATCGAATTATTTCCTGCGCTTTTCCAATGAGTTTAGGAAAATCAAAGGAGATGCAGAGCTGAATAAGAACAATTGGTATGAGTATGTTGAATTCGGAACTACGAATCCCCTAACGATTCTCTTGCAGAGAAACGGCTTTTCCAGAGAGTCAGCCAGATACATTAAGGATCATCCGGAATATGTGCTAAGAGATGGGGCAACTGGTCAACTGATGCTAAGTGCATCTCTAGATCATTGTGGAAGCACCGATGTTTGCAAAGAGGTGGTTTACATACGACAGAATGTCCCAGGGATTTTTGTGGAGTAAGTTTATAGGACGATCGTATTAGGAAAATATAGGTAAAAGATAGTATGCAGAAAATAGATAAAACAGACACGCTCAAAACGATCCTTAATGAGCGCAAATATACAGTGGATTATTTCCAGCGGGAGTACCGCTGGGGCCAAAAACAGATCACTCAGATGCTCGATGATTTTCAGAGCACCTTTGAGGAGTTCTATAATCCGGATGACCATGATACACCAGAAGAGGTCATGCAGTACGGCTTCTATTACATGGGCTGCATCATTTGCACTGGTGGCTCTGTAAAGAAAATCATTGATGGCCAGCAGCGACTGACGTCATTGACGCTGCTTCTGATTTACTTGAATAATCTCCAGAAGAAAACGGCAGCGGACCCCGACAGCATTGTGAAGTTGGATACCCTGATCTATTCGGACCACTTCGGGAAGAAGAGCTTCAATGTTGATGTGAAGGAACGTGAGGCCTGTATGCAGGCGCTTCTTCAGGAGGATTCGACATATACTCCTGTAAATGAGAGTACCAAGACCATGGTCGACCGTTATCAGGACATTGTGGATTACTTCCCGGATGACCTGAAAGGAGAGGCTCTGCCATATTTTATCTACTGGCTGATCGAGAAAGTGCTGCTTCTTGAGATCGATACACCCTCTGAGGATGAAGCACACACGATCTTTCTGACAATGAATGATCGCGGCCTTAGTCTGAACAGCGCTGAGATGCTGAAGGCTTATATCATTCAGCAGGTGGCAGAGGAAGACAGAATTTCTGTTAATCATGTATGGCAGGATAACATCAACAGGATCAAGAATGCCTCGTCCTATGACACCAGCGGAGTAGTGAATACCGAGGACGTGGACTTTATCTCAGTCTGGCTTAGGGCCAAGTATGCAAACTCCCTCCGCGAGACAAAGAAAGGCGCTAAAGACGAGGACTATGAGCTGTTAGGCGAGAAGTTCCACACCTGGGTGAGAAACAATGCCAAGCAGAAGATGGGGCTTGAGAAGCCGAAAGATTTCAAAGAGTTTGTGCTCACGGAGATGACGCGGGTTACAAATCTCTACCTTCGGATGAAGCAGTATGGAGAGAAGCTCACTGCCGGATATGAAGAGGCTTTTTATAACGCGAACCGTGATCTCTCATGGCAGACGATGCTGGTTATTGCGGCTGTGAAGAATGACGATACCGACGATCTCGTGAAAACAAAGATCCAGATGGTCACAAAGTTCGTGGATGACTTTGCTACGATCCGCATTCTGAATTTCCGCAAAGTCAACTGGAATACCAATAAATACATGCTCTTCCATGTGATGCAGGCTATCCGTAACGAGGATATCAAGACGATTGGCATGGTTTTCGTGAGGACACTTCGCCAGATGGATATCGGTGTGGAGGGCATTACAAAGTTCAGTCTGAATCAGTTCTCCGGACGGTATATGCTCCATATCCTTGCCCGCTTCACCTCTTACGTCAACGTGAGGATGGGCAATCCGTCACATTTTGAGGAGTATGTAGATCGGAAGCGGCAGGGCAATACCTACGATATTGAGCACATCCTCCCGGACAAGTATGAGGACTATAAGGACTCCTTTACCGACTATGAGGACTTCGAGGAGACAAGGAATCAGATCGGAAACCTGATCCTCCTTACCAGAGACAAGAACCGCAGCTATCAGGCGATGAATTATTCTGACAAAGTGCAGAAGTACACCGGGGACAATGTGCTGGCACAGGCCCTGAACGACAATGCCTACCATAATAATCCGAAATTCCTTGAGGTTGCGAACGAGTATGGTATGCATTCAATTCCGGCATTTAGCAAGACAAGTATCTCGGACCGTGCGGAAATCTATATGAAGATGGCCAGCGACATCTGGAACGCAGATGACATCAAAAAGCTGGCTGGCGGATGGTCCGACGAGGAAGAGAAGCAACTCTTCAAAAATGTCAAAGGCCGCGAGTTTACTGTAGGCTATGCGAACCGGAGCTGGGCAGATGCCCTGAAGTACGGGTTCCTCTCCGCAAACCTTGGTGGAAGTGGAAAGTCAATCTATAACGTACAGGTCGGCGATTCAGTTTTCTGCCATATTGCTGGATCTGGCTTTGTCGGTATCGGTGAGTGCACTTCGACAGCCGTACCGATGAAGAACTTCATGGTTCAGGTGGACGGCGTATTTACGCCAATAAGCAATGCACCATGGAACTCAGAGGATGCCAAGAAAGAACTGGATCCGAACAAAGAAGTCTTCATCGGTGTGGATTGGAAGAAGTACGTCACAGATCCTGCTGATGGTTACTGGGAGAAGGGAATGATCAGTGTTCCTCTGGTTGCCTATATGCTCAGCGATAAAACTACACACGATAAGGTGAGAGAACATTTTGGCTACGAGGATGAGAACTGAACCATTTAACGATTACCAAACCTTTTAACGATATAGACACTATTTAACGATTATAGAATTTCACAGAAAGGAGGGGGTGCACTTTGGGAACAGCAGCAACATTGCAGAGAGGAGCATTTCCTCTTTTTGCTTATCAGGGCGTGCTCAATTGGGCTGCCAGAACCGCAGAAAAGCCTTTATTTCAGGCTTTTCTGGCTATTTTTGCCCTCACTTACACAGATAAGCATTGTATCAATGACGGTATTAAGATAGACCCCTGTATGGGGTCCGGTCATATCCTTGTATACGCTTTTGATGTGCTGATGCAGATTTACGAGAGTGCCGGTTACAGCCAGCGCGATGCTGCAAAGAGCATTCTGGAACATAACATCTACGGTCTGGATATTGATGACCGTGCCTATCAGTTGGCGTACTTTGCCGTAATGATGAAAGCACGGCAGTACAACCGCCGTATCTTGAATGGTGAGAACACCTGCTATGTTTATGCCATTCAGGAGAGCAACAGCATCAAACGTGCACAGCTGAAGTATTTCGGCGCGGGTATGGAGGAAATTGAAAGAAATCTTGCACAGATGCAGATGGAGGGATTGCTGGATACTCTGACGGATGCCAAGGAGTATGGCTCCATCCTGAATGTGGAAAACTATAACTGGGATTTACTGCGGCGTTTTGTGACTGATATCGACATCAGCGGTCAGATCAGTATGGACAGCGTGGGAGTGGAAGATACCGCGGAGCAGCTGAACCAGCTCATCGATATTGGAGAGACGATGGCGCGGAAGTATGATGTAG
>ERZ1026872.503-NODE-503-length-10811-cov-4.022871_pt1 | contig 10811 bp, 18 predicted proteins | sample MGYA00380166_ERZ1026872 | MGnify/ENA primary metagenome ERZ1026872 (study PRJEB33269, sample SAMEA4719802) | human gut metagenome | biome: human-associated habitat; feature: organic feature; material: feces | place: Cameroon | collected 2013-10 ... | reverse complement strand
TCTACACAGAGTAGATCGTCGGCAGCGTCAGATGTGTATAAGAGACAGCCTTATCTGCAGTCACCACCTTGCCGCTACTGCTCGTGCCATACCACTCCTGCCAGAACGTTCCGGTAGTCAGGCTGATGGGCACGCCCAGCCAGTTGAGCAAGGCGCTTTTAACCTTGCCCGGCTGCTTACTTTTCTTCATCAGAAACCTACCATGATGGGGTTGTCAAAGAATCCACTCAGGTCCTGCTGGTCGTTGCCACCGTTAACAAGCAGACGGCTCATTGCGGTAAACAGCGCCGCCGGGCCGTCAATCTTGGCTTCCGGGGTCGATTTGTTGGGGAAGATATTGTCATTACGATCCGGCCGAACCGTCACATTCGACATCATCCAGTTCATCACCGGGTGATTGCTGTGATGGAGCCGTCCACCGTAAACCAGCGCCTCGACTTCCTTCATGGCTTCGGAGAAGTTGCGGACCGTCTGTGGAACCTCCACCAGAGGCAGGCCTTCCTCGGCAAGCGCCAGGCTGAACTGCGTGGCACTCCACGGGTCAAAACCGATTTCTTTCAGGCCTTCACCGGCCACCCACGCCTGAAGTTCTTCCTTGATCTGCGCGTGGTCTATCACATCCCCGTCGGTCAGGATGAGCTTGTCCAGTTCCGCCCATTTGCGGTAGAGCTCGGCCATCTGCCGGGAACACTTCTCAAGCCGCCCTTCCGGCAGCCAGAATTTAAAGTCGGTGTGAACGTGCCCGTCGGGAGAACGCCAGGCTTTTACCGCGGCGCAGATATCGATTTTGTTCGCCAGATCGACCCCCACCCAGAGCGGATAGGTTTTCAGTTCATGTGCCGGCGCGATGAGTTCGCATTTTTCCCACTTCAGCATGTCCATCCAGGAAGACTCCGCCGTAACCCAGATATTCATGTGTTTGGTGAAAAAGTTAACGCGGGCGGACACCTGCTCTTTGGCCTTCTTCGCCAGGCGACGCAGATCGTCCCAGCGCTTGCAGATGCCGAGGCCCGGATTCGCCTTCTGCCAGACCGTTTCATCGAAAGGGTCGTCGCCTTCGTCCAGGGTGTAGATGATGGCAAAGAAGGTATCGTCCTTAACCGCTCCTTCCACGTCGCTGTTGAAACCGCGCAGTACCTTGATGGCATAATCGCGCAGCTCATAGCAGATGCCTTCTTTATTAAAGCCGGCGGTGGTAATGCCGAACAGCAGCGACTGCAGGCGCGCACCGGTTGCTGTCTCCAGCACGTCCCAGACGTCACGAGTTTTATGGGCGTGCAGCTCGTCGACAATGCCGCAGTGGATGTTCAGGCCGTCCAGGTTGTTCGCGTCGCTGGAAAGGGGCTCGAACTTCGACGCGCTCTGTTCCTGGTAGATCGCCAGCTTGTTGAACTCAAACAGGCGGCCCAGTGTCGCTTTCGCTTTCTTCACCATGTTTTTGGCATCTTCAAACACGATACGCGCCTGGTCGCGGGTTGTGGCCGCCGAATAAACCTCAGCGCCGCCCTCGCCATCTGCACCTGCCATATACAGGCCGACGCCGGAGGAAAGTGTGGATTTCGCATTCTTACGCGCCACCTCGTTGTAAGCGGTGCGGAACCGCCGCACCATAACCGGGCGGCCGCTGCCATCGTTGCGCAGCACCACGTCGCCGGTCTCCTCGTTCACCAGCGGGATCACAAACCCGTAGATATTGATGAGAATGAAAATATGCCAGTCCATCAGGTCGATGGGCTGACCGGCCTGCGCGCCCTTAACATGGGGTATAAATTTGTAGAAATTCAGGATGTGCTGCGCCCTGGGTTCGCTGAAGAAGATCCCACGCGCCTCGCCGTTTTTCAGATCGTCCAGAAAACGCTGGCATGCCAGCCGGACAAACTCACAGGCAATAATCTCCCCCGCCACGACGCGCTCGGCGTAGCGGATACCCTCTGCAACCTTGGCCATTAATCCCTCGCTTTCATGAACTCAGCCAGCGGATCAACCGCATCCGGCGTTTTGGTGCTGACCTTCGACCGACTGGCAGGCGTCATGCCGAACTCGGCCAGCATGGCGCGGAGACGCTTCCAGGCATCTGCCTTCATGATTGCCGCCGGGTGCGCTTTAATCAGCACATCCCCGGTCTGCGTTTCAGTCCGGTACGTATACCCCTCGATCTCCAGCGTGTCGCAGTGGTGCCGGTACTCGGTGTAAGCCTCGACCAGCAGTTCGAGTGCACGGGCGTCCAGCTGAGAAACGACGCCGACGGCATCAAGCTCTTCAGCCATTCGCTTAAACCAGTACTTCGCCTGCTTGTCGAAATGCTTCGGTGTTGGGGGTACCCCTGCCGGGGGTTGCGGCTCGTCTTTATTAATCGGACGTTTTGATGGGTTACCCCTCACCAGACGCAGATGGGTCGGGGTTTTCGGTGGTCCTGACATAATCGAAAACTCCTATTAATCATCGAATGGGGGACCCCATAAAAAAGTTTTCTAACCTGCGGCGATGTGAAAAGAGGTTAGGCGGCGGTCCTTAGCAGGCATGGTCCTGAACTTTGATCCCGCCCTCCCCGTTGATGAGAATCGATATCATTCACGTCGAAATGATTGCAATTGAAAACATTCCTCGCCATGCCGTTACGAATCACTCTCACTCAGTTCTATCCTGACCGGGTTCTCGTTCATGTCGGCATCAAGGCTAAAGACGGCGGTGATGCTGGGCATGCACGCCGGTTCGGTGTTTACTGTTGTACTCAACTGCTGGCTGAGTAGCACGCCATCGACTGCGACGCCATAGCCCAGCAAGATCTGGCCGCGATAGATATGAGCCAGTTGCACTTTCTTCTGCTTCACCTGTTTCTCTCCGTTGCTGTCTTGCGCTTATGGCATGGCCAGCACAGCGATTCGAGATTGCTGTCTTCGTCCGTGCCGCCGTGAGCTTTCGGGATGATGTGGTCGACCGTTTCCGCTGGACGTGGCCTGCCATTGCGCAGGCACTGCTGGCAGATGTGTCGATCACGCTTAAGGATGCGGACGCGGATGATGTCCCACTTACTGCCGTAGCCACGCTTATGGCGGCTCAGGCCGCGCTGATGCTGCTGCCATCCTTCATTACGGTGGGTTTCGCAGTAGCCGGAACGATCTGTGGTGGTGCCAGAGCACCCGCGCTTACGACAGGCGCGAGGGATAGCTGCAGGCATATTGTTGGCTCCAATAAAAAAGCCCCGCGTGAGCGAGGCTGTGGTTTATTCCCTATAGGGTATATTTTCGATTTATCCCCTGTAGCCATTACGATGGGTCTGCCCATGGTGATAGCAATAGAGAACCACCAGCCCAGTGGCTCACTGTTTTTTTGATGTGGCTGAACACTCCAACCTGACAGCTTCGCTTATGGGAAACTTCCCATACCCACTTAATGTCACGCTGCTAAATTCAAGGTGTAACGAATATGCATTTGCATGCCCTCAAAAGAATTTGGATTCCCTTCTTTTGAGGGCTTCTTTTCCCATTATCAAGCACATCCGCAGATGAGCTTTGGAATGGCTTATTCGGCTGGCTGAATATCGATGTAATACTCTTTGCCCTGTTCGAACTGGTCATATGCCGCAGGGTTAGAGATGTGCATCTGCAGGAGGCCGCCAGGCGTGTAGTGGGACCACGCTTTGTTTTCCGGGGTATCTGCGGTCACAGGGCTCATATGGACAGTGCGGTGTGAGTCGTTCTCAGCCTTATCGATGTGGTTACAGCGAAACTTAGCGCGTACGGACATGGGGTATCCTCAGTTAGTAAAAAGCCCCGCGGTTGCGGGGACTAAGAATGGAGATAAGTCTTTTGCCGGTTGCGTGGCTTATAATGTTTCAATTGCTTCAATAATTGGCTTCAGGGGAAAGCCGATGCCAATACCTGGATTGGCATTAGAATTTAAGACTTGCACAATCGTAGACAGTGACTCCGCATACAGGGAGTTGATTCTGCCGAAATCAATGCCGCCAAAACTTATGCTCATTTGCATATTATTTACATCTTTTAAAAGAGCCTCGGCTTTATCAGCAATTTCCTTGGCGTTTTCACCTCCTACATACCGTCTTTCAGTCACAACGCCAACGACATTGCCGGTCTCAGCCAGAACAATGGGACCACCAGAGTTGCCACCATTAACCATTCCATCTATGGCAAATTGCCCGCCTGTCATTGGTGCAGAAATTATAGCCTCGCTTGTTAGCAACTGCGGCAGACCATGTGGGTAACCAGCGAAAATCAACCGTAACCCCCTTGTAGGATTGAACTCAGTGGCTGGCTGCAACACCACGCGATCGTTTGGTAGCGATTCAAGAAGTTTCAAGATTGCAAAATCGTTAGCGAGATCAACATGAACAATCTGAGCCTGAAGTTCCTGAGCTGATTCTGTAACCAATTTAACCAAGCCAATCGCCTGCTTGGTTGCTAAATCAACCAGCGGTTTTACAACATGCCAATTTGTGACAACTAAATCGGCACGAATAAAACTAAAGCCACTGCCGCAAGATGTGCCTGCAATGACCTGAAATGTTGCATTTGCAATGTGTTGATGCATCGATTTACCCCAGTGCTGATGAGTGGAATATCATAATGAATTCATACACCAGAGTAATCGATGAGTTACATCAATTCACGAGCAAAATATTCAGTGCATCAATTGGTTCGTATCAATTATGAGCTGTCCGCAACTTAAGGACAAGCGCGCATGATTCGCCGTCAAGGTCGCTTTTGACGACAACCAGCTCCACCGCAGTGCCCTCCTGTGGAATTTCATTTTCCAAAAACCAGCTCTTCACTTCGGAAATGGAGTTAGCAACCGAGATAAACCCTTGGTCTTCTTTTTTCATGTGAAAGCACCTCGCTTTATTGTTTCTGTTTCACTCAGGCCACTATTGCGAGGCCCGGTATTCATTAGGCTGGCAGTTCGCCTGCCACGATTTGTTATGCGTAAGGATGTCGCGCTTCGTCTGGCGGTCCATCACCTGGATATCGTGCTCAGTCAGGCGAATCGCGCTCACCCAGTCGCAGCCAGTGTCGATAACCTCAACCTTTGCGGGTCCAGTTTCCGCGCAGCTCGCGATCAACATCGTCGCCAGGCATATGGTTAACAGTCTGCTGTACATTGCTGGCCTCTTTCGTTGCTTCAATCCGGCGTTCTGCCACAGCGAACGTGGCCGCGGCGTTATCTTCGGTTCGCTGCTGGTCTGCTTTTGCTTCGGCTTTGCTAGCGCCGCGAACGTGGCCTAGGCCAAAAGCGCCAGCAATGGCTGCTATCACTGCCGCGGCCAGACCGATGATCGTTTCAATACCCATATTGACCCCACACCAGCACAGATTTTGCCAGGTTGAACAGGATGCGGCGCTTATCCAGCCCGTTGCGGCCGCCGTTAATGATCAGCGTTACACGCTCCACATCGCCGGAGTGAAGAAGGCAGCCGCGGGATGCGAAGAACCATGCAGCTGATCGGGCAGCGTAGACATCCTGCTCCAGCAGTTCCGGGTGGGTCACAAGCTCCAGCTTGAGCGCCAGGCCGCAGCTTCGATAGTTGCTCAGCCCGGTGATCTGCTTCAGTCCGCGCCCGCGGTATTTCCATCCATCGCCCGCCACCTGGTTACCTAGGTTCTTTTTGCCCCACTCATTCCCATAAACCAGATTGGCGATCGCCTTCTGGTTGGCCGGCTGCGTTGCCGTTCTGCCGAGGGCAGCGGCCTGCTGTGCGGTGATACGGTGACTACCGAATGTTGGCACCAGGCTCTCGGCTGCATAGTTCAGGTTTTCAACCACCCGTGTAAACCCGGCGGACTCATGCCCCATCTGGGCAATAAACATGGCCTGATCGAGCGGAGCGGTTATGCCGTACTCTTTCATTGCAGCGTCAATATGCGGAAACCAGCGCGCGGCCAGCCCGGCGCTGATACGAGCCGCCTTCTGAAATTGTGTTTGATTCATTATTGCCTCAGATGATCAACCAGACGCGCAACGTTGCCCCTGACGGCCACCAGCACGGAAAGGAAAAGGACGTTGGCCCCAATGGTGGCCCACGATGAATGAGGATAAATGCCGCAAAGGTAGGCCAGTGGCACGGCGCTGTATGTGACAGTAATCAGCCATGCCAGGCGGGAAACCCACGGGCGATGCCGTGAATCACCCCGGCGGTAAAACATCAGAGTCAGAACTACGCCAGCGCAGATCAGTGCGTTGATAGTTGCTGTCGGGTCATTTAGAACCACCTGAACCTCCCCGGCGCGTTATCAGCGCCACCAGCGAGCCGACATCCTGGTTATTCAGGAACGTCAGGATTTTGACGGCTAAAGCAGAAACGATAACGGCACCAATGGCGTCCAGGGGTTTGTCGCTGTAACCGGTCAGGTTAGCCAGCTTCGACCCGACCAGGCCGGAGCACAGAATGCCGGCGATATAGGACACGATAAAATAAGCAAGTCGGCGTGCTGCGCCCAGGTCGGCTGCAGTGGCGATATAAAATACCGCCCCTGCAAATGCGCCAAAAACCACACCGTAATCGGTCCCGGTTAGCAGTCCATAAACGCTGGCGCCCGCCAGGGTGCCACCGGCTAACCCCGTGCCGGAAATTGGATCGGACATTGGTCCCCCTCAATGCTGTGAATCCTCTCAATATGAGGGGAAAGAAAGCCGCTACGCGGCTGAATGTCACTCTGTCAAAGGCCATCGGAATGACCTTTTGCACAGTGTTATTTACTGGATTTAATCAGGGGCCAGAGCAGCGCAATAACTCCGGACACCAGCACGCCGTCTGCCAGAATCGACATCATCTTGCTGGTAAAGTCGATAGCCACCACCAGGAACAACAGCACCCCGGCGGCGACCCAGCGGAGATTGCCGATCACAGATACTGATCCAGAGGGAGCTGCAGCGCCTGAGCGATTTTCTTCAGCTGCTTCTCTTCTTCTTCACCGATCCCGTCGTTATCCGCCACATCCAGACACAGGCAGAGCACATCAACCGCATCCGAAGTACCAGCCACGTCCTGCAGTTCGCGCAGCGCCTGGGCATTTGCAGAGCGTGGGGAAGCTTCGTAACGAGCGCGAATGTTGCTGCTCATCTGTGCGACCTCACCAGCGAACGGGGCGAAAGCCGGCAGCGCAGAGATTGTTTTCTCCAGCACAGAAATTTCTTTCGCGTCGCAGGTGCCATCGGCGTAAGCGATGGAGTACGCACCCCACACAGTGGCCTCGACCGCGTCGCGGTTTTCCATCTTCTTAACTTCCACGACGGCCTTGCGCGCTTTCTTTTTAAAGATATTGAACATAGTGACTTTCCTTTTAGCGGGTGAGCCAGCGCTCAGGAATGATCGGCCCACAGAGACAGTCACACCGACCGTTCCCTATGGCTCACCCCTGAAAGGCTCTGTGGTTGAATTTCGCCGAGCGTGGCGCGGAAATGAAAAAACCCCGCCGGAGCGAGGTTTTGAACTGATAAGCGTCGTGTCGTTGTGACCACTCTTAACACAATATATGATAAATTGCGGACCGCGCTAATCATTCTTATCTGGAGGGATAAAATCGTGAAAAACGTTTGGCTTACATACAGTTGGCTAGATAACGACAATGAAGACGTCGACTACTTAGCTCAAGAGCTAAAAGCTCGAGGTTATAATGTTTACATGGATAAAATTGTAATCCCTGCGGGAAGGCGTCACTGGGAAATTATTGGTGACAAAATAGATAAAGAGTGTGATGCGTTAATCATTTATGCCACTCAGAACAGTTTGAATAGCCAACCGTGCAAAGAAGAAATGTTTTATGGCCTTGAAAAGGCACTTTCAAACAAAAAAAAAGAATTTTCTCTAATCTCACTTTTTCCCGAATCAGTTGATAAGGAACTACTCCCCATATTCGTGAAATCAAGACTATATATCAGTTTAGAAGATCCATATTACATTCAAACAATGTGTGATGCTATTGAGGGAAAGGTCACAAATCCAATCAGGGATAATATTGAACCGTTTTATTATAAATGGCATAGCATGGAGGATGCTGAGGTACTCGAGATTAGGCCAAGAGCGGGAGTGTGGGCTACCCCCTTTGCAGGTATCTATTATGATGAAGCCGAGCGAATAGACTGGTTCGAAACAGGTTGTCTGCGTCATGGACCTAAAGGATCACCATCCAACATTCACTGGAGCACAAATCAAATAAAAAAATTCAATTATGAAGCTGGTGATGGAAAGAAATATGCATTTATATCGATTGCAAATCAATCAACGCCAACACATAGCATTTACGTGAAATTTAGCCAGCGCCCAAACTCACAAATAGTTTTTGGAGATTGGGGAACTGATAATGCATATTTTCATAGCTAATAAATATCATACAAGCCCACTCGCGTGGGCTTTTGTATTAATCCATGTCAAGTTTTACATCCAACATACTTAGACATCCATCGACAAATCCTTCAGCCATTTGTATCTCAATGCGTATCAGCTTTTCATCTTTTTTGTGCGCTTTAGCAATCTTCCGCTTTGATATGCCATAAAGATAGTGTGCTATCAGTAGGGAATGCTCATACGGTTTCCTTTTTTTCAGTCGGGCCAGACAACCTTCTATAATCAAAGCGTCATCGTCTGTACAAGAAAGGCGGGACTTACCCGTTTGTGGCAGCAACCCCTTAAACCCAGCTGCTATTGGTGAGTAATCTACTCCTGAGCTATCACTTGCAGCCCACCCGCCCCACAGCTCCATGACCTTCTGAATATCGCGCATCAATTATCTCCACTAAATTACGCCAGTGCGCCGATGGCCAGCGCCCGGTCTAATGTTTTCAACAGCAGCTCCGGCTGCGTGCCGTACTTCGCTTCAAATGCCACAGCGTCAGCGTGCAATTCGTCGTGATGCGCCCTGCACAGCGGAATCACGAACAAATCATGCGCTTTGGTACCCATCCCACCCATGCCGTGGCCGATCAGGTGGTGGGGGTCGTCTGCCGGGTTCTGGCAACATGCGCACTGCTGCGCCTTTACCCAGCGGGTGTATTTCTCGTTTTGCCAGCGTCGGCGCTTTGGCCTCAACATGAAGGATTCGGGCGTCTCCGGATCCACCTGCAGCGCCAGCACCTTTTTAACGGCCTCCTCTACAATGCTGGTGGGCGGGACCGATGGCACAATGTCAGCCTCACGCGTTACCGACTGTACTTTCTCTGCCGGAATACGCAGGACCTTACGCGCCAGCGTCTCAGGGAGAGTGTGCGCCAGCTTGTTGAGCGTCAGCCACCAGCACAGTTCTGGCAGGGTCAAAGCGTGCGAATCATCGAAACCCAGCCCGGCGCGAACAACCGACAGTAGCCAGGCTACCAGGTTCTCCCGCGCAATGCCCGCCAGTTCGTTAGTAAATTGCTCCCGCACCCGGATATCGCAGGCCCAGCACAGCCGCAGCACCCCGGGCGCATGCCGCATAGTGACCATTTCGTGGTGGTGATAGTCGCTGTGTCGGTACTGGCAGCCAGATTCCCGCATCAACCAGGCTTCGAGACATGACAGGCCGCCAGCCCGCTTAATCACATCGGCATGCTCAAATACGGGTACCATTGCCGGGTCCTCTGCCAGCGGCTGCCGCGCCGCCGGGAGCTCCCCGGTTGGAAGCCCCGCCAGGCGCTCCGGCTCGTTCTCCAGAAGAATGCGACCGCGATGAAAATGCGGCATAAGCTCAGGACCAGGCCGGAACGCCACGATCCCGAACTCTTTTATGACGACAGGGGTTAGTAACGCTCTCACAGATACCTCAATGCACAGTTTCGAGCAGGCGCAACAGCTCCTGAAATTTTGACTCGAAGAAATGCGGCTGCGTTTCACGCGGGTTCGCCGGGCTGGTGATGTTCTTCCCGTACATGCACCCCTTCGCTGTCATCGCCCAGAAGCGCTTAACACCATTTACACCCGAACGGCTGCGGCGCTCCTTATGCTCGACGATCCCCAGTTTGGCCAGCTGCTGGTAAGCCAGCGTAGCCGACATGCGGATCCCGTTAGCTTTGAGCAGGGCGCTCAGTGACTGCGTGGGGCGACTGGATCCATCAGGCGCACCGGCTGGGGCATCAATGGCGTACTGCGGGGCAAGGTTTGGCAGGCCAACAGCATCCTGCAGCTTCTGGCATGCGCCGAGAACAGAAGAATTGGAGAGGTTAAGGGAGCGCTGCATAAAATCGAGGAGGATGACGCCTGCCTGCATTTTATCTGCCGCCTGGCTCTGAAGAGTGGCGGGCTGATTTACAGCTGCATCAAACGTCCGGATCACCCTCAGGCTGAACTGCGGGCTGATCCACATCGCGTAGGAGTAGACCAGCTCTTTACAGACGTAACTGCCCTGCTCTTTGCCTCCGCGGATAACGCTGACCGGGTCCGGCGTTTCCGAGTTGCTAATTTGCAACTCGCTTATTAGTTGTTCAGTTTGCTCGTTGCGAAGCCAGAACGCTGGCTTGTGCTTATCCTGAGCGCCAGCAGCACGATGAAGATCGTTAAGGCAGTAACGCCCAAAAATATCACGGCGTACGGAAACGCCGTCAATTACGAGTAATTGACTCATTTTGTTCTCCACTGATTGTATTGCGAGGGGCCTGCACGCCCGCTTCGCTTGCACTTTTTGACATTACTGCCAGATCGACTTTCTTTCAACCCACAGCTGGACATTTATCCACCTCCTGCCTGTAGGGTGTGATCGTGATATCGACCCTGCCACCTTTCAGCACCGGTCCCCACTCCACCAGCATTCGCTTAATCTGGCTGTCGTCCTCCCAGATGCCCGCGTGGGTCAGCGCGTCGAACAGCGCTTTGTTGTAGTTGTCGA
>ERZ1026872.497-NODE-497-length-10957-cov-6.751789_pt1 | contig 10957 bp, 7 predicted proteins | sample MGYA00380166_ERZ1026872 | MGnify/ENA primary metagenome ERZ1026872 (study PRJEB33269, sample SAMEA4719802) | human gut metagenome | biome: human-associated habitat; feature: organic feature; material: feces | place: Cameroon | collected 2013-10 ... | reverse complement strand
TGGCGTTAAGATAGGTTGGCGTCGCGTTATCGGTCACGCCTAGCGCCACCGGCACCCACAGCACCAGCAGAAAACGCAGCGTCACACCCGCGCCCCAGAACATGCTGGTACCGAGCAGCGAGAAACGCGTTTCGCCGTTATGCCACAGAACGCGACAAGCGTTGAAAAAGCTGGCGGTCATCGAACGAAAACGCCAGGACTGGCCCGGGCGCGCCGCCGGCAGCTTCGGGATAAAGATATTCGCCACCACCGCGCCGCCGTAAACCATCGCGCACAGCGCCAGCGCCCCGACCACGCTCCAGTCGGCCACCACGCCGCCCGCCACGGAGCCGATAAGAATAGCCGCGATGGTGGAGGCTTCCATCAGACCGTTGGCTTTCACCAGCTTATCGCCGGTGGTCATTTCGCCCAGAATGCCGTACTTGGCAGGCGAGTAAGCCGCCGCACCGATGCCCACCAGCGTATAGCCAATAAATGGATTAAACCCGATGCAAATCATCGCCGCGCCCGCCAGTTTCAGACCGTTGGCGAACATCATCACCCGGCCTTTACCGTAGCTGTCCGCCATCTGGCCGACAAACGGTGCGAAGAGAATGTAAGCGCCCACAAACACCATCTGCAGCACCGGCTGGCTCCAGTCCGGATAGTACTGCTGTTTCATGAGTGCCAGCGTGGCAAACAGCAGCGCGTTGTCGCCAAAGGCCGAAAGGAACTGGGCGGCAATGACCGCCATCATGCCTTTTGACCAGATTGAGGTGTTAGTGTGTACTGACTCACTCATGCGGCTGTTCCGTTTCTGCAACCATGCTTTTAAGGGTGACGAAATCCGGTTTACCGCTGCCCAGCAGCGGCAGCTGTTTCAGCCAGCGAATGTCGCGAGGGACCGCCAGCTCCGGCACGCCGTGAGCCCGCGCGTACTGTAAGAGACCGTCACGGGTCAGTTCATTATCGGTGGTAAACAGCACCAGCGCCTCGCCTTTGCTGGCGTCGGTTTTCACCGCGGTCGCGTGCATCTTATCGGGCGACACGGCCAGCGCCATCAGTTCGACCGTTTCCAGCGACACCATTTCGCCCGCAATTTTGGCGAAGCGTTTGGCACGCCCCTGAATCTGTACGTAGCCCTGGGCGTCGAAAGCAACAATATCGCCGGTGTCATACCAGCCAGTTTCCCGCTCACCATGCTGATTTTCCGCCGTTGGCGCTTCCAGTGCGCCCGGATTTTCTACACGCAGATAGCCGCACATCACGTTCGGCCCTTTCACCTGCAGACGACCGCCCTGCTCAATGCCCGGAACGGCCAGCAGACGAGCGTCCATCCCCGGCAGAATTCGCCCTACCGTACCCGGCTTCGCCGCCATCGGCACGTTGATCGACACCACCGGCGCGCACTCGGTTACGCCGTAGCCTTCAAGAATGCGCAGGCCGAATTTGTCCTGCCATAAATCTTTGGTGCTTTGCTGAAGCTTTTCCGCCCCGGCTACGACATAGCGTAGACGATAGAAATCGTACGGGTTGGCGAAGCGCGCATAGTGACCTAAAAACGTCGAGGTGCCGAACAGCACGGTGCAGTTACGGTCGTATACCAGCTCCGGCACCATACGGTAGTGCAGCGGGCTCGGGTAAAGGAACACTTCCGCGCCGGTCAGCAGCGGCGTAAACAGACCCACCGTCAGGCCGAACGAGTGAAACAGCGGCAGCGCCGACATAAAGCGGTCGTTGGCGGTAAAGTCGGCGATGGTTTTAATTTGCTCGACGTTAGCCAGAATGCTTTTGTGGCTGTGCACCACGCCTTTAGGGTGACCTTCCGAGCCTGAGGTAAAGAGCACCATTGCCGGGTCTTCCGGCTTTTGCGGCACCTGCGCCAGATGCGGCATCAGCACGCGCGAGAAGATCCACAGCTTGTCGGCGGTGGTGACGTCGCCTTTTAAATCTTCCAGAAATACCCAGCGCACCTGGGTGAGCTGCTCGGTGAGATGCCAGAGCTTGCCTTTATCGAGGAACGTACGCGAAGTGAAAATAGTGCCGATTTGCGCCGCGGTAATGGCGCTGGACAGCCCTTTGACGCCCGCGGTGTAGTTCATCATCGCCGGAATGCGACCCCGCGCGATGGCGCCGAAAATCACCGCGGCGCTGATACCGGCATTGGGCAGCATCAGACCGATCTTTTCACCCTTCTGGCTGTATTTTTCGAGAATACGTGCCACAAACAGCGTTTTGGTGAGCAATTTGCGGTAGCTATCGGGCTGGAAGTTAATGTCTTCAACACAGTGCTTTTTCTCACCAAAGCGGTAGATTGCGCTCAACAGCGATTCATACAACGTTTCGCGCGGTCGCACCGCCATTCGAGCTTCCATCATGATCTGATGCAGCATTTCGCCGGCAATGCGGCGGCGGTCACGCGCGCGCGGCGCCTCAGGCATCGGCAAGGTGGTCGGTGGCAGCAGGTGCAGCTGAATGCGCGGGAACATCCGGCGCTTAACCAGCCCTTTCAGGCGGCTGAAGTAGCTCAGCTCGGCCCCTTCAATGCGCACCGGGATAATCGTCGCCCCTGATTTTGCCGCCACAAAGGCTGCGCCATCGTAAATTTTCATCAACGATCCCGACACCGAAATGCGCCCCTCCGGGAAAATCACCACCGGACGGCCCTGTTCAATCAGCCTGACCAGATGTTTGATAGACATCGGTTTTGTCGGGTCCAGCGGGACAAAATCGATGATCGGCGTCAGCCAACGCATGAACCATTTTTGCGAAATAGAGGTGTAGACGGCGAAAACCGGGCGAACGGGGAGAAACAGCGCCAGCAGAATGCCGTCGATAAACGAAACGTGGTTAGGCGTAATCAGCACCTTTGGCTGGCTGAGCGCCTCGGTGTTACCGGTCATCCGTACCCTGAATAACACCTTGAAAAGCTGTCGGAAGAAACAGAGAAGCATACCAACTCCTTTTGCCGTAGTTTTGTCTTTGCAAGGGTACACGAGAAAACCGGGGAAAAGCAGCAGGCTGGCGGGTAGAGGCAAAAAAAAACCTGCGCATCTGCGCAGGTTGGTGTAATTAAGCGGTCAACCTTGTGGGCGACTTCACCTATCAATACCTCTGGGATAATCAGATTAGCAATTCCCGTAATGCGTTCTCCAGCGGACATTCGCAACAGCGTCTCGCAAAGTGTAAGCAAACGTTTGAAAGTTCCTGTTTGCTTGCACAAAGCCGGTGTAACTCTTCCACAAAACGCAATCTGGCCCTTATTATTGTGCAATCCACCACAGACTCAGCCTTGAATCACACCGGGATTTCCGTAAAACTGATAGGGTGTAAGCGTTTACCCACCGAATCTTCTTTAAGGCATATTATGGCGACAATTAAAGATGTGGCCCGGATGGCAGGCGTCTCTGTCGCCACCGTGTCCCGCGTCATCAACAACTCCCCTAAAGCCAGCGATGCCTCGCGTCAGGCCGTTCAATCCGCCATGGAGACGCTCAACTATCACCCGAACGCCAACGCGCGCGCGCTGGCGCAGCAGTCGACGGAGACCGTCGGCCTGGTCGTCGGCGACGTCTCCGATCCGTTCTTTGGCGCCATGGTGAAAGCCGTGGAACAGGTTGCCTATCACACCGGTAATTTCCTGCTGATTGGTAACGGCTACCACAATGAAATGAAAGAACGCCAGGCCATTGAGCAGCTGATTCGCCACCGCTGCGCTGCGCTAGTGGTGCACGCGAAGCTGATCCCCGATGCTGAACTGGCGGAACTCATGAAACAGATTCCCGGCATGGTGCTGATCAACCGCATTCTGCCCGGTTTTGAAAAGCGCTGCGTAGCGCTGGACGACCGCTACGGCGCGTGGCTGGCCACCCGCCACCTCATTCAGCAGGGCCATACGCGAATTGGCTATATCTGTTCCAACCACGCCATTTCCGATGCGGAAGACCGCCTGCAGGGTTATTACGATGCGCTGAAAGAACACGGTCTGCCGTGCAACGACCGGCTGGTGACCTTCGCCGAGCCGGACGAAAGCGGCGGCGAGCAGGCGATGACCGAGCTGCTGGGTCGCGGTAAGCAGTTCACCGCCGTGGCCTGCTATAACGACTCTATGGCCGCAGGCGCGATGGGCGTACTAAACGATAACGGCATCGAGGTGCCGCAGGCGATTTCGCTGATTGGTTTCGATGACGTGCTGGTGTCGCGCTACGTGCGCCCGCGGCTGACAACCATCCGTTATCCCATCGTCACCATGGCGACCCAGGCCGCCGAGCTGGCGCTGGCGCTGGCAGAGAAGAAACCCCTGCCGGATATTACCCATCTGTTCAGCCCGACGCTGGTGCGCCGTCACTCGGTGATTGCGCCACCGGAAGAGCTTAAAGCGTAACGATAGAGATGCACGGCGGTGTCCGGGTAATCCAGGCCATCGCCGATATACTGCCAGCCAAAACGTTCGTAAAAATCCCGGCAGGCGGAATAGAGATACAGCTCGTCAAATCCCTGCTGCGCGGCATAGTCGATGACGTGCTGTTGCAACTGCCCGGCCAGGCCGCGCCCGCGCGCTTCTGGCGCAACGTACAGCGCCGCCATCCACGGCCACAGATCCTGACGACTAATGAGATCGCAGCGCCATAGCCCCACGGTACCGATAAGCCGATCGTCTTCGACGGCAATGAACGTGAGCGGCAGCGCATTCGGCCGCTGGCTATGCTCGACGATGCTGGCAAAAAACGCGCGCGGCAGGCCGTCGCCACCGAAAGCCTGCCACAGCCAGTCGGTCACCGCTTCGGCATACTGCGGCCTGGCGTAAAGCGGTAAAATCGTCACATCAGTTTTCCCTGAAAAATAGGCACTGATTCAAACAGATAACCGTCAAAGTCCGGCGCGTCCTCGTCAGACAGCTCCATCAGGCTATTTTTGACGTTCTCAAGATGCTGCCACATCGCCTGCCACGCCCCCATCACATCGCGGCGGCGCAGCGCGGCCAGAATCGTTTGCCGATCGCCCAGCCACTTCAAGCGATAGGTACGGCTGGCAATGTGCGCGTTAAACTGCTGCCATAGCGGGCTGCTGTCCATTTGCAGCCATACCCGCTCAATGGTCGCCAGCAGCATCTGGTTTTGCGTCGCACCGGCTAGCACCAGGTGAAACAGTCGACTGTTATCCTGGCTGGTGTCGTTTAGCGCAATCGCCCGCTGTTCTTGTTCAATTATCTGCTTGAGGTTGTCGATATCTGCGCGGGTCGCCATTTTTGCGGCAAAGGCGGCAATATTGCTTTCCAGCAGCTGGCGCGCCTGGAGGATCTCAAACGGCCCCACGTCGCTACTCAGCATCTGCTCTTCCTCACCGTCGTCTTCGTGCGGAATGCGCATCACGTACACGCCGGAGCCCTGGCGAATATCCACCGTCCCCTGTAATTCCAGCATCAGCAGCGCCTCGCGCACAATGGTGCGGCTGACGCCGTAGGTTTCGGCAATATTGCGTTCAGGCGGCAGGCGCGAGCCAACGGCATAGCGGCCCTGCATAATCTGCGCACGCAAATCGTCGCCAATCTCCTGGTAGGGTTTCTTTTCCGGCGGCACGGTAGCCTTCTCCACAATATCACCTGTACGTTATGCCAACACCGGCGCTATCTTAGCAAAAATTAACGCCATTCATCATCGATATCCATCGTTAACACGCGGCTATCGCGCAGTTGACGAAACCAACTGGCCGAGGCTTTTGGCCGCCGCGCGCGGTCGGCGTCAAGATCGATTTCAATCAGGCCGTAGCGATTCTTAAAGGCGTTCATTGGCGAAACGTTGTCGGTGAACGCCCACAGCATATAGCCGTGGCAGTTGGCGCCGTCTTCACGCGCGCGCAGCGTTTGCCATAGATGATCGCGAATAAACCGGATCCGGTAATCGTCGGCAATCACGCCGTCGGCGTTACGGAACTGAGCCTCATTTTCCACGCCCATGCCGCTTTCAGCGACAAACCACGGAATATTGCGATAGTCGCTTTTGATGCGCATCGCCATGTCATAAACAATCTGCGGATAAATTTCCCAGCCGCGCGAGGGGTTCATCTTTCTGCCCGGCAGGTCGAATGGCTCGTAATACCAGGCCGGATGGAACGGCGTATCGGGATGCCAGGCGCGAGATGGGGCTTTGACCCGATGCGGGTAATAGAGGTTAATGCCCAGCTCATCAACGGTATTGTCACGGATCATCGCCAGCTCTTCGACACTGTAATCCCAGTTTACGCCGTGTTTTTCCAACAGCGCGAACAGCTCTGCCGGGTAAACGCCGTGCACCAGCGGATCGAGAAACACCCGATTGTAGAACAGGTCGTACACCTCGGCCGCACGCCTATCGTGGGCCGCGCTGGAGCGTGGATAGGTGACCTCCGGATTAAGAATGCAGCCAACCGTTCCCCGATAGCCTTTCTCACGGAACAGCTGCACCACTTTCGCCGTCGCCAGCACCTTATGGTGGTTCCACTGCATCCATTTGCCGGTGTTCTGCTCATACGGCCAGCGCAGCGCGTCCAGGTAGACGCGGGTCTGCACCACAATCGGCTCGTTAAAGGTGAACCAGCGCGCCACCTTATGGTGGTAGCGGGCGAACACCTGCTCAACGTAGCGCACGTACAGTTCGACTACCTTTTTCGCGCCCCAGCCGCCGTACTGCTCCAACAGGTATCCCGGCAGCTCGTAGTGCTCAAGGCAGATCATCGGTTCGATGCCGTTGGCCAGCAGTTCGTCGAATAGCTGGTCGTAATAGGCGGCATACTCTTCGTCTACCGTGACGGCCTCGTAGTCGGTCAAAAAACGCGACCAGTTGATCGAGGTGCGATAATGGGTGAGCCCCGCCAGCTTCATCAATTGGACATCTTCACGAAAGCGGTTGATAAAGTCAGTGGCGATTGCCGGACCATAGCCGTTGTGCCAGACATGGCGATCGTTCTTGTACCAGAGATCGGGCCAGGAATCCTGCCCCGCTTTCTTTCCGCTCCAGCCTTCCGTCTGCCAGGCCGAAGCCGCGGCCCCGAGGATAAAATCATCGGGGATAGTCATCCGTTGTGTACTCATAGCGTCCTCAAAGGTTATCGGTAGCGGGCGTTTTGGTCGCCTGGCGCTCGGAGAGCTCTGCGCGGCGGGAAGCAATCTTGACGAACGGCAGGTAAATCAGCACCGCCACCACAATGCAAATAAGCTGGGTGACCACCGCGCCCATCGAACCGGCGGTAGAAAGCCAGGCGTTAATCAGCGGCGGCGTCGTCCAGGGCACCATCACCACCGCCTTCCCGGCAAACCCGGTGACGGTAGCGAAGTAGCCGATGCTGCCGGTGACCAGCGGCGTAATGATGAACGGAATCGCCAGGATCGGGTTCAGCATGATCGGCATACCGAAGATCACCGGCTCGTTGATGTTAAAGATCCCCGGGCCGATCGACAGCTTGGCGATCTCTTTCATCTCTTTGCGCTTGGTGGCAATCATCACCGCGATCAGCAGGCCGATCGTCAGCCCCGATCCGCCAATGCTCATATACACATCCCAGAACGGCATGGTGATGATATTCGGCACCTCTTTACCCTGCTCAAAGGCGCTCATATTGACGGTAATCGCCCCCAGCAGCAGCGGTTCGCGGATGGGCTTAATCATCTGGTTGCCGTGAATGCCAATCACCCAGAAAATCTGCGCAACGAACATCAGCAGCAGAATCCCCGGCAGGCTCTGCATCACCCGCTCCAGCGGCTGCTGTACCACTTGATAGACCGCGTCGTACAGATACATCCCGGTGAGTTGATGGAAGATAAACCCGAAGGTGGCGATCGCCGTGACGGTAATGATCGCCGGGATCAGCGCGGAAAACGAGGCGGCGACGTTCGGCGGCACGGTGTCCGGCATTTTGATCTTCAGCCCGTTGCGCGTTTCCAGCCAGCAGTAGATCTCGACCGACAGAATGGCGATAAACATGCCGAGGAACAGGCTGCGGGTGTCAGAGAACTGACGCAGCAGCACATCTTTGACTTCATGCATCTGCCCATCGACCATCATCTGTACGGTGGTCGGCGTGACACAGATAAAGCAGATCACCGCCAGCAGGCCGGGGAACAAGGTCTTAATGCCGTTGATTCTTCCTAGCTCGATGCCGATCAGGAACACGGCGCCAATGTTGAGGAAGTTCAGCGTGGCGTAGTTGATGGCGCTGGTAATCGGTTTGAGAGACGCCAGAAACGACAGCGACTGGAAGCTGGCGAGACCGTTTTTCGGATCCAGCACCATGTTGGAAATCAGTACGGAGAAGGCGCCAACGATGATCACCGGCATCAGCGTAATAAAGGCGTGTTTGATCGCCATGATATAGCGATAGCTATTGAATTTCGTGGCGAAACTCCCCAGCGAATCAATCAGTTTGTCCTGCAATGCCATAGAAAGTACCTCAAGTTTAAGGGCTTTATCGCGCATCCGGTGTACAGCCAAACACCTTTTGGCATACCAAAAATAGTCATCCTTAACGAAAAGTTCTGTGATTAAGCTCCCAACCTCTATTTTGGTATTCCAAACTGAAAGAAATACCATTATTGGTATACCGCATACTGAAGGAGCGGTTCTTAGCGCGATTAACTGCAAAAGCGTGATCGCGATAGGTTTTTTATCCGCTGTAGAGTTCGTATGAGTGGTGAATGTCTGTGATAAACTGCGGGTCATCACGGAGTTTCAGGGATTAACAATGGCAACAATGCTGGATGTCTCAATACGCGCGGGCGTGTCGAAAGCAACGGTCTCCCGCGTACTGAACGGTACGGGTCAGGTCAAAGAGAGCACGCGTAAGCAGGTGTTTAAAGCAATGGAGGAGCTAGGCTACCGGCCTAACTTTCTGGCGCGCTCGCTGGCCAACCGCACCAGCAACAGCATTGGCCTGGTGGTTTCAACCTTCGATGGCTTCTACTTTGGCCGCCTGCTACAGCAGGCGTCTCGCCAGACCGAGGCCTGGGGCAAGCAGCTGATCGTCACCGACGGCCACGATACGCCGGAGCGCGAAGAACAGGCGGTCCAGATGCTGGCCGATCGCCAGTGCGACGCCATCGTGCTCTATACCCGTCATATGAGCGAAAAAGCCATTATGGCTCTGGTGAACAGTACCCCGATGCCGCTCGTCGTGATTAACCGTGACGTAAGCCAGGCGCGCGACCGCTGCGTCTTCTTCGAACAGCAGGACGCCGCGTTTCAGGCGGTCGAGTATCTGATTTCCCAGGGGCACCGTGACATCGCCTGCATTACCGTACCGATTCACACCCCGACGGGCAAAGCGCGTTTGCAGGGCTACCGTCGCGCGCTGGAACAAAACGGCATCAAATGGGATCCGGCAAAGGTGAAGCACGGTGATTCCACCATGAACTGCGGCTATGACATGTGCAACGCGCTGCTGAATGAGAAAGTCACGTTTAGCGCCCTGTTCGCCTGTAACGACGATATGGCGCTGGGCGCATCGAAAGCGCTGCATCAGGCGGGGCTGCGGATCCCGCAGGATATTTCATTATTTGGTTTTGATGATGCCCCTAGCGCCAAATGGCTGGAGCCGGGGCTGTCGACGGTCTATCTGCCGATCGACAATATGATCGTCACCGCCATCGACCAGGCAATTAAGCTGGCCGCTGGCGAAGAGATTGAAACCATTCCACCGTTTACCGGCACGCTGGTATTGCGTGATTCCGTCACCACCGGGCCCTATTTTAAGTAACCCGCCGAAACGAATTTACCGGTTCAGCGCAAGCGCCTGTAGGCCTGATAAGCGCAGCGCCATCAGGCATCCTGATACACATTGCCGGATGGCGGCACAAGCGCCTTATCCGGCCTACAGGGCCATGGCGCCATCGGGCGTTTTTCTCTGACTCAAATCAATTCCAGCGCCAGCAGTTCTTCTATCGTCTGTCGACGACGAATCAGCCGCGCCACGCCGTTATCAAACAGCACTTCCGGCAGCAGCGGACGGCTGTTGTAGTTTGACGACATTGACGCACCGTACGCCCCGGTATCATGCAGCACCAGGTAATCACCCGGAACCACCGCTGGCAGCAAACGGGTTTCGACTTTGCCACCTTCCTGCTGGGTAAAGACATCGCCGGATTCACACAGCGGCCCGGCCACAACGGTTTCGATCTGCGCGGCCCGCTCCAGCGAGCGTCCGTCGCCCGCCAGCGCTGAAATATGGTGATAGCTGCCGTACATTGCCGGACGCATAAGATCGTTAAAGCCCGCATCGATCAGCACGAAATGACGGCTGCCCATCGCTTTGACGCTGCGCACCTGTGCCACCAGCACGCCAGACTCGGCCACCAGGAAACGCCCCGGCTCAATCTCAAGCGCGACTGGGTGCCCCAGATGCTGTGCGATCTGCTGGCGCGCCGCGTTCCACAGACCAAAGTAATGATCGGTATTGATCGCCTCTTCCCCTTCACGATACGGGATAGACAGCCCGCCGCCCGCGGAGATCGCTTCAAGATCCTGACCAAATTCAATAACCTGACGCACCATCGCGCCGCAAACCTGCTCGAGGTGGCCGTAGTCTACGCCGGAGCCAATGTGCATATGAATGCCCACCAGCTTCAGCTGATAGCGCTGAATAACCGCCAGCGCAGCAGGCAGGTCGCTATACCAGATACCGTGCTTGCTGTTTTCACCACCGGTGTTGGTTTTCTGGCTATGGCCGTGGCCAAAGCCCGGGTTAACGCGCAGCCATACGCGATGGCCCGGGGAAACGCCGCCCAGCTGCTCCAGCATATCCACCGATCCGGCGTTCACCGGAATGTGCAGCTCGCGCACGCGGTCGAGCGTCGCCTCGTCAATCATGTCGGCGGTGAAGACAATGTCATCACGCCCTTCCCCCGGCACAAAGCCCGCCGCCAGCGCGCGCTCAATCTCGCCGAGTGACACGGAGTCCACCTTCACGCCCTGCTCGCGCATCAGGCGCAGAATATGAATATTCGAGCATG
>ERZ1026872.496-NODE-496-length-10958-cov-5.519582_pt1 | contig 10958 bp, 9 predicted proteins | sample MGYA00380166_ERZ1026872 | MGnify/ENA primary metagenome ERZ1026872 (study PRJEB33269, sample SAMEA4719802) | human gut metagenome | biome: human-associated habitat; feature: organic feature; material: feces | place: Cameroon | collected 2013-10 ... | reverse complement strand
GATGTGTATAAGAGACAGATTTGCACGTCGATATAATATGCTCATTTAATGCAGTTTTAATTGCAGAATCAATTCTTTGAATATTTTGGATTGTATATACTTCACGCAAATATTCATCTGGAAGATACTCTTCAGTATATTCAAAAATATACTGTCTGTTCTTAAAATTACTATCAAAAGCTTCCAAAAAGCTTTTGTATAACTCTGCTATAGAAGTATTTTTAATGCTGGCTAAACCATATCTTCGTACCAATTCTGACGAATAGCTTCGAAACAATTCTGTTGGTGTTATTAAAAGTACTTTTGCCCAATTTTCATCTGACAATTGATCTCTCAGGTAAAATAATCTGTGTAAAAGAACTTGTGATTTTCCAGATCCTGCACAACCTTGCACTGCAAAATCAGCATCTACATCATCCTGGATAATTGAAAACTGACTATATTGCAGCGTCGAAATGATATTTGATAAAGTAGGATTTTCTCTATTTTCCTGAAGTTTTCGAACAAGCACCTCATCCGCATCAATGTTTTTCTGAATTGGAGTATATTTTGAATACAGCAATGCAACATTCAATAATTCGCCTGAATTGATTTCATCATCGCATATCAACGTTGGTTCAATAATATCGCCTTTTAAATCTTCAAACGGTAATCCATTTCTAGATTGATAACAATGAAATATTTTTAAAAGAAAGGGACGTTTATCATCACGCTTAAATGGCAACAAATATCCGTTCTCGCCAACTAACATAATACTTTCCAAATTCTCATTATCTGAAAGAAAGTACTCTTCCTCCGTTCCGTTTAACAATGCGCTGATATGTGAAAAATACGGCTTTGAATATAGTTTCCCTATCAATCCTTCGATATTACGCCATGACTTCTTGCTTGCATCAAGTTCTCTATAAGACATAAAAGCTGTTTGGCTTTCATAATTACTATCATTAACATAATTTCTATTTGAATCGTACTTTTCCTTTGCTTTAGTTCTGTTCTTTTCAAAGGTGGAGTATACATCATTCTTTATTCTTTCTTCAGAGATCCATAATGGATTATCTCTATCTATACTATTTATATTGTTCATCACATTCACCGCACTTCAAAACTGGCTATTTGCTTTACTATTACATACTATCAAAAGCATCCACACCCTACAAGTACACTTCTATTTTATCTCTTCTATTTTACCTCATCCCGGCCCCGCCGGAAACCTTTATCCGTCGCGGACCGCCGTAACGCGAACTATTTTTACCGTTGATACAAAAAAGCAGGAACTACTGGCATAGTCCCTGCTTTCTTCGGCCTTTTCTTCGGCTATAGGTCATCAAATTCTTCCCACAAGAAGAGAAGCCCTCTTGCGAGAGCTCCTTTACTTAGGTATTGTATTTTGTATGGAAGTCTGTAATACCAAGCTGTTATTCCTAGAATACAACTCCGCCGCCGCCCAGCAGCTGTGCGAAATATCCTGCGAAGATAACAGATGTAATGGTAACTGTTACGAATCCACCGACAACCATGGACGGGAACATCTGGCTCATGAGATATCCTCTTTCGTCCGGATCTTCTGTCAGGGAGTTGCAGGTGCTCTCGGTGATGATTGCATCGCAAGGGAATCCGTAGAGGGCGGTGAGGCCGTTGGCCAGTGCCAGAGGGAAACTCATCTTGAAGATTTTAGAAATAACGAATGCGGCGATAGCCATTCCAATAACACCGATGATGATCATGATGAGCATCGGACCAATCAGAGTCTTCAGCATGTGCGGAGTGCAGTCCTTCAGACCGGAGAATACACTCAGCATTGCAGCAAACATGAAAATGGTATAGGTGTTCGCTCTGGACAGCGAGCTGGTGTCCAGGAATCCGATTCTTGTGAGAATAACGGAGATGATCAGGCACCATACGATGGTCGGAATCTGCGGAATCAGCTGGCCCACCAGGCTGGAAATCCACACACTCAGAGCAACTTTTCCGATAATCAGAACCGGGGTGTTGTACTTATCCGGAATCGGCGGAATCAACTTCTTCACGTCACTGTCGTCACCGATGGTGGACAGACCGATGGTTTTCATCTTCGCGATTTCTGCTTCGGTCAGATTCAATTCTCCGGAGCGCCATTCCTTGATCAGGCGCTTTCCTTCGGCGTGAAGGCAAAGTGCAGTGATCGGATAGCCGGCCAGACCCTGTACGCTGTACATGGCAATGGCGAAAACAGCGGCTTCTTTCAAACCTGCAGCTGCTGCGGCTTTCTGCATGGTCAGAGCTGCGACGATACCTCCTGTCAGTGGCGGCAGTCCGGCAATCATCAATGTCTTATCGATGAGAAGCGGGCAGATAAACCAGCAAAGAAGAACCATTCCGGTCAGACCCACTAAGCAAACCACTACGGTCTTCCACTGCTCAATGAGCTGCTTCAAGCTGATGACGGTACCGATGTGGGTGATGAACATTAGGACGCCGATTGTTCCTGCAAATGCTGCAAGACCGGTATCATCGTTCAGAGATTTCGGAAATACGGTCCAGTAGCCGATCAGAAACAGGATTGCGGTTACCAGTACCGAAGGAATCCACGCTTTGGAAATCGTCGATACCCACTCTCCAATGACATAACATACGCATACAATTACGACTGCCAGAAATGCATTGTACAAAACCATATGCTTTCTCCTTTCAAATTGTTCTTCAATATAATTTACATATGGAATCTTCCCTACGAAAGATAAGCCATTATCACGCCGACCGCTGCGGCAACTCCATACGGAACCGCTTCTTCTTTTACAGCGCATCCCGCATTGTGAAGAGGTACCATTTTGTCGCCTTCATATCCTCCCTGAAGGAGCATGTATACCTGCGGAACACCGGTGAGTGTTGAGTAGAAACTGAAGTCTTCACTGAAGGACAGCGGTTCTTCCAGATACACCACTTTGTCGTCACCGATTATCTCCGGTAAGGTCTTGAATACGAGATCCGTGAGTTCCTCGTTGTTATAGACCGGATCGTAGCCCTTCGAATAATCCATATCGATTTTGCAACCACTGATGGTTTCCACCGCAGCAACAGCTCGTGTTGCATTGCTGATCATCTTCTGACGGACACTTTCAAGATATCCTCTTGCATTGCCTGCCATCTCCACGTGTTCGGAGATGATGTTCGTCGCCGTTCCACCGTTAATCTGATTCATCATGAATACCGCCCAATCTCCCGGAGCGATTTCTCTCGCCTGCAGCCGTTCGAACATAGTAATCATTTCCGCTGCGGACAGAATTGGATCCGATACTTTCTGCGGTTGTGAGCCATGACCGCCCTGCCCCTGAATATTGAAACGGAATTCATCGGCAAAGGTTGTCATCGGTCCTTCCCTCAAAGTAACAGTGCCTACTCGCGCCTGTTCCGATGGAGATACATGCATTCCCATGACTGCATCGACGCCCTCCATAACTCCGGCTTCAATCAAAGGTTTTGCACCGCCCGGCTGTTTTTCTTCACTGTTCTGGAAGATTAATTTAACCGTTCCCGCAAATTCATCCTTCAGCTCAGAAAGAATCATCGCATCTCCAAGCAGCATGGCTACGTGGAAATCATGTCCGCAGGCATGCATGATGCCCGGTGTAGCGCTCGCATAAGGAAGACCGGTGTTTTCCTGAACCGGAAGGGCATCCATATCTGCTCTTATCGCAACGCATTTTCCGGGGCCCTTTCCACCGTGAATCGTCGCAACGACGGAAGTCCCCACGCTGTCATCGATTTCATCGATACCAATTTCGGTAAGAACCCTTTTAATTAGCTCCGATGTTCTGGTTTCCTCTCCTCCCAATTCCGGATGCATATGAATATCTCTTCGAATCTCAATGATTCGATCGTATATTCCATTTGCTTTGCTGAGATAGTCCTTCATACAAAACTCCTTTCCTAACTGTCTTTCTTTATACTCAGATTCTAACTGCCGCAAAACGGAAAGGGAAATGTTTAGTTTTTATTGGAATAACGGGCTGTAATTAATAGGCTCACGGGACAAGTGTTTATAGGCTTATAAATTCATTTAATAATTAAGCTATAGGTGCAATATATGAATTGTAATCAAAATATGAGATAATAAAAATACTACAGATTTGAAAATTAAGAGAGGTCATCAAAATGGAAATTAAGCATCTGCAATATATTCTAGCCATTGCTAAATATAAAAATCTATCTTATGCGGCACGCAATCTGTTCATCACACAGCCGGCATTATCCCATCAGCTGAATGCGGTTGAAAATGAACTGGGTGAAAAACTATTTATACGGAATACCCACAGCGTGGAAATTACGGCAGCCGGCGAAACATTCTGCAAACACGCATCCGATGTCCTTTCTGCAATGGATAAATTATACGAAGCTTTTGATTCGGATGAATCGAGAATGCGCCACTCCATCAGTCTGGGGCTGTTTCCGTTTTTCCGTTATACACCGGTAAGTGAACTGCTGCTGTCGTATTTCACCGAAAGGAAAGATATGATTGGTTCCCTTCGAACCATCTAGAATTACGATGCGTTCAATTACATCAAAAACGGAACGCTGGATTTCGCCATCTTAAAATGTCTAGAATCTAAAATTCCCGATGTGGATTATGTCGTTCTAGATCGAGAGCCTTACAAATTGCTCGCCTCCTCGAACCGCTTTCCGCCGGACAAAAAAAGTATCAGCATTGAAGAAATCTCAACGCTGCCGTTCTTAACAGGCGCAAAGGGAAGTCATTTCTATGATGACGTTCACAACTTCTTTGACATGTTTAATTTGAAATTCAACGTTGTCTTTCACAACACCCTAGAGGCGGAGTGGATTATTAAGATGATTGAAAACGATTACGGAACCACCTTCATGACCGGTACGGCTGCAGACACTCTGAACGAACGTTCAACACTTGTTGCACTTCCCATTGAAGAAAATGTGGAGGCATCTGTTATCCTTGCCTATGGCAAAACGACTTCACTCCGCATGAAGAATAAGAATTTTATGGAATATATCATTGCGAACTATCCGAAATATCAAACGAATTAATCCGACAACGCTTAGTCTCGCCGGAAACCTCGGTCGGTCGCGGAGAATCATATACACCTGCGGAACGTCCGTAAGTGTGGAATAGAAGCTGAAATCTTCACTGAAGGAAAGAGCTTCCTTAGTGATTCTGGCCTACGGCAAAACCGCCGCCCGGGCCGCCTTCTCCGTTATTTCAGGCCTGAGGTTCGGGCCGTTTGGCATGTAGGGGCTCCGCCGGGCCGGATTCAGATGAAAAATGATGCATGGCACCTTGTTTTTCCGCCTCGTGCATCAACTCCAGTTCCAAAGTTAATGCATGAGCACTCGATTTTTTGTTCCATGCATCACATCCTATCATTGCCGCCGGACATCAGCCCTTTCATTTGCCCAACGGCGGCGAAGTGGGCGAATCAATTGATGCAGGAACATTATTTTTCAGCGTTCCTGCATCAATTTTCTGATTTACACCGGCGGCCCGGATTAGAGCCGGGCCGGATTCAGATGAAAAGTGATGCATGGCACCTTGTTTTTCCGCTTCGTGCATCAACTCCATTTCCAGAGTTGATGCATGAGCACCCGTTTTTTTGTTCCATGCATCACTTCCTACCCTTGCCGCCGGGCATCGGCCCTTTCATTTGCTCAGCGGCGGCGAAGCGGGCGAATCAATTGATGCAGGAACATTATTTTTCAGCGTTCCTGCATCAATTTCCTGATTTGTACCGGCGGCCCGGATTAGAGCCGGGCCGCGTTCAGATGAAAAGAGATGCACGGAAGGCCCCGCCGGCCTCCGTGCATCTCTTCCCATTATGTATTTCAAAAGGAAAGAATTGACGACGAAGGCCCTCCTTCACCCCTTTCGTCGTCGATTCTAATCATCTCCCTTTATCTCCTGCTCTAATCTGCATTCTTCATCGCAAAAATTGACGACAGACCCTCGATTTCCGGAGGTCTGTCGTCAATCTGGTGTTTTCTTCGTTCATTTTTTTCTAATTTAAATTTGGTCCAGGTCAAAAAATCACCTTTTCTCCTCTGATTTTCCTGTTTCCAAGATCTCATCCCGCCTTCACAGCCGGCATTGAACTCTAATCTACCCGGCGGCCGCGGGAAATTGACGACGAAACCTCGGGGCAGAGCGTTTCGGTGTCAATTTCTTCTGCTTTTCCGAAAAGGGCACAAATTAGAGGCCTTTCCGGAATACTTGTGAGAGGGATCTGTGAGAGAGGTCCGTGAGATGAGTCATAGTAACTATTCCATTCCCAGTGCCTTTGAAGCCCAGTCACGATTAATCCGGAACTCGCTGCGGCTCCGAAGGTCCGGCAGCTTTTCTCGCAGCCCCTCTGCCATATCCTCGTACATTCCTTTCGGAATCGGGACAGTGCCCAGGGCGCCTTTGGAATTCACAACGACAAATAGGGATTCTCCGTCTTCTTCCAAGTAGTAGAGGTTGTCATCCCTTAGGTCCGGGTTCTTGTCTGCAACCGCGTCGCTGATGATGCGCTTCACCAGTTCGACAATTCGGTCGTCCTTGCCGGCATCAAAGATTCTTATTTTTTCCATCAATTCTCGCTGAGAACCCACGATGCGGTACAGGTACGAATCCATATCCTTCTTCAGTACCTTCGTGAGCTCGCTTTCCGCACTTCCAAAATCTCCTCGGAATTGTTCTTCCACCATTTGGATATCTTCTTCCAGCACCACGTAATAGATCATGATTTGATCCTCCATCTGATGGTAAAGCATCGGATAATCGATGTTGTATGACTTTCCGCAGTGGGGACAGATGTATTGAAACAATGCTCCGCTTAGGAGCTCTTCTTTCTTCTCCGGATTCAACTCGGTATTCAGGCTCGTCCACATTTCAAACTCGCCTGTGGTTCCGCAGACCGGACATTGGATTTTTTCTTTTTCATACATGGACATAGGGCACCATCCTTTCTGTATCTGTATATGCGATGCTGTTTTGAATTATGACCTCAATTTGTATTGTTTTTTGAGTGCATTCATTTTTGCATCATTATACCCCACTATGCCATCCTTTTGCAGCCTTCCCAGTACAATCCCCGGATCTCGGTGAATGCTTTTTGAAAAATCTCTAATTGACTGCGGAGAGAAAATCTGATGAGAAATAAATTCATCGTACTGCTCTGACGGAATTAATCGATTTCTTGCATATTCATCGGCTAGCTTTTCATTTTCGCCCATTTCCATGTCAAAAGAAACGCCATAATCACCACTCAGTATATGTCCGATTTCATGAAATAGCGTAAACCAAAATGTATCTGCATACAATCTCCTGTCATTCACCATCAATACGATGTTATCACCGACTTTTTTGGTCGCTCCGTTTATTCTAGAGCCCGAAATATTCGGCAGTATTACAAAGATCACACCTGCGTTGAAAAATGCTGCCTTAATCTTGTCATAGAAATCCGTATGACTTTCTGTGAGAGTCAGTGCATAATCAACAGCTTCTTCAAAATCTTTTTTGTTGAATTTAGGTGCATTAGCATGGAGTGCCTCATTCGTTGCAATCTGCATCATAATATTCGCTTTGATTGTATTCGCCTCACTCAAGTTCTCCGCATTGCTTCTGAATCGAGCCGCCATATCCGGTCTCTTAAGAACAGTCAGCGTTGCGATATCCAAGAATTTCCGTATACGTTCAATTTGTTCATCAATCTTTCTTGGAAGATTCGGCAGCATAAAATTGTTTCGAAAGTACTTATAATCAATTTTTTCGAAAACAACCCGCTCCTGTTCCAGTTCCTGCTCGGACTTGAATTCCACAATCAATGCATCGTAAGCTTGTTGTAGATTCAACCAATACGCAGCACCGGTTCCCATCAGACGCGACAATTTCATCGCCATATCGATTGACAGACTCTGCTCGCCTCTGACCAAAAGACTCAAATTCTTTGGTGTCGTACCGAGTCTTTTTGCAAAGTCTTCCTGCGTTAGTCCGCTTTCTTCAATAATTTCTTTAACATAGTAGCCCGGATGGAAGGCCACTTTTTCTTTATATTCAATATAGTTACTCAACTTTCAATGCAGCCTCCGTTACAATCAGATTACCTTTCGGGTAATCTGATTGTAACACCATATTGAAAAAGAGTCAATGCCACTAGATTTTCACAAAAAGCAAAAAAGAGGTCGCCGCACTCTGTCCGAACGGAAACCTCTTTCGATTGCAAATTGTTTTTATGAAATTGTTTTTATAAAACTAATTCTGCATCTCGCTCTTCATGGCGCGGAAGCCGATGACCACGGCCCACAAGTAAGCGCAGGTTTTTGGAATCATCAGGGCGCCCATTACCGGGATTGTTTCGGCGAAGAGAACTACCGGGAGGTAGCAGCCGAAGCTCAGCACGATGGTGAACCACATCCAGCGGAAGGCGCGGTCGTTCTGCGTTTTGGCGCTGCGGAAATAGAGCACGATGATCAGCAGGCCCAGCAAGGCGAACGGGATGTTCCGATAAATTCCCCAGGACAGCGGCGGATTGGCGACGGTCCACCGGTTCTGCGGCAGCATGCACAGGGCGATTCGAATGCCGGCCAGCAGGTATACCGAGACGGTCAGATTTTTGTGGCCGGTGATGTTGTAGCGTTCGCGCCATACGTAGTAGATCAGCACGTAGAAAATCGTCATGGTGACGGAAGTCACCCATTTGCCGATTCCCAGTGGAACTACGTAGTCCCCGAAACCGGTGGTGCACAGGGCAATGATGCGTGGCACCAGATGGAAGGAATCGCCGGCACCCAGGATTACAGCCATCCATCCGAAAAGGGTATACTGGCGGGACTTGCCCCCGCTTCTGCGGATCATTTTAATTCCAATGGTGATAACGGATACGAGATAGGCCACGTCAAAAATTGGCTCCATAATTGCTTGCATTGTCTGCACACTCCTTTTTTATTTTTTTGCTGTCGCTATGCGGTGGGTTGAGTCGGCGCCGGCCTACTCTTCCCCTTGCAGTTTGTCTTTCTCGAAAAAACGAAATCCGATGATGTACTGGACGCCGAAGAGGATTCCGGCCAGAAGCAGAGCCGCCCCCAGTCCGGTGTAGAATACGGCGATGAACCGCTCCGGTGCCACGCCGCCGGCGCGAAGTCCGATTCCGCCGGACATCATGAAGGCCATGATGATAAAGGCTTTGCGGTCGAAGAACTTCAGGAAGAAGTGGTATTCCTCTTCGTATCCGCGAATTCGCTCCGTATGCTTGTCCACCAGCTTGCCGAAAATGAATTTCTGGAAAATGACAAACACCACCAGGGTAAGCAGGAAGTTCACCAGTGCCATGTAGGATCCGTAGGACGCCAGGCCGATTCGGAGAATGTTTCCTCCCGCCGCGCTCCAGACGATGCATGCCAGTAACAGTAATGTGTTTCTTTTGACTTTCACAGTTTTGCCTCCTTGTAAATATGATTCTTTGCTGCATGTACGGCAGCCCCATCTAGTTGAACAATGTTCATTTTATCTTCTAAAGGAATCCCCCACGCACGTGGGAGATTGGATAGTCGGTACGGGCAGCGTTTGGGTCACGCCCGGTGCGAACGCCGCGTTGGTCGCGGCCGGTGCAAACGCTGCGCTTGATGAGCCTTCGGCCGCTAATATATCGTGCGCCGCAGCACTTCCAGCACCGGTGCCGGATCGTAATCCTCACGGAGCAGTGCCGCCAGCATCAGGGAGAACAGAACGTTGCCGAAAACCTCCGGCGTAAACGCCTCATTGAACGCGTCCTTTCGAATCCGCGAATCGTGCTTCAGAACTCGGACCAGACCGGCTTGGATATGCTTCTGCGTTTCATTCATGCGCCGGATATTCTCTTTCTTCCCTTGCTCCGCAAGTCCCAGAGAATGCAGCGCCACAAAACCGGGATATTCCCGGCTCCCGGCTTCCATCCGCCGGTACATCCAAGTGACACAGGATTCCGCGTCCTCGTACACATCTTGGCCATCCGAGTTGTGGAAGATTTCATGCCAGATGCTTTCCACCGTAGCCGCCAGCAGTTTGGTCTTGGACCCAAAATAATTATAAATAGATCCCACGGACACGCCGCAAGCCCCTGCCACGGACCGGATGCTGATGGCCTGACTGCCTTCTTTTTTTACCAGCTCCCGGCTCACACTCAGAATTTCTTCTCGGGATGTTACTTTCTGATTCATGCGCTCACCTCAACTTGAACATTGTTCATTATAGTCGCGGATGCATCGCCTGTCAAGTTTTTTCCGGGGCTCATGCATCATTTTTCGGTCTTCGTGTTTCGGATTGGAATCCGGAATCTGATGTTTTTGCTTCGCTTTTCAGCCTCCATGCATCAACCGGAAATTCGTGGTTGATGCATGCGGTGCGTTTTTCGGGACTCATGCATCACATCTTCCGTCCCGTCTTCATCGAGTTGATGTTTCCGGCCCGGTTTACAAGGCTCGTGCATCAGATTCCGAAAAAGCATGCCTTAATTTCCGGCTCACGTTTCCTCATCCTTCGGTTTGCTGTCCGGAATCTGATGTTTTTGCTTCGTTTTTCAGCCTCAATGCATCAACCTGAGATTCGTGGTTGATGCATACAGAGCGTTTGTAGTGGCTCATGCATCACTTTTTAAAATTGACGATAAAAGCAGAATATTTCGGCCGCCAACGTCAATCTGTCACAGGGTCACGAGGACAATTAGAGTTTCCGGCGGTTCTTTTCGGATGGGATTGACGATAATGATGCAAAAACAAGGGCATTATCGTCAATTCCTTCTAAAGCCACGGTGGCTTCCACCTTAATGTCGAGCGGCAAATCCGGGTCATTGACGATGGAACTGCAAAACAGAGCCCTCCATCGTCAACTTTTCGAAAAAAGTATTACTTTATTAGACTTTTACGGGCAGATGGGCATTAGAACTGAATTGTAAAAGTAAGTTCCAGTTCAGCAAAAGTGGAGAACCCCAAAAGAGCTGCTC
>ERZ1026872.495-NODE-495-length-10964-cov-4.201943_pt1 | contig 10964 bp, 1 predicted proteins | sample MGYA00380166_ERZ1026872 | MGnify/ENA primary metagenome ERZ1026872 (study PRJEB33269, sample SAMEA4719802) | human gut metagenome | biome: human-associated habitat; feature: organic feature; material: feces | place: Cameroon | collected 2013-10 ... | reverse complement strand
CCATAATCCGCCCGGTGAAGTCGTCGGTGCTGTAGTTAAAATGAAAGTCGATGTATGGCGTGCTAAATGACAGCTCAATCGCCTGGGAATACATCTTCCCGCTGGCAGCGTTGTCAATGTTCCCCTTCGCCGTTACATCACCACCAGCGGCAAGCGCTCCGGAAACCGTGGTTTTCTTATCCGTGCCGATGGTCAGAATGTCCTCGACCGTCGACGCCGGTGATACTGTCGCCGTGTTCGTGCGCTGGATCTTAAACGTCGTGCCGCTGCCGACGGCGATGGTTCCACCCTGCCCGCTCTTTTTAAGCAGCGCAAGATCTGAGTTCTTGCCCAGGTAGATCATCGCGTTGTCGGCCATGCAGTTGACGTTGCCGTTAACCTTCACCCCAGCACTGAACGTCTGTACAGCGGTAAAAGTGTTCTCCGCCCCGCGCTGCGCGGCGGTGTCCACTGAGCCAATGACCTTATTCCATGAGCGCACAGTGGCGGTGGTGCCGTCCTGCTTCGTAATCTTCACGTCACCGACGCCGAAGAAGATCTGATCTTGGTTCGCCAGGTCTGTGTAGTATTTGTTAAACGCGTTGTGAATATCAGCCGCGAGCTGATCGCTAATATTTGCCATTCAATATCGGCCCCCGCAGGGGCCGCCTCCAGTTATGGTGATGACGAACCACGAATTACGTTGTTGTTGCGCGCAGAGAAGGCGTCGAACCGCGAAAGGATGGTTAAAACCATCTGACCGTTGCGGTCAAGGTAGCAACCGTAGCGCAGGATTGCATCACCGGTGCCAGCAGGGACAACGAACGACATGCTATCTATGTCCATCGACGCTTGCGCCGTCCGCAGGCGGTCAGCGCCGCCAGTTTCATAAGCAAGCTCCAAGCCGATCTCCATGCTGCCGCCGCCAGAAGTCGCGCCAGTGCCACGCAGCAATATGGCGTAAGACAGGAAGCCCGGATCGAGGCCGCCATCTGAGCCTGACGAATACGACATACCCGCTCTGAGTTTCGCTCCGCCGTCGATGGTGATGCTATCGGACTGCATTAGCCCGCCGCGAATGTTGATCACCTGGTCAAAGTTCTGGCGACGGAAGCGGGCCAGCTCGAACCACTGCCATGTTGCTTTCGGTACTTTGCGCGTGCGGTGCTGCGCGATGTTGATGGCGAAGGAACCAATATCACCCTCAATCCTGTTAGCGTACACAGTGCCGTTGAACCAACCGTCGGTAGCATAAACCGCGCCACGAACGATAACGTTGTTGAACTGCGAGCTGCCGTCTTTGCCGATGCGCCAGCCCTGCGAGCCATCCACGAAGTTGTTAGACTTGATCTCGTTGCCGATCTTCGCGTTGGTGATCGAACCGTCGCGGATCAGCGCTTCCTGCATGTACGCCACGCCGTTCTGAACCACGAACGGGTAAGTTTTGTTCGTCCCGCCGGTGTACACGGCGAAGGTGTCGGCCATGACCAGGAACTGAGATGAGCCGCTTGCGTCGATACCAAGCTGAATACCAGCAATGCGCGGGTTGCCGCCGCCGGTGTCAGTCTGAACTTTGACGCCCCACTGCGCCGACAGCTTGCCGTTGATATCCGCAACCGCCGTTGAGGTCTGCTGTACGGTAGCGCTCATGCCATCCATTGACGCGTTGATCGTGTCGATCTGCTGCGCCGTTGCAGACTCAAGATCCACTACTGCCTTGTTGGTCTGCGTGATGGCTGCCTGATTGTCACCAATCTGCGCGCGCAGCTGCTGGAAGCCGTTTGCCATCGCCAGCCCGTTCGCTGCCGTCGTCTCGTTCAGGCCGTCAATCGCCGACTCTGCATCGTCAACGCGGGAAGTGATGCTATTCAGCGCCGTGGAGTTAGCGGTGATCTTCCCTTCCGCGTTGGTAACGCGGGTGGTTAGCTGAGATACGGCTGACGCGCTGGCCTTCGTGTCGACCACGCCGGACAGATCGGAAAGGTCGCTATTCAGCTTGGTGATGGCCTGCCCCTGAGTGGTCAGGGTGTTGCCCTGCTGGGTAACGGTCGACTTCAAGCTGGTGATAGCGTTGGCGTTAGCCGTGATCTTCCCGTTTGCGGTGCTGAGGTCGGAGGTAAGCTGAGTGATCGCCGTACCCTGCGACGTGATCTTGCCTTCCGCCGACGTGACGCGAGTCGTTAAGTTGGTGATGGCCGTCGCGTTCGCTGCGTTGTTGATCTCGTCGGTGACGTCAACAAAGAAAATGTCGTCAAAGTAGAAGTTACCGGCAGTCAAAAGCACGTTAATGCTGAAAGCGATGTTTTGATCGCTTGCTGGCACCCAATCGCCAGTGATAAGAGTCCAGCTTGTCCCTACGTTACTTTGCGAGTATTCGACCTGATGAATCGGGCCAGCTCCGGTGTCGGCATTGCCGATCCTGAACTTGTTATTTCCTTGGTTTCCGATAGTCGTGTTTGAATCGCGGCGCATGTATCCGCCGTAACGGTAGGTGCGGCCTTTCTTGATCCCGAGGATGACCTGAGAAACGGCCACGTTCCCGCCAGGAAGCCCGCGCATAATATATGCGCCAGTTCGTGGCGATTGAGCCGCGTAGATATCCGCGTAAGCGTTAAAACCACTCCAGTTATCGGTTCCACGCTCAAAACCAGAGTTTGCGACCATGTTGTTGGGATTGGTTGCCAGTGCCACCGCGTCATTCGTCAGGCTGGATTTCAGCTGAGTAAGCGCGTTCGCCTGAGCCGCAATATCTTTCCCGTTCTGCGTCACGGTGCTGGTAAGCGTGCTTAACGCGTCGCTGTTCGCCTTGATCGTCACTTCTTCGGTAATGTCGTAAACCTTGAAGGAGTCGATCCAGATCTCCGCGTTTGACGGGTGGCAGTAGAGACCAAAAGCCGACCCATCAACGCCGGTGGCTGGGGTGAGATCGGTTTCCCATGTCAGGGTCTGCCAGCTGGTTGTCAGGGTAAAGTTTTTATCTACGCCAGGACCTTCTACGGTGCCGTTATAGTTCCAGCGACGCATTAGCAGGTTCATCGCCCCGCTTACACCCTTCGCACGCACGACATAGCGGTAGCGGCGTTGCCCGTTCTGCGGGATCGGCTTCTTGTTGTTGGCGAAGATGCCCGGCGAGTTGCCATCGGTACGAACCATGCGCACGCCCACCTTGCCGTCGCCATAGTCGCCGAAAGTCACCTTGCTGGCGTTCTGCACGTTGTAGGCGGTGTTGCCTTGCAGGAAGTCGAAGTTCTGAACGAGGTTTTCACCGGTGCGTCGGTACGCCTCAAGCCCATTCGTAAGCTGAGTGATTGCCGTGCCCTGGCTATCGATCTTGCCTTCTGCGGTGGTAACGCGAGACTGCAACGCGTTCACCGCGCTCGCGTCAGCCTTCTGGTTCAACGTGCCATTGATGGTGTTGATTTCGCCGGTTAGCTTGGTGATCGAGTCAGCTTGCGCGGTGATCTTGCCTTCTGCCGTGCTCACGCGGCTGGTCAAGCCGGAGATGGCCGAAGAGTTCGCGTCTGCGGTGGTCTGCGCTGCGTGCGCGTCGGTGACGTCGGTGATCACCAGATCGTCGATGTACAGACGATACCCCGGGCCGCCAGCGGTGCCGCGAGTGGAGATCCACAGACGGCCGCGAGTCTTCTGCTTGCCGTCAATCGCCAGCTTGCCGGAGAACTTGACCCATTTCCCCCGTCCGCCGCCAGCGGTAAGCGCTGCCTCGTTGATGGCAAAAGCTGTCGGCCATGCTGCGGTTCCTGCTGCGGTGCGAACGATCATCCCGACGTTACAGCCCCAACCATTCGGCGGCGTCTCGCCTTCCGGCATCATTGCCCAGCACTCATAGCGATAAACGGCTTCTTCTCGGATGGAGGTCTCATAACCAAACATCTTGTCGGAGTTGCCGGTTTCACCGTCAGCACGGCGACACTTGAGTGACTTAGAACCGCTGAACGCGTATTCAGTCGTCACTACGGCATTAGCACCGCTGAGAGCCTGTCCGTCAGAGTATGACTCAAACGATCCGTCAATCCATGGGTTGCTGTTGGCGTACTGCTGAGTCTTGAGACTGTTCGACAGGTTGGTGATCGCGTTGCTCTGCGAAGTAATGTCGTTGCCCTGCTGCGTCACCTTCGTGTTCAGAGAGGTGATAGCGTCAGCGTTCCCTTTGATGTTCGTCTCGTTGGTGATATCGACCACATAGACGTCGTCAAAGTACATCGATCCAGATTTAAGAAACGCAGTGAGCTGGAATTTTGCGACGGTGTTTTTTGACGCTGTCCAGTCCATGGATACGTGTTGCCACGTAGTGGTAAACGGCCCGTAATTGACGGCGGCCAGTAGGTTGTCTGAGCCGTCAGCAATGCGGAATTTAGTGTTAGCAGGATCTTGAATCTCGGTTCCAGCATTCTGTCTTGCGAACACACCGAAGCGATAACGGCGGCCTTGTGTAACTTCAATGCTTTGGCCGATTTTGACGCTTGCGCCAGCATTCATTCTAAGGATCTTTCCTCCAGAATGCGGGTTGGTGGCATCAATAACATCCGTTAGATCCGACCATCCATCAAAAGCAACCTGTCCGCGTTCAAACGAGGCGTTTGCCAGCAGGTTCCCCGGGATCTTGCCTTGGGCGTCCATGGCTGATTCGGTGTTGCTGATGCTGTTGGTAAGCTGGGTGATCGATTGGCCCTGAGATGCAATCTTGCCCTCCGCGCTGGATACGCGGGTTGTCAGTGCGTTAAGCGCGCTCGCATCGGCCTTGCTGTTCACTACTCCGGTTAGGGTCGACAGATCGCTGGTTAGCTTGGTGATCGCCTGCCCCTGAGATGTGATCTTCCCTTCTGCGTTGGTAACGCGGGTGGTTAGCTGGCTGATCGCCGTAGCGTTCGCGTCGGCCTTACCTTCTGCGTTAGCGGCAGCGGTGACGTCGCGCACCTGCCAGTCGGTCGCATACCAGACAGTGCCGAAGTCCGGGCCGGACTGGTTGATTTGCAGGAACGGGCGGAAATAGCCTTTTGCTGCGTGCGTGGCATTCGGCTTGAATCGCCATGTTGTTCGCGTCCACTGCGCGCCGGTAGCCGCTGAGATCTGGCCGCCGTTCGCCTGCGGCGACCCGATACTGCCAGCTGCCTGCGTTGACGTCCCAATGTAGTGCTGGAATGGTGCCGTGCCGGTGCCGCACGCTGCCAGTACGGAGATCTCGAACACCTGCCCCTCATGGCAAGGAATGTTATTCATCACCGGCACATGGTCACGATACTGGCACTTGATAGCCCATGCGTAAGGACAGCCAGCCGGGACACCTTCCGACGTGGTAGAAACCACGGTCATCCCCATTTGCGGGTATGCCGGATCAACTGTCGGGTTAGGGATGAGGTTAGCGGCCTGCGTCAGAATCCCCTTGATCGATGAGTTGATCGAGGTGATTGATTCAGCCTGAGAGTCAATCTTCCCTTCTGCCGCAGTCACGCGAGAGGTCAGGCTGCTAATCGCGCCAGTGTTGGCCGTGATCTTGCCGTTCGCCGTCGACAGGTCGTTGGTGAGCTGGGTGATGGCGTTGCCTTGGGATGTGATCTTGCCCTCGGCATTGCTTACGCGAGTCGTCAGTGACTGCAATGCGCTTGCGTCGGCCTTATTGTTTAACGCGGTGTTGATATCCTTCACCGAGTTATTGAGGGTCAGGATTGCGCTGCTGTTCGCGTCGACCTTCCCGGCGGTCTGTTCTACCTGCGAGGAAATGACCTGCGCAGCGGATGCCGCAGCCATCTGACCGGCACCACTGAACAGCTGATCGACGTTGTCGGACAGCTTGAGTCCGAGGTTGATAAAGAACTGACCGGTGATATTCGCAACCACGAATTCAATCGTGCTCCAGCCCTTTTTAAGCGCGAACGAGTATTTTGTAGCACTTGCGCTAAAGGACGCAGTCTCGACGCCGTTCACATAAAGGCGGCCGGTGTCGTCAACAATGCGTGATCCCGGGGCGATCTCGATGGTCTTGTCAGCGTTGAGGTAAACCAGCGACTTCGCGTAGGCGATTTTGTAGTCGCCGTAAGTCAGAAAATCCAGCTTCGCGGCGTCGGCCATCTCGGATACGGCCAGCGGTGGAACACCGGACAGATCTGACAGCTTCGGGATGTACCCGCTACCGCTGACCTTGATATCGAAGATCTTGGTAAGCCAGTATTTGGCCTTACCATTCTGAGCCGTGTTCTGCAATTCAGTGATGGCGCTACCCTGCGACGCCAGCTTGTCACCCTGCTGGCTGACAGTGGTTTGCAGTTGCTGCAACGCGCTTGCATCGGCCTTGTTCGCGATCTGTCCCTGCAAGATGCTTACGTCGCCTTTAAGCTGGGTGATCGACTGGCTATTAGTGGAGATCTTCCCTTCGGCGGCAGTAACGCGCGTAGTCAGTCCAGAGATGGCGCTGGCGTTAGCGGCGTTGTTAATTTCATCTGTTACGTCGATGAAAAAAACATCATCAAAATAGATCTCGCCTGAGTTAAGAATCCAATTGATGCTGAATGCCATTGTCATGTCACTAAACGGGACATAGTCCTTTGTGAGCAGCGTCCAGTTGGTTCCAACATTGCTTTGGGTGTAGTTAAGTTCTGACAATGGGCCTGCGCCTGTATCCGCATTTCCCAGTCTAAATTTGTTATTGCCTACCGCACCGGCGGTCATGTCTGAACTGCGCTTGACATATCCGCCGAAGCGGTAGGTGCGCCCTTTCTTGACATTAGCCACTAACTGAGTGATGCCAGCAATGCCGCCAGCCTTACCGCGCAGGATTTTAGACCCTGAATGCGGGACTTGAGCCGCATAGATATCAGCGTAAGCGTTAAAGCCAGTCCAGGCTGCCTTGTCACGTTCGAAGCCGGTGTTCGTAAGCAGGTTGTTCGGATTAGCGGCCAGCGCGATAGCGTCGTTGTTAATCGTGCTCTCAAGGCCGGTAATCAGACTGCTGTTAGCCGTCACGCGCCCATCAATGTCTGACACGTCGGTTTTCAGCTGATTGATCGCGGTCGTGTTCGCGCCGATCTTGCCGTTGGCGTCAGTCAGGCCGGATTGTAGCTGCGTGAGAGCCTGGGCCTGCGATTGGTTCTCGCTGGTCAGCGTGTCAAGGCGCTGGGTGACTGCGGCCTTATTGGCGTTGTAGTCAGTGCGCAGCGTGTTAACGTCGCTTGAGATGGCCTGTTCTGCGGTGACGCGGGTCTGGCGTTCGTTGTAGATAATGCCAGTCACCAGCTTGGCCGGGTCGGTTCCCTCATAGTTGCCGCGAAGCTGAACGGCCAGCGTGTTACGTTCCGCAGCCTCTGCGGAATCCGCAGCGGTCATGGCCGTGCGGAGATCCTGAATCTGCGCCTGCGATGCACCAGGGGTCGGGCGCCCAACGGCCAGCCAGTCAACGGCGAAATAATTATCCGCGCTCTGATTGTTTGAGAAGTCCAGGCGCAGGCGGCGGATCGTGCCGGAATTGGCCCACAGAAGATCCGGGATGGAAATTACGCTGATCCCGGTTGCCGGGTCAAAGTCCGGTGCCGGAATTGATACTGAGCGGTCAGCACTCCAGCCTTGCTCATTGACGCCAATCCAGTACAGACGACCAGCCCACGCAGGATTCCCCACTCGCTTCATGCGAAGCCTAATGTATTTGTAGCTCTGCCCGTCAATTGCCAGCGGGTTTGGCGAACGCATGGTTGACGACGCGCCAGCAGGGTAGATCCAGCCGTCGCTGTCAACCGGAAGGATGTTGATGTTGCTGTCATCCGACGCCCAGCCTTCGGCATCCTTCTCGAAATACCAGATCTTGAGGCTGTCGAACTGCTCGCCAGTGCCTGCCGCGATGGATGCCATTTGCTGCGCCAGACTGTCGAAGCCGTCTTGCATCGTGGTGTTGGTCGTGCTGATCTGCGCTTCGACTTCGTTTTTTGTCGCCAGCAGGTTGGCCGCAGCCTGGGCCGCCACTTCTGCGTCGTCGGTTTCAGCCTTGGCGATAGCGTCAGCCACGTCGCTTGCCGCTTTATTTGCGGTTGCAAGATCTCCGGCCTGCCGGTCGAGGATCTCCTGAGCAATAGCCCCGGCGTTAGCGGCGCCAGCGTTCGCAGCGTCGGTGATGTCCTTAGCGTTCTGCTGGATGTCAGCAAGCTGGTCGTTCAACTGCTGCTGTTGCTGCTTGTTGGTTGCTACAGCGCCGTCAGCAGTCACCTGTGCAGCCTGTGCGGCATCCTTAGCAGCCTGCGCGCTGTCTGAAACCTCTTTAATACCACCAGTTAGCTCTTCGTAGGTATCCGTGTCTTTAATCGCATCATCGAGTTGCTGGTAATAGTCATCGACGTTTTCGCTGGACATTCCCTTCACCCAGCCAGTCCATGGCGAGGCATTACCGAGGCGGTCAATCAGGCGTGCTCGATACCAGAACTGCGTGGCAATTTTCAGCCCCATCTGCTGATACTTTTTACCAGGATACGCTAAATCGGTCAGCGGCAGCGCGCCTTTACCGTCCTGATCAGGGCTGTACTGCAGCTCAGTGCGCTGGGTATCCTCCGCCCCCTCAGGGAACTCCCAGCGGATCTCAATTCCCGCGGTCAGTGATGCCGTCGTTAACGCCAGCGGCGGCAGCGGTTCACCAACTTTCCCGGTCAGAGTCTTCTCTTCGGAATACGCCCAGCCGCTCGAAATCTCCGCCGCATTGATCGCGCGGACGCGAACCAGGTAACGACCGGCATAAATGCCGCTGACCTCAAACGAGGTGGTCGAGCTGCGCGGCACATTAATCCAGTTCCCGTCGTTACGGCGCCACTGCGCCTCGTAGGCAATAGCGCCGCTGACCGCTGACCAGTTAACCTGCATCGTTTCGACGCTGATCCCCTGATTCACGACCGAGCGGGATGTGATGACAATATCGTCAGGAGGTGACTGGTTGCCCGCCGGCAATACGCTAACCGGGCGCTGGTCGATAATAGCGCCGGTATCGATGCGGGGGAATTTATCCGGGTCATGTGCCACGCCGGTGATGGTGAGCGTGCCGTTATTGTTGTCCTTTACACCAATGACGCGGTACTGTTGCGGCACCAGGTCAGTATATTCGACGATCCAGACGCACTCCGCCTCTGGTGTCTCACTGTATGCCGTTGTAACCGTCACCTGCCGACGACCGTTTACCGACTGAATGGTCCGTGCCTGCGAAATACCCGATGGCAGGTTCAGATGCAGGCGGTCGCCCTCTTTTGCATCGATATCACGATCAAGCGTGATTACGCGTCCATTCACCGCGCTGATACGACCACCATTAACTCGCCCGGCCAACCGTTCGTCGCCCAGCCCAATGATGTAACCTGGCTGCGGGATCCTGCCGTCCAGCCCGACATCAATTTCGACCATGCGGTCCTTATTGTTGGTCAAGATCCCCCACAACCCTTTACGATGGGCTTCACTCTGCCGCGTACAACCAATGGCCGTGACTTCCAGCTGGTTAAAACTGTATCGGGAAACCAGTTCCGGGATAAATGCGGGCTCCATCGCATCGGCATAGGCGTTATCCGGATCAGACCAGGAAACCAGCGCGTTGGTGTAGCGGGCCTTACTGGTGCTGCTGGAATATCGCGGGCTACCAAGAATATTCGCGCGCGTATAGTTGAAATCGACATCACGCGGCATATCGGCCTGAACGATAATCTGCTCACCACTCCAGCAGGTCATCCCCCGGAAAATAGCAGCGAAATCGCGCAGTACGGTGTAGGCGTCGTTACGCTCCTGAACATAGACATTGCAGATATAACGAGGCTCCATGCCATCGCCGCCCCTGCCATCGGGAACCAACTGATCACAATACTGCGCAATCGGGTAGAGCGCCCATTTGGAGATATTCGCGCTGGTCAGACGATCGCCAAGACCGAAACGATCAGAGACAACAATGTCGTAATAAATCCATGCCGGGTTATCAGTCCATGCCCATTTGAAGCCCCCTGTCCATGTGCCGGTATATTCGCGCGTTTCCGGGTTGTAGTTATCCGGGACACGGATAACACGCCCACGCGGCTCGCAGGAGATTTGCGGGATGGAACCATTGAACTGGCTGGAGTCGAATTCGATGTACAGCAGCGCGGTGTGTGGGTAACGCAGCTTCGCGTCAATAACCTCGGTGTAGCTCTGCAGCGTCATTACGTCGCCGATTTTCACGCTGTTCGCGTCCGGCGATACCTTGCGAAGACGCAGCGTCCAGGTGCTGCCTGCCTGCGGTAAATCGATGCGGTGGCTACGTTCATACCCGGAAGTAGTTTTGCCGGAGACGGCGGTCTCGAGTACGGTCTGCCAGGCTCCGCCATCCGTCTGTAAATCGATGGCGTATTTAACGGTATTCCCCACCACATCGCCGTCATCTTCCTGCTTCATCAGGGAGGGCCATTTCAGGCGGACGCGAACGGCAGAAAGCTGGGTATTCGTAAACGTGTGGGTCCAGGCGGTCTGGCTGGAAACTTCCGTCCCTACGCTAATTTCATTCTCGGTACCGGGAATACCCTGAATATAACTCTGCGCCTGCGTGCCAGGACGAAACTCCCAGGCTACTCCGCTGAAGTTTTGAGAACCATCGGCATTCTCAAGAGGAGTACCATCGAGATAAATATCTTTCCCGGTTAAACCACCCGCAAATTCACCCTCACCCAATGCGATAAGAATTTTGGCTTTTGCTACAGACTGTAAATCGTCCGGCTGTTCTGTAGGTGTACGTTGGCTTGAACTGCCACCTTTGCGCCCTTTAATGATGTTATTTGCCATATTACGTCCATAAAAAAAGCCACCGCGAGGTGGCCTGAATTGGATGGTGTTACTTACTAATTATTTATTGCTGGTCTTCGACATAGATACCGGCGGAAATAATCGCCCCGCCAATTCGCCGCTTACCATATAGCCAACCAACAGGATAACCCTGGCTTTGTTGAATAAATCGAACTTTTGCTGAGTTGAAGGATCAGATCACGTAT
>ERZ1026872.494-NODE-494-length-10980-cov-7.187643_pt1 | contig 10980 bp, 12 predicted proteins | sample MGYA00380166_ERZ1026872 | MGnify/ENA primary metagenome ERZ1026872 (study PRJEB33269, sample SAMEA4719802) | human gut metagenome | biome: human-associated habitat; feature: organic feature; material: feces | place: Cameroon | collected 2013-10 ... | reverse complement strand
GAATATTATGATAAAGAACTTGCCTATATTGAGGTAATGAGTGGCGTTAATCTAGACCAACAGGTTATAAGGCTAAAACAGCTATTTTATGACCTCGAATGTGATTATGCTGTGGTTGACGCTGGCGGCGCTATTGGTATTGAAACGATAAATGCGTGTGGTAATATTACAAAAGATATGGTTAGAAACCGTAGATATCCAGGTTGGAAAACCATGAACAAAGTTGAAAAGTACGACATGCGTATTTCAGACCCAAATGCCGAACCAGTTTTATTCCCCATACAAATATCTGGTGCTGGTGCGTCTGCCATGCAGTACAACATGCTTGTTATAGCACAACTTGAGTTCCAAAGACGACGTATATCTTTACTTGTCGAAGAAGATACAGCAATTCAGGAACTTAACAAGAGATATAAATATATGACAATGAAAACGAGTAATGACGGTTTAATGAGGGATAGAGCCAATAATATGTTTGGCCCATTTGCTAATACAACTCAATTGGTTGATGAAGCAATTAAAACTCAAATCGTTAGACTGCCTAGTGGAAGATGGGTATACGACGAAAAGAATGGGCGTAAGGATAGAATCATAAGTATGATTTATGGGCTTTACTTTATAAATCAACTTGAGGAAGATTTAATCGCGGTTAATAAAAGTGTTAATATTAGCGACTATGTTTCTTCAAAGAACTATTCTAAGAAAAGTGGAGCAATCAATCCTTTCGCATCAAACATCAAAAAATTAGCTGGATTTGGAATGAGAAGATGATTTATAAAATATCATTTAACAGCGACAATCGACCAGAGTATCGTGTACTTATGGACACTATGGCTAGAGTCGGTGATTATTGTTATAGTTCAAGAGATTTCTTTTTAGACACAGATAAAACATTTGACGAATTAGTTTCCTTGTTTAATGACGGGCTTATTGAAGAAATAGGCCCGTCTTATGATTTGTCCGCATGTTCTGAACTTGTTAAAAAGTGGTGTCGCGAAAAAATGGCATTAAAGGCGTTAAAAGAGTTCGAGCAAAGCGAAGAAGGACAAAGCAGAATGAGAGAGATAATGGCATATTTAGATGCCATAGAAGAAAAGAGAAGAAAGGAGGGGGTTAAGGTAAATGGCAAGACAAGTTCAGAGAGCGCCACAAAGGACGGCGAAACAGAGCGAACAAGCTCAACAAACTCCGCCAGTGAGTGTGCAACAAGTTGAAAATAGATGGAAACAGGTGTTTAGTAGCCCTGTTGGCGCTGGATTTGGTGGTGTATATCCAGGTGGATATATGCTTAATGTCGGGGCTAGTTTTGTAAACGACCCATATCTCCTTAATTCTAGGATTAAACAACTGTCTACACGTTCAGCTTTCACAGATAGAGATAAGATAGAGGAATCTCTGAAGAATCCTGAAAATAATGAGTTCTTACTTCGTGAAGCAACGCACAGTATGATTTATCTTACATATCCTCTTTATAGGCTTCAAATGCTTTATGAGGGAATCTTAAAGTATAGAAGCTACATAGAGCCAAGATATGTTAAAAAAGAGGAAATGAATACCCCTCGTTTTAAATCAGACTGGAAACTTGTCGATATGTGGCAAAAGAAGCTCAACCCACAAAAGCAATTTAGAAGAATTGTGGCAGAAGTTGTCCCAGAGGGCAAAAGAGCTTACTATCTTAGACAGTCATATAATAGCACAACAGACAAAGAGAACGTAAACTATGTTCACTTCCAAGTATTACCAAGCGATTGGTATAAAATAATTAAACATTCTACTGATAGCTATGAAGTAGTCGCTTTCAACTTCGCCTACTTTTGGCAGGCTGGTACAGAACTTGGGCAATTTCCTGCTATATTCACAAAGTATTATAGCGAATTGATGGATGCTACAACGGTGGACGAAAAGGGACATAGATGGATTGACCCTTACAAAACGCCAGAAGATGTTGTGGTTGAATATAATCAGGACACTATGTCGTGGTTCTACTGGAAAGAACTCCCGGCGGATGAATGTTTTGTATTCTCTTTCACAGAATCAGACGACTTACAAATCTCTCCGTTTGCTTCTCTGTTGTTGCAGGCACAGGACTTAGCGTCTTATTCGTTACTGCAGCAACAGCTTTTGACAGTCCCACTTTATTCAATGCTTCTTGGCGTAATGCCATTGCATGATGATAATAAATCTGGAAACTATACAGACGACTTTAGACTTTCACCAGAAGCGGTTAATGCTTTTGAACAGAAAGTCAACTCTAGTATGCCACCGGGAACAACATATAATATTGTTCCGTCTGAAAATAACGTTCTTTATCACTTCCAAGAAATACCCAATGCTGGTGAAATCTATAATAAAGGATTACAACAGCTTATTAATACGTCTGGTGCTTCTACGCTTATGACAACAACGGAAAAACCGTCGGTTGCTCAGGTTGCGGCTGGTAAGATTATAGAAACTAGGTTTATTGACAGAATGTATGACCAGTTTGCTTGGGCGTGTAATATAACACTTGAGAAGATGTATAATCTTGGGGACTTAAAATTCCATTGGCAGTTCTATATCCATGGCGATGCTTTTAGTGAAGAAAAAGAAGTATCTGCTATTGAAAAAAGTTTGTCTATGGGACAAGTAGAACTTCTTCCAAAGTACCTGTCTTATCACGACAAAACACTTTTAGACGCTGTAACAGATATTGACTGGGTAGAAGTATCTGGGATTTATGATAAATTCAGGCCGCTTGTAAATACATTTGGAATGTCTAATAAGGAAGAAAAGACTCCTGGTAGACCTAAAATGGATTTGGATAAGATAGAGAATGATAATACGGCAAATAGCGTCGATTCTGGAACAAATACTTCAGATACTCGCTTTTCTTTAAACCGTTGCGCCGCTTGTGGTGGAAATATTTCTGAGGAGTATTATCCATTTTGTAGCGAAGAATGTAAAGAATCTTATATAGAGGAACATCATAACGATTATGAGTAACAATAAAACCTGTCAACATATTGATTCTAACGGGTACTCAGCCATAGTCTTTTCTCATAAAAAATGGACTGGCGTTTATCCTCCTAGAGTTAAAGGTATTTGTAAAATTTGTAAAGAACAAATCGAAATGACAGAAAGTGAATATAAAGAATTTATAAAAGAGGGTGAGTTATCTTGAAACTGATTTCAGATAGGATGGAATCCGCACTCACCGGACTGTATGGATTATGTTTTACGGGAAACAGCATTTGTGACAATTTAGTGACACAGCTTGGTGTAAAGTTTGTTATGCCAAGGACATCAGATATAGTTCACTACGAAATGGCCCATGAGTTCCCAATTCTTGGTGATGATATAGCGGAATATGCTGCTGCGCGTAACTCATATCTTCATAGACCGGCTGTTGCTGCGCATATGGAAGAATATGATAATTTAACTTCAATGTTTGCCATGCTACTTGACTTTATGGTGGCTCTTGAAAAAGAGGTTGGTAAGGTTATTGATTTGGCAATTGCTGAAGATGATAAACAAACATTGAAATATCTTGACAAGTTCATTAGAAAGCTTGTTCCATTTACAGAAATGGCGCTTGGTTTCGTAGATTATGTTGAGATGAATGGTGATACGCCCACTCAATGGATGCAAATGGATTCTAATATCAACAAGTTCTTTGGTATTAAAAGAAAATAATTTGTATTACATAGAGGGGTGGTGATTGGATGCCGAAAGTGTTTTCAATGCCTGTATCTAAAATAGACATAGAGGAAATTAATAACGGAGATTTTCTTAAACTTAAACTATATGCTATTTCAGACACAGTAAACAGAAACGGCTCAGAGTTTTTAAGAGAGGGTTTTGAGGAATCCATTCCCACAATTTATAATAAACCGATTCTCGCCTACTTCAATAAGAAGATGGACGACACCGAAGAACATAATTCAAGAGTAGATGTTGACCGGTATGGAGATGTTTTCTACGACTATGATTATGACGGGGCTGAAAAACCCGTCGGTGTTATACCAGAAAGTGCTGAAATTTATGTTGAGCAATTAGATGGTAAAAACTGGGTTGTTATTAACTCTGCGTACATTTGGACAGAATATAATAAACGTCTTATTGATGTTATTAAACGTCAAATTACAAAAAAAGTAAGCGTAGAAATAGAATCTGTGGATTCGTGGGAAGAAGATGGAGTTGAAAAGATTAGGATTTGGAAATTCCTTGGGATTACAATATTGGGCAAAGATAAATTTGGTAATCCTATTGAAGAAGGAATAGAGGGCGCTAAGTTGGTGCTTGACGGATACGAAAATTCTAATACATTCAACTCATATAAATCTAGGTTTAGCTTTGCTATATCTAGCAATAAGGACTCATACTACTCGGAGATATTAGAGAAGTATGGTGTTATGTCAAAGGTGGAAAATACTGTGTTTGCAAAACAAGACGAATATGGTACAGGAAAACCCATTTCTGTTGATAAGTCTAAAGAGGCCGTATCAAATGATTCTTGGGGTTATGTTGATAAAACAACTCTAAGAGATACTGTTTTAAAGGCTAGAAACTATAAAACGCTTGTAAAATCGGTATATCTTGATGTTCAAGACGGATGGGAAGATTCTCCGTCTGAAAAGCTCAAATATCCGGTTATGCAATATAAAGATGGCAAATTCGTTTATAACGCTGGTGGACTGTTGAGCGCACAACAGTATGGCGAAAAATACGACGAAACTGTTGCTAAAAAGGCTTTAACAATTCGTAAAAGACTTGGACTGGTGAAGTCAGAAAAGGAGGAAAAGATGAAGAAATTTATTGAAGCAGCCAAAATTTCTGGCTTTGCTTATCTCGGACTTTATAATGGCAAACTTGCTTTTGCTCAAGAGTGCGATTGTGACAAAGAGGAAATGGCTGAAGATAAGTCTGAACTTTGTCTGTTTGAGGTTGATAAGGAACTGGCTGAAAATTATGAAGAGGGCGACGAGTTCGCTTGGGACGAAATCACTGGCCGTTCTGTTGACCTGACAACTCGCGACGATGGCGACCATAATGATTATAGTGACGACGGCGATGATGACGACGACAAAAAGTCAGATGGCGACGAGGGTTCCGACGACGACGACGGAGACGACGACGATGATGAAAAAGAGGAACTGAAAAAGAAAGTCGAGGCTCTTGAGAAAGAGAAATGCGAAATGGCTCAACGCTGTGAAGCTGCTGAAAAAGAGTTGGATGAAATTCGCATGACTCAGTTCAAAGAGGATACCGATGCCATCCTTGCCGACGAAAACGAGGACATGGATGAAAAGACGCACGAGGAACTTGTCAAGATGCGCGACGATGGCAAGTTTAGCTGTGTTGAAGATTTTGCAAAGGAAGTAGCATACAGAAAGTATCTTGCTTCTAAAGAGGAAAAGAAAGAAATGTCTAAAAAAGAGCAGAAACTTTCTTTCGGCCTTTCTAACAATAAAACTGAACCCAGTGTGTCAAAGAAGAACATTCTTATTGACAAGCTGGCCAAAATTTAAGGAGGAAAACTAATTATGGCTAATAAAAACTTTTTTCAGCCTGTGAGAATGGAGTCTCAGTACGTTGACACAAAGCTTCAGACTGTTATGTTCCAAGCTGACGACGAAAATGCTGCTTGCTTTGATGGCGAGCTTGCCGTTCTGGGCGATTTTGTTCAAGACCCTGTTTATTTGAGCGCATTTACCGCTGCTGGCGCTGCGGCTTCCGCTCCTGTTGATTTCAACACTCGTGCTGCTACTGCTCCTGCCGCTGCTACGGCTGTTGGTGTTGGTGTTATTGACCTCCCGACCGTTCCTATGGCTACTGGTGCTGGTGTTGCTTATCGTATGGGTTACAAGACGATTGGACTGACCGCCGAAGCTGGTGTGCCTGTGCGTTTCCGTAAGCTGGTTGTGGACGATACGTTTGCTACTGGTGAGGAAAACTGCACTGGCGCTCTGACGGTTGGACAGTACGCCGTGCTTGCGACCGCTGGTGACGCTGGTAAGTGGGCACCCGCTTCCGACGCTCCTGGCACTGCTGGTTGCTATGCGAAAGTTATTAGCAAGTATATCGTATCTCAGGGCGTGGACGGTAAGGTAACAGACGATGGCGTACAGGCTTATATGCTTTGCGTCATGGCTAACTAATTAAAGGAAAGGAAAGAGAGGTAATAGAATTATGGCTAACATTAGACAGTTCTATGCTTTAAATACTTCCGACAAGAACTTCTCTATGCTTGATGATGAGCAGAAAGCTCTTGTTGAGGGCGGTTTTAAAGTTGCTAAACAGTATATGGCAGAGCGCATGAAGGATTCTAAGAAAGACCTTTTTGCTGCTATCAACGATAGCTCCATCGACAGCCGCAAGGAACTCAACGACATGGTGGTTGAGAAGATTGCTAAGTACAGCGCAAAGCGTGCTGGCGGAATTAATGTGGAGAATTTCAGCCTGCAGGATGTTGCTAACCCCAACGTTCACAACGACCCCATCTTCAAGCGTACATTTGCTGCTGTTCTGGCGCAGATTATGACTCCGGTTGTTCCTGCTATGATTTCCACTTCTTTCATGGACTTCGCTGATGTTGCTAACATCGGTTGGGGCGATACTGCTCGCTTCAAGGTGAACTCCAATGATACATTCTTTGTGACGAGACTGGCTGAGGGCATTCTCCACGGTTCTGTCCAGAGAACGTACAACAACGAAATCACTGTCAACCCGGAACCCTACAACATTATGACTGCTGTTGACTGGTATCAGGTTGCTGCTGGTATGTTCGATTTGGGCGAGTTCGTCTACAAAGTGGGTATTTCTTACAATGCTTACATCACCCAGATGGTGATTCAGGCTATCGGCGCTAACATTACTGCTAACGCTGGTACTTCTTACATCGTGAACGGTTTCGCTACTTCTACGTTCGTGAAACTGGCTGAAATCCTGCGTGCTGCTAACGGCGGTGCGAAGATTCGCGCTTACGGTACTCTGGCTGCTCTTAGCAACGTTATTCCGTCTGGTACAACGAATGCTAACTTGCAGATGGGCCTTGGCGAGGAATGGGCGCGCGTCGGTCACCTTGGCACGTTCATGGATGTTGACCTTGTGCGTATTCCGCAGATTCTTCTGCCCAATACCGTCAACACCACTCCGCTGACTGGTATTCCTGATTCTACCATCTATCTGTTTGCTGATGGTGGCTACAAGCCGGTTAAGCTCGTGTTCGAGGGTAGCGCTCTGACAACGGATATCGTTCCGACTGAGGCTCCTGACAAGGAAATGGGCATCAGCCTGACGCTTAGAATGGGTACAACGTTTATCGCTGCTTCTAAGTATGGTGCTATTACGGGCGTTAGCGCGTAATTAGGTAATATAATAGGGGGACTCGTATGAGTCCCCCATATATTAAATTGAGTAAAAGGAATAAAAGGAGAATCGTATTATGCCAGCTACTAAAAAGGCTGTTACGCAGAATGATGATATTTCGGAAGCAAAGACAGGTGCTTCCTCTGGTATGACTACCGAAGATATGCTTGCTATGATTGCGAATTTAACGGCGCAAATTAATAAGCTGACCGCTCAATCGAACGGAGAAGCTCAACCGTCCAACAATGGTGTTTCAAAGATGGATAGGCCGTGTACTTTAATTCATCTGTGTGAGTGTCATCCGTCATTGCCGTCTACAATTAGATTGAATGGTAATGAAATCCGTTTCACAAAATTCGGTGAACGTAGGACATTCAGATTCGCTGAAATGCAAGATATCACTTCCCGTTATAGAGATTGGTTCGAGCGTGGAATCTTTACGCTTGGTAGTGACTGCGACGATATGATTGATGAATTTGGACTTGAAATTATGGACGTTCCAATGTCCGCTTCACAATATGCTCGTATGTCTAGCCTGCCAATGGCAGAGTTTAAGCGCATTGTTGATGGGCTGTCTTATCCGATGGCACTTCGTGTTGCGCAGACTTGGATTAAACGTTATGAAGCAAAACAAGCGGGATATTCAAATCTTGAGAAAGTCAAGATTTTAAATAAGAAAACAAAAGGCTTTATGAAACAATTCATGTCTGACTTGCTGAATGAGGAGACAGACGAATAAGGGGGAAAGTTTGTGGCCGGAACATCTTATTTTACAATATACAAAAGGGCCATAACAGAGTTCAAAGACCCTACTCTAAAGAATCTTTTAGAAAATGACACTGTTATGTTCAGCCAAGTTATGTATAATTTCTTGGAGAACGCAATTTCTCTTTTCACAAACCCAATTCCGGCGCAAAAACGTGTGAACGACAGGGTTCCTCCTAAATTTTATTCTCAGACCTTTATAGGTGATGGGAGTAACAAACAATTTACATTAACTGACGCGCCCGATGCTTCTTTGATTGATGATTGTCTTTTTGAGTATACCGTTGATGGCAATAAAGTGGATGGCACATACACCGCCATTGCTGGAGGTAAAGTCGGAGAGGCTATTGTTGGTAAAACCTATACTGAGGGTACGCCAACTGTAACACTTGACCCAGCACCTTTTGATGGGGCAGAGGTAGTCATCAATATTTATTATGTTGGTAACTGGAATATTGAGCTTTATCCTATGGAGGAATATATTCTCGCCGAATTTATTATGGCGGCATGGTCGGAATATATTCAAAATGATAAACTTGATATTGTTAGGCTTCTCGGAGATACTGACTTTAAACTTACTTCTGTATCTTCGGCTACAACGTCAAAGTCAAGCTGGTATATTGTGAATAGAGAAACTGTTACTAAGCGTATGACAAAATATGCATGGGATGCGGCTATTCAGAGGTTATACCCATGATAAAAAAATATTATGCTGACCTTGTAAATAGAGTGTTTAATGTATTGTATGTATATGAGAACGACATAGACTCCTTTGAAACCTATGTAAAGTCATTGACATTTGAATTAAGTGGGAATGAGGACTTTTCAGAGATACAACAAATACGATTTAAGCTCAATGCTTTACTGTTGAATGACATCGTACATTCTGATGTTAGACACGCGGTATTGAAGTCAATCAGTATATTGGATAGAATATTGAGCAATTGGAAGGAGTGATAATATGGCTCTTGATTTAAGAGGAATAAAAGCTGCCACATTTAACACTCCAACCAACTATGTCGAAAGTGTACGATATTACGAACAAAATTTACAAGATAAAATAAATGATACATACCAGTATGCGAGTGACACTTATGAAATCGGCCAAGAACTTGTTCGAGGCACATTAGATTTTACTCCTTTGGTGTGTCGTGTTTGCCATGCTATCAGTCCAAAAACTGGATTAAACCTTGGTGACGACTTTAAAGATTTAAAGTTCTTCGATGTTTTTTCGCACAGAAGCATGGGCGAAAGATATTGGTTTAATAATTCTGTTTGGATTACAACTAATACTGACAACTATCATTATAATACACAATCTGCTATTATTAGGAGATGCAACAATACTCTTAACTTTATAAACAGCAATGGCTGTATTGTTAGAGAGCCGTGTATTGTTGGATATTCAATCAAATATGCCAACATATATTATAACACTTCTGTCGAAGTCCCGCAAGGAACAATCGTCGTGACGGCTCAAAACAATGATATAACACAGGGAATAAAGATTAACGATAGGTTTATCTTAGACAATCAGGTGTTTAAAATAAAGTCTGTAAAAGACTATTTGCGTAGTGATACGTCAATCGGGCAGTCAGTCCCATTGATTGAGTTTGAAATGTACGTTGACGCAATATCACCTGATGATGACTTTGAACTTTGTATAGCTAATATGTCCAAATATAAGGGAATATATAGGCCGTATGAAGAAGTTAAGCCAGACGACAAGGCAACAGATATTGTTGGCGAAGCTATTGTTGGAACTTCTACTGTTGGCGAAACCGGAGCAGAGGTTGAAGCAATATTGATAGAGCCATATCCTGTCAAGTTATATCAAGGCGAACAACAGACATATACATGTTATGCTTATGACAGTGTTACGTCTTGTGGCTGTGATGAATCTTATGACTATGGTGAAAAGCTCGATATAGAGTTTGTATTTAGCACAAGTGGTGCTAATCCGAACAGATATAAATTTGAAACAATTGACGGCAATACATTCTCCGTGATGTGTTTGGGCAAATCAACAATACCGTTGGTAGTTACTTGCTCTGGTGGCGGAGTATCAAAAGATATTTCAATTGATTTAAGGGGGCTATACTAATATGGTTTATGACTTAGATAGGATAGCCTACAATAAATTCACAGGGTTTTCTGACTTATGTTATAACATTCTGGGCTATCTTATGACGCAGAATGAAAATATTTGGAAATTACTGAAATACAATACTCCCGATGCTTTGTCAAAACCAAATCTTACACTTGATGAAAAGCGGAAGATGATTTACGACGGAGTAGGTGATTCTGAACACTATAATGTATACAGATGCCCATTCGTTGATGATGCTTTCACGGAACAGACAAGTCAACTTAGGATATATTCCTATACTATAAACCCCAATAACAGAAGTATGTCTACTATTGATATAAATATCGACTGTATTACACATACAAAACTTGTTAATATAGATGGATGTAAAAGCAGAGTTGAGGTTATGGTTGAAGAAGTGCTGAAAACACTAAATGGCCAAGAAATCAATGGTGTTGGGACTTTGTTCTTCGACGCCAGAGAAAGTGCCTATAATGCTGCTCGTTCAAGTATATTTAACAATAGATATTTCTGGGGTTATCAAATCACAATGTCTGTGAAATACGGAGAACTGGAACCTTTTGTACATGGTTGATGATATTTTAATTCCATATAGACAGGCCGTTATAAACGATGAACCTGTTGAACTATTCGATGGTTTATTGTTATATCCTGTTAAAATGCGTGATTATATTACGTTTAGTGTTTGTTCGTCAATTTTAAAAATAAACAAAAACGCAACAAACGACCCAAAAGTTATTTCTATGTCATACTTAGAC
>ERZ1026872.489-NODE-489-length-11075-cov-3.563702_pt1 | contig 11075 bp, 12 predicted proteins | sample MGYA00380166_ERZ1026872 | MGnify/ENA primary metagenome ERZ1026872 (study PRJEB33269, sample SAMEA4719802) | human gut metagenome | biome: human-associated habitat; feature: organic feature; material: feces | place: Cameroon | collected 2013-10 ... | reverse complement strand
GAGGAAGGAATGGGACTGGTGATCCCCAAGAAAATCCCCAAGCCGGTCGCTGCGGCGGCCCTTCAGGTTTTCAGTAAGTGGCGGCGAGGTGAGGTAAAACCACGACGCGCCAACTATGACCGGAACGTCCTAACGCTGGATGTCGGCAGGTCCTATCGCCTGCTGTGCCGGAAGGGAACACGGTGGGAACTAATGAGCCACGAGCGGTATAACAAGGCCCTGAAATAGCGATCAAGGTTTGATCTGGATCAATGAATCGAAAAAGAGCCTGACTAACATTCTGGAGGTATTCAGCGGTGACGAATAAGCACCTAATGGCACTCGCACGGCACTACGCAAGGACCGCGCTCGCTCTGCACAGGGGAGGGGAGAAGACGAAGGCGGGGCTTCTCTTCGAGGTGTCGAAACTACTTGTGGCACGGACTCACTTGTCTGGTGCTTGACGAATCGGGTTCCGCCCATTTATCATAGCAATAATCAAGGACACAAAATGGCTCTAATCGACGCAACCCAGTTAGTGGAATCTCTTGTTCTTCCAGCGGTGGATGTTAGAGACATCCTCAACTATGAAGCCTTACCGAACGTGGTGGTGTGGGTACTTGAGGAAGTGGGTTCCAAGGAAGAAGCCAGCGAAATAATACGGTCAGGAATTGAAGTCATTATCCTGGCCTTCGGAATGAAGTTCATCGGACTAAGGAGGCACCCAAATGGCCGCAACAACCGAACTACTCAAAATCTCTCGGATTATGTCGCTCCTGCGTGACGTTCACGTAGATTTCCCAGCGACAGCGATCCACTGCCTACTGACCGTTATGGCTGAGGAAGGGATCACACAAATGGAGGTGGCACAGCGCATCAACATGCCGAAAAGTACGTGCAGCCGGAACATGCGCTTGTTGTCTCCACGTCTAGGCCCTGAGAAGGAAGGCATGGGCCTTATCGAGCTTCGCGTAGACCCGATGGACTACCGCCACAAGGGAGCCTACCTGACACCCAAGGGCGTGGATCTGCGCGATAAAATCAAGGAGCTAATGAAATGATACGACAGCGAGGAAATAGCTGGCAGGTAGACGTCGAGGTAGGAGGGAAGCGAATACGCCGCTCCGTTCCTACCGAAGAGGCGGCGATAGAGCTAGAGGCCCGCTTGCTGAACCAAGGGACGGACGCCGAGGTAACGATGGGGGAGTTGGTCAGGAGGACCTGGAACAGGGACTGGAGGCATTGCAAGGACGGGCAAGGCTTGGTCAGAAGGGCGGAAATCGTCTTGACTGACATGGGATGGACTAACAAGTCAGTTCACCTACTCCAAGCGAGGGACTTGGAAATGATGATGGACCATTATCGAGCCAAGGGGAACACCGACGCGACAGTTAACAGGAAGCTGGCAGGCATCACAAAGCTCCTATCAACAGCCATCGAGCAGGGGATCATCAAGACAAAGCCTGCTGTGAAGCAAGTGAGGGAGCGCAATGGTCGGGTCAGGTTCTTGTCACAGGAAGAGGAACAGACGCTCCTACAGCTCGCACAAGAGCACGAATACATAGGGACGTACCACCTGATCATCTTCCTACTGGATACCGGCTGTCGTGTGGGTGAAGCCCTCAAGCTGAAACCTTGCGACGTCAACAAGCAGTTCAAGTCGGTGGTCTTCGTGGACACCAAGAACGGAACCAACAGGACAATCCCGTTGACGGACAGGGCGCTTGCCTCTGCATTCGGATGGAAGCACCTGACACAACCCAAGTTCAACCACCAATGGAACCGTCTGCGGTCAGCAATGGGGCTGGCGCAAGACATGCACATGGTCCCGCACATACTCCGCCACACATGCGCCTCAAGGCTCGTACAGAACGGCGTAGACCTGCGAGTAGTGAAGGACTGGATGGGCCATAAGTCCATCGCAATGACAATGCGCTATGCTCACCTTCGATTAGAAGACCTAATGCAAGCGCGGGACGTTTTGGAAGGAATCCAACGTGCCAAACCGTGTGACACATGTGACGTCACACATGAAGAAGATGCCAAAAAGGCTTGACCATCAAGCACCTGCTCCGTATAGTGCGGACCCAACGGCGCGAGGCCCAAAGCGGCTTCCAGCGGATTAGGCGAATGAAATGAGCCTACCCGAGCCTCTGGTGAGGGATTGCAAATCCGTTTAGTCCGGTTCGACTCCGGAACGTGCCTCCATCTTCTTCGTAAGATGAAAGCCTGTCCCCGCAAGGGATGGGCTTTTGTTTCCAAGTTGGGGCTCACTTGTGGGTCTAGCCCAATAGTGGGCAGTGTGCCAAATTTTGTGACAGGACGGGTCAGGACCCCGCGAAAGACGCAAGGTGAAGACATGCTAAAGAATGAGATTACCCGAAAGATCGCATTAGATTCCCTCAAGCTAGAAGTGCTCCAGCGAGCGATGGAACAAGACGCACATCGCCGCGCACAGAAGAGGGCAACCGAGCGAGCCCAGAAGCTCGTCGAGAAGGGACGCGAGGGTGACGGCAACGCCGCCGACGCGATGATCAACTGGTCAATCACCGACGTGATCCAGAAGGTCAGGGATTGGATCCAACACACCGAAGGGGAGGCCAAGAAGGGACGCCCGTCTCACGAACAGCGCCTCCTGCCCATCTACAGCGCCCTAGCAGAAGACCTGGGCGAGTTCGTATCAGGCGGCCTTGGCTCCTGCTTCAACGGCATAACGCGAGGGGTCAGCCTGACTAAAACCGCGTTCGACATTGGCCGTCGCGCCGAGCACATCCTGATGATGCGCGAGGTGCGGAACTACGATAAGAAGCTGTTCGCCCGCATGGTGAACCGCATGAAAGAAAAGGGTGAGGAATCCAAGCGAGCCGACACCCTGTCGTTCACGATGCGAGTGAACGAAATCGAATGGGACAACTGGCCCGAGCACATTAAGCTGGCCCTTGGGATGCACTTCATCCACCTCGTCATGGACGTGACCGGATACTTCGAGATCCAGAACGTCATGGAGAGTAAGAAGACTGTACAGACGCTTGCATTGACCCCAGAGGCCGCCCGCAAGCTCAACAGTGGTCAGCTCCAACTAATTCAAAACGCCACGCTCTATGAGCCGATGATCGTCCCTCCTGTCCACTGGCAGCCTGGGGTCGTCACTGGGGCTGGCTATCTCACCAACGTCCAGCGTCCGCTGGCGCTCGTTAAGACCAACTCTCGCAAGTACCTGCGCGACCTAGCGCACCTGAAGGACGAGCGCCTATCAACATTCTACCGTGGCCTTGAAGGCGCACAGGGGACCGGCTGGCGCATTCGTACATCCATCCTTGACCTGATCGGACAGATGCGTCTGGTAGGCAATGACATGGACGTCCTGCCGCCCCTGAAGCTCGCTGAAGGCACCGTAGCGCCATTCTGTGCGGACGAAGCGTCGAAGATACTGGAACGCTGGGACGCGAGCATGGGGAACCGCCGTGACTGGATAGCAACTCTGCCTATGAAAGAGCAGATAGCAGTCAACGAGTTCCTTGAATGGAAAGCCTCCGAGGCTCGCCGCCACAAAGCCAACGTTGAGCTGCAAGGCCGCTGGGTAGGTCTGGCCCGCAATCTCGCCACCGCGCACCGTCTGAAAGGTTATAACTCGATCTACCTGCCTTATCAGGTGGACTTCCGGTGCCGTGTCTACGCCGTCACACAGGGCGGCCTGAGCCCTCAAGGCGAGGACTACATCAAGGCCCTGCTGGAGCTGGACACTGCGCTGCCGTTGGGTGAGCGTGGGTGGTGGTGGCTGCGCTGGCACACCGCGAACGTATGGGGCGAGGACAAGGCTTGCCACGACGACCGTGTGAAGTGGGCAGACGCACACATGGGCATGATCCGCGCCTGTGCCGAAGACCCCCTGAACAACCGTGAGTGGACCGAAGCCGACAAGCCCTTCCAGTTCCTGGCCTGCTGCTTTGAGCTGAACGAAGCCCTGAAGGGGAACCCGTTCGAGTTCGAGAGTCGCATCCCGATTGCCTTGGATGGCTCCTGCTCTGGCCTTCAGCACCTTGGGATGGCTACCCGCTGCACCAGCACAGGCCATGCCGTAAACCTCATTGCCGGTGAGAAGCCGAGCGACATCTACCAGATCGTGGCCGACAAGGTTGCGAGGGATCTCCGTGCGCTCGTTTCAGGTGGACTCACTTGTAAGAAGGAAGAGTGGTTAGAACACGCCCAGAAATGGCTCGACTTGGCTCCGGCGTGGAAGAACGGCAAGCTGTCCCGCAACGTGACCAAGCGTTCCGTCATGACCTTCCCCTACGGCTCCGCTGAGTACGGCTTTGGTGAGCAGGTCATGGAGGACACACTGAAGCCTGCCTATGACGCCGCTGGGGTGCGGGCAGGGGAAATGGGCGTACCACTCTCCGAGATCTTCCCGTGGCCGGACTTCAAGAGCCTGAACCATGCGGCTCGCCTGATGGCGTGGCTGATCTGGCGGGCAGTGAACGAGACCGTGAAGATCCCCGCACAGATCATGCAATGGCTCCAGCAGATGGCTCGCTTGGTCACTAAGTCCAACGCACCGGTCAAGTGGACGACTCCGCTGGGCTTCCCCGTGGTGCAGTCCTACTACAAACAGGATGGCCGCACCATTGACTCCGTGCTGTATGGCAAGAAGCGGGTGCAGGTTCGCTACCGTGTGGAGACCCGCGAGCTGGACGCGCACCGTCAGGTGAACGGGATCGCCCCGAACGTGGTTCACAGCCTCGACTCCACGCACCTCCTGATGACCGTAGCTGCGGCTATGGACGAGGGGATCAACCACTTCGCCCTGATCCACGACTCCTTCGGGACACATGCGGCCAACACCGACAAGCTGTTCCGGATCGTCCGTGAGCAGATGGTCAAGCTCTACTCCGGCGACTACTTCAAGGAGCTGAAGCAAGAGCTGACGGCACTCGTCCCGATGGAGTACCGCGACCAGATCCCAGATCTCCCTGTCTATGGCGACATGGACATTGAGTGTCTGCTCGACTCTCCCTATGCCTTCTCTTAATCCCTCCGCATAGGGGGTCTACTAGAGGGACCAAAAGACTATCTCTAAGACAGACCTTTAGTCCCTCTTTAAGAAAACCCTAGAGACTATCTCTCTACTTAAAGGCAATACCTCAAGAGTTAATCCCTGAGTAATCCCTAAGACCTCACCCAGACCTACCTCACCGTGGGTTTGGGTTTCTTTTGCCCGAAGAGACCCACAAGTGGCTCGATTGATAATAGGAGAATGACCAAATGACCACTTCCGCCATCGAAATCACTTCTATCATCCGTTCCGCTGGCACCCAGTTCCGCGCCAACATGGACGACGACAACGTGCTCGACATGATGGACCTGATCAAACGTGGTGTGTCCTTCAAGACCAAAATCCGTCTGGCTGAACTCGATGGCCGCCTCTACCTGACCGACGGCTTCCACCGGATCGAAGCGTACCGCCGCCTGGACATTCTGGAGATCCCCGCTGACCAGTGTGTGATTGTCCCTGCGTCTTCCATTGAAGAGGTCCGTTTGTTGGCAATGGGGGCGAACGTACAGCATGGCAAAGGCAACACCAATGCCGACTACTGCATCATCATCAAGAAAATGATGGAGATTGGCGACGGCAAGTACATGAAGAACGCCTTCGAGCCTGACACCGCCAAGATCGCTGAGGCTATCGGTGCGGCTACCTCCGCTGTAGGGCGTGGGTACAACAACTATAAAGGCACAAAAGAGAATCCCGTCCCATCCCTCTCCCAGCAGTGCAAAGAGAAGCGTGACGCTGCAATCCTGGAAAAGCACAAGGAAGGTATGAGCAACCGTGCGATTGCGAAGTTGTTCAACATAGGCTCCCGCACGGTTGACGAGGTAGTGAAAGAGGTGCGCGAAAATCCCAATTTGGGAAAACTGCGCACCCCCGAGGTATCTACCTCCGCCGTCCCGATGGCATCCACTGAAGACCGCTCCGAGACACGCGCTTCCTCTTCCTATGTAAATGAACAGCTCGAAGAGTTGCTTGGGCCTGATTACCTCGACATCGACGGCAACGCCGCTTACTCCCTGAGTGAAGATGAAGATGAAGCTGGCGCTCCGTCCGCTCGCTTCGACGTCCTGGCCGCTACCGGCTACGGCGAAGACCTCTGCCAATACACCAAGCCATCCAAGCCTGCCAATGAGTACGAGCAGGTGGAGTTCGACAAGGCCAACCCTGTGAAGCTCCAAGAGGAATGGATGGAGTCTTGCGACGAGGTTGCCGCCTCCAATGAAGAGGTAGCTGCCCTCAAGGCGAAGCTGGAAGAAGCCTTGATTCGCAACGCTGAAGTCCTGCGCCGTAACGCCGGTATCAAGCGCCGTGGCGTCCTGAGCGGCGTAGCTTTGCCTGAATAAAACCACATGTGAGAGGGGGTCAGTTCCAAGGCCCCCTTGTTTCCAAGTCAAACCCGAGAGGAACACTATGACCAAGAAAGAGTCCCTTCCTACCGTGGAAGAGTTGAAAGCCCGTGAGCGCCTGATCCGTGAAGCGATGGGGGTGTACGGTGACTAAGAAGACCAAATACATCCCGAAGTCCCTGCTGGTGCAGTCCAAGATCCGCGCAATGCTGACCCTGCATCCCCACGGCCTGACCCGCAACGAACTCCAAGTCGAGATCCTGACCCGCGACTTATCCCTGCACGCTGACAAGGTTATGTCTTACCGGAAGTTCGCTGAGTTCGTCGTGAACCAGTCAACACCTATCAACATGATCTGCCCTGCGGTCCACGAAATGATCCGCAAAGGGGTGATCAAGGTGGCAGGCACCCGCCCGTCCACCATTACCGGCGCTGAGAACGAAGTGCTGGTACTCGCCAAGAAGTAATCCCTGTCCCAAGCGAAAGCAAAACACACCCGCCAAGCCTCTCCGGTTCGCCGTGAAGCTCAAATTGGCGGGTTTTCTTTTTTCTACTGATCCAAGAGGAACCTATGACCCCGACTTTCACCAAGAAGCATGGCTACAACACCTTCACCACTCCGCGAGTGGCCGCCCAGTACCCGTACTTGCTGGACCCTGACACCAAGTTCAACGCCGAAGGCGACCTGAAGTGCAACTTCACCGTCGAGGACAACGACTACTGGCGCGGTGTGATCGAGCAGTGTGAGTCCGACCTGAAGGAATACGCCGCTCAAGTCCACAAGGACACCGGCAAGAAGCCGCGCCTGTCCACCGACCTGCCGTGGGTAGAGAACGACGACGGCACCATCACCTTCAAGACCAAGCGCAAAGCCCAGATCACCCGCAAGAAGGACAAGAAGGTAATCGAGATCACCGTTCCCCAGTTCGACGCCAAGGGCAAGCCGATCAAGCCGATGGTCAAGATTGGTGGTGGCTCTGAAATCCGCCTGAGCCTGGAGATCTACACCTGGCTGGCCTCCAACAAAGCCGGTGTGTCCCTGCGTCCGCTGGCCGTCAAAGTGCTGGAGCTGCGCGAGGGTGGTTCTTCCCGTTCCGCTGACGACTACGGCTTCGGTGACGAAGAGGAAGGCTTCGATGGTGCGGACGAAATGGGCCAGTCCCAGCGTTTCGATGACAACGACATGATGGAAGAGGAAGAAGACCCGATTGACTTCTAAGGCGTGGACATTCCTACCTGGGGTCGTCTCCGCCAACAAGATGTATTACCGCAATAAGACCCTGACCGCCGAGTACCGCACTTGGCGGCAGAAAGCCCAGCGGGTCCTCCCTGACATGGAGATACCTGATGGCCCGCTGGAGTTGCAGGTGTACGCCTACTTCGCCAACAAGGCGCGAGACCTGGACAACATCCTCAAGCCCCTACAAGACACCCTCCAAGAGCGTTACGGATTCAACGACAACCGCATCTACAAGATCGTGGCGGTCAAGATGCTGTGCGCCAAGGAGCTGAAAGACCGAGGGGAGGGCATCTACCTTCGCCTCCTGCCGTACAAGGGAAACCTGATGCAACCAACCTTTAAGAAGCGACCGAAAACTGAGGCGGTCCTTACCGTTTACACCAACACAGGAGAGAAAGACCTGTCCGTCTGGGACGTGGAAATGATCGACCGCCGCAACGGCTGCCTGACCCACGCCTCCCATTACGTGATCACCCGCGACGGTGTGGTCCATGCCGCACGAACCCCTGACGACTGCATCGGTAACGAGTGCGCTGACCTCGACCACAAGGTCGTCTGGATCAAGGTCGTCGGCAACCCGATGGGGCTGACAGAAGCCCAAGAGAAAGCCCTTGAGTCACTGACCAACGGGTTAGAGGCCAAGTACGGGATCGAGGGCTGAGTATGTCCGACGAGTCCCATTGCATCCAACACGAACCCTGCCCTGAGTGTGGCAGCAAAGACAACCTAGCTCGTTACAGTGACGGCCACGGCTATTGCTTCGGCTGCGGCTACTACGAGCGAGGGGACGGCACCAGTGGGAACGCTGACGCCCGAGAGTCCCCGACCTTCGATCCGGTGCGTGGAGAGTACCGCGCTTTGACCAAGCGTGGGATCAGCATGGAGACCTGTCGGAAGTACGGCTACCAAGTCGTCATGTGGTCTGGTCGCCCTGCTCATGCCTGCGACGTGCGAGACCGCGATGGCAAGCTGATTGCCCAGAAGATCCGCACACCGGACAAGGACTTCTGCGTCAACGGGAAACTGAGCGACACCCTGATCGGGTCGCACCTGTTCTCTGGTGGCAAGAAGATCATCATCACCGAAGGCGAGATCGACATGCTCACCATGAGCCAGATCCAAGGCAACAAGTGGCCTGTCGTCTCCCTTCCTCTTGGCGCTAAGAGTGCCAAAAAGACCATCGCTGCGAACCTGGACTACCTATCAAACTTCGAGGAAGTAGTCCTGTGCTTTGACATGGACGACCCCGGCCAAGAGGCGGTGCAGATTGCCGCCGAGCTGCTGGTTGACCACAACGTCAAGATCATGCGTCTCCCCCTGAAGGACCCCAACGAAATGCTGCTCGCTAAACGAGTGGACGAGCTGGTGTCTGCCATGTGGAACGCTGAAGAGTTCCGGCCTGATGGTCTTGTAGACATCGAGGCGTTATTCGACGAAGCCTGCGAAGAGATCGAAATGGGGATCCCGTGGTTCCTCCCATCCCTGACCAAAGCGACCTATGGCCGCCGCCCTGGCGAACTCTATGGCCTTGGCGCTGGCACGGGGATGGGTAAGACCGACTGGTTCACCCAGCAGATTGCTTTCGACGTGTACGAGCTAAAGCAGAAGACCGCTGTGTTCTACCTAGAGCAGGCCCCCAAGGAAACCCTTCGCCGGATTGTCGGTAAGCAGGTAGGGGAAGCATTGCACGTCCCCGCCGAGCACCGGACACGGGAGTACCTTCTGAAAACGATGGGTCCCTACCGGCACTCAACAAAGGAGTATTTGCAACTGTATGACAACTTCGGCGTCGCCAACTGGGACCGCCTGAAGTCGAAGATCATCTTCCTGGCCTCCAAAGGGTACAAGGGGATCTACATTGACCACCTCACTGCGCTCGCTACTGGTGGTGACAAAGACGAAAAGGCCGAACTCGAACACATCATGGCCGACATGGCTGCTGTGGGTAAGCGTTACGGCCTCATTATTCACTTCATTTCACACCTCACCACTCCTGAAGGAAAGCCTCACGAAGAGGGCGGACGGGTCACTATCCGTCAGTTTAAGGGATCCCGAGCCATCGGCTTTTGGTCCTACTACCTCTTCGGCATGGAGCGCGATCAGCAGTCTGATGACGAGCGAGTCCGCACCACCACCTTCTTCAGGATCCTCAAGGACCGATTCACCGGACAGTCAACCGGACTCGTTATCCAGCTCGGATACGACGCCACGACTGGACGGCTCTACGAGCGAGAAGACGCCCTTGAAGACTGTGGTGATCCATTCGATGAGGAACCTGAGTTCTAACATGATTGACTCCAAGCAACTCCGTGAGCACGTAATCCAGCCAGTCCTGAAGGACATGGGGATGCACTCCCAAGCTGCTGAGAACCTGCTCGTTATGATCGCCGCCCACGAATCAAAGATGGGCACCTACCTGAAGCAAATCAAAGGCCCAGCCCTGGGCATCTACCAGATGGAGCCGGTAACGGCCATCGACATCATGGACAACTTCATCAAGAAGCGTCCGAACCTGTATGAACGTGTGCAGGGCTACATGACCGGTATGGGTGGTGGCCGCAAGCACGACCTTGTGGGGAACCTAATGTTCCAGACTGCGCTGGCCCGTGTGTTCTTCCTGCGCTTCAAAGAGCCGCTTCCGGAAGCCGACGACCTGAAGGGTCTGGCCGCCTACGCCAAGAAGTATTGGAACACCTACATGGGTAAAGCCACCGCCGAGGACTACCTGAAAGCCTACAAGCCGCACCACTAAGGGAGGGCTATGAGCCGTCTAGCGTTCGACATTGAGACGAACGGCCTGCTGGACGAAACCACCAAGATCCACTGCATTGTTGCGATTGACATAGACACCCGCGAGGTGTGGCGCTATGACCCCACGCAAATTGCAGAGGGTGTCGAGAAGCTGCGCTCTGCGTCCTTCCTGATCGCCCACAACGGGATCAAGTTCGACCATCCGGCCATCGAGAAAATCACAGGCGTCTGCCTGGACAAGTCCCGCTTCTTCGACACCCTTGTCGCTTCCCGCCTTATCTACTCCAACATCAAAGACATTGACGCTGCGCTGATCAACCGCTACCGCGCCTACATGGCCCGTGGTGGTGTTCCGCATGGCAAGCCTTGTCTACCTCCCAAGCTCTACGGCCTGCACGGTCTGGAGGCTTGGGGCTGGCGTCTGGGGGAGTACAAGGGGGACTTCGGCAAGCAGAACGACTGGTCAACGTACTCAATCGAAATGATGGAGTATTGCGAACAGGACGTCTGGGTCTTGGTGAAGCTCTACGAGAAGTTCGTCCAGAAGATGGGCGAGTTTGACTTCACCCGCTCCCTCCACCTTGAGCATGACGCTGCGTGGCTGCTGGCCCAGCAAGAGCGCAACGGCTTTGTGTTCGACGAAGAGAAAGCCTTCCGCCTCCACGGGATACTCACCGCACAGCGCGAGGTCGCCCGCATGGAGTTGGTC
>ERZ1026872.487-NODE-487-length-11121-cov-52.346196_pt1 | contig 11121 bp, 6 predicted proteins | sample MGYA00380166_ERZ1026872 | MGnify/ENA primary metagenome ERZ1026872 (study PRJEB33269, sample SAMEA4719802) | human gut metagenome | biome: human-associated habitat; feature: organic feature; material: feces | place: Cameroon | collected 2013-10 ... | reverse complement strand
CGCACGGTACCGGCGAAATCGATACCAGGAATCATCGGAAAATTACGAATGATTTTTCCCTTGCCGGTGATAGCCAGGGCGTCTTTATAGTTCAGGCTTGACCAGTGGACATCCACCGTCACATCGCCTTCCGGTAGCTGATTTTCGTCGAGGGGTTGAACGGATGCGAGGGTTTTTCCGTCCTGCTGTTCTAAGATCAAAGCCTGCATAACCTGTCCTCAATTCGTATAGTGGATTGGAAAATTAATAATGAAGACTATACTCGCTAATCAAAACATGATGCCGATTCTGCGCAATAAATTGCCAGATATACCTGATTTGGTAGTATGCCCTCACAGTTTGTATAAATTGGCGGATTTTGCGGTCAGTTTTGCATTTTAGAGTCGATTTATCACTTTCAGGCCTGTTTCATAACTGTCGGAGTTAACACAAGGATGCGATTAACGACGAAATTTTCAGCTTTTGTCACGCTGCTTACTGGGTTAACGATCTTCGTGACTCTGATCGGCTGTTCGCTGAGTTTCTACAACGCTATTCAATATAAGTTCACCACGCGCGTTCATGCGGTCGCGACGGCGATTGATACGCATCTGGTCTCCAGAGATGTCGTTGCGTTAACCCCGCAAATCGATGAGCTGATGGTTTCTGTTGATATCGTGCGCATCGAACTGTTGCAGGGCGGAAATGTGGTGTATGACCACTCACGGACCAGCAGCTACCGACCGGCAGGGACAAACAATCTCTACCGCGAGATTACCGTACCGTTGGTCAAGCATCCGGGTATGTCATTGCGTCTGGTTTATCAGGATCCGATGGGTAACTATTTCCATTCGCTACTGACCACCGCACCGCTCACGATAGCCATTGCTTTCATTATTCTGATGCTCTTTTTGTCTGTGCGCTGGCTTCAGCGCCAGCTTTCGGGTCAGGAGCTGCTGGAGATCCGTTCTACGCGTATTCTGAACGGCGAACGTGGACCGAACGTGCGGGGAACGGTCTATGAATGGCCTGCGCGTACCAGCAGTGCGCTCGATATGCTGCTGACTGAAATTCAAAATGCCCGCGAGCAACGCAGCCGCCTGGATACGCTGATTCGTTCCTATGTCGCGCAGGATACAAAAACCGGGCTAAGCAACCGCTTGTTCTTTGATAACCAACTGGCCACGCTGCTGGAAGATCAGGAAAAAGTAGGCTCGCATGGCGTCGTGATGATGGTGCGCCTGCCGGACTTTACGCTGCTGCGCGATAGCTGGGGAATCACCCTCGCGGAAGAACAAATCTCGACGCTGATCAATTTGTTGTCGACTTTTATGACGCGCTATCCGGGCGCGTTGCTGGCGCGCTACCACCGTAGCGATTTTGCTATCCTGCTGCCACACCGCACGTTGAAAGAGGCGGAAAGCATTGCCGGGCAATTATTAAAAGCGGTAGATGCACTTCCGGCTAATAAAATGATCGATCGTGCCGATATGGTTCATATTGGCATTTGCGTTTGCCGCAGCGGTCAGTCGCCGGAGCAAGTGATGGATCATGCTGAAGCCGCCACCCGGAATTCGGTATTGCAGGGCGGAAATAGCTGGTCGGTCTATGATGACTCGCTGCCGGAAAAAGGTCGGGGCAACGTACGCTGGCGAACGCTGATCGAACAGATGCTTAGCCGGGGCGGGCCGAGAATTTATCAAAAGCCTGCCGTAACGCGTGAAGGCCGGGTGCACCATCGGGAGTTGATGTGCCGTATTTTTGATGGCAACGAAGAGGTCATTTCGGCGGAATATATGCCGATGGTCCTGCAATTTGGTCTGGCAGAAGAATATGACCGTTTGCAGATAAGCCGTCTGATCCTGCTTTTGGGCTACTGGCCGCAGGAAAATCTGGCGATGCAGACAACGGTTGAATCGCTTATTCGCCCACGTTTTCAGCGCTGGCTGCGTGATACGCTGATGCAGTGCGAAAAATCATTACGCAAACGCATAATTATTGAACTTGCTGAGGCAGATGTCTGTCAACATATCAGCCGGTTACAGCCCGTCATCAGATTGATGAATGCGCTGGGCGTGCGTATTGCCGTTACGCAGGCGGGGTTAACGCTGGTGAGCACCAGTTGGATTAAAGAGCTTAACGTTGAGTTATTGAAGCTGCATCCAAGTCTGGTGAGGAACATTGATAAGCGAACGGAAAATCAGCTTCTGGTTCAAAGCCTGGTGGAGGCCTGTTCGGGAACACCCACGCAGGTTTACGCCACGGGCGTACGTTCGCGTAGTGAGTGGCATACGCTGACAGAACGCGGAGTTGCGGGTGGGCAAGGGGATTTTTTTGCCGCATCACAACCACTTGACACTAACGTGAAAAAATATTCGCAAAGATACTCGGTTTAACCTGCCGTTTAATTTGTTTTCACGTAGAATAACGCGCGCTGTGCCTTCTGGGGGTGTGCTTGCCTGCTCGCCAGGTTGTAACAGCAAACATGCAGGTGAATGACCTTTGACAGGTTGCAAACAAAAGCGAGGAGTGCTGCTGATTTATTCAGCCCTGATGGACTCAGGCCGGTTTTGTAACAAAGGAAACGAACTGCACTAATTTTCACCGTAGCAGATGATTTTTGCGCCTTGTCGCTGCTGCGTGTGGTTGGTAAAGTAAGCGGATTTTGTTTTCCGCCCCAGCTTTCAGGATTATCCCTTAGTATGTTGAAAAAATTTCGTGGCATGTTTTCCAATGACCTGTCCATTGACCTGGGTACCGCGAATACCCTTATTTATGTAAAAGGACAAGGCATCGTATTGAATGAGCCTTCCGTTGTGGCCATTCGTCAGGATCGTGCAGGCTCGCCGAAAAGCGTGGCCGCAGTGGGTCATGACGCGAAGCAGATGCTGGGTCGTACCCCTGGCAACATCGCCGCTATTCGCCCAATGAAAGACGGCGTTATCGCTGACTTCTTCGTGACTGAAAAAATGCTCCAGCACTTTATCAAGCAAGTGCACAGCAATAGCTTCATGCGCCCAAGCCCGCGCGTACTGGTGTGTGTACCGGTTGGAGCAACTCAGGTTGAACGCCGTGCGATCCGTGAATCAGCTCAGGGCGCAGGTGCTCGTGAAGTCTTCCTGATCGAAGAGCCGATGGCGGCCGCGATCGGTGCGGGTCTGCCAGTTTCTGAAGCAACCGGTTCAATGGTTGTGGATATCGGTGGTGGTACCACTGAAGTTGCCGTTATCTCCCTGAACGGCGTGGTTTACTCCTCTTCTGTCCGTATTGGCGGCGACCGCTTCGATGAAGCCATCATTAATTATGTTCGTCGTAACTACGGTTCCCTGATCGGTGAAGCGACCGCAGAACGTATTAAACACGAGATCGGTTCCGCTTATCCGGGTGACGAAGTGCGCGAAATCGAAGTTCGCGGTCGTAACCTGGCTGAAGGCGTTCCGCGCGGCTTTACCCTGAACTCCAACGAGATTCTGGAAGCCCTGCAGGAACCGCTGACCGGTATCGTGAGCGCAGTAATGGTTGCACTGGAACAGTGCCCGCCGGAACTGGCGTCTGACATCTCCGAACGCGGTATGGTGCTGACCGGTGGCGGTGCGCTGCTGCGTAACCTTGACCGTCTGTTAATGGAAGAAACCGGTATTCCAGTTGTTGTTGCTGAAGATCCGCTGACCTGCGTGGCGCGCGGCGGCGGCAAGGCGCTGGAAATGATCGACATGCACGGCGGCGACCTGTTCAGCGAAGAGTAATCGGATGCAGGTTGGGTAGCCCCCGCGGGTTGCCCTTCCGCTCTGATACGAGAATACGCATAGACTATGAAGCCAATTTTTAGCCGTGGCCCGTCGCTACAGATTCGCCTTATTCTGGCGGTGCTGGTGGCGCTCGGCGTTATTATTGCCGACAGCCGCCTGGGTACGTTTAGTCAAATCCGAACGTACATGGATACCGCCGTCAGTCCTTTCTACTTTATCTCAAATGGTCCTCGTGAATTACTCGACGGCGTGTCGCAAACGCTGGCTTCGCGTGACCAACTCGAACTTGAAAACCGGGCGTTGCGTCAGGAACTGCTGCTGAAAAATAGCGAACTGCTGATGCTGGGGCAATACAAACAGGAGAACGCGCGTTTGCGTGAGCTGCTGGGATCGCCATTGCGTCAGGACGAACAAAAGATGGTGACGCAGGTCATCTCAACGGTTAATGACCCTTACAGCGATCAGGTTGTGATCGACAAAGGGAGCGTTAACGGCGTCTACGAAGGCCAGCCGGTTATTAGCGACAAAGGCGTAGTAGGTCAGGTCGTGGCGGTGGCTAAATTGACCAGCCGCGTGCTGCTGATTTGCGATGCGACGCATGCGCTGCCCATTCAGGTACTGCGTAACGATATCCGCGTGATCGCTGCGGGTAACGGCTGCACCGACGATCTTCAGCTCGAACACCTGCCGGCCAACACCGACATTCGCGTTGGCGATGTGCTGGTCACCTCGGGCCTGGGTGGACGTTTCCCTGAAGGTTATCCGGTTGCTGTTGTTTCTTCCGTTAAGCTGGACACTCAGCGCGCTTATACCGTGATTCAGGCTCGCCCGACTGCGGGTCTGCAGCGTCTGCGCTATCTGCTGCTGTTGTGGGGTGCCGATCGTAATGGCGCAAACCCGATGACGCCGGAAGAAGTACACCGCGTTGCTAATGAACGTCTGATGCAAATGATGCCGCAAGTTCTGCCTGCACCAGATACCATGGGACCGCCTGCGCCAATGCCAGCACCTGCAACAGGCGTGGCTCCAGCGCCCGCAGATACCACGCCGCCACAACCTGCTCCGCGTAAGCCGGGAGGACAGTAAGTGGCAAGCTATCGTAGCCAGGGACGTTGGGTGATTTGGCTCTCGTTCCTTATTGCACTGTTGCTGCAAGTCATGCCCTGGCCGGATGACATTCTGGTTTTCCGGCCAAACTGGGTGCTGCTCATCTTGTTGTATTGGATCCTGGCGCTGCCGCATCGCGTAAATGTGGGCACGGGATTTGTGGTGGGTGCCATACTGGATCTCATCAGCGGCTCCACGCTTGGCGTGCGCGCATTGTCGATGAGTATCATTGCTTATCTGGTCGCGCTGAAATTCCAGCTATTCCGAAACCTCGCGCTCTGGCAACAGGCGCTGGTGGTCATGTTGTTATCACTGGTCGTGGATATTATTGTTTTCTGGGCCGAGTTTTTAGTGATCAACGTCTCTTTCAGACCTGAAGTGTTCTGGAGTAGTGTAGTGAATGGTGTGCTTTGGCCATGGCTATTCTTACTGATGCGTAAAGTCCGTCAGCAGTTTGCGGTGCAATAAGGTTGATATGAATACTCTGTATCTTGCTTCAGGTTCTCCACGTCGTCAGGAGTTGCTCGCTCAGCTTGGTGTTACGTTTGAACGACTGGTCCCTGGGATTGAAGAACAGCGGCACCCGCAGGAAAGCGCGCAGCAGTACGTTTCCCGTCTGGCGCGCGAAAAAGCGCAGGCTGGCGTAGTGCTGGCACAGCGCGATTTGCCGGTATTGGGTGCGGATACCATCGTTATCCTTAATGGCGAAGTGTTGGAAAAACCGCACGACGCCGACCATGCCGCAGCAATGCTGCGCAAACTGTCGGGCAAAACGCATCAAGTTATGACGGCCGTGGCACTGGCCGATCGCCAGCACAGTCTGGACTGCCTGGTAGTGACGGAAGTGACATTCAGAGCACTAACCGATGAGGACATCGCGGGCTATGTTGCCAGCGGTGAACCAATGGATAAAGCAGGTGCATACGGTATTCAAGGGTTGGGTGGCTGTTTTGTCAGGAAGATAAATGGCAGCTATCACGCCGTAGTCGGCTTACCGCTGGTTGAAACGTATGAATTATTAAGTAATTTTAACGCACTGCGTGAGAAAAGGGATAAACATGACGGCTGAATTGTTAGTAAACGTAACGCCTTCGGAAACGCGAGTGGCGTATATTGATGGCGGTATTCTGCAGGAAATTCATATTGAACGTGAGGCGCGACGCGGAATCGTAGGCAATATCTACAAAGGTCGTGTAAGTCGTGTACTTCCGGGTATGCAGGCGGCTTTTGTAGATATTGGACTGGATAAAGCCGCATTTCTTCACGCTTCTGACATCATGCCGCACACCGAATGCGTGGCGGGTGAAGAACAAAAACAGTTCACCGTACGCGACATTTCTGAACTGGTGCGCCAGGGTCAGGATCTGATGGTGCAGGTGGTAAAAGATCCGTTGGGAACTAAAGGCGCACGCCTGACGACGGACATCACGCTACCTTCCCGTTATCTCGTCTTTATGCCGGGTGCTTCGCACGTTGGCGTATCCCAACGTATCGAAAGCGAAACCGAACGCGAACGCCTGAAAAAAGTGGTGGCGGATTACTGCGATGAGCAGGGCGGCTTCATCATTCGCACGGCGGCGGAAGGCGTATGCGAAGAGGATCTGGCCTCGGATGCTGCCTACCTGAAGCGCGTCTGGACGAAAGTCATGGAGCGTAAAAAGCGCCCGCAAACGCGCTACCAGATGTACGGTGAACTGGCACTGGCACAGCGCGTGTTGCGTGACTTTGCCGATGCGCAGCTTGACCGCATCCGCGTCGACTCCCGTCTGACCTATGAGGCGTTACTGGAATTTACGGCGGAATATATCCCCGAGATGACCAGCAAGCTGGAACATTACAGCGGGCGACAGCCTATTTTTGATCTCTTTGACGTTGAGAATGAAATCCAGCGCGCGCTGGAACGCAAAGTTGAGCTGAAGTCCGGCGGTTATCTGATCATCGATCAAACCGAAGCGATGACCACCGTCGATATCAATACCGGCGCGTTTGTTGGGCATCGTAATCTCGACGACACTATCTTTAATACTAATATTGAAGCAACGCAGGCCATTGCTCGTCAGCTGCGTCTGCGTAACCTCGGCGGTATTATCATTATCGATTTTATCGACATGAATAATGAAGATCACCGTCGCCGGGTGCTGCACTCCCTGGAGCAGGCTCTGAGCAAGGATCGCGTAAAAACCAGCATTAACGGTTTTTCACAGCTGGGCCTGGTGGAGATGACGCGCAAACGCACACGTGAAAGCGTGGAACATGTACTGTGCAACGAGTGTCCGACCTGCCATGGGCGTGGTACGGTGAAAACGGTGGAAACCGTATGCTATGAAATCATGCGCGAAATCGTGCGCGTACACCATGCATATGACTCCGATCGTTTCCTGGTTTATGCCTCTCCGGCAGTGGCTGAAACCCTGAAAGGTGAAGAGTCACATGCGCTGGCGGAAGTTGAGATCTTTGTCGGCAAACAGGTCAAAGTACAAATCGAACCGCTGTATAACCAGGAGCAGTTCGACGTCGTCATGATGTAAATCGTGTAGTGGCACCCGCGCATGTAGGCCGGATAAGGCGCAAGCGCCGTTATCCGGCAATATTCACTCAAGGGGTGTGAGTCATATTTTTTGGTAGACAAGGAGAGGCGCGTGAGGCGATTGCCGGGGATTTTACTGCTCACTGGAGCCGCATTCGTTGTCATCGCAGCGCTGCTGGTCAGTGGACTGCGCCTTGCGTTACCTCATCTTGATAGCTGGCGTCCGGCCATTCTTGGCAAGATTGAATCCGCCACAGGTCTGCCTGTTTCCGCCAGCCAGCTTTCTGCCAGCTGGCAAAATTTCGGTCCTACGCTTGAAGCGCGTAATATCCATGCGCAGCTGAAAGATGGGGGAGAATTTTCGGTAAAACGCGTCACGCTGGCGCTGGATGTCTGGCAAAGTTTGCTGCACATGCGCTGGCAGTTTCGCGATCTCACCTTCTGGCAACTGCAGTTGCGCACCAATACTCCTATCCAGCGCAGCGAAGGCGGAGATGGGATTGAAACCGGCCATCTCAGCGATCTCTTCCTGCGTCAGTTTGATCATTTCGATCTACGCGACAGCCATATCAGCTTTATAACCCTCTCAGGTCAACGTGCTGAACTGGCGATCCCCCAGCTTACCTGGCTGAACGGTAAAAATCGGCATCGCGCCGAGGGTCAGGTCAGCCTCTCCAGCCTGACCGGACAGCACGGCGTTATGCAGGTGCGTATGGATCTGCGTGATGACGAAGGGCTGTTGAATAACGGTCGAGTCTGGCTGCAGGCAGACGACATCGACGTCAAACCGTGGCTGGGCAAATGGATGCAGGATAATGTCGCGCTACAAACCGCGCGTTTTAGCCTGGAAGCATGGATGACGATCAGCAAAGGCGTCGTTTCTGGTGGCGATGTCTGGCTGAAAAAAGGCGGAGCAAGTTGGCTGGGTGAAAATCGTACGCACACGCTCTCCGTCGATAATCTGACGGCGCACATCAGCCGTGAAGAGGCGGGCTGGCAATTCTTTATTCCCGATACTCGTATTACCATGGATGATAAACCCTGGCCGAGCGGGGCATTAACGCTGGCCTGGATCCCTGAGCAGGAAGTCGGTGGCGAGAATAACAAACGCAGTGATGAGCTACGCATTCGCGCCAGTAATCTGGAACTGGCCGGGTTAGAAGGACTGCGTCCGATGGCGTCCCGGTTATCACCTGCGCTGGGTGATATCTGGCGGGCCACGCAACCCAGCGGCAAAATAGATGTGCTTGCGCTGGATATCCCGTTACAGGCGACAGAAAAAACCCGCTTCCTGTCCTCGTGGACCGATTTGGCCTGGAAACAGTGGAAGCTGCTGCCGGGGGCAGAACATTTCTCCGGTACGCTTGCGGGCAGCGTTGAAAATGGGGCGCTTACCGCCTCCATGAAACAAGCCAAAATGCCGTATGAAACCGTCTTCCGCGCGCCGCTGGAAATAGAGAACGGCGTGGCGACGCTAAGCTGGCTGAAGAATGATAAAGGCTTCCAGTTAGACGGGCGCAACATTGATGTTAAAGCGAAAGCGGTACATGCGCGCGGTGGTTTTCGCTATCTGCAACCGGCTGATGATGAGCCATGGTTGGGCATTCTGGCCGGTATCAGCACCGACGATGGCTCCCAGGCCTGGCGCTATTTCCCGGAAAACCTGATGGGTAAGGATCTGGTTGACTACCTCAGCGGCGCTATTCAGGGCGGCGAAGCGGATAACGCCACGCTGGTGTATGGCGGTAACCCGAATCTGTTCCCGTATCTGCACAACGAAGGGCAGTTTCAGGTCCTGGTGCCGCTACGCAATGCGAAATTTGCTTTCCAGCCCGACTGGCCTGCGCTAACCGATCTTAATATCGAACTAAACTTCATTAACGATGGCCTGTGGATGAAGACGGATAGCGTCAATCTAGGCGGCGTGAAGGCCAGTAACCTGACGGCTAATATTCCCGACTATGCAAAAGAAAAGCTGCTGATTGATGCCGATATCAACGGGCCAGGCAAGGCGGTTGGACCTTATTTTGATGAGACTCCGTTGAAGGATTCTCTCGGCGCCACGCTGGAACAGTTGCAAATTGACGGTGATGTGAATGCTCGCTTACATCTTGATATTCCGCTAGACGGCTCGCTGGTTACCGCCAAAGGCGACGTCAACCTGCGTAATAACAGCCTGTTTATTAAACCGCTCGACAGCACGCTGAAGAATTTGAATGGTAAATTCAGCTTTATCAACGGCGATCTGAAGAGCGAGCCGATGACGGCGAACTGGTTTAATCAGCCGCTGAACGTCGACTTCTCCACCACCGAAGGGGCGAAAGCCTATCAGGTAGCCGTGAACCTGCAAGGCGACTGGCAGCCAACCCGCATGGGGATTTTACCGGCGCAGGTCAACGATGCCTTAAGCGGCAGCATGGCGTGGAATGGCAAGGTGGGTATCGATCTTCCGTATCATGCCGGGCCGACCTACGACATTGAGCTAAAGGGTGACCTGAAGAATGTAAGTAGTCACTTACCTGCTCCGCTGAATAAAGCGCCCGGTGAAGCGTTGCCGGTGAATGTTAAGGCCAACGGTAATCTGCGCAGCTTTGAACTGACCGGCAATGCTGGCAGTAAGAACCACTTTAACAGCCGCTGGTTGCTGAATCAGAAACTGACGCTTGACCGCGCTATCTGGACGTCGGAAAGCCGTACTGTGCCCGCGTTACCCGATCAGCAAGGCATTGAGCTTAATCTTCCCCCTATGGATGGCGCGCAATGGCTGGCATTGTTCCAAAAAGGCGCAGCGGATAACGTTGGCACTAATGCCAACTTCCCACAACGCATCACCGTGCGTACGCCATCGTTATCCCTGGGCGGTCAGCAGTGGAATAATTTGAGTATTGTGTCTGAGCCTGCGAGCAATGGCTCTATCGTACAGGCGCAGGGTCGTGAAATTAACGCCACGCTGGCGATGCGCAATAATGCGCCATGGTTGGCCAATATTAAGTATCTTTATTACAACCCCAGCGCGGCGAAAGCGTCACCGGGCAACACATCAGCCTCGCCGTTTTCCGCCGTGGACAACTTCAGCTTCCGCGGCTGGCCGGACCTTCAGTTACGCTGTGCCGAGTGCTGGATGTGGGGACAGAAATATGGGCGTATTGATGCCGATGTGGCGATTAAAGGCGACACGCTAACGCTGAGTAACGGTCTGTTGGATACAGGCTTTGCCAGACTGACCACCGATGGCGTGTGGGTGAACGCGCCGGGCAAAGAACGAACGTCACTGAAGGGTAAACTGAGCGGCAGTAAAATTGACTCCGCTGCCAGTTTCTTTGGCGTATCGACCCCGATTCGTAACTCTTCGTTCAACGTGGAGTATGACCTGCACTGGCGTAACCCGCCATGGGATCCGGATGAAGCTTCGCTGAATGGGATTTTGCGTACCCGGTTGGGCAAAGGTGAGCTTACTGAACTCAGCACCGGACATGCGGGGCAACTATTGCGACTGCTGAGCTTTGATGCGTTGCTACGTAAACTGCGTTTTGATTTTAGCGATACCTTCAGTGAAGGTTTCTATTTCGACTCGATTCGCAGCACGGCGTGGATTAAAGATGGTGTGATGCATACCGACGACACGCTGGTGGATGGTCTGGAGGCAGACATTGCGATGAAAGGCTCAGTGAACCTGGTCCGTCGGGAGCTGGATATGGAAGCCATTGTCGCGCCTGAAATTTCTGCCACCGTAGGGGTTGCCGCTGCGTTTGCTGTCAA
>ERZ1026872.484-NODE-484-length-11175-cov-5.747662_pt1 | contig 11175 bp, 9 predicted proteins | sample MGYA00380166_ERZ1026872 | MGnify/ENA primary metagenome ERZ1026872 (study PRJEB33269, sample SAMEA4719802) | human gut metagenome | biome: human-associated habitat; feature: organic feature; material: feces | place: Cameroon | collected 2013-10 ... | reverse complement strand
CGCCATATCGCGAACGGTAACCGGCAGCGCGCGATACTCGGCCCACGCCGCCGCCTGCGCATCGTTCACCGCCAGACACGGTAGCCCGGTTAGCGCGGTGAGAGTATCCACCAGCGGAAACTGCGCCAGCCCCCCCAGATTATCCGGGTTAAGCGCCGTTAACAGTCCGCTGCGAATAATGCCCGTAGAAGCCACCGCCACGCGCTGCGCACGACCGATAAGCGGCATAATCAGCGCATGCAGCGCCTCGCGCAGCGCGGTAGGCGTCTGGCTAGCGGGCGTCGGCAGTTCTCGGCGTGCAAGCACCTGCCGTTGAGCATTAATCAGCCCTGCAGCAAGTTTGGTGCCGCCGATATCAATCGCCAGCGTCGTCATACGCGCTCTCCGGTTATCGCCTCGCGATACCACTGGCAGATATGCTCAAGGCGGGTAATGGCCGACCCTACGGTGACAGCCCAGGCACCGTGCTGCATCGCCTGAGCGGCCTGCGCTGGCGAGTTGTATCGCCCTTCGGCTATCACCCGGAAGCCTTTGTGGCTCAGTGCCGCCACCAGCGCCAGATCCGGCGCCTGCGGCACCTCGTCGGTGGTATAGCCCGATAGCGTCGTTCCCAGAATATCCGCGCACAGTTCATGGCAGGCCGCGGCGTCGTGGATCGACGAACAGTCCGCCATGGCCAGACGCTGATGGTGATGAATGCGGGCAATCAGCTCCGCTACCGCCACCGGGCGCGGGCGCTCGGTGCCGTCGAAAGCGATAATGTCGGCACCGGCCTGCGCTAGCGCATCGACATCCTCAAGGTAGGGCGTGATACGCACCGCGGAATCGGCAAGATCGCGCTTGATAATGCCAATAATGGGGACGTCGATGAGCGGCCGCGTGGCCTGTAGGTTATTGATCCCTTCAATGCGCACCGCCACGGCTCCCGCCTGCACCGCCGCCAGCGCCATGGCGGCAACGATTTCCGGTTTATCTAACGGGCTACCGGGCACCGGCTGGCAGGAGACGATCAGTCCACCGTGCTGTTGAATGTTTGCATCCAGATTTTCTAACAACGACATAAGTACATCCTTAACTTCATTGTGCGCCCGGCGCGTCCGGGCGCCTTTAATTAATGCTTACCGCACGCCGGAACCGATTTCTCTGCATGCCGCGTCAACGCGCCGCTGAACGGCTTGCCGTCGATAGCATCATGGGTGCGCAGCGCTTCCGGACGGATCCAGCGCTGTACGCGGGAGGGCATATCCAGGCCGATGAGCAGAATCACGACAAACGTCAGGCCGAAGGAGAGCGAACCCAGCGCACTGCCCAGGCTCAGATGCTGCGCAACCAGTGCACCGATGACCGGTGCCGCCGCGCCGCCCAGCGCCCCCACGTTGTAGGTAAAGCCCAGACCTGCCGCTCGCTGGTCTGTATCGAAATACCCGCCGATAAGCTTCGGCAGAATCCCGGCAATCCCCTGCCCCAGCATCTGCTGGAAGAACAGCAGGATCCCCAGCCCCCAGATGCTGGAGCCGCCGATGGCAAATACGGGAATAATCAGTAACTGAGACGCCAGCAGGCTGCACACATAGGCTTTACGTGTCCCCAGCCAGTCGCCGAGGAAACCGCCGACGATGCAGCCCACCGCCGCGCCGAAGCCGCTGAAGAACAGCACCTGCGCAACGGTCGCCGGGTTGTAGCCAAGTTCGCTTTTCAGATAGGTTGGCAGCAGCGCCTGAATAGGCCACGAATAGAGGAAGGCGAACAGCACGACCACCATCAGCATGACGCCCGTTGGCCAACGCTTGCCGCTGCTTTGCACCATAAAGCTGATAAAGATCGCCGCACACAGCAGCGCCAGCAGCAGGATAATGGCCGGGTTATGCAGGTTTCCGGCAAAGCAGAACCACAGCGCCGCAGCGGCCAGGCAGGTCATCAGCACATTCAGCGCCCGCAGCCTGCCGCGATACAGAATATCGACCATGGTACGCACCGGAGTCTTATTGGCCTTGCGCTCTTTCCAGTCCTGCGTTTCAGGAATATTTTTACGCAACCACAGGGCGAAAATGATGGGCAGAATGCCGATGAAAAACAGCGCACGCCAGCCCCACACGGGGACAATCAGGCTGTAGACCTGCGCGGCGACAACCGCCCCTACGGAGAAGCCGGAGATCAGGAAACCGCTGGCCTTATTGCGCAGCTGTTTTGGCCAGCTTTCAATCACGTAGGTCGCACTGGAGCCGTACTCGCCCGCCATCCCCATGCCGATCACCATACGGGCGATAAACATGGAGGTGTAGCCCGGCGCCAACCCGCAGGCCAGCGTCCCCACCGAGAAGAGAATGATGCTGGTCACCATCGCCAGGCGTCGGCCATAGCGATCGCCCATCGCCCCTAACAGCAGGCCGCCGAACCAGCGAGAAATAAAGGCGGCGGAAATAATACTCGCCGCCTGGACGGTAGTGAGCTGAAACTCACTTTGAACCTCGGTTAACACCAGGGCAATTAAGACAAAATCAAAACCATCAAGCAAATAGCCAAGCCATGCGGCTGAAAAAGCCCGCCACTGGGATTTATTAAGGTGTTTGTACCATGGAATGGCCTTTGTAATTCCACTCATGTTGCTCTCCTGTGATGAGCAAATTCCACTACCTATGTGCCTAAGGAGAGGGCGTCTCGCCCCCAAATGAAGTAAAACTCCATTTAATTTATTTACAAGAAGCAAAGCACCACAAGAAGCCTGCATGAAATCTGTGAACAACGTCATAGAGGTAAGCGTCAGGAAGTTTAAAAAAGGGATCTGAGTCACAGCATTAGCCCACACGGCCAGCCGCACGCGCAAAATGGCGGCAATTACGCGGTTTTTACGCCGATTTTCTTGCCTGACCGCAGACGCTGCCCCATCATGAACATCCACCGTCAGCGCGAAGAGCAGGAAGCAATGGAGAGTCCGAATTCACCGGTTAAGGCCGGAAAAATACTTGATACTCTGGGAGCCATGCAGAGCAGTCTGACCCGCGTCGGGCAGCGCATTGCCCACTACATCATGACCTCCCCACACCGAGTGACGCAGCTTTCTATCGCCGATCTTTCGCAGGAAATTAACGCCGGAGAAGCCTCGGTCATTCGCTTTTGTCGCCAGCTGGGCTACAAGGGTTTTCAGAATTTCAAAATGGAGCTCGCCATTGAGCTGGCGATGGTCGATAGCGACGACAGCAGCACGCTGCTGGACGCTGAAGTGGTGGAAAATGACGATGCCCATACGATTGGCCTGAAGCTACAGGGCGTCATCGCCAACGTGCTCTCTGAGACGCTCAACCTGCTGGACATGCACCAGGTTGAACAGGTCGTCGACGCACTGTACGCCTGTAACAGCGCCTATATCTTCGGCGTGGGTGCCTCGGGCATCACCGCTGAAGAAATGAAGCACAAGCTGATGCGCATTGGTCTGCGGGTAGACGCCCTGACCAATAATCACTTTATGTATATGCAGGCCTCCCTGCTTAAGCCAGGCGATGTGGCGGTCGGCATCAGCCATTCCGGCCATTCGCCGGAAACCACCCACGCGCTGCATCTGGCGAAAGAAGCGGGCGCCACCACCGTTGCTCTGACCCACAATCTCGGCTCACCGTTAAGTAAAGTGGCTGATTTTACTCTGATTAATGGTAATCGACAGGGGCGATTGCAGGGCGACTCGATAGGGACAAAGACCGCACAGCTGTTTGTGCTGGATCTGATCTACACCCTGCTGGTGCAGAAAGATCCGGAACAGGCTAAAGCCAACAAACTGCGCACCATGGATGCGTTAACGGTTCCCCGTCAGGCTTGATTTAGTGCTATCGATCACACTCTGATACTCTCGCTTTTCGTCGTGGGTATCATTTCATCGCAAATTGGAGTTATGCTTCATTTAACTTTTAGTTAAGAAGAAAAACACCAATTGAGGTTTACATGGAAAAGCTAACAGGTCTTATCGCCGCACCGCATACCCCTTTCGACGCCCACGGTGAAGTGAACTATCCGGTCATCGACCAGATTGCCGAGCATCTTATTGGCCAGGGCGTAAAGGGCGTGTACGTGCTTGGCACCACCGGTGAGGGCATTCATTGTTCCGTTGCGGAGCGTAAACAAATTGCCGAACGTTGGGTGGCAGCCAGCCACGGTAAGCTAAGCATTACGTTGCATACCGGGGCGCTGAGCATCGCCGACTCCCTTGAGCTGAGCCGCCACGCCGAGACGTTAGATATTTTCGCGACTTCAGTCATTGGCCCATGTTTCTTCAAACCGTCCAGCGTCGACGATTTAGTCGAGTACTGCCGGCTCAACGCCGCCGCTGCGCCGTCAAAAGGCTTCTACTACTATCACTCGGGGATGTCGGGTCTGAACCTGGATATGGAGCAGTTCCTGATCGCGGCGGCAGATAAAATCCCGAACCTGTCCGGTATGAAGTTTAACTCCAGCGACATGTATGAATTTCAGCGCTGCCTGCGCGTCAACAACGGCCAGTTTGATATTCCCTTCGGCGTGGATGAGTTTTTACCGGCCGGGCTGGCCTGCGGCGCGATCGGCGCGGTTGGCAGCACCTACAACTACGCCGCGCCGCTGTATCACCGCCTGATCGACAGCTTTAATCAGGGCAACCACCAGGACGTCGCGGCCTGCATGGACAAAGTGATCGCCATTATTCGTGTCCTGGTGCAGTACGGCGGCGTGGCGGCCGGCAAGCTGGCTATGCAGCTGCACGGCATTGATGTTGGCGACCCGCGTCGTCCGCTGCGCCCTATGACGGCGGAGCAGAAACAGGACGCACTGGCGAAATTCCGCGCGGCTGAGTTTATCTGAATGTGAGAGGGCGGCACGCACACCCTCGCCCCGGCCCTCTTCCTGAAAGGGAGAGGGGACATTTGAGTACCGCAGTCTCCACCCGCACATTCAGTCCCCTCTCCCCTGCGGGGTGAGGGGATACACTCCACCCCACATCCCTCCCCCAAATCCTGAAACCGGTTTTATTCCTGTACAAATCCAAGGCAGATCACACTTCTCCACATCCCACTTTGCATCACGCCAACTGTTTCTATAAAAGAAACACTAACAGCAATGATATGACGTCTCGTACCTTTAACACCCTCAAACCATGAGAACACCTCTATGTCAGAACAACCGATAACAGGATCTGCCGCCCGCTCGACCGGACGAGTACGCTTCTTTGTACTAGGCCTGGTGTTTATTAATATAATTATCAATTACATGGATAGAACAAACCTGTCCGTTGCGGCAACCCAAATGTCCGGCGAGCTGCAGTTTACCCCGCTGCAAATGGGGCTGATTTTCTCTGCATTTGGCTGGATCTATGCCGCTTTACAGATCCCCGGTGGCTTTCTGATTGACCGACTCGGCTCACGTCTGGTGTACGGCGTGGGGCTGTTTATCTGGTCGTTGATTACCGCGCTGCATGCCATCGCCAACAGCTTTGGCTCGCTGGTTGGCCTGCGTTTAGGCGTGGGGGCGTTTGAAGCACCGGTGATGCCGTCAAACAATCGCGTGATCTCAAGCTGGTTCCCGGAGCAGGAGCGCGCAACGGCAATCGGTATCTACTCGTCCGCGCAGTTTGTCGGCATGGCGCTGATGACGCCGGTACTTTTCCACGTTCAGGATCTGTTCGGCTGGCGCGGGCTGTTCTTGATTACCGGCGTGGTGGGGATGATTTGGGGCGTGCTGTGGTACTGCGTATATCGCGATCCGCTGGATCACAAAACCGTATCGAAAGCCGAGCTGGATCATCTGCGTAAAGGCGGCGCGGTGATGGAGAGCCGCGAGAATGCCGCTAAACGCCCGTTCAGCTGGCAGGATCTGGGGCTGATGTTCAAAAGTCGCAAGCTGATTGGCATCTACTTCGGTCAGTTCACGATTTCAGCCACCTTCTGGTTCTTCCTGACCTGGTTCCCGACCTATCTGGTGCAGTACCGCCATATGGATTTTATTAAGTCCGGCTACGTCGCCTCTGTCCCTTACCTTGCCGCTTTCGTCGGCGTATTGCTGGCCGGGTTTGTATCAGACCGCCTGATTCGTCGCGGCGTCTCCACCAGCTTTGCGCGTAAAGCGCCGGTGATCCTCGGCATGGCGCTGACGCTGTTTATCCTTGGCGCCAACTACACCGATGACCCGACGCTTATCATCCTGTTTATGTCCATCGCCTTCTTCGGCAACGGCCTGGCAACGATTACCTGGGTATTTGTGACCGCACTGGCGCCGCGTCATCTGATTGGTCTGGCGGGCGGGGTGTTCAACTTTACCGGCGCGCTCTCTTCCATCGTCGTGCCAATCGCCATCGGCGCGCTGATCGACGGCCACAACTTCGCGCCAGCGCTCGGCTTCATCGCCGTACTGGCCTGTCTGGGGATCGGCTCTTATCTGTTCGTGGTCGGCAAGATTGACCTCGACGGCGACAAAACTATGCCGTCAACCGGTCGCAAAGCGTAATGAGCTCGGCCAGCCGCGCGGCGGTCTGCTCCGGGGTGGCGTGATACATGCCGGCAAAGGCCAGCGCCGCCTTATGTGAGCCGAACTGAATCGGCTGTGCGAGGGAGAGTTCGCCGTCCTCGTGCGGCCAGACCACATGGCCCAGCTGGCGCTGCTGTTGAAGAAACGGCGCGATGCGCGTCATCTCTTCGGCGCTGAAGCGCTGAGCCAGTACCTCGTCCTCTTCGGCGGCGAGCAGCGCAATCCCGATGACCGACTGACAGGCCGGCATCATGTGAAAACCCGCCAGCGCCTGGCTGATATGGCTGCCCGGGCGTGAGTGGAAAATATAGATAACCTGGTCCTCCCACAGGACGCCCATCGCCACCACGATATCTTTCGGGGCGTAGGTTTCCAGCAGCGGGAGGGCCTTTGAGAACAACGTGGAACCGCGGATCGCCTGCGCCGCCAGCGCATGGATACCAGGCCCTGGCAGATAGCGACGCTGCTCATCCTGAGTGGTCAGACCGATAGCGGCCATGGTCATCAGCAGGCGATTCACGCGGGTGGGGTTAATGCCCATCAGGCGCGCCAGTTCGCGACAACCAATAGCCCGATCGCTGGATACCAGATATTGCAGGCAGCGAATGCCGTCGATAAGGCTTTGATTAGGTTGAGACGACATAGCGGGATCCCGTTTTTTTAAAGACTATTATTTTATCGCCAGAAAGGCAGGAATTACAATTTATGCAAATTTTCCAGCAAACCCATGAACGTGATTTTCCCCACCAGACCCTACGCACCGATCTGCTGGTCGCCGGCGGCGGCCTGGCCGGGCTATGTGCCGCGCTCGCTGCCGCCCGCGACGGTTTGCAGGTCGTACTGGTGCAGGACCGACCGGTGCTTGGGGGCAACGCCTCCAGCGAAGTGCGCCTGTGGGCCAACGGCGCAACGTCGCACATGGGTAACAATAACCGCTGGTCGCGTGAAGGCGGTATTATGGGCGAGATTCTCGAAGAGAACCTGTGGCGCAATAAAGAAGGCAACCCGATGATGTTCGACCTGCTGCTGCTGGATTTAGCGCAGCGCGAAAAGAACCTCACCCTATTGCTGAACACCGCCATTTACGCCGTTGAGCGCGAAGGCCAGCGCATTACCGAAGCCACCGGCTTTAACGCCGTCAATGAGACCTTCTATCACATTCAGGCCGCACAGTTCTGCGACGCCACCGGCGACGGCGTGCTGGGCCATCTGGCGGGCGCAGAGTACCGCGTCGGCGCGGAAGACGCTGAAGAACTGGGCGAAAAAATGGCCCCCGGCGATAACTTCGGCCACAAGCTCGGCCACTCTATCTATTTCTACACCCGCAAAAGCAGCGAGCCGGTAAAATTTGTACCGCCCTCTTTCGCGTTGCAGGACATTGAAACCATCCCACGCTACAAGCGACTCACCTCCACGCTGAACGGCTGCGATCTGTGGTGGCTGGAATGGGGCGGCCGTCTCGACACCGTGCATGACAGCGAGCAGATCAAATGGGAGCTGTGGAAAATCGTCTGGGGCGTCTGGGACTACATTAAGAACTCCGGCGAATTCCCGGAAGCTGAAAACCTGACCATCGAATGGGTTGGCTCGATTCCCGGCAAGCGCGAAAGCCGCCGCTTTATTGGCGATCATCTGCTGTGCCAGCAGGACATTATTGAGCAGCGTGACCACTACGATGCGGTGGGCTACGGCGGCTGGTCCATCGACCTGCATCCGGCGGACGGCGTTTACAGCCAGCACGACGGCTGCCGTCAGTTCCACAGCAAAGGCACCTACACCATTCCGTACCGCAGCCTCTACAGCCGCTCGCTGGACAACCTGTTCCTCACCGGACGACTGATTTCCGCTTCTCACGTTGCCTTCGGCAGCGCCCGCGTGATGTGCACCTGCGGCCTGCTCGGCGAAGTGGTGGGCCGTGCGGCCGCCCTGTGCCATCAGCATCAGTTGAGTGCGCCGCAGCTGGCAGAAAGCGCGAACATCGGCAAATTACAGCAGCACCTGCAGCAAACCGGCTGCTACATTCCACGCCAGCAGCTGCATGATCCGGCGCGCGGCGCGCGGGTGAGCGCCAGCAGCGAACTGGCGCTGACGACCCTGCCCGCCAGCGGTCGCTGGATGGCGCTGGATGAGCGCATGGCGCTGCTGCTGCCGGTGAAAACGGGTGAATCCTTACCGGCAATGCGCTTTACCCTGCGCGCCGCCAGCGCGCAGCCGGTCAGCATCAGCCTGCTTGCCAGCGACAAAGTCGCCAATTACTGCGCCGATACGCTGCTCGACGAGCAGACGTTAACGGTGCAGGAAGCCGGTGACTACAGCGTGGAATTTGGCTGGCGTAGCGATGTCGATCGCTATGTCTTTATCGCCTTCACGCCCAATAGCCACGTCGAAATCGCGCTGAGCGATGTGGCGCTGCCGGGTATTATGACGGTGTTCAACAGCCAGAACGCCCGCGTGGCGAAACATCCACGTCAGGTGGTGGACGGCGATTTTGGCGTCGACGCGTTTGATTTCTGGGTACCGCGTCGCCGTCCGCATCAGATTATGCCCGCAATTCAGTTTGCCGCGCCGCTGCGCTGCTATGACGTACAGAGCCTGCTCAACGGTCGCCTGCGCCCCGAACAGCAGATTAACGGCTGGGCTCCCGCACTGGACGACGCTGCACCGCGTCTGACCTGGACGTGGGATGCGCCACAACCCCTGCAATCGCTGACGCTGATGCTGGATAACGACTTTGATAACGCGATGGAAACCGTGCAGATGGGCCACGCGGAAGCGGTCACGCCACACTGCGCCACCCACTACCGCCTGTGGGCTGACGATACGCTGATTGCCGAGGTGAAGGACAACCACCATTCGCTGTGCCAGCACACGCTGGAAGCGCCACGCGCGGTGTCAAAAATCACCCTTGAGCTGGTGAAATCGGCGGGGGCCGCGCCTGCCGTCTATTCGCTAAACATCCAATAATGCCCTCTCAAACTGCGTACCCTCTCCCTTTGGGAGAGGGTTCAGACTGATGACGAAGTCCAAAATGCCCGATGGCGCTACGCTTATCGGGCCTACGTGGATTGCATACATCCTGTGTAGGCCGGATAAGTCGCTTGCGACACCATCCGGCACAGCGCGAGCCGGTTTGTCAGCCATCTGAACACGCTCTCTTTGAAAGTGAGTCAGGGGAACTTACTCGTCATTCAATAGCTGACCCACCAGCGCAATATGGGTTTTAATCCCCACCGCCAGCGCATCCTCATCAATACGGAAATGCGGATTATGCACGTTCCACGTCGCCCCTTTTTCTTTATTGCCGCAGCCGATAAACAGGAACGTCCCCGGAATTTTTTCCTGATAAGAAGAGAAATCCTCGCTGCCGAACAGCGCCTTATCGGCAAGCTGTAGCGTCCCCGCCGGGAAGTGGCGGCCTATCGCCTCGCGCGCAATGGCGTTGGTCACCTCGTGGTTGTTTCCTACCGCATACCCTTTTTGCCACTGAATATCACACTCCGCACCGTGGGCAGCGGCAATGCCATTAATGATGCGTGACATCAATTGCGGCACCGTTTCCCGGACCTGCTGATTATGCGTGCGCAGCGTTCCGGCAAGCCGGGCGCTGTCTGGAATAACGTTGTAGCTGTCGCCAGACTGGAAGGTGGCAATCGTCAGCACCGGCGCGGTGCCGGGGTCAATATTGCGGGCCACTATTTGCTGCAACGCGCCGACCATTTCTGCGCCGATAGCCACCGGATCGACACAGTGCTGCGGCATGGAACCGTGGCCCCCCTTACCGCGAAGGGTGATATCAAAGTTGTCGCTGGAAGCCACATAGGCCCCCTCTTTCAGGGTAATCACCCCCACCGGGCTGGTCGGAAAGACGTGCAGGCCGAAAATATGCTGTACATCATCGACCACGCCCATGTCCACCAGCTCACGCGCGCCGCCCGGCGGCACCTCTTCTGCGGGCTGAAAAATAAATTTAATGCTGCCGTGTAGCCTATCGCGTAACTGACACAAGACTTTCGCGGCCCCCATCAGCATCGCCGTATGGGCATCGTGGCCACAGGCGTGCATCACGCCGGGAACCGTTGAGCAGAAGGTTTCACCGCTCTCTTCCTGAAGCGGCAGCGCATCAATATCGGCACGCAGCGCCCACATCGGCCCCGGATGCGCGCCGTGGAGCACCGCAATGACGCTGTTTTCCACGGGGCGGCTTATCTGTAGCTCAGCAAACGGCGAGAGTTCACGGGCGATATAGTCCGCCGTCGGCTTCTCCTGAAACGATAAATCCGGGTGGGCATGAATATGACGACGCCAGCGCAGCGCCTCTTCGGCGGCAGCGGTAATCAGCTGTTCAGTCGCGTGGTTCATCGGGTTCTCCTTCTAATCAGTAACAGGCAGGCTGGCGGTGGAACGGCGCTTCATGAGCGGCAGTACCGCAATGGCCGAGCAGACCATCGCCAGCGAAAGAAACACAAACGCACTGGCGTAGCCGTTGGTGCTTTGCACCAGATAGCCGATCACGATAGGCGACACGAAGCCACCCAGCGTGCCGCCGGTGTTAATCAGACCAATCGCTGAGCCCATCATATTTTCCGGCAGCCGCTTCATCGGCAGCGTAAAGGCGGTAACAAAAGTCGCCATCAAAAAGACTTCGCCGACGAATAGCAGCAGGCTGGCGGTGAGCGGCGTAGTGGCGTGGAA
>ERZ1026872.482-NODE-482-length-11240-cov-6.033616_pt1 | contig 11240 bp, 11 predicted proteins | sample MGYA00380166_ERZ1026872 | MGnify/ENA primary metagenome ERZ1026872 (study PRJEB33269, sample SAMEA4719802) | human gut metagenome | biome: human-associated habitat; feature: organic feature; material: feces | place: Cameroon | collected 2013-10 ... | reverse complement strand
TGATTATCCCTTATGTCCTGTGGATCACGTTGCTGGCATGGCTGATGGATCTGGGGCTGCGTCAGTTACATAAAACCTGTTTTCCTTGGGCGGAAGGAGGGAAGGCATGAGCTTTATCACTATCAACAATATCTGGCAGGAATACGGCGACCACGTCGTACTGGAGCGGCTTAACCTGCAGGTGAAAGAGGGCGAGTTCTGCTCGATGGTTGGCGCGTCCGGCTGCGGAAAATCGACGTTTTTGCGCCTGCTGCTCGGTCAGGAAACGCCGAGCCGGGGTTCTATCACTCTGGATGGTCAACAGCTCCATGCCGAACCGGATAGCAGCCGGGGCGTGGTGTTCCAGCGTTATTCAGTTTTTCCACACCTGAACGTGCTGGATAACGTCGCTATTGGTCTCGAACTGCCGCAATCACCACTGTTCGGGCGACTGTTCGGCGCCAAAAAACGAGCGGTACGCGAGCGGGCGACGGAGATGCTGGAAAAAGTCGGCCTTGGCCATGCGCTGGACAAATATCCGGCGCAGCTTTCCGGCGGCATGCAGCAGCGCTTAGCCATTGCGCAGGCGTTTATTATGCAACCGCGCGTACTTCTGCTCGATGAGCCTTTTGGTGCACTCGACCCAGGCATTCGTAAAGACATGCATGCGCTGCTGCTGCAGCTGTGGGGTGAAACTCGCATGACCGTATTTATGGTCACCCACGATCTATCCGAAGGTTTCAACCTCGGCACCCGTTTACTGGTGTTCGACAAAGTGCGCATCGACCCTCAGGCGCCCAATGCCTTTGGCGCGCGCATTACCTATGACATTCCGCTCAACGAAACGCGGCTCTCTGCGCTGAGCGGTACGGCTCCCGACAACGTTTATGCCTTAAGGGGTTAATCATATGAAGACCGAAACATTCCTGCGTGAAGAGATCTTGCCGGGCGGCGGGCACCTTTCGTTTGTCCTCAAACGCGGGCAGATCCTGCGCATGACGGATATCGACGGCGGGGCAAACGTCAGCCTGCTGATGCTTAACCCGCACCACAAAAGCGAGCGTCTGAACCTGCCCGATACGCTGAAAGGTCAGCATACGGCGCGGCTCACCGCCGGGCACTGTTTTTACTCCGATATGGGCCGCGTACTGGCAGGCATTATTGCCGATACTAGCGGCTGGCACGACCCGTTTGGCGGCGTACTGAACGCACAGGAAGTGGCGGAAAAATACGGGCAGGGGCGCTACCAGGATTTGCGAAACGGTTTCTACCGTAACGGTACCGACAACCTGCTGGTCGAGATGGGCAAGTGGGATCTCAACCTTGAAGATCTGCTGATGGTGGTCAATTTCTTCAGCAAGGTCACGGTGGATGACAACGGACAGTTCCGCTTCCACAGCGGGCATTCACAGCCGGGAAGTTACATCGAACTGTTCGCGCCCATGGACACGCTGGTTGTGATGACCGCATTGCAGCATCCGATGGACCCATCCCGTGAGTATGCGCCACGCCCGGTGCAGCTGAGCTGGAGGCAGGCTGAGGATCAAGACGCCGCCATTAACGCATTGCGGACACGGCCGGAAAACGAACGCGCCCTTATCAACACTCAATTTTTTGCCCTGTAAGGAGCCATAAGATGACCGTAGCCAGCGAGAAACAAGCCCAGCACGCCAGCTTTCGCCACGTAATCCCGGCAGGTGAACCCTACCTGTTTGAATTGAAGAAGGGGCAAACTTTGCGCCTGCTCGATCTCGAAGGGAATCAAGCGGTAGACACGCTGTTTTATAACGCCGATAAACCGCGTGAACGCTACGACGCCCAGCGCACGCTGCGTCGCCAGAACAACGCGTATCTGACCAGCGGCAGCGTGCTGTATTCGAACCTCGGCAACCCGCTGCTGACCATTGTCGCCGATACCTGTGGGCGCCACGATACCCTCGGCGGCGCCTGCGCACAGGAGAGCAATACCGTTCGTTATGCCCTCGACAAACGGCATATGCATAGCTGTCGGGATAATTTTCTCTGCGCCTGCCTGCATGATGGCCGGCTGCAAAAGCGCGACATCGGCGCGAACATCAACTTCTTCATGAACGTGCCGGTGACGCCGCGGGGCGGGCTGACCTTTGAGGACGGCATCTCTGCGCCGGGTAAGTATGTTGAGCTACGCGCCGAGTGTAACGTCATCGTGCTCATTTCTAACTGTCCGCAGTTGAATAATCCCTGCAACGGCTGGAATCCAACGCCTGCTGAGGTGCTGATATGGAACTAACACCAAACCGCTGGCAACGCATGCGTCTGGCGATTTATCGCCTGTTTGAAGTCCGTGCCGGACGCCTCCTGCCATAAACGCTTTTTCCCCATGGACGACCATGGGTGAGCCAATATTCGGCGGGACGACCCGCCATGATTGAGTCTGACCTATGCTGACGACACTCCTGATTGCAAACCGCGGGGCGATTGCCTGCCGCATTTTACGTACCCTGCACGCAATGAACCTGCGCGGCGTGGCGGTCTATTCTGAGGCTGACATCAGCAGCCTGCATATTCGCGAAGCCGATGAAGCCCTGAGTCTGGGCGAAGGCCCGGCGGCCAATACCTATCTGGTGGCGGAAAAAATCATTGCGGCCGCGCAAGCCAGCGGCGCACAAGCCATTCATCCAGGTTATGGTTTTCTGTCTGAAAACGCCGCTTTTGCGGAAGCCTGCGAAGCCGCAGGTATTGCCTTTGTTGGCCCGACGCCGGAACAGCTGCGCCTGTTTGGCCTGAAACATACGGCCCGGGCGCTGGCTAAATCCCATGGCGTACCGATGCTGGAAGGCACTGAACTTCTGGCCGATGTGACTGAAGCGCTGCAGGCCGCTGATCGCGTTGGTTACCCGGTAATGCTGAAAAGCACCGCGGGCGGCGGCGGTATCGGGATGCGCGTCTGCTATACCCCAGAAGAACTCAACGACGCGTTCGATGCCGTGGTACGCTTGGGGAAAAACAACTTCAGCGATGCGGGGGTATTTATTGAGAAATACATCGAGCGGGCGCGGCATCTTGAAGTACAGCTATTTGGCGATGGCAGAGGCGAGGTGATTTCCCTCGGCGTGCGCGACTGCTCAATACAGCGCCGTAATCAGAAAGTGCTGGAAGAAACCCCTGCGCCGAATCTGCCTGAAGGCATGGAAAATGCCTTGTGTGAGGCGGCAATCAGGCTGGGTAAAGCGGTCAACTATCGTAGTGCGGGCACCGTCGAGTTTGTCTACGACAGTCACGCTGAACGGTTTTATTTCCTGGAGGTGAATACCCGTCTGCAGGTTGAGCACGGCGTGACCGAGCAGGTGTGGGGCGTGGACCTGGTGCGCTGGATGATTGAGCTGGCGGCAGGAATCTTACCGCCGCTGGCGGCGCTGCGAGAAAACCTCAAGCCTGATGGCCATGCGATTCAGGCACGCGTTTACGCCGAAGATCCGGGGCGTCAGTTCCAGCCGTCTCCGGGGCTGCTCACCGAAGTCGTCTTCCCGGCAAATGACCGCCGGACGCTACGTATCGACAGTTGGGTGGAATCCGGCTGCGAGGTCCCCCCGTTTTTTGATCCGATGCTGGCGAAAATCATCGCCTGGCAGCCGACGCGCGAACAGGCGGTTCGCACATTGCACACTGCTCTCGGCGAAACGCGCCTTTATGGCGTAGAAACCAACCGTAGCTATCTGCAGCAGATTTTAACCTTTGCCCCGTTTGCGAGCGGTGAACCCTGGACTCGCTGCCTGGAAGGGCTGAAATACGAGGCGTTCACGCTGGAAGTTCTCAACGCCGGAACACAAACCACGGTGCAGGATTACCCCGGAAGAACCGGTTACTGGGCGGTAGGCGTTCCACCATCCGGCCCAATGGACAGTCGGGCGCTGCGTCTGGGTAACCGGCTGTTGGGCAATGATGCCAACGCCGCCGCGCTGGAAATTACCCTCAGTGGCCCGACGCTCAAATTTAACTGTGACGCGCAACTGGTGGTCACCGGGGCAGAGATTGCGCTCACGCTGGATGGCGAACCGCTGGAGAATAATCGTATTGTCACCGTGCAGGCGGGCATGACGCTACGGATGGGCGACATCCGCAACCAGGGCGTGCGCAGCTATCTGTGCCTGCGTGGCGGCTTCAACGTGCCGGATTATCTGGGCAGTAAAAGTACCTTCACACTGGGGCAATTTGGCGGCCATGCCGGACGAGCGCTGCGAACTGGCGACGTGCTGCATCTGGCGCCTTTATCAGAGCGCGTTCAGGAAAGCGAACTGCCGCAAGCGCTGCGGACCACGCTGGGAACGGTGCGCGAGCTGCGTGTTGTCTATGGCCCGCACGGCGCGCCGGAGTATTTCACGCCTGATTATATAGAGACTTTTTTTGCCACCGAATGGGAAGTCCATTTTAACTCCAGTCGGACGGGCGTACGCCTGATCGGGCCGAAACCGGAGTGGGTACGTGAGAGCGGTGGTGAAGCCGGCCTGCATCCGTCAAACATTCATGATAACCCGTACGCCATTGGCGCGGTGGATTTTACCGGTGACATGCCGGTGATCCTCGGCCCGGATGGCCCGAGCCTGGGCGGATTTGTTTGCCCTGTCACGATTATCGAGGCCGATTTACCGGCGGTCGGGCAGGTGAAAGCCGGTGATAAAATCCGCTTTGTTCCTGTCGATATCGCGACTGCGCGCCGTCTGGCACAGGCTCAGGAAACCGAGATTGCCAGCCTGACGCCACAGCACCCTGCCTGGCAACCCGCGACTTTGGCCTCGCCAGCGGTGCTCAGTCTTGGTGCCGCCGATAAGCGACTGGTGGCAAGGCTCTCTGGCGATACCCATCTGTTGCTGGAGATTGGCGAACCAGAGCTGGATCTGGTGCTGCGTTTTCGCGGTCATGCGTTGATGCAAGCGCTGGAGGAAAAAGCGCTGGAGGAAAAAGCGCTGAGTGGGATCGTCGATCTCACGCCGGGGATCCGCTCGTTGCAAATTCACTACCAGCCGGAAACGCTAAGTCTGGCAACGCTTCTGGAGATAGTCTCCGGAGTATGGCAGGGCGTGTGCGAGCAGGATTCGCTGGCAGTGCCGTCGCGCATCGTCTGGCTGCCGCTCTCCTGGGACGATCCGGCGTGCCAGAAGGCTATCGACAAATACATGACCACCGTGCGCCGCGATGCGCCATGGTGTCCAAGCAATCTGGAGTTTATTCGCCGTATCAACGATCTGGCGAATATCGATGAAGTCTATAAGACGGTGTTCGACGCCAGCTATCTGGTGATGGGATTAGGGGATGTCTATCTTGGGGCGCCGGTCGCGACGCCGCTCGACCCGCGCCATCGTTTGGTCACCACCAAGTACAACCCGGCCCGAACCTGGACGGCGGAAAACTCGGTAGGAATTGGTGGGGCCTATCTCTGCGTTTATGGCATGGAAGGGCCGGGCGGCTATCAGTTTGTCGGGCGTACGCTGCAGATGTGGAATCGCTATCACGCAGTTGACGATTTTGGCGGTAAGCCGTGGCTGCTGCGCTTCTTCGACCAGATTCGTTTCTACCCGGTTTCTGCCGACGAGTTATTGACGATCCGCCGTGATTTCCCGCTGGGGCGTTATCCGCTGCGTATTGAACATACCACGCTGAACCTGGCCGACTACCAGCAGTTCCTGGCGGATGAAGCCATGGAAATTGAGGCTTTCCGTGCCCATCAGCAGGGGGCGTTTGATGCAGAGCGCGAGCGCTGGATTGCCAACGGTCAGGCTCATTTTGATAGCAGCGATACGCTGGTAGAAGAGGGCGAAGATGCACCGTTAAAGGCTGGGCAGGCAAGCATCGACAGTCCGATATCTGGCAACCTGTGGCAGGTGAACGTTGAAATCGGCAACACCGTACGCGAAGGCGACGTTCTGGTGATCCTCGAGTCGATGAAGATGGAAATTCCGTTAGTGGCCTCGCAGGATGGTGTGGTCAGCCAGGTGCGAGTTCAACCGGGTTCATCGGTGAGAGCGGGTCAGTGCGTGGTGGTGTTGGAAACTGCGGTCTGATGTATTGCATGATCTGACGGCTGAGGAGCAGAGAGTCTGTTCAGTCGTCAGGGCTTCACGGTATTTTGTCTACTTTCCCTTCGCTGCGTTAAATGTGTTCTTTAAGCAACGCTGTCAGCGCTTTCCAGTTAAACGGCTCAAGCTGCGCATAGGTAATTCCTAGCCCGGTGAGAAAGCGCATCAGCGCCATTTGTAGCGGACTCTGCGCGGCTGCAGCAGCCAGGCTGAAAAGGGCGAACTATAATGTGATGGATCTGGCGAAAACCAGAGGGGGTGAGGAAAAGCAGAACAGAATGCGGGGACAGGTGGTTGGCTATAGTGATGAAAAACGACTGGCTGTAGATTATCTTTGATTTAACATAATATACATTATGCGCACCGAAATGAAGTCAGGCAGAATCCAGCATTTTGTGGTTATGATTATCTTGCTCACTGCGCCACTCAAATCCTCGCCATACTGCGTTGACCATCACCAAATCTGAAGCCGCAATTGCCTCGTTACCCCCTGATGTATAAATTAACGATATGTCCGCATTGTTCACGGTATCTTCAGGAGGAAGTATGGTTCCCGGTTTACCCGCTCTGAATGTTTTGTTTGTCGCCGGCTTTGGTCCTGTCACCCGCGATACACAAAGCAGCAAATCATTTTACGCCGACGCGCTTAACCTGCCTTTAAAACATATGGACGGCAATGACGATTATCTGCTGACGGATGTTGATGAACTAAACGGCGTGAAACATTTCGCACTGTGGCCCTTATCCCAGGCGGCTCAATCTTGCTTCGGCTCGGCAATATGGCCAGATGATATTCCTGTACCTCAAGGCTGGATTGAATTTGAAGTCGAGAATATCGATATCGCGACTGAAGTTCTACAACGCCAGGGTTATCGCCTGTTAGTCGCAAATCGTATAGAACCCTGGGGCCAGACGGTAACCCGAATGCTCAGCCCTGAGGGCTTATTGGCCGGCGTAACAATTACTCCATGGCTACGCGAGAACCGCTGAACTCTGCGGATTACAACTGCTGCGTAATTGAGCCACCGTGATTTTCAAATACCACGGTGGCCTGGGCGCCGTTGACCAGCGTCATTTGCGGTGGAATATGCCCGACATCGTAGAGCACAGGGATATGTAAATCCCCAAGCGCTGATTGCAATGCATCAGTATAGCTTTGCTGCGTGGGTAATTCGCTATCCGGCCCCGCGCTTCGGCCAATTAATATCCCATTCACACAGCTAAACCACCCCTTAAGGCGCAAACTATAGAGTGCTCGCGTTAATTCGCAGGGTCCCATTTCCACATTTTCAAAATAAAGAATGACACCGGAATCATTATTTTCACGTTGAAAACGAGGTAAATCGCCCCACTCGCTTCCGGCCAGCCAGGCGATAATATCCAGACAACCGCCAATTAAGCGGCCTTGAAATCGAACTGACTGCGTCCTACCATCAAGGCGCTTCCACTGTGTGCGTTGTGTCAGATTGAACCCAGCATCGGTATGGCTACCCCATTGATTTTCTTCAACTTGATAAGCATGGGAAGCATGCTGTGTTACCTGCCCGCCTCGTTCACATTCCAGAACTTCCCAAATGGCTCGTGTGTTGCTGTCGAGTTCACGTGCGCCTAACTCCATGAGATTTGGACCGTGTGCTGTGGCCCATCCGCACAGCGTAGTCAGAGGAAAATGGAACGTGCTGAGGTCGGAAAAACCCACAAACCATTTTGGGGTAAGATGCGCTAACTGTGTAAAATCAATTAGTTCAAGCAGCTCCATACCTAAATCACCGCCCCATGGCGGCATAACGGCCTTCACCTCCGGCGCCGCGAGAAAAGACATCAATTCTTGTGCGCGCAGGAGTTTATCCGCGCTTTTATTTTTAAATTGCTGTCGTAAACATTCCCCTTCAATGACCTGATATCCCCGGTTGCGTAAGTGCTGAATAGCCAGTTCTAATCTCGAATGAAGATGTTCAGGCACCCCGGATGAAGGCGCTGTGATAGCAATTAAATCACCAGGAGACAATTTAGGGGGAATGCGAATATTCATCGGCGATGTCCGTAAAATAAAGTCCAAACATAGCTTATTAATATTCGACAGCGCAATGGCGTTATTTCAGCTTCACATTAAAGAAATGGAACAGCGCCTGTTCTCCGGGGTCAGTAAAACGCACCTCCCGATAACCCGGTACACGTTCAATCCAGCCATTTTGTTCGAAGGCCTTCAGCAGCGCTGCCCCGGCGTTACCGCCAAGATGCATTCGTCGTTCGCTCCAGTCCAGACAGCCACAGGCTTCTTTTCGTTTGGAACGAGGCGCCAGCACCGCGCCTATCTCGGCAAATCGAGTGATTCCGGTCGCGGATAATGACTCCTTTTCGGGGATAAACCAGCCAGCGTCCGTCATAAACGCATACAGCTCGACCGAGATTTCTCCCGCCAAATGATCGTAGCATGTCCGCGCTTTACGCAGATGAACAGGTGCACTGGTTTTGACCTGCGGCGTCCTTGCCATCGACACGCCCATCAACGTTTCCAGCAGCGAGGCGATTCCTCGCCCTGCTAACCGGTAATAACGATGTCGCCCCTGAGACAGGCAACTAATTAGCTGACCGCTCAATAGCTTATTCAGATGTGCGCTGGCGGTTGATGGCGCAATATCCGCCACCGCGCTCAGCTCCGTTGCTGTCCACGCCCGCCCATCCATCAAAGCGCAAAGCATGCTAACCCGTGAGGGATCCGCGATGGCGGCTGCCACCTCCGCCATCGCATGTTGCAGAACTTCGCCATCATCGAGTTCCTGCTTTGCTTCAAGCAACTTCATGACAAATTCACACTCCAGGGTTTTGTGATACTGTCTGCCAGTTGGTTATTATCGGTCAGTAGAATCAAGTGGTTATCATGGTCGCTGTACTGTACGAGGATGTTAATACCCTGCTCAGCCAACACGCGAGCGATTTCACCTAATTCACCGGGTCGTTCTTGTTTGAGTTGACGAATCAATGGCTCGGTAACGCTAACAACCTGAATCCCGGCATCGCACAGAACCTGTTGCGCCCGTTCGCCCTCTGAGACCAGAAAATGAGCATGCGCTACCTCGCCTGCGGTAAAAACACCGCCGCCTTCCAGGCCTATACCGTGCTGCCCCAGAGTCGTACCTAATTTTGCCAGTTCTCCCGGGCAAGCACGCAAAATAACATGAATATCATACATGATGCGCGTGCCCTCGTTGATCGGATGAGTATTCCCGAATGACCTGTGCGACACGAATACGATAGTCACTGAAGAGGGTCAGCTTTCCTTCTTGTTGCGCGGCTGCATGTAATGCATTTTGCTTCCATTCCCGTACAGACTCTTCATCTTCCCACCAGGATAACGACAAAATTTTGCCTTCTGTCGATAAACTTTGAAATCGCTCGAGGGCAATAAATCCGGGGGTCTTTTCCAGTTCGGACCGCAGTTCGGCGGCCAGCGCCAGGTATCGGCTCTGGTGGGCGGCTACGGCTTGTGCTTCAAACAGTACGGCAATCATCACAACCTCCTACATATATTGAGGTGGCCACTGTAGCGTTTGAAAAAGTTGAATACTTCGATAGCCAACGAAATGTGTCAGTCGTGTCGAATGCATGAATCATCTTGATAATGCACGAATGTGCCGTATATGATGGTTTTTCAACAATGGAGAAACCCCTGTGCACGAAAAAAACGCAAAAATACGCATTATCAAGACAGACACCCTCTCAGATGACTGGTATGTGCTAAAAAAATATACTTTTGAGCTACAGCGGCAGAACGGCGAATGGCAGCGGCAAAGTCGCGAAGTCTATGACCGTGGTAACGGCGCGACGATCCTGCTCTACAACCGCGAACGTCGGACGGTAATTCTCACCCGCCAGTTCCGTTTTCCAACCTACATGAACGGCTATCCAGGGTATTTAATCGAGACGGCAGCGGGATTGCTGGACAATATGGATGCGGAAAGCCGTATTAAGGCGGAAGCCGAAGAAGAAACCGGTTTTCGCCTTGCCAACGTGCAGAAGGTTTTAGAGGCCTTTATGAGCCCGGGCTCCGTGACTGAAAAGCTGCATTTTTTTATTGCGGAGTATACCGCTCGGGATAAAGTGAGCACCGGCGGCGGCTTGGCAGCGAAGGGCGAAGATATTGAAGTACTGGAGATGACCTTTGACGAAGCATTGGCCGCCATTGATAGCGGCGCGATTGTTGATGGCAAAACGATTATGCTGCTCTATTACATGGCGCACAAAGGCATTCTCTAAGCCATTAACGCAGGCAGCCCAGCAATCCTTCCAGCCATTGGGCAAACACCCTCACCTTATGCGATAAATGGCGATGAGGGTAAAGCAGCGACAGTTTTCGCGACGGGCACGGGAAGTCTGGCAGCACCTCCACCAATTGGCCGCTGTCGATATACGGCTGTAAGAAGAAATTCATCCCCTGAAGCAGGCCAAGCCCGGCGAGGCCTGCCGCAATGTACACTTCTGAGTTATCGAGGATCAGCTTGCCCGGCAAGGTGATCTCTTCGATACCAGCGGGTGTCACAAAGTGCCAGGGAATGACTTCGCGGTCGTTGCTGATAATCCAGTTCACGGCATGATGATGCTGAAGATCGGCAAGGGTTTCTGGCGTGCCGTATTGCGCGAGGTAGTGTGGGCTGGCGCAGGTCATTCTTTTCACGGTTCCCAATGGGCGAGCCACATAGTCTCCGTCGTCCAGCTCTCCTACACGTAGCACACAGTCAAGACCGTCACGCAGCATGTCGCGACGCACGTCGCTACTGCTCAGGATAATCTCGAGATCCGGGTGAACTTGATAGAACTCCTGCAGTTTAGGTACGACGACCAGGCGAGCAAAGGCAATGGGCATATCAACGCGCAACTGACCATGTAGCGGCCGGTCCGGTGAAAAGGATTCCAGTAAATCATCGGCCTGGGACAGCAGTGGCTTACTGCGCCGATAAAACTCTTCGCCTTCCGGCGTCAGATAGATGCGGCGCGTGGTACGTTGCAGCAGCCGCACCCCACTATGTTGTTCCAGCTGTTGTACCGCTCTGGTCACGGCGGGACGATGAATTTGTAGGTTTTCCGCGGCCTGAGTGAAACTGCCGGAATCGATGATTTCGATAAATATTTTAATATTTTCAAATAGATTCATCTGTATAGTACACGCCCCTTTTCTGTCATCACCCCATTGTTACTAATTTAATAACA
>ERZ1026872.481-NODE-481-length-11254-cov-8.115367_pt1 | contig 11254 bp, 6 predicted proteins | sample MGYA00380166_ERZ1026872 | MGnify/ENA primary metagenome ERZ1026872 (study PRJEB33269, sample SAMEA4719802) | human gut metagenome | biome: human-associated habitat; feature: organic feature; material: feces | place: Cameroon | collected 2013-10 ... | reverse complement strand
ATATTATTGAAATTCTGTACGGAGCAACATTACTGGGAGCAGGCGGCGGCGGTTCCTTGCAGTACGGCCTGGACATGGTTGAACACTACGAAAAAGAAAAAAAGAATATAGATATCGAGCTGTTAGACATTGATGAAATTAACGACGATGAATATGCTGCCATGGTTGCCGGCCTGGGGTCTCCGGTGGCAATGCTGGACGAAAACCTGCCGATGTTCGGACCGGAAGCAGTGAATGCTTTCAGAGCATATCAGAAAGCGCTGAAGCTGGAAAACAAGGAAGTGAAGTATCTCTATTCCGGCGAAATGGGCGGATACAATACTTTTGTACCGATGCTGGTATCGATTCTATCCGGCGACGAAGCGTCTGATAGAATTAAATTAGTTGACGTTGACGGAAACGGAAGAGCGGTTCCTTCATTGGATTGCACCCTCACCGATTTAAGAGGTCTGGAGCCGTATCCTCTGGGATTGGGAAATTGGACCGGCGACGAAATCATTGCATTGCCGACCGACAATAAAGCGGGCGAAGTAATTGCCAGACAGCTGTGCATGGCATATGACATGAGAATCGGTTTTGCCACATGGGGCCTGAATAAAGAAGACATGAAAGCAAAAGGCGCAGAAGGTTACCTGACATATGCACAGAAAATCGGTAAAGCACTGTTCTCTGCCTTTGAGAATAAGACCGATCTGCTGGAAGAACTTAAGAAAGTTATGGAAGTCAGAGAATTCTGTCGCGGCAAGATTGAAAAGGTTGACCTGAAACAAATCGGTGGATTCGATTGCGGCGTTACCGTAGTGAAAGATGAAAACGGAAAAGAATATTACGTTGAGTTCAAGAACGAGAACCTGGTTCTTAGAGACGAAAGCGGAAAGTCGTATATTACCGCACCGGATATCATCAGCATGGTAGACCTGTCGACCATGACACCTTTAACCAACGCAGATACAAAAGAAGGAATGGATGTTCTGGTTCTTATGGCTCCGGTTGAAGAAAAGTGGTGGAGAGAAGACTGCAAGGCTTATCTCGGATGGATGGAAGAACTGAGAAACATTGGCTTCGAGGGAGACCAGATTAGATACTAATGGAGGAACTGAAATGAGTGCTAAAAAAACCGGCGGAGTAGAAACTACTACTTTAAGCAAAGTTCCGGAAAGTGAAAAGAAAAGTTGGTACTCAATCGCCTTCATTTGGGCCGGAAATGTAATATGTGTTCCGGCCCTCATGATCGGCGGCAGCGTCAGTGCCGGCTTAGATTTTAAACATGCTGTCATATCCATGTTTATCGGCTTTGGAATCGTCTGCTGCTATATGGTGTTGCTGGGTGCGCAATCCGCGCAGCTGGGTGTACCGTCTACGGTAGCGATGTCTCAAGCATTTGGCGACAGAGGCGCAGGTATTGCAATATCAACGATTATCGCAGTCGGAATGACCGGATGGTTCGCCATGCAGACCGGTGTATGTGCAAGTTCATTCTGCATGATTATGAATAAATTCATGGGAATCCGTTTCCCTCTGTGGCTTGCAACCATTCTGTGGGGCTCCGTAATGCTGATAACAGCGGTGGTGGGCATCCGTTTTATCGACATACTGAATAAAATCTCGGTACCGACATTGCTTGTATTTCTGGTATACGGCGTTTGGACAATTCTGTCCGGCAAGGGTGCTGTTGTAAAATTATTGAGCTATCAGCCTGAAACACCGTCGCCGATGCTGGTGGGTATTACGCTCTCGGTAGGTGCTATGGCGACCGGCGCAATCATTTCCGGAGACTATACCAGATATTGCAAAACAGGAAAGCAGGCAGGAATTGCATGTGTTACCGGTGTTATTCCGGCAGGTGTAGGTGCACTGGTTTGCGGCACTCTGTTAGCCATTTGCTCCGGAAGCCACGATATTACCGTTATGTTTGCGGATATCGGATTGCCGATCATCGGATTGATTGTTTTAATACTGGCCACATGGACAACCAACACCGGAAACGCGTATTCTTCGGGAATTGCAGTAGTAAACATCTTTAAACTGGATGATGATAAGAGATTCCTGGCTACGATAATCTGTGGAGTAGTCGGCATCATCCTTTCCCTCAGCGGAATCATTAATCTGCTTAATGCGTTCCTAACATTAATCGGTTACTTTGTACCGCCGGTTGCCGGTGCCACTATAGCGGATTATTGGATTCTGGGAAGAGGAAAGCCGGAAAACTGGCATTCCATAGAAGGCGTAAACTGGATCGGAATTATCGCATGGTTGTGCGGAACTGCCGTTGCGTACTTCTTCCCAACGCTGTTCATCCCGACTATTAACGGTATTGTAGTATCCGGAGTGGTTTATATCGTATTGGCGAAAGTCGTAAAAAACAAAAAAATCAACAAACTCGCAGCTTAACAAAGAAAGTAGGGATACCATGAATTCTAATATTAAAGTAGCGGCAGAAACAGTGGTAAAAGACTGTATGCAAGTTCGAGAAAATGAAAATCTATTAATCGTTACAGATGCAGGAAAAAGAAAACTAGCCGATGATGTTGCTGATGCTATTAGAAGTATGGGAGTTGACGCAGTTGTTGTTGAAAGTGTACAGCCGCCGGATAACAAAATGCCTGCATTATGTGCAGCAGCTCTAGAAAAAGCGGATGTCGCCTTATTTATCACATCCGGTTCGTTCTCTCATACGAAAGAACGAGCGGAAGCAAATGAACGAGGATGCCGAATTGCATCCATGCCTACCATCACAGAAGAAATTATGGAAACCACATTAACAGCGGACTTCAATGAAGTGGAACGAATCGGAAACATTCTGGCCGATAAGCTGTCTAAGTGTGAACGCATCCATATTACGACACCCCTTGGAACTGACCTAACCTTGTTTTGTGATGGCAGAAACGGAATTGCCGATACCGGTAAATTAGGCGAACGCGGGGCATTCGGAAATCTTCCGGCCGGAGAAGCGATGGTCGCACCGATTGAAACGAAAGGCGACGGCGTATTAGTTGTAGACGGCGTCATCGTCGGGATGGATGCCTTAACGGATCCGTTAACGATTGAATTTGAAGATGGAAGAATTAAAAATGTTCTGGGCACACAAGCCGCAGATTTCTTGAACTTCGTAAACAGATTTGATGACAATGCCAAAAATGTATGTGAATTCGGAATAGGAACGAATGAGAAATGCCACCTGATGGGTAATCCGTTGGTGGATGAAAAAATATACGGTACTATTCATGTAGCATGCGGCAACAATCTGTTCATGGGCGGAAAGCAAGACAGTAATATGCACTATGATATGATTGTGACCAAACCAACTGTTTATCTGGACAATGAGTGCATTATCCAAGATGGGGTGCATGTCTACTAAGCACCGGGCAGTCGAAATGAAGACTCTACCCTTCCCCAGACTGAAAAAGCATAACTGCGAAAAGCTTCCTAAAGACGAGACCGGCTATGAAGATGCTTCATAGCCGGTTTTCGTTGGGGTTGATGGGGGGTGTCCCTCTCACTCAGGAATTACTTTAGAAAGTAATTCCTGAACCGTTGGCACTTATCTCGATAAGTATGGCTATTTAATATTTTTGCGGGAAACCGCAAAAATATTAAATAGGATAGTTGTAAATCGGTTTCGGACGGGATATAATGCTATTGAAGATTTTTGCGGTAAACCGCAAAAATCTTCAATAGGAGGTGCTATACATGGAAATTAAAAGAAATCGTTATCTGAATACGCTCATCAGCAAGAAGCATAACGGTCTTATAAAAGTCATAACCGGTATGCGCAGGTGTGGCAAGTCTTATCTTCTCTTTACGTTATTTAAGGAGCATCTGCTGTCAGATGGAATAGATGAAGATCACATCATTGAGATTGCTTTTGATGCTTTCGAAAACAAGAAATATCGCGATCCGGATGTGCTGTACCCCTATCTGAAAAAGCAGATTAAAGATGATGCTATGTATTATGTATTGCTTGATGAGGTACAGTTGTTGGGAGAGTTTGAATCGATTCTCAACAGTCTGATTCGTATGAAAAATGTAGACGTATATGTAACCGGAAGTAATGCTCGTTTTCTTTCAAAAGATGTCATTACTGAATTCCGAGGCCGTGGCGATGAGGTGCATATGTATCCCTTAAGCTTTGCTGAATTCATGTCCGTCTATCCGGGTACAAAGCAGGACGGATGGAATGAGTATATGCTCTATGGCGGTATTCCACTGGTACTTGAGTTTACCACGCCGGATCAGAAAACTGCGTTTTTGAAATCTCTCTTTGAGGAAACCTATATTTCGGATATCGTTGGCAGGCATAATATTCGCAACAAAGCAGAATTAGAAGAGCTTTTAAATATCCTGTCCTCAGCGATCGGTTCTCTGACTAATCCGCAGAAACTGTCCGCGACATTTCAAACGGTTAAAAAAAAGAAAATCAGCAATTCCACAATCAAGCGGTACATTGATTATCTTTGTGATTCCTTCCTGATTGACAGCGCAATTCGATATGATGTGAAGGGGAAAAAATACATTGATACGCCGGTAAAGTATTATTTTACGGATATGGGACTTCGCAATGCCCGGTTGAATTTCCGTCAGATTGAGGAAACTCACAGCATGGAGAATATTATTTTTAACGAGCTGAAAATGAGGGGCTTCAATGTGGATGTGGGTGTTATCATGCAGTATGAAACCAATGAGAAAGGCACCAACATCCGCAAACAGCTGGAAATTGATTTTGTCTGCAACCAGGGTTCCAAGCGCTATTATATCCAGTCTGCTTATGCGATTCCCGATCAGGCCAAAATGGAGCAGGAACAGAGATCTTTGATGTTGACGGGAGATTTCTTCAAGCGAATGATCATTACCAAAGATACACCTGCACCTTATTACAATGAGTCGGGTGTGTTGATCATGAATGTCTACGACTTCCTGCTGAATGAGAATAGTCTGGCTTTTTAAGAGAAATGGGCACGAACAACAATGTCTCTGTTCCCTACTAGGTGGCTCTTTAACGCCATGATTAATGCCATTTTTACCGGTGGCGTTAATCATGGCGCTATTTGCATCCCCCCGGTTTCATTGCTGCGGAATATTCATTAGCGATTACCTCTTTTGGAAATTGCTGTTCAGTGAAACTTAGCGAAACTCCAACATTTCCTCATCCAGAGAAAATACCGGCACATGTCTTTCCTACCTCAATTCATCAAACATAATTTGTGCTAACGCATTCATAATAGAACGATATTTTCCGAGATCTTCAAACAATTTTGTGTAAGTTTCTGTACTTTCAATATAAGCTTCCTGCGCTGCATCATCAAATAACGGAGGAAAGATATTCTTCTCAAAAATCTGACGACCATCTTTCTTCGCCGCATTCTGCAACCTTTTATTGTTCTTCAGTTTTTGATGCAATGCTGTAATTACAACTTTATCCGCTTCGGTGAAATTCCCTGCATATTCTTGATTAATTTTCTCAATGACCTGTTCCAACGGGCTAAGTGTCTCAGACATTTTCACCGGTTTTTTCAACTTAGCAGGTTCATAGGCACTAAGATTGTCTTCCGAAAGATTGATGGAACCTTCATAAGTTTTCTCAAGATTGTAGTATTCAAGTTTCACTCTGTCGTCAAGGTTAAACGGTGTTGTTGGATCAGCTGGTATGACCTTTGCCAAATAAGAACAGAAGATATATTCATCATGCATCTGTTTATCGAACATTCGTGCAATCTGTGTAATGTATCCATACCATTTCACAAACGTTCTGCAGAGTTTACGGAACTGATATCTCTGCTCTTGATTCAATTCGTTGTATTTCTGTTGAATTGGTAGCAATGCATTTGTTATCGCTGCCTGAATCTTGTTTGCCTTACGCTTATCTTCATCGAAATAGATTTTATTTACTTTTTCAATGTCCATATCATCATAGATTTTAAAAGCACGCAGCATCTTTTGCGTCTTGTAAATCAAATCTGTATTGATTTCCTGAGACAATGATGTTTCCTGATAGAATGGCTGGAATGCTTCCAAAATATCTTCTTTTGAATTCACAAAATCAAGGATAAATGTATCCTGTTTATCCGGATGTGTACGGTTCAATCTGCTCAGGGTCTGAACTGCTTTCACACCACGCAATTTTTTGTCGACTATCATTGTATGAAGCAATGGTTCATCAAATCCGGTCTGATATTTTTCAGCTACAATCAGAATATTTCCTTCATCATGGAATACCTGTTTTGTCTGAGATTCATTCACACCGTTCAACTTGCTTTCTGTCCATTCAACATCCTTTGGGTCATCTGGGTCTTTGATGGAACCAGAGAATGCCGCCAGAATTTCCACATCGTGATAACCATTTGATTCCAAATAGCGCTTAATCTCATGATAGTAGCGAACCGCAGCAAGTCTCGATGATGTTACAACCATCATCTTTCCTTTTTCTCTGATTTTTTGCTTCGTTACATTCCGGAATGTTTCAACAATAATCGCTGATTTCTGCTGGATATTATACGGATGCAGCTCTTCATATCTCTTGATTGTTTTCAATGCCTTTGACTGCGGAACATCTGGATTATCCTTCGTGTTCTTTGCAATCTGGTAGCAGGTTTTGTACGTCGTATAGTTCTGAAGAACATCCAGAATAAACTCTTCTTCGATTGCCTGACGCATCGAATATACATGGAACGGATGATAAGAACCATCATTCCATTCTGTACCGAACATCTCCAATGTTGAACTTTTCGGTGTTGCGGTAAATGCAAAGAAGGAAAGATTCTTATGTTTGCCATGTGTAATCATTTCACGCACCAAGCGATCGTTGTCATCTAACAATTCTTCTTCGGCTTTTCCTTCCAATTCCGCATACTCTTTCAGTGCATCCGATACATCCGCAAGTGCAGCTTTTAATTTCATCGCAGAAGATCCGGTCTGCGATGAATGTGCTTCATCCACGATAATTGCAAATCTCTTATCGGTTGTATCATCCACTTCTTCATAAATGACTGGGAATTTCTGCAATGTTGTTACAATGATTCTCTTTCCGGCGTTCAATGCATCCTTTAAATCCTTAGAGGATTTCTTTTCATCAATCGCACATACACTGCCCAGTGTATGGTCAAAGCCTGTAATTGTCTCCTGTAACTGTGCATCCAGATTACGTCTGTCTGTTACGATAACAACCGATGTAAATACAGGCTCATTATCATCATTATGCAAGGATGCCAGACGATACGCCGTCCATGCAATAGAGTTTGACTTTCCTGAACCAGCCGAGTGCTGAATCAGATAATTGTTCCCTGAACCATTCTCACGCACATCCGCAATCAGCTTACGTACTACATCCAGCTGATGAAATCTAGGGAAAATCAGACGCTTCTTTGTGATATTCTTTCCATCTTTCTTTTCGGTCTTCACCTCAAAGCTGATGAACTTCTGGATAATATCCAGCAAGCTATCTTTCTGTAATACGTGTTCCCAGATATAAGATGTCACATAATTATCATCTTCTGCCTGCGGATTGCCTGCACCACCATCATTTCCGGCACCGTTGGAACCCTGATTGAACGGCAAGAAATATGTATCAGCGCCTTTTAATTCCGTTGCCATCCATGCTTCGTAAAGGTCTACTGCAAAATATGCGAGGATTCGATGATTCAGCCAAAATGCCGGCTCCCTCCGGTCACGGTCATACTTCCACTGCAATTTTGCATTGTCTGCAGTCTGACCGGTCAGCTGATTCTTCAATTCAATCGCAATTACCGGAATTCCATTGATTGCCAGCATCATATCAACAGAATTGTTGTTCTGTTCTGAATAGTGCCACTGTCTGATGCATTGACACACATTCTGCTTATATCTTTTTACAGCAACATCATTCAAAGTGGATTCCGGCTTGAAATAGCAAACTTTGAAATCCATTCCACGATGTTTAAATCCGTGCCGCATAACAGACAGCAAGCCATCCATCTGCACGGCATCTTCAAAACATTTATAAAACTTCTTGTACGGGTCAGAATTGCACTGCTTTTCAAAACGCTGCCACATAATCGGCTGGGTTGCTTTTACAAACTCAACCAATGTATGAATATCCAACGCCATACCAGAAGATGAGGTATATCCAGCATCTGTTGCCTTTTCATATCCACCAGCAGGTGAGATAAGAAAGGCTTCGATATTGGATTCAAACTGTTTTTCATTTTCAGCCATAGGTTATACCACCCTTCTTTTTCCTGTAATCACTTCATAAATCAGTGATTTCTTGTACGCTTCAAGATCATTGATAAGAGATTCTTTTTCAGAGATGAGGGAATCAATCATCAAAACTTGCTCTTCCACTTTTTTCACTAACAGCTTCTGTTCACCTATCACAGGTGCATTTATACGAATAGCATTTAACATTTCCTGATTCAAATTGTTAATATTAGTGGAATCATTGCTATATTTTAATAATGATTGCTTGAAATGCGTAGTTCTAAAATAATAAAGTAAGAACCGATTATCAACCAATTCAGGGTGCATATTCCTAAAGCGAATGCAAAATCCACTAAATGTCACTGGATAGTCAATATTTTCCACCATAATGCTTCGCCCAACCAGTTCTTTGCTTCCATTAGAACGTACAAATACAATATCTCCATTTGAAAGCAAATACTCTTCTGAAATTTCAAAATCAATATGTTCATCTGCAAAATCAGCAACTTCACTTAAAATCATATTGTCTTTAAAACATCCAACGCCTAAAAACTTAATATTGGCTACATCATCTGAATGTGAAAAATTCAAGCCATTTTTTAATGAACCCAACTGGCGTAATTTAATATGTACAGAATCATAGCCAAGAATATTTTCATCAATCGTAGCCTGCCTTAACTTTTCGTATTCATCAATACTTGCCTTTGCTTCTGCAATGATTTCATCAATTTTGGAACAAGTTTCGTTCAAATAATCGGCAATAGTTTGCTGTTCATCATAATCAGGAACAGCCACTTTCTGATGAAGAATGTCATGTGATGATACTCGCAAACGAATCTCTAAAATACCATTTGCAAATTGACGTAATCTTTTCTGAAAAGGTTCCATTTGAAACAGGTAATTCATATAACGAACATCAACCTGTGGTTTTGCCATATAAACATAATATACAGGACTTACACAGCCTTCATATTTGGATAAACCAACAGAGCCAATCAAAATATTCATACTATTGGCAACAATCGTATTAGGATATACAACTTTGTATTCTTCAAAGTTTTCCTTTGACTTATTACCTTGATTTCCTCTTTCCGAATACGGAACAACACCATCTGTATTAGTCAAAGAAAGAATATTTGTTGTTACAACAGGATTATTTTTCTGATTAATTTCATCTAAGCACGCATATAACGGCTTAATATTCCAATCACTTGGAATATCACCAATCCACTGTACACCACTATCTTTCATTTCTGTTTCAGGTCTAATCATTGCCATAATCATTCACCCCCGAACAAATCATGCAATTTCGCCATCAAGCTCTTTTCATGTTCTTCAATACGTGCTGCAATCACGTCTGATGGTTCAATCTGCTTGTATTCATAGAATGTTCTGGTGAACGGAATTTCATATCCCACTTTGGTTTTGGATTTATAAATCCATGCCTGCGGATTATACGGAATGACCTCACGTTCAAAGTAAGCATCAATATCTTCTGCAAGCGGCACATTCTCTGTATCACGCTTTGATGTGTCAGCTACTGGCTTCTTTTTCTTCATGACAACATTTCCATCTTCATCCAGCTGAGGTGTTTCCACCACAATCTTGTTATAGCCAAGGTCAATAGCATCCATGACCTTGCTCTTTACTACGATTGCATTGTCATTTTCATCTACACCATTGTATGTACCATCTACATAAGCACCATACACTTCAATAATTAAATCACGGCAAGCCTTTGTGATATCTACGTTTTTTGAACCGATATTCTTACGTCTTGCTGAACAACAACCCGATGCATCAATCAACTGTACTTTGTCCTGATGTGTGATTGGCTTATTTTTCATTACAATCCAGATATATGTCGCAATGCCCGTATTATAAAAGGCATTATTTGGCAACTGTACAATCGCGTCCAACCAATCATTCTCGATTAAATATCTACGAATCTCAGAAGGACCGGAACCAGCATCACCATTGAACAAGGATGAACCGTTCTGAATAATCGCCATCTGACCATCATCTTTCAGCTTTGCAAGACCATTCAGCATGAACAGAAGCTGTCCATCACCTTTTGCTGGCAGTCCCGGTGCAAATCTTCCGGCAGTACCTTTCTTAAATTCCGCTGTGACCTCTTTTTCCTCACGTTTCCACGGAATACCGAATGGTGGATTGCTGATAATATAATCAAACTCATATCCGCTGAATTTATCATCCGATAAGGTATCTCCGAACTGCATATTGTTCGGGTCTCCGCCACGAATGAGCATATCTGCCTTTGCAATACCAAATGTAAATGGATTGAACTCCTGACCAAATACAGTTACATCTGCATCCGTATCCATCTGTTTCAGTCGTTCTTCCATACAGGTAAGCATCTGGGATGTTCCCATGGTCATATCATAAACTGTCTTTGAGATACCATCTCCTGTAAATGCTGATTCATCACCAGCTACAAGAAGGTCACTCATCAGATAAATGATGTCACGGCTTGTGAAATGTGCTCCGGCTTCTTCGTTATATGATTCAGAGAATCTACGAACAAGATTTTCAAATACATATCCCATATCAATAGCACTGATTTTCTCAGGTGAAAAATCACCCTTATCTGTACAGAAATCAGAGATTACCTGATACAGAAGCCCGGCTTCTTCCATGTGTTTAATCTGCGAATCAAAATCCATACGTGCAAGGATATCCTGAACGTTATCAGAAAAGCCATTCAGGTATGCTTTGAAATTATCTACAATATTTTCAGGATCCGCAATCAGCGTCTTAAACGTAAATGGACTTGTATTGTAGAACTGATAACCTGAAGCTTTCCGCAGAAAACCATCTTTTACAGCCAATTTTTCCACTTTCTTATATGTTTCAAGAACGGTCTGATGCGTTGGTAACAAACAATCATGGAAACGTTTGATTACTGTCATAGGAAGAATCACTAACCCGTATTCGTGCGGTTTATACGCCCCTACAAGATCATCTGCAACAGACCATATAAGTGCGGCTGTATCGTTGGAATTCTTCCGGGCATGTCCAAAAATGTCTGTAAATAAAAATCCTATGGTAGCTAACTAACATA
>ERZ1026872.479-NODE-479-length-11275-cov-4.080392_pt1 | contig 11275 bp, 18 predicted proteins | sample MGYA00380166_ERZ1026872 | MGnify/ENA primary metagenome ERZ1026872 (study PRJEB33269, sample SAMEA4719802) | human gut metagenome | biome: human-associated habitat; feature: organic feature; material: feces | place: Cameroon | collected 2013-10 ... | reverse complement strand
CGTCAAACAGCGCTTTATTGTAGTTATCCAGATCGCGGCGCCGCTGATCCGGAGGGAAAAGAACTATTTCGACCAATGCTGGCGCGGTGGACGGCTTAGGCAGGCGGCGCAGCTGCTCGACAATCGCCGCGCAGGCTTCGCTCTGGAATGCCCTGCCCTTAGCGCTGATGAGCGTGCGGCCTTTCAACGGGCCGCTGTTTGGGGATCGCCAGTAGGCATTGACGCTCGGCGGGAATGGCAGGGTCAGCTTCATAGCTCGACCCCGCGGATCTCCAGGAATGTGAGCGCCTGCTCCCGCGCCGTTTCATCGCCGATCAGCAGCGCACGGATTATCGCAATGGCTTCATCTTCGGATTGCTGCCCTGTAATGGTGATCCCGCGGGAAACGCCCGGGGTGATCGTGATGACCCCTTTTCGCTGGAGGATGAGCAAAGTGTCCCGCGCCGAGTTATGCGAGCGGCAGCCCATTAAACCGGCAAGTTCAGCAACGGTTGGAGGGAAGCCGTGCTCTTTCTGGTAGTCGACCAGCAGGTCTAAGACCTCCTGCTGGCGAATAGACAGGGTTTTCACGCGGCCTTCTCCTCTTTCTGCCCGGCTTTTCGTTCATCCATCAGGAGCCGGAATCGGGCCCTCAGAGAACGAATGTTGTGCCAGTGATGCTGGGGGATGGACTCGAGAACTGCCGTTACCTCAGCGGCCGCTATCCCGTATTCGGTGATCACCTCTGGCGCAAGAGTTAACAGGCGGGACTTCATATCGTCGCGGATGTTTTCATGCTCAAAGCTTTGCTGGTCCAGCCAGGCAATGAGCTGCTGCTGATCGACATTCTCTTTAATCAGCTCTATCGCTTTGGCGATCGTTTCCGTCGGCACAACGATAAATTCGGGTGCTGTGACGGAATCAGATGCCCAGGTGTGCGCAAAGCGTGATTCTGAGAAGGTGTATACCTCTTTGTCGCCGAACGCCGCGCATGCACACGCCCAGAAGTTAAAACCGCTTTGCTCCAGAATGTCTTTCTTGGTCAGCGGGAGCTCTGGCTCAGCAGCTGCTGGTGGAGCTTCATCCACCAGCACAGAACTGGCCGGAGCATGCGTTTCTTCCTGCGGGGAGAGAACCTCAGGAATAAGCTTCTGAGGTTGCCCATGCGGATCATCACGCTTAATCAGACGCTCAGCTTCGCGGCGGATCTGGGCCATGAATGCATCCCCTCGCGCTTCCAGATCCTTGCGGCTGATATAGCTCATCGCCTGGCCGCGCCAGGTCTTGTCGAATACGACGACCGCACCGGCGAAGAACGCTCCGGACGGCACCTGCTTTTCGTCTTTTGGCACAAACCACATCGGCAGATCGAAACCAATGCGGCCGCGGATAAACGCAACGTGATCGGCATCTTCAGGCCACCACACCTCGCTGGTTGCAGCCTTGATCAGGAAGACAAAGCGACCGCCCTTGTCACGCATCGCGCTGGCGTGCTGCATGATGTAACGCATTCCGGTGATGTACTCATCTTCATGCATGCTGGCGCGGCTGTAAGGCGGGTTCGCGAAGGCGGCGCCGTTCAGTTCTGCCACCCGGGCGGACCAGTCCTGTACCAGCGCGTTGTCCTCAGCGGTGTAATACGCTTCGCATTTGCTGTTATCGCCGTCGGTAAACAGGTCCAGAACGAACGGGCCAAACATGGAGTTGATACCCCAGAAAATGTTATCCGGCGTGCGCCACTGGTCGCCGACTTCCTTCAGTTCGTGCAGCGGCTGGCTGCGCAGTTCGGCCAGGTCCCGGCAGTATTTATTGGTCATTGGTCTTCTCCGATGTAATGGCCTGCCAGCAAGCACGCGTCTGTTACGCAGCGTTTCTTGGCCTGTTTGAGGCATGACGCACGTCGTTTGACGTAACGCTCCCGATCCTTATTCACAGCTGTCAGGTCGAAAGCCTGAAGCCATACCGTCGCAGCGCGCAGGTAGAGCCCCTTCTCTTCCAGCTCTACGGCGTATTTTTCTAAATCAGTCAGGGTCTTCACTGTGTCTGCGTAGGAAGCAGCTGCTGCGGCTTCTGTTTTGACGAAGTCTTCGCAGGGGTAATACACAATCGTCGTGTCGTTATGAATCTCGCGCTTGAGCTTCCCTTCGTTGTGAAAACGGAATAGGCAGCGGCTGATAGTGCGAAACGAGCTATGAGTCAGAACATTGGCGACCTGCCGGGTGCTGCAACCTGGGTTATCCAGCGCATACTGTAGAACTTCGGATTCGATGCTCATGACTTGTGCCCCCTGAAACCGTGCGGAATTTGGCTGTAATCGGTGTTTTGATAACTTGACTTGAACATCGGATCCTCGCGGGCCCAGTCGCCATTAACGCGCCGCGGGCGGCCAGCGTTTTGCCAGTTGTTCGCTGATTTCAGGTAGCCTGGGAACTTGGAAGGCTGGAACAGCGTCTGTGGTCGGAGATAGTCGGACATCTTCAGGTCGTCGCTCCACTTGGCGTTGCAGTAATCCACCACCAGCGATAGTTCTTCCACGGTGAACCCTTCGCCAATACGGGCACGTATGTTTTGCAGTGAGGTGGTTGAAACCTGATAGCGAGCGTTGGTGACCTGGTTCAGGTGAACCAAAACCTGTTTAGCCTGATCAGTGATCAACACCTCACGGTCGGGTTGCGACGCAACCGGACAAGAAGGTTTTTTATCTGATGGATCAGTAGTTGATTTTACTGACGGATCCCCGCCAGATTCTGACGGGTCAAAACCGCCTTTTTGTCCGGATTTTGACGCCTCAAATTTTGACGGGTCAGATTTTGATGCGTCAGAATTTGACGTGTCAGAATCTGGCAGGTGAGACAGTGCCGCAGTACGGAGCTTTGCCACATTCAGCTGATAGATATTGGATGCGTTACGATTACCCTGGCGGCGCTGAGTGCGCTTCAGCCAGCCGTCTTTCTCAAGTTTCGCGATAGCCGTTCGCACAGTGCTTGGCCCGGCACCGAGCTGCCGCGCAATAGTTTCGATGGAAGGCCAGCAGACTCCCTCATCGCTGCTGAAATCAGCCAGGCGCGCCATGATCGCCACGCTGGACAATTTCATTCCGGAAGCTGCGCAGCCGTCCCATACGTAGCTGCTTAATTTAGTGCTCATGGTCGTCCCTTAACTCTGTAAATTTCCGCTGGAACTGATCGAGAGGGCTGAAGCATTCATGCTCGTATCCGTCTCGCAGGTAGATGACGCGCCGGGTTTCTGGCTCCCACCGGATAACCCGAACCGGGACGCCGCGGTGATCTCTGAATCTCCTGTCGAGCTCACGCATAACGACTCCCCTTTACGACGCCACACCCCCACAATTGCGGCCGCCCGACTGTGGTTACACGCAACCCAGCGGCCTGATACCATGCGCTCATACCGAAACGACGAGGTCCCATGAACCGGGAAGCCACGGAGTTGCGGCAGACGGTGATTTACCGTTAAACTGTTCATGCGTTAGTTTCTCCACTGTTACGACACGCCACGACGCCCGGAGCTGCACACTCGCGGGCGTTACTCTTTTCTGGCGCGCAGAAAACGCGATACAGAAGCGTTAAATGCTCCTGCCACTTCGCCATAACCTGGTAGCTGTTCTCTTCGATTTGCTCGCGTTCGGCCTGGTCAATGACGCCATCAGCGGTTGCCTTGCGGACGAACTTGGAGTGCTCACTGATCCACTCAATGGTTTCCATCAGGCGCTGATTGATATCGGCGTTATCCACGTCCTCAATATCCACCAGCGGAACGTTGACGCTGTTCGACTGGCGCGATACCGCATCAGCGATGTGCTTGGTGCCGCTGGCCTGCTGAAGAACCATCGCCCAGCCCATTGGGAAAATCTGATCGCCGCCGGTGCGCAGGCGGTTAAAAAGCGCATCCTCTGTCACGCCCAGCCATTCAGCGGCCTCGGCGTAACCCCCCGGCAGGCTTGAGATGGTCTTTTTAATTGCCGCCACCAGCCATGCGGGCTGTTTTTCGACTTGCCAGTGTTGTTGGTTATCCACGGTTAACTCCTTGATGCTGTGGTGTCTTTTCTTCACGATCTTGGTTACTGTTTCGGGTAGATGTCCGGTCGCAAATCAGATTTAGTTATTGCGCCAGCTGTGATCTCTTCGAGCTTTTTGGCGAGGGCGAATCCTGCCTTTTTGTAGCCGTTGAAAACCAAACGCAGATAACCGGGAGTTGATTTGACGTTTACTGCTAACTCGCACTGCTGCTCTTTCGATAAAGAGTCCCAATACTCTTTCATGATATGTACCTCCTGTGTACATACTACATGAATAATATGAACCTACAAGGTACTTGTACCTTTAAGGTACACAATGTTTAATTCTGGGATGAAAACGATTCAGGAAATTAGGCGGTTAAACGCCAGAAAACTGCGTGACGGTGTCGGCGGAAATACTTACTTCGCCACCATGATCGACAGAGAACCTACCCAAACCAGCAGGTTTATGGGGGATGGCGCGTCTAAAAATATTGGCGATGCAATGGCTCGTCATATTGAAAAATGCTTTGATTTGCCTTTAGGCTGGTTGGATCAGGAACATCAAACCACTAATGTTGCAAAAATTCCTGACGTATCAGACACTAATAGAAATATAACATTGGTTCCGGTTATATCCTGGGTGCAGGCAGGAGCATGGACGGAAGCTGGCTTTGCCGAGGTTGACTTGAGTAGTGTTGAAACTTATCCGTGCCCTGTGCCGTGCGGACCCATGACGTATATCTTGCGCGTGATTGGTGACTCTATGATCGATGAGTACCGTCCGGGCGACATGATTTTCGTAGATCCCGAAATTCCGGCATGTCATGGCGATGACGTTATCGCGTTGATGCACGATTCAGGAGAGACCACCTTCAAGAGGTTAATTGAGGATGGCGGCAGTAAGTACCTGAAGGCCTTGAATCAAAGTTGGCCGGAGCCCTACGTTAAGATTGATGGCAACTGCTCCATAATCGGTACGGTGATCTTCTCAGGCAAGCCCCGAAGGTACCATCATAAAAATTAATTTCACCACAAGCCCGCGGAAGCGGGTTTTTTTGTGCTTGACAATGTACCCTAAAGGTACATAATGTACCTCACAGCAACAGCGAACAGGCAGGACGCCCACGCAGTAGCCGCCCCAGGCGTATGAAGATGGGGATGATTCGCTGGCAATAAAAAAGCGCCCAGTAAGGCGCTTGCTCTTTAACAATCTGGATATCCCCGGCGTTACCAATTGATGGGTGGTGCCGTGTTTGTATCAAAAACGTTTTTACAGGAGGGGCAATGACTTTTTTCAAATTTATCATACAGGCCCACTACCTGAGGCTGCAGCATGGATACCTGCTTTTTAATAAAGCAATGTGGGCAAAGATGCACTGCTATTTCCGTGCCGCCCACACACTGCTTTTTAGAATACACAAGCGAACCAGAATCAAGCTGGTTCAAAGCATAACCTTCAGTTTGGCTTTTAAAGTCTTCGAACTCTGTAATTTTTGCTTTGAGCGCTACGGTTTCTTCCTGATACGAGCGTGCGAGCTCAATGAGCGACATGCATTCTCTCTGTACCGACGTAAGCTTTGATACCAAATCACTAACGGCAGCATTTACCTCTGACTCTGTTTTCGCATCAGAAATAACTTTAGCCAGGCTTGCTGTTTCTTTAATGGCGGACATAGCCGCTGTGAATTCAGCGATCACGTTGAATACTCATCTTATTGTTGGGGATATCCAGATTAAACGAATCCTTGTTGTTGGGGAATAGCAGGATCCACCGAGCCTGAAGTGGTGAAAAGACAGGCACACAGCATGGAAGCGCACTCCTTCTAACCAGTTATGGGTGACAGGTGTGAAAACAGCGGAGTGCGCTTCCAGTTGTGGTGAATTGCAGCCGCACGACGGCAACCAGAAGATCAGTGCCTGGCCCACAACCGTAATCATAAAAGCAAGCGTGGTAGTTGTTTGGCGGTACCAGTTGTTATCCCTTGCTGGCTGGTACCGCCCCTTTTTTACACAACACACGAGAGCATCACCGGGTGACGGGCTCATAACCCAATCCACCCGGGCGGCTTCCTACCGCAGGTGCTCTCCTGTGTTGTGTGGAGAAACTAACCGGCGGTGGCAGCCGCCTTCTGAGGGTAAGCCAATGAGTAATGAACGTTTAACCAAAGTGCCCGATTTCCTGGGCGAACTGGATGGCGGGGTGTTCGAGAACAAGATCGCCGTCGCACTTAGTGAAGTAGCTTTTGGCGTGCTGAACAACGGCCAGAAAGGGAAAGTAACCCTGACGTTTGAAATTGACCGCATGAGCAATTCTGTCGAAGAGAAGCGCGTCAACATCAAGCACAAGCTCTCCTATGTGCGCCCTACCCCGCGTGGAAAGTCTTCCGAAGAGGACACCACCGAAACCCCAATGTATGTGAACCGCGGCGGCAAGCTGACCATCCTGCAGGAAGATCAGGGCCAGTTGTTCACCCTTGCCGGTGACTCAGACGCGAAACTGCGCGCCAAGCAGTAACCCTTTCACATTTTCTTAAGGAAGAATCATGTCTCACTCTTTAGACAGTACCGCGATCGAAAAAATTAGCGATCTGACACTCTCCCGCTACATGGAAGAGAAGCTTGAAAGCGTGGATTGCCCTGCAGCTGTAATTCCTCAGGGTGTCCGCATTGAGAGCCTGGAATCGCTTTGCATGGAGCGCTACCGCTTCCGCGGCAAGATGGTAACCGCCAGCATTGAAGACTTTACGCGCTATTCCACTGGGTACGCTGCTGAAGGTAGCCGTTGCTTTATCAACGCCGACGATATGCGCGCCGCAGCGGTCTTCAACCTCGGCACAATTGAAAGCCCAGGGCATGCAGACAACACCGCGCAGCTGGCGCTGAAAAAGACAGCCCCGTTTGCCTCCCTGCTGTCAGTCAATGGCGATCGGCACTCCCAGAAAGAACTGGCCGAGTGGCTGGAAGACTGGGCAGAAAATTTGACCGGCTTTGATGCCGACGGCGAGGTTATTGACGCCAAAAAATCAGCAGCAGCGATCCGAAAAATCACTATCGAGTCCATCCAGAAAGCGGACTATGAGGATCAGGACTTCAGCGGTAAGCGTTCTCTGATGGAAAGCGTTGAAGCTCGCACGCAGGACATCATGCCGGTGGCGTTCGAGTTTCGCTGCGTGCCGTTCGAGGGTCTGGCAGAGCGTCCATTCAAGCTGCGGCTGAGCATCATCGGCGGCGATCGCCCTACCCTGGTGCTGCGCATTGTCCAGCTGGAAGCCCAGCAGGAAGATATGGCCAACGAGTTCCGTGATCTACTGGTCGAGAAGTTCAAAGACAGCCAGGTGGAAACCTTTATCGGTTCTTTCAGCGCTTAATTACGTTGCCTTAAATGCCCCGCATCAGGGGCATTTAGTGAAGCGAAATTAAATTAACGATCGCCAGCAGGCGAGGGATTCGCTCAACCAAAAATCAGGCGCGGTGCAGCGCGTATTAATGGAGAACACGTAATGTCATATATTCAGACACTGTCCGGGAAGCATATTAACTACCTCGATATTCATCACGAAGATATCGTGATCGAGGATATCGCCACGGCCCTTTCCCACATCTGCCGCTTTGCCGGCCACCTGCCGGAGTTCTACAGCGTTGCGCAGCATTCGGTGCTGGTGAGCCAGCTGGTTCCCGCAGAGTTTGCGCTCGAAGCGCTGCTGCATGATGCAGCTGAAGCCTACGTCCAGGATATTCCCGCACCGCTGAAGCGTATTCTGCCTGATTACCGGCGCGTCGAAGCGTGTGTGGATAGCGTGATCCGCGAGAAGTTCGGACTGCCGGCCCACCAGCACCCAACCGTTCAATATGCCGATCTGGTCATGCTCGGTACCGAACGCCGCGATCTGGACATCGACGACGGTACTGTGTGGCCCGTTCTCGTCGGTATCCCGCCAACCGATCTGTTTACCGTTATTCCGCTCCGCCCGGTGCAGGCCTACGGCCTGTTCATGGCCCGGTTCAACGAGCTGATGGGGATCCGCAAATGCGCCTGACCACAAAAGAATTAGTGGCTGAAGCACATCAGGCAGCCCGGTCACTCCCCCCAGAGTCAGCGAAGTTGGTCACCGAACTGGCTACGCGACTTGATGTAACCCGAGCCGCGCTATGCGAATCACTGAGCGAGCGTGACCGGTTGGCGGCAGAAGGTGAGCAGCTGAAAGACGAAAACGAGTACATTCGTAAACGCTTCAAAGAGCTCGATCGCATGTTTGGTAAGAATCTGATCGTGATGCAGGCTGCGATTATCGACTGGCGCGCTACCGGTGAAGCGAAGAAAGGCATGGCGTGGATTTTCAATACGCTGCTGGGGCCGGGTGAATTACCGAGTGAGGATGAGAAAAACGCTCAAGTGTATTTTGATCGAGAATATGCCCCTCTGGATGCCGAGTTGATGGAGCTTCACCAGTGGTTTTATGAACGCCACAAGCGCGTGGAAGCGGAAAGAGCAGCCGCCGCTGGCATCAGCATCAAGGGGGAGTAGGGATATGAGATCAATTATCGTGACAGTTGAAATTGAGGTGCCTGACGAGGCGACAGACAAAGATATTACTGATTTTGTCGATGTTGAGTACGGCCAGTGCAACAGCATGAAGATGGATAACCCCTGTCGTGGTGACGCGGTGGAGATATTCATTGCTACCTGGAAGAAGGACTAACCCATGACCAAATTCACCAAAGAGCAGTTAATCGATCAGGCGCGTGAAGAATTTGATTTCTGGCGCGAGCGTGACGAGCTGATTCCATCACTGCAAACAGCTATGCGCCTGCGATTGGCTGAAATCACACTGGCAACTCTCACGGCTGAGCCAGTTTATTTTGTTGAAATAGAAGGCGACCAAGACATAAACGCTGGACGTATTACATGGGGAAAACGACCTGATTTAGGACTGCTGCCGGACGGGATTAACCAACTCTACGCGACCCCGCCAGCGCCCCGCGTGCCGGATGGTTATGCTCTTGTGCCGCTTGAGCCTACAGAAGACATGATCATCCACGGCTTCGAGGCAGAGCTACGAGAAGAAATTCGTGACCCGGAAGCGTTGGAAACATACGAAAAAATGAGCGGCTGCGAGCTGGCGGCGCACCGGGCTAAGTTATGCTGGGCTGCAATGATTGCTGCGGCGCCACAGCAGGAGATAAAAATATGAACCACTTAATGATCGACCTTGAAACGATGGGCAATAAGCCTAACGCACCCATCATCGCGATCGGGGCCGTACTGTTCGAGCCTTCTACCGGTGAGTTGGGTCCCGAGTATTACGCCGTTGTGGATCTGGAATCATCCATGGTTCGGGATGCAGCAGCTGACCCCAGCACCATTCTCTGGTGGATGAAGCAGAGCGCCGAGGCGCGGGCAGAAATCACTAGCGATAAACGCGTGAATATCACCAACGCGCTGGGCGGGCTGAGACGACTTATAGAAGAAAACTGCGTACCGGATTATCTGCAGGTCTGGGGTAACGGGGCGACATTCGACAATGTGATCACCCGGGCCTCGTTTGAACGTCATGGCCTTTTCTGCCCATGGCAATTCTGGAATGACCGCGACGTTCGAACAATCGTAGAGCTGGGCCGCGCTGTTGGGTATAACCCGCGCTACGAGATTCCCTTCGAGGGTGATATGCATAACGCCCTGGCGGATGCGCGGCACCAGGCGAAGTATGTTTCGGCAATATGGCAACGACTCATTCCGATCGCCAACGATAATATTGTTTAAGATAAACGCCCGGGTGCAGCCGGGCTAGTGGAGAAAATTATGCTGAACCTCGATTGTGTCCCTATCTCAGCCTATTGCAATGAAACTGGTGAGAGCATTGATGCCATTAATAAGCGCTTACAGCGCGGTGTTTGGCGTGAAGGCGTTCAGGTTCTGAAGGTGGAAGGCGTTAAGGAGAGATGGATTGATCTAAGTGAGGTAGCTAAATGGGCAAGACAGAGTCGCCTAAACTCCCGCGCGGCGTGACCATCAGGAAGCACAGCCAGGGTGAAACCATCAATATCACGTTCACTTATAGAGGGGTGAAATGTAGAGAGCCCCTTTCTAATTTGGAAGTGAGCCCCAAAAACTTGAAATACGCCGAGCGGACCCTCGGCGAAATTCATAATAAAATCGAGCGTGGAACATTCGTTTATGCAGAATATTTCCCGCGATCCGCACGGTTAAAGTTATTTGGCAATGCGGCTGCTGGAAAGACAATAAAAATGTACCTGGACGAATACATCAACATCTGTGAAACGCGAAAACTTTCGCCGTCTACTATTGGCGGTTATAAAAAATGTCGTAGCGCTCTGGTAGCCCTTCATTCACTGCCAGCAAGCGAGCTGACGCCGGCGGCGATGAAAGCATGGATCCAGAGCCGCACCACCACGCTAAAGACAATTCGCAACCAACTTTCTTTCCTGCGCTCAGCGCTTGACGAGGCTGTAACAGATGGCGTGCTCCAACTCAACCCGGTATCTCTGGTAACGGCATCCCGGTATCAAAGCGACAAATCGACTGCTGACAGCGACTATATTGTCGATCCGCTTTCACCAGCAGAAGTAGATGCCCTCCTCTCCTCTGCCGGTAATAAGCAGTGGGAAAACCTGTTTATGTTCGCTATCCAGACGGGTTTGCGCAGTTCCGAATTATGCGCGCTACGCTGGCGCGATATTGACTTCATCGGGAAGACTGCGCACGTTCAGAACGCGAGTGTAGTTGGCGTTATTAAGGGGACGAAAACAAAGGCAGGAACACGCAAAGTAGAACTTAACGATGTGGCGATGGCAGTGCTGGCGAATCAGAAAACTTTCACCTTCATGAAAGACGCAACGATATTCGAGGATCCGAAAACGAATAAGCCGTGGGCCAGCGCAGACGCGATCCGCAAAAAAGCCTGGGTCCCAACTTTACGTAAGGCGGGGATTAGATACCGTAACCCTTACCAGACCCGGCATACATTTGCGACGCGCCACATCAGCCAGGGCGCCAACCTTTTCTGGCTCGCCGGACAGATGGGTCACAAGGGGCCGGAGATGCTCTTCAGGCATTACGGATCTTATTTGAAAGAGTACGACGGAAACACTGAGCGAAGACCACTACTTGCCAGCGGAGGGACACGAAAGGAGCCGTAAAGGAGCCGCGCGGATTTTCATGGAAAATTAACTCATATTTATTAGTGGCTTAAAAACTTTCGGACACGGGTTCAACTCCCGCCAGCTCCACCAAAATTCTCCATCGGTGATTACCAGAGT
>ERZ1026872.477-NODE-477-length-11294-cov-23.388380_pt1 | contig 11294 bp, 10 predicted proteins | sample MGYA00380166_ERZ1026872 | MGnify/ENA primary metagenome ERZ1026872 (study PRJEB33269, sample SAMEA4719802) | human gut metagenome | biome: human-associated habitat; feature: organic feature; material: feces | place: Cameroon | collected 2013-10 ... | reverse complement strand
CCCATCACAATCATCCAGATATAGGCGCAGGTTTTCGGGATCATCAAAAGCCCGACCTTCGGATACTTTTTGCAAAGAAGTGTGACCGGCAGATAGCATCCGAAGGAGATGAGGATGGCGGCAACCATTCTGGTCATATGATATCCGTTGGCATTTCCGGAAAGTGCGTACAGAAGGATGACGCCGATGCCGGTTACGGCAAAGACAGCATTCCGGAGAATCGAGAGCTTCAGGTTTCCTTCCTCAGAGCACCAGTTGTTCTGCGGCAGCAGGCAGATTGCGATCCGGACGATGGCCGAGATCCAGATCATTGCTTCGACAGCGGCAGGAGCGGAAAGCTCCGGGAAGGTGAACTTCCAGATGTACAGAAGAAGAATGTAGAAAACGGTCATCGTAACGGAGGAAACCTGAAGCCCGATTCCCAGCTGTCTCTTGATTTTCTCGCTGCTTCCGTGCACGGCGCGGATGATTCTGGGAACCAGATGAAAGGCATCTCCGCCGCAGAGGGTCAGAGTCAGGATTCCGTAAAGAAGATACAGGATGTTTCCGTGTGAGAACGCAAAGAAGAGAACTCCTGCGATCAGGTCAAAGATCAGATAAGCGGCGTCAAATACGGCCTCCATCAGATCGGGCATCTGTGCTTTATACTGATTTGTCATAGCTTTTGTCAATGTTTTTTCCCTTTCCGTGCCTGTACAGGCATCTGTCTTACATTTTCTGAATTCATTTCACTGCGCATGTGCGTATCCCGAAGGTCTTATTAACGTATATCGGATGCGCTTTTGATGCATTCCTCTGCGTTCTTGCAGACCTTTCGGAACACATGCATGCAGTCCCGGATTTCTTCCGGAGAAAGTCCCCGGAACATATCGTCTGCAAACTGTTTCTGAGCGCGGATTCCATCCTGAATGATTTCATTGGCAGAATCCTGCAGATGGATTTCCACATGCTTCCTGTTCTGCTCGTCGGTTTTCCTGGTAATCAGACCTCTGTCTTCAAGCACCTTCAGTGCAGAGGAGACATGAGATTTCGTCGACTTGCGGATTCTGACGATATCGGCTGCAGTCCGATACGACGGATTGTTGTACAGAAACATGAGAATGTCGTATTCCATCTGACGAAGCTGGTATTTCTCACATACGGAAGACATCAGAATCTCGTAATATTTTGTGATGGTCTTGTGCTGATCCCAGAAGTGCATGTTCGTCCTCCTTCTTACGCTGTTCTATTCAGAACGGTTCTAATTAGAACGTTATAAAGAGCAGATCGGATTTTGTCAACACCTTTTTGCGTCCTGAGAGAAACTTTTTTGCGTCCGTAAAAGAAAACAAGTATACTAACTCACATAGCTGTATATGAAAGAAGCGGTTTGGGGCATCAGAAATGAAACAGAAAGAACGAAAAGTGTGGGATCTTGTTTTTCCGGATTTTCCGGAGAGAGAGTCCGAACAGGAGAATATACATCGGGCATTCGAGGGAAGGATCCCGGATTTTTTTGCGGATCAGCTGACAAACCGCGAGCTGGAGGATTTTCTGGCGCATTATGATGAATGCAGGGAATGCCGGGATGAGCTGTCCATTCAGTACCTGATTCATACCGGGCTTGCCAGACTTGAGACCGGCGAGGTGTTTAACCTTCAGAAGGAGCTGGCAGCCTATGTGGCACTGGAACGCGGACGCCTTTTCCGCAGGGAACGGAATGTGAAGCTGACGGCGCTGTATGAGCTTTTTACGCTGCTTGCCTTTGCCGGGGCGGTTGCTGCCTGTTATGTTCTTGGTATTGTATGACAGATGGAGTGAGAACAGATTGTGGATAAATTAGTACTGATTGACGGACACAGCATATTGAACCGGGCATTTTACGGAATGCCGGATCTGACCAATGCGGCGGGACTTCATACAGGAGCCGTATATGGCTTTCTGAAGATTCTGTTTAAGATTCTGGATGAGGAGAAGCCGCAGTATCTGACGGTTGCGTTTGATGTTCATGCACCGACCTTCCGTCATGAGGCTTTTGCAGATTATAAAGGAACGCGGCATGCCATGCCGGATGAGCTGAGGGAGCAGGTCCCTCTGGTGAAGAAGGTGCTGGAGGCCATGGGAATTGCCATCTGCGAGAGGGCAGGTCTGGAGGCGGATGATATTCTCGGGACGATTGCGAAGAAGGCGCAGGCAGGCGGCATGGAGGTCACTCTTGTCTCCGGAGACCGGGATCTTCTTCAGATTGCAGATGAGCACATTCAGATCCGGATTCCGAAGACGAAAAAGGGTCAGACGGTCATCGAGAATTACTATGCAAAGGATGTTCTGGAGGCGCTGCAGGTAACTCCCGCGGAGTTTATTCAGGTAAAGGCACTTCAGGGAGATTCCTCGGACAACATTCCGGGCGTTCCGAAAGTGGGGCCGAAGACGGCAACGGACCTGATCGTCCGGTATCATTCGGTGGACGGTGTTTACGAGCACCTGCAGGAGATCACGAAAAAGGGGCTTCATGATACCCTTGCGCAGAATGAGGAGCGGGCGCGAATGTCTCTGTTTCTTGCGACCATCAGGACGGATGCGGAGGTTTCGCTGGATCCGGAGAAGGCAAGAATCGGGAACTTTTATACGCCGGAGGCGTTCCGGCTTTATACAGAGCTCGGATTTAAGAATCTTCTTTCGCGTTTTTCCATGGAATCCGTGGCGGCGGCATCCGGAAGCATGGACGGGGCAGACGGAGCATCCGGAGAACAGAGGGAAGCAGTCCGCATTGTCACCGGTGAGAAAGAAGCGAAGGAGCTTCTTCAGAAGTGGACATCCGGCGGCGAAGAGACCGGAGCAGCCCCGTGGATTGGCGTGTATCCTGTGTATGACAGAAATGGCGGAGAGAATGCTCTGCTCGGCGCCGCACTTTCCTGCCGCAGGGAGAAATTTTTCCTGTCTGCCGCAGGGGAGAAAGAAGCGCTCTCTGCAGAGGCCTTGATCCGGTATCTGACGGAGCTTCGAAGGGCCGCCCTGGATGGGAAAGTCCGGCTTGCGGTGTTTGACCTGAAGTCGCAGTTTGATTTCTTTGGCATGGAAGAGGAAGAGCTGAAGGACGGGATTCATCTGGATGGCATGTTTGACATTCTTCTTGGAGCTTATCTTCTGAATCCGCTGAAGAATGACTATGAGCCGGAGGATGCTGCCTCGGAATATCTTGGGGAGACGCTTCCGGGAAGACAGCAGTTTGCGGGAAAAAGCTCTTTTGCAGAGATTTTATCCGGCAGCGGCAGGGAGGATGGCCCGGCGGGGCTTTCCGCTGTGGCAGAATTTGCCGCACAGATTTCCGATGCCTTGGCCAGAGAAGCGGAGCCTGTCAGGAAGAAGCTGGAAGAAGAGGAAATGCTGGAGCTCTATGAGAGGGTGGAGCTTCCTCTTACCTATATTCTGTATGATATGCAGCGAATCGGCATCCGCGTGGTTCCGGAGAAGCTTGCGGCCTACGGAGATCAGCTGACGGGACGGATTGCAGAGCTTGAGAAATCCATCCATGAAAAGGCGGGACACTCCTTTAACATTGCAAGCCCGAAGCAGCTTGGGCAGGTGCTCTTTGAGGAGATGCAGCTTCCCGGCGGAAAGAGGACGAAGAGCGGCTTTTCCACGGCGGCAGATGTACTGGATAAGCTGGCACCGGATTACCCGATTGTGGAAGAGGTTCTGGAGTACCGGGCGCTGACCAAGCTGAAATCGACGTATGCGGATGGACTCCAGGCTTTTATTGCCGGTGATTCCAGAATTCATACGACGTTTCATCAGACCATTACGGCCACAGGGCGCATCAGCTCGACGGATCCGAACCTGCAGAATATTCCGATGCGGACAGAGCTCGGCAGGGCGATTCGGAAGGTGTTCATCCCCTCCGAGGGGTGCTGCTTCACCGATGCCGATTACTCGCAGATTGAGCTTCGGATTCTGGCCTCCTTGTCGGGCGACGAAGCACTGATTGAGGCATACCGCGAGAATCGTGATATTCACAGGACAACGGCCTCCCGCGTGTTCCATACACCCTTTGAGGAAGTGACGGATCTGCAGAGAAGAAATGCCAAGGCGGTCAATTTCGGCATTGTGTACGGCATCAGCTCCTTCGGACTGTCACAGAATCTTTCGATTTCCAGAGGAGAAGCAAAGGAATACATCGATGAGTACTTCCGCATGTTCCCCGGAATCAAGGTGTTCCTGGACAAGGAGGTTTCGGAGGCAAAGGAAAAGGGATATTCCGTCACCATGTTCGGAAGACGGCGTCCGATTCCGGAGCTTGGGAGCTCGAATTTCATGCAGCGGCAGTTCGGAGAACGCGTTGCGATGAATGCGCCGATCCAGGGAACCGGAGCGGACATCATGAAGATCGCAATGATCCGGGTCTTCGAGGAGCTGCACCGGCAGGGGCTCTCCTCACGGCTCATTCTGCAGATTCACGATGAGCTTCTGATTGAGACGAAGGCCGGAGAAGAAGAAAAGGTGGCGCAGATCCTTCGGGATGGCATGATGGGAGCGGCGAAGATGCAGGTTCCTCTTGAGATTGACTGTCACACGGGAGCAGACTGGTACGAGGCAAAATGAAAATCATTGGCGTTACGGGCGGCGTCGGCTCCGGAAAAACCGAGCTGCTGCATTATATTGAGAAAAATTACCGCTGCCGGATCCTTCTGGCGGATGAAGCCTCTCATGAGGTGATGCAGAAGGGCGGGCGGATTTATGAACCTCTGGTTGCACTTTTGGGGAGCTCTGTTCTTGACAGCAGCGGCGAGATCAACCGGAAGGAAATGGCGGCCCGGATCTTCTCTCAGGAGGAGCTGCTTGGCAGAGTCAATGCGCTGATTCATCCTGCAGTCAGGGAATACATTCTGGAAGCTGTCGCAGAAGAACGGGAAAAAGCAGCTGCCGGTGCGGAAGATGCGGTGGATTATTTTTTTCTGGAGGCGGCACTTCTGATCGAGTGCGGCTACCGCTCTGTTGTAGATGAAATGTGGTATATTTACTGTGATCTTGCGGTCCGGAGAGAGCGCCTGAAGAAATCCAGGGGCTATTCCGACGAGAAGATTGACAGCATTCTTTCCTCTCAGCTTACGGAGGCGGAGTTCCGGAGCGGCTCAGATGTCGTTATTGACAACTCGGGAAATCTGGAAGATGCTTACAGACAGATTCGGGAGGCGCTTGCTTCCGGAGAGAGGAAATGAAGAAAGAGACAGCATGAGATTTCAGACCTTTGCGAGCGGATCCAGCGGCAACTGCAGCTATATCGGCTCTGAGACAACGCACCTTCTGTTCGATGTCGGCATCAGTCGGAAACGGACGCAGGAGGCATTGAACCGGATCGATCTGGATTTTCCGGATATCGACGGTATTTTTATCACGCATGAGCATTCCGATCATATTCAGGGCCTTGCGATGATCCTGAAGAAATATGACATTCCGGTCTATGCAACGGCCGGAACGATCGCGGCAATCCGGAGAATGGAGAAATACAGGGAGCTTGCAGAGGACCGCTTCATTCCGGTCAGAGCAGATGAGAAGACGGTGGTGAAGGACATCACGGTGAATCCGATGACGATTTCGCACGATGCGGCCGAGCCTGTGGGCTACCGGGTTCTGTACGGGGGGAAGAAGATTTCCATCTGCACCGATCTTGGATGCTACACGGATTATACGAAGGCGTGTCTGAAGGATTCGGATGTGCTTCTTCTCGAAGCCAATCACGATGTCAATATGCTTCAGGTAGGGCCGTACCCGTATCCTCTGAAGCAGAGAATCCTGTCGGACAGGGGACATTTGTCCAATGCGGCAAGCGGAACGCTTCTCGACAGCGTTCTGAATTCACATATGAAAGCAATTTTTCTGGGGCATCTTTCACAGGAGAACAACTATCCGGATCTCGCCTTTGAAACCGTCCGCCTGGAAATCAATGCGGCGGATGATGACTACGAGGCGGATGAGCTTCCGATCCGGGTTGCACCGAGGAAGGAAGCCTCCGGAATGGTTGAAATATAGAACAGTAACGCACAGGAAAGGACGGAACACATGGAGAAAAGAGCGATCATCACGGTTGTCGGAAAGGACACCGTCGGAATCATTGCAAGCGTCTGCAGCTTTCTTGCAGAGCACAGGATCAACATTCTGGACATTTCCCAGACGATCGTGCAGGGCTACTTCAACATGATGATGATTGTGGATTTTGCAGAGCTGGAAGAGCCCTTCGGCGATATGGCGGAGGAGCTTGCCGTGATCGGAAGAGAGAAGCTTGGCGTTCAGATCAAATGCCAGAAGGAAGAAATCTTCGATTCGATGCATCGAATCTGAGACAGAACGGAGGTTATTATGATCAATATCCGCGAAGTGGAAGAAACCAATTCCATGATTGAAAAGGAGAATCTGGATGTCCGCACGATCACGATGGGCATCAGTCTCCTGGACTGTATCAGCTCGGATCTTCCGACTCTGAAGAAGAATATTTATGAGAAAATCTATTCTCTGGCGAAGGATCTTGTTTCGACAGGGGAAGATATTTCCCGCGATTTCGGGATTCCGATTGTCAACAAAAGAATTTCAGTGACGCCCATCGCTCTGGTCGGCGGATCTGCCTGCCACAGCCCGGAGGATTTTGTGGAAATCGCAAAGACTCTGGATGAGGTGGCAAGAAGGGTCGGTGTGAACTTCCTTGGAGGCTACAGCGCCCTTGTGTCCAAGGGCATGACAAAGGCAGATGAGCTTCTGATCCGTTCCATTCCGCAGGCTCTGAAGGAAACGCAGGTTGTCTGCTCCTCTGTAAATCTCGGATCGACCAAGACCGGAATTGACATGGACGCTGTGCGCTTGATGGGCTCCATCATCAAGGAGACTGCAGAGGAGACAAAGAAGCTTCCGGTAAACGGCTGTGCAAAGCTTGTCGTTTTCTGCAATGCGCCGGATGACAATCCGTTTATGGCAGGGGCCTTCCACGGCGTGACCGAGACAGATGTGATTCTGAATGTCGGTGTCTCCGGCCCCGGCGTTGTGAAAAAAGCTCTGGAATCCTGTCACGGTGCGGATTTTGAGACGCTTTCCGAAACCATCAAGAAGACCGCCTTCAAGGTGACCCGTGTCGGCCAGCTGGTTGCAAAGGAAGCCTCTGCGCGGCTCGGCGTTCCGTTTGGCATCATTGACCTTTCTCTTGCACCGACTCCTGCAATCGGAGATTCGGTTGCGGATATTCTGTGTGAGATGGGCCTGGAGAAGGCAGGAGCTCCCGGTACGACGGCTGCGCTTGCGATGCTGAACGATCAGGTGAAAAAGGGCGGCCTCATGGCGTCCAGCTATGTGGGCGGTCTTTCCGGTGCCTTCATTCCGGTCTCGGAGGACCAGGGAATGATCGATGCGGCAAGAGCGGGCGCTCTTACGCTGGAGAAGCTGGAGGCGATGACCTGCGTCTGCTCGGTGGGACTGGATATGATTGCGATCCCCGGAGATACCAAGGACACGACGATTGCAGGAATTATCGCGGATGAGATGGCTCTTGGCATGGTGAACCAGAAGACAACGGCCTGCCGCCTGATTCCGGTGCCCGGAAAGGGCGTCGGCGAAGAGGTTGAGTTCGGAGGCCTTCTTGGATATGCACCGATCATGCCGGTAAATCCTTTTGGCTGTGACGAGTTTGTGAATCGAAAGGGAAGAATTCCCGCCCCGGTACACAGCTTTAAGAACTGATTACAAACGAAAACGGAGGGGTTGGTTATGGAAACAAAAAAATACGATGTAACAGCACTTGGAGAGCTTCTTGTGGATTTTACGGCAGGACCCGTCAGCTCACAGGGAAATCCGACCTTTGAGGCAAATCCGGGCGGAGCACCCTGCAATGTACTGTCCATGCTGCAGCGGCTTGGCCATCAGACCGCCTTCATCGGCAAGGTCGGTAAGGATGCCTTCGGCGAAATGCTGAAGGAGAAGGCCGGAGCGCAGGGAATTGACATGAGCGGTCTGTCGATGGATGACAGCGTGCATACAACGCTTGCATTTGTGCAGAAGCTTGCAAACGGGGATCGTGATTTCTCCTTTTACCGGAAGCCGGGTGCGGATATCATGCTTCGTCCGGAGGATGTACGGGCTCACCGGGATCTGATCGAGCAGTCCGAAATTTTCCATTTCGGAACCCTGTCCATGACCGATGAGCTGGTGGATCGTGCGACAAAGGAAGCCCTGACCATTGCCAAGGATAACGGTGTCACCATCTCCTTTGACCCCAATTATCGTCCGCCGCTCTGGAATTCGGAGGATGAGGCAAGAGAGAAGATGATATTTGGCATGCAGAACACCGATATCATGAAGATCTCGGACAATGAAATTGTGTTCCTGACAGGCGAGGAGGATCTGGATAAGGGTGTGCGTCTTCTGATTGACCGCTATGAGATTCCGCTTGTATTTGCAACGCTTGGACCGGACGGAAGCCGCGCCTACTACAAGGGCGAGCGCGTGGACTGCCCCGGCTTTAAGAATCCGAACACCATTGAGACAACCGGCGCCGGAGATACCTTCTGTGCCTGCGGTCTTCATTTTGTTCTGAAGTATGGCCTGAAGGAGCTGAATATTTTCCGCCTTCGGGAGCTTCTAACCTTTGCAAATGCGGCAGCTTCTCTTGTGACGACAAGACGCGGTGCACTTGCCGTTATGCCGACCGAAGAGGAGGTGCAGGAGTACCTTCGCAGCTTCCGGTAAGGGCCTTTGCGCTGGCAGAAGCCGGCCTTTGACCTCCACAGAAAGATCAAAAGTCCTGTAAGCGGCGGATACGCCGTTTGCAGGACTTTCTGTATGTGCGTCCGGCGACTTCATCCATATCTATATCCCCAAACTGACCTTTACAATCTACTTCTTAAAATTCCAGGCTATCTGCATTCAACAGAAAATACTTCATTCCCATAACGACAAATCCTTCATCATTACGCCAAGGCTTTTTAGTGCCATTGACAATGATAATCTTCTTGAATGAATCTGGAATGTTACGCAGAGAATTAAACTCTTGCGTCTGTTTTTCCTCCGAAGTCATATCGTAGGCTACCTGGATATAGTAGCGCTGACTTCCTTGGTTTACAACGAAATCGACTTCCAGCTGCTTACGGACTCGCTTTCCTTCTTTATCCTTATCGTAGACATCAACAACTCCCACATCCACATTGTAACCACGAAGAAGCAATTCGTTATAAACGATATTCTCCATAATGTGAGTTGATTCCTGTTGTCTGAAATTCAAACGGGCATTTCTGAGACCCAAATCAGTAAAATAATACTTCAGGTTTGCTCCGATATATTTTCTGCCTTTAATGTCATATCGGCTTGCTTTGGAAATCAGAAATGCTTCAGCCAATAGGTCGATATGATGAGAGATTGTCTTGTTGGTATAATTCATCTGACGTTCACTGGCAAAAGTGTTTGCAATTTTTGATGGATTGGTAGGTGTGCCGATTGCAGAAGCAAGCACATCAACAAGAATACCAATTTCATCTACGCTTTGAAGTTTATTTCTTTCAATAACATCTTTCAGATACACATTGGCAAAGATATTTCTCAAGTATTCTGCTTTCTGCCGATCATTCTGGAAACCAGCAACCTGCGGAAGTCCACCGTAGGTCATATAATCATTCCAGGCATCATCGTAGTCACCATCATAAGCAGAATAAAACTCTGCAAAAGAGAGAGGGTAAATTCTGACTTCATCACCTCTGCCACGGAACTCAGTCACAATGTCGCTGGAAAGGAATTTCGAGTTACTGCCAGTCACATAAACATCAATGTTACTGATACGAAGCAGGCTGTTCAATACCTCCTCAAAACGGGGCATAAACTGAACTTCATCCAGAAGCAAGTAATATCTGCCGGAATCCTTCATTGCATCTTTGATATAACGAAAACACACCTTTGGATCTCGCAGTTCCTCGTTTTCAATGCCATCCAGCGCAATCTCAATGATGTGTTCTGCATCAACACCATTTTCCAGAAGGTATCTCTTAAAAATGTTAAAGAGCAAAAAAGACTTTCCGCATCTGCGAATGCCCGTAATTACCTTTATCATGCCGTTATCTTTTCGCTCAATTAGTTGCTGCAGATAAGCGTTTCTCTTAATATCCATGGCATCGCTCCCTTTTTCCGTGCAACTGCACGTTTTTTAGTAATACCATTCCAACACAGAACGGATTACTTTTCAATACTCATTCCTATTTTATGTGCAACTGCACGCTTTTATGTAATGATTTTCAGGCTCATGTGAAGCCTCACACGACTGAAGTCGCGTGCTTCCATACCCGTTTTTCTAAGGCATGGACTCTCTGACCACAGATACAGCCTTGACAGCGCGCTGTTACGCCGCAGCGTAAAGCTCTCCGTTAAGGCTAATGAGTGTGGACAGGGTGCAGGTGCTTCTCTTTGCGCATCCCGGAACTTTAGCCGCAACGCGCTGCCCTTCTGTTACCGGAAGGGATTTTACGATTTCGCGCACAAAATACCGTGCGCCCACTCACGACTGAAGTCACAAGAATGCAGCGGCCAGATTATTCAAAAAACAACTAAATGAAACAGTCTTAATCCACCAGCGAAGCTGGTGAGACTAACAGATGCGAGGTGCGGTTAGCGAAGTAACATAAAAAGCCTCCACTGTATAATGAAGTAGGTCTAGCAAACCACAACATTAACAGCGGAGGCATCCATGGATGATCAAAGTTTAGCACATAGCCGGTATAATTGCACATATCACATAGTGTTCATACCAAAGTATCGGCGTAAGGTTATGTTCGGTGAGCTAAGAGTTGAGATCGGCAGGATCCTCGGGGAAGTATGCAGAATGGAATGAGTAACAATCATCAAAGCAGCAACACTTCCAGACCATGTACATATGTATGTATCGATACCACCCAAGGAGAGCGTCGCAAAGACTATTGGCAGAATAAAAGGTAAAAGTACGCTAATGCTTTTCGACCGCCACCCAGAGTACAGGCAGAAATATGATCGCCACTTTTGGGCCAGAGGGTATTACTGCGAAACAATCGGTAATGTAAATGAAGAGACGATCAAGAAGTATATAGCGGAACAGTACTCGAAGGATCGACTTGAAGGAGATCCTTCGAAGGGATGAAGTAATAAGCCGCTTTTAAGCGGCTACCAGTAACAGTTCGAATGGTTTGCTAAGCCGCCTTTAGGCGGAACCGGAACAATTAACCCCGGAGGGGTGACAGCAAACCACCAGCTGAGCTGGTGGTACTGACGTGCGCCCGGCGGAGCACGTTTCTAGCCGGTGCAAGTCCGGAGTCCGCCCG
>ERZ1026872.471-NODE-471-length-11396-cov-7.192135_pt1 | contig 11396 bp, 12 predicted proteins | sample MGYA00380166_ERZ1026872 | MGnify/ENA primary metagenome ERZ1026872 (study PRJEB33269, sample SAMEA4719802) | human gut metagenome | biome: human-associated habitat; feature: organic feature; material: feces | place: Cameroon | collected 2013-10 ... | reverse complement strand
GGCCCGCCGCGTCCGCGCAGGGTGAACAGCACCCGATTCCCCAAGTGCGTGGCATAATCCGCCTCGACGATAGCGCCGCCGCCGGGGATGACCGTTTGTCCCAGCAGCTCCACGTCGGCATCATCTGGAATGGTTTCGGTATTCAGGCTGATGTCGTTTTTACGGTAGGCGGTCAGCGTGGGCACAATCGCATAGCCGCGCCAGTCGGTGTGCACGTCCGTGCCATTCTCGATATCCACGTTGTCAGCGCCTGGTGCGCGAACCACAGCAAAGCTGTCGCCGGTGTACTGGCCGAAAGTGACGCCGTGAGGATGGGCAACGATGGAGCCGGAAGCGCCCCAGGTTATCTGATTGCTGATTTTGTCATGCTGGTAACCCACCTGCGCTTCACCGTAGCCGCCGCGATAGTCCAGAGACACGCCGCTGTTGCTGCCCTGGCCGTTGTTACCGTACCCCTGCTGCACGCTGTAGAAGAGATTGTTTTTCTCCAGCGCCGAGCCGTAGAGTGAAGCCTGCTGCGAGGCGTGGCCTGCGTTATCGGTGGTGCTGCTGTAGCTGACAGAGCTGCCCGGCAGCATTTTGCCCAGCGGTACGTTCAGATTAAATGACCACGAGCGATCGGCTTTTTTATATTCTGACGATGCGGTGTAGTAGTAGCCCACGCCCCAGGAGACGCCTTTCCAGGCGCTATAAAAACCGACGTGCACCGTCTCATCATGGCCGCGAGCGTGCCAATAGGTCTGCGTCCAGGCCGACGCGGACAGGCTGCCAAGGCTGCCCAGCATTTGTGAAAGCGAGAACTCTTCGCGCGTGCGTTTATTATCCGTGACGCCGTAGCGGCCTTCCAGCGCATTCGCCTCGCTGAAGTCATAGTAACCGCTGGAGGAATAGCGATAGCTTGCCAGGCTGAGCGATGTGCCGCTGCTGGCAAACTCTTTCTGGTACTGCAGGCGCGCTGAGTTGCCGCTGTAGCGCCGATTTGACGGCGTGCGGGTCGTCGCGCGGGTGTAATCAAAGCCTAACGATCCCAGTTCGCCAAAACCGTGTCCCAGCCCGGCGGACCAGGCCTGATAATCGTCCGCCACCTGCGCGCCGCCGTAGAACGTGATATCGGCAGGCAGCCCGTAGAACAGCGTCGACTGCACAAACTGCGGCTCACGGGTCTGTGGCTGCGTGGAATAAAAGCGTCCGGCGCTGACGCTGTACTTCACCCGTCCCTGTCGCAGCATAAACGGCACGGCGGAAAACGGCTGGGTAAACTTTCGCTCAGAGCCGTCGCTTTCTTTAACCGTCACCTCCAGATCGCCGCTCTGCGAGGTCGGATAAAGATCGTTAATCGCGAACGCGCCGGGGGCGACGAAGGTTTCATAAATCACATAACCATGCTGGGAGACGGTTACTTTGGCATTGCTGTGGGCCATACCGCGAATAACCGGGGCGAATCCGCGCTGGCTGTCCGGCAGCATCTCTTCTTCCGACATCAGCTGCGCGCCGCGGAACTGCACGCTATCAAACACGTCGCCGCTGGTATAGGTATCACCAATGCGCAGCTGGCTCTTCAGCGCCCGCACATCGTGCTGCAGGTAGGTACTCTGTGAACGCCAGCGGCGGGTTTTGTCATACTGCATGGAGGCAATATTACGTAGCCGCCAGCCGCCGAGGTTAACGCCGCTGCGCAAATTGAGGTAGTTCGTTTGCGTTGTGCGTTCGTCTTCATGGGACTGGGCGCCGCTGAGGTTATAGTCAACAAACGCCGCCGGAATGCCGTCGTCCCAGCGTGACGGATCGACGTACCCGCGGCTTTTAAGGTTCAGCGCCGCCTGCGGAATGCTCAGATTCAGCCGCTGGCTGGCGAAATCAAAATGGCTGCTGGCATCGGGGATAAAGCGTTCAATATGGGTTAACGTTTCGCCATCATGTAACTGCTCGAACGCGGGGAAGGCGCTGATGTTGACGCCATAATCCGCCAGCTTCTCTGGCGTGAGCACCTGCAGCAGGCCATCGCCGCCGTCGATAAATTCCACCGTCTCCTGCGCAACCTGCTGGTTGTTCACCCACACCGTTACGGGGTAGCTCCCCGGCTGCTGGCCGCCCGACCTGGCGAAGTAATGTAAATCGGCGGTTTTTTGCTGCGGGTCAGACAATTCAACGGCCGCCGGGTCAAAGTAATCGTCAGCCCAGACAGCAGGGTTGTAACACAAGACGAACAGTGCCGTCGGCACGCAGGCCAGCAGCACGGCGGTACCGAGTGTAGTATCGTCGTTCCGGGAGTCTGTGGTTGTCGTCTTCACGCTGGGGGCCCGTAATAATTACCGTTGAGTAAAATCAGTCACACCGCCAAAATCATTTATCGCCCGCCATTTCACAGTACCTAAACGGCTAATCGGCCACGTTTTGTCGCTGAACGGCGCAATCATGCCCGGAGACTCCAGCTCCTGACCGCCGACCGAAAGGGAGAAAAATGAAACAAAATAAGGGGTAGGATTATGAGCGGTCAGTTCTGAACCCACGGAATGGAACGTTAGCTGTTTCCAGGCTTCCGTCACATCACCGGCAAGATGATTTGGCCGATAGAAGATCTTAAATTTTGACTTAATATTGACCTGTAATTTATTGTCTTCTCCCTGTTTCGAGGGGGCGATACTTTTAACGTTTAACCAAAATACGGACTCACGGTCGTTGGGTAAATTTGCGCCAGTGTAGTTAATTCGCAGTATATTTTTTTGTTCAGGGTCAAGGCGAAACAATGGCAGGGTCACAATAAAAGGCGGCTGACTTTTATCTGTGGCGGAAAAATTCTCCACCCACGACTGTACTAAATAGGGTGTAGACGTATCGGCATTACTTACCGAAATAGAGGCTTCTCGTTTTCCTTCTTGGTAAATTACGCGAGTTCCTCCCATGACAATACCGGCCTGAGCCGTCGTCGATAAAACAAATGCAGAAAGAGCTATGCTCGCGATAAATCGATTCATAGGAATGACCAGCGTTATTAGATAAAGCAAAAATTGAGCAGAAGTTGCCTTCTGCTCACGGCTTAATTAGTTATAAACCATATTAAAATCGGCCACGCCATTCGCGGTACCGGTCGTTACCGTTGCGCCTGTAGAGGCGTAGTCAGCGTAGAAGGTCAGATCGGCAGAGCCGGCATCATCACCTTCAACAACCGCGTGTTTTGCCGACACGACGCCAGGGATAACCTGTTTAGTCTGGTCATCTTCATACAGTTTGATGCCCACGCCGGTTGCGCCAGATTCAACGGCCAGCAGGGAAGAATTGATTTTATCTTTGTTACCGTCAAACAGTACGGAGACCTGCTCTACGGAATCCGGGCAGTCTTTGACCTTGATGTGGAAAGCGGTTTTGGTGGTTTCAGTGCCTACGCCGGTGAAATAGGATTTTGCCCATTTACCAAGGTCGACGGTCTGGTTAGCGGTGCTGCTATCAATGTTACAAGATGAATCGGTGATTGAACCGGTGAATTTTACCTGGCCGCCGGTGCCCTGTGTACCCGCATCGGAACCTGGGTTCGTCGATACGGACGCGATAGCTGCGCCAGATACGAGTGCGGCTACGACACATGCCATAATGCGGAGTTGTGATTTCATTCTTGGTCTCTTCTTAACTTAATATTTATGCAGGAATATCTGAGAATAAATATTATTCTCCAGCGTCCCGCCGTCATATCCTCCCTGTTTATATGGTTTTGTTCCGTCTGTAGAGTATAACGTATTCATTCGACTCAAATAATAACCAGTAAAGGCCGAATAATTATTATTCAGCAAGATCGGTTAATCATTAATGTATTAGGAATACGTAGCTAATAATATTCTTATTTAGATATGATGCAACCTGTGATTAAGTAAAATACCCGTGACAGTATTTAATTCAGATACAAAAGTTTCAACAAGCGTGACCACATGTTGTATTTGAAATTACATCACACAAAACTCCCAGCGAATCAGAGCTATTGAATTTAACACTTAATGAAATAATTTAACCGAGTTAACGTTGTTATGCATATTCTCGCCTGTCTTTTATGACAAAAAATGCGGCACTCAAATAAAACTAGGAATATTCCCATTATTATTCCGTTTATTTATTTTCAACCCACTTAACCATTAGCATACTAATGAGTTTGCCGACTGCGCAAATATCTCTCGCAATGTATTCCCGATTAGTTTAGAATTTACTAAATTAAGTAAAATCTAAACTAACTATGACCCCAAATGAACTGCTTCAGTCCCGTGCCGGCGAGGCCGCCGCGCTACTCAAAGCGATGAGCAACCCTCGCCGGCTGCTGATCCTTTGTATGCTCTGCGACGCACCGGGCACCAGCGCAGGCGATTTAGCCAAAGCCTGCGGGTTAAGCCCGTCCGCGACTTCACAGCACCTTGCGCGCATGCGGGAAGAGCGGCTGGTTGACTGTCGGCGCGAGGCACAGCGTCTTCACTATTTCATCAAAAACGAGGCGGTGCAGCAGATAGTCGCCACCTTAAAAACGCTCTACTGCCCCTGAGGAGCCCCTGCATGACGACCGAAACGATTTCCCCGAAAGAAGCCTTCGCCCTGACCGAACAGGGTGCCCTGCTGATTGATATTCGCGACGCCGATGAATATGCCCGCGAACATATACCTGCCGCTCGCCTGCTTCCGCTCGGCGCCATTGAGCAAGGTGCAACCGTGCAGGCGTCCGCAGCGGACGTGGTGATTTTTCACTGCCAGTCCGGTAACCGTACCCGTAACAATCTCGCCCGCCTTGTCGCAGCGGCCGCGCCTGCACAGGTGAACATTGTTGAAGGTGGGATTGATGGCTGGCGTCAGGCCGGTCTGCTCACCGTTGAAGATAAATCACAGCCGCTACCCCTAATGCGCCAGGTACAGATTGCGGCTGGCGTGCTAATTTTACTGGGCGTTATCCTCGGCTATAGCGTTTCCAGCGCCTTCTTCCTGCTCAGCGCATTCGTTGGCGCGGGCTTAACCTTTGCCGGGGTGACGGGTTTTTGCGGCATGGCGCGGCTGTTAGTCGCGATGCCGTGGAACCGTCGTTGACGGCTGCCGCCGCGGCGACAAGATATCACCCTCTATAACAAAGGAGTTCGTGGATGTTTGCACCTGGCGATCTGGTTCAGTCCAAAATGGGCGGACCAAAACTCAAAGTCATTGAAGCGCATGAAGATAGCATCGTCGCCGTACAGGCAAGCGATGAGCACGGTAAACAATACACCCTGAAAAACGACGACGTTGCCCCGTACCATGAAGAGGGAGACTTTGGCGTCTGCTGAGTGCTTTCTGCGGTGAGCATCGCTCGCCGCTTCCTTCCCCCCTTCAGTTGCATGATTACCCAAATTTCACGCATATCTCAAAAATCTAACATCCAACATTTAATGCTAATAAAAAGCCAAAAATCTGGATAAAAAAACCAATAGCGATAGCGATCACAATAAAATCAGCATCGCACGCCGACGCGTGAATCATGCCGGCATTTACGCCCATCACACTCCGGCGAACTCATCACATAACACAATGATTTTAATCATTAAAATAACCTTCAAAAACAAAAATAGCGTAGCGCTCAAAAAACAATCTACGGCAGAGTATTTTATTGACAAAAACGCATTAAATAAAAATATTTCACTAGTTGTTTGTTTTATTGTAGATGGATAACCTATACGCGTCGTACAAACCAATCCAAAACGCCTAAAAAAACGTTTTCACTCAGTTATAACGTCCATTTTCGAGGAGCATACCGATGTTCTCTGCGCAGTCACGCCTGCGTCATGCGGCAGCAGACACTTTCGCCATGGTGGTCTACTGTTCCGTCGTGAACATGATGATTGAAATATTTCTCTCGGGAATGACCTTCGAGCAGTCACTTTCATCACGTCTGGTTGCTATTCCGGTCAACATTATTATTGCCTGGCCATACGGTCTGTATCGTGACTTTATTATGCGCCAGGCGGCGCGTATCAGCCCGGCAGGTTGGGTGAGAAGAGCGGCGGACCCGCTGGCGTACGTGACCTTCCAGTCGCCGGTGTACGTTATGATTCTGCTGAGCGTTGGCGCTGACTGGCACCAGATTGCCGCGGCGGTCAGCTCTAACGCGGCGATCTCGCTGGTGATGGGGGCGGCTTACGGCTACTTCCTCGATTTCTGCCGTCGCCTGTTCCGTGTGGAACAATATACCCAGGCAAAAGCCTGATAGACGCGCAATAAACGACTGGCGATGCCAGTCGTTTATTCATACGTTCTCGCCAAATAACCCATCTAAAAAGCGTTCTAACGCCATTCGTGAACTAAAACCGTGCGGAATGCCGTAGTGCTGTTCCACATCGCCGCCGAGATACAGCGGGAACTGTTCATAGTGATCGCAAGCTTTAATATCAGACGCCGGTTCGGCAAATTTATAGCTTCGGTCTTTAAGCCCCGGATGAATAATCAACGCAGTGCGCCCCATCCGCGCTTCGCGGTTAACGTAGACGTAATTCTCACCGCGGCGATAGCCGTAGGCTTTGGGGGTTACCGCATCCATGGTAAAGCCCGCTTTTTCAAGCACGCGCGCTACCTCGTCAGGTCGTAAATACATATTTTTTCCTCGTTATCTTTTACTGCATCGCCACCTTACATGAATCAGTATTCGTCTCGCTTTCAGATAATTCCAGAAACTCATTAATTCCCGGCAATTTATAGCGTATGGCCTACACTTAACGCTCAATACAAATTCGAGGAGGCCGAGATGCCAAAGTTGTTTAATCGCAATGAAGCTGACGACGAAGTACAAGATATTCATAACGATGTCAGCCAATTAGCCGACAGTCTGGAAGATATTCTGAAGAGCTGGGCCAGTGAAAATAAAGATGAGGTAGATACCGCTCGTCGTAAGGCTAAAGCGTTACTCAGCGAAACCCGCGCACGTATTCACGGCCGTAGCCGCATACAGCAAAGCGCATGCGACGTTGCCGAAACGGCAGACAGCTATATTCGCGATAAACCGTGGCAAAGTGTGAGCGCGGCCGCGGCGGTAGGTATTTTTATTGGCGTATTATTGGGAGCGCGCCGATAATATAACCACAATGATGTTGATAATAAAAACGCGTCTCCCCCGGAGTGTCTCTGATGCTCCGGGGTTTTTATTTTAGCGCCCGCCGTAGCGCCGCCACCTGCTCGTCAGCCATCGCCTGCGAAATAAGATTCGTAAAGCTCATTATCAGCCCGCCTCGTCCACCTGTCGCTATCCGCCAGTCGCTGATAGCCTGTACCGCCAGGCCAGCCTCACGGGCCCTGCGCGCCATCGCGCGATCGTCCCCCTCGACCGTGACCACCAGTTGAATGCCGCCGGATTGCGCCACAACCTGAAAACCCTGAGCCACGAGCGCGGTTTCCAGCCAGCGGCGACGCTGGGCATAGTGAATGCGCATTTTCTTCAGATGCCGCCAGAAGTGACCTTCGCGTAGAAAGTCTGCCAGCGTGTGCTGCCAGAGCAGCGGCACCGGGCAGGCCGCACGCTGAGCCTGACGACGAAACGCCGCCACCAGCGGCAGCGGAACCACCAGCCAGGCGGTCCGCAGCGCTGGAAACAACGATTTGCTGAACGTCCCTACATAAATCACCCGCTGTGGCGCATCCAGACTCTTCAACGGCGGCAGCGGCTTGCCGTGATAGCGAAACTCGCTGTCATAATCGTCTTCAATGACCCACGCCCGCTGGTGTGCCGCCCAGTCGAGCAGCTGTCGCCGACGCGGCAGCGACAGCGCCACGCCGGTCGGGCTCTGGTGAGCCGGAGTTAATAGCGCAAATCGCGCGTCGCCGGCATGCTGTAATGCCCAGTCAATATTCATCCCCTCGTCGTCAACCGGCACCGGGTGCAGGCTTACGCCCTCCTCTGCCAGCGTCGGGCGGATCAGCGGGAAGCCGGGATCTTCTACCCACATGCTCTCACCGCGCCCATCCAGCGCTTTAAGCGCCAGGCTCATAGCCGCCGCATAGCCCGAAGTGATAAACACCTGACCAGCATCGCACTCAATGCTCCGCGACAGCCGCAGGTACTCGACTATCGCCTGACGCAGCGCCAGTTCACCACACACATCGCCCAACGCGAGGTCAAAGCGGGTTTGCGTACGCAGCCTGCGCCCCATTACCCGAGCCCATAGCCCGCGCGGAAAGAGATCCAGCGCGGGCAAGCCAAGCTGGAACGGCAGCGGCTGGAACTGCTCGCCGCCAAAACCAAGCGGCTCCGCTGGCGTGGCTTCCAGCGTTAAGTGATGACTGACATACGTCCCTGCTTGCCCGCGTCGTTCAAGCCACCCCTGCGCCACCAGCTCCGCATAGGCGTTCTCCACCGTCACTCTGGAGACACCAAGCTCCTGAGCGTAGAGGCGACTGGACGGCAGACGCCTGCCCGCACTCAGTTCACCTTGTTCAATCGCCGCCTTCAGCTGACGAGCGATTTGCTGGTATCGGGGTACATGGCGCGTTTTCATGGTCTTATTTTTTACCCAGAATATGGCTATCTTTTTAGGGCCATTATAGTGCTATTTTTGTCTCATCTTGAACGAGGAGAAAGACAATGACTGCACTACGCCAACCCTATAGTGAACTGAGCCCAGCGGTCTATGCCGGGCTGGCACAGGCGAGCATCGCGCTGGAAAAGAGCACGCTGGAACGCCCGCTGCTTGAGCTGCTGTACCTGCGGGTGTCACAAATTAACGGCTGCGCGTTTTGCCTGGAGATGCACAGCAACGCGCTGCGCAAAGCCGGTGTGGAACAGACCAGGCTGGACGCGCTAGCTGGCTGGAGAGTGAGCGATCGCTTCAGCGATGCAGAACGCGCCGCGCTGGCCTGGTCGGAAGATCTGACGCACATCGCCGAAACACACGCCGAAGATGACGTCTACCAGCCGCTGCTGGCGCATTTTAGCGCGGAACAAATTAGCGATATGACCTTTGCTATCAGCCTGATGAACGCCTTTAACCGTCTGGCTGTCGGTATGCGGATGTAAGCCAGAATCGCCCGTGACTATTCATCATTCACGGGCGATTTGACGTTGTAAATAATGCCTCAATCCTCGCCAATATACGCCCACATTTTTCGCCGGGATATTTCTTATCAAACGGCCATGATCATACAAATAACTCACGCTAATTCACGGTGATTTTTCCGACAATATTCATGCCATTTTTCCGATCGCCTGCAAATTTTCCAGCTTAATTTACAAAAAAATCAACAGGCGCTAATTTGCGGCTCAGCCCTTATATCATGGGAAATGAGCGCACGATCGCCCTGCCTGATATTTCTGATAAGAACAGGTTGAGGGTTGTCACATCATCTGAATGTGCTAGGGTATAAAAAGGTAATTATTCTCATCAGGTACCATATCGACATAAACTAAAAACAGGAAAACGCATATTGCATGGCAGTTAAATTAGAAGTTAAGAATCTTTATAAAATATTCGGCGAGCATCCACAGCGAGCATTTAAATATATCGACAAAGGTTTCAGCAAAGAGCAAATTCTGGAGAAAACAGGGTTATCGCTTGGCGTCAAAGACGCCAGTCTGGCCATTGAAGAAGGCGAGATATTTGTCATCATGGGGTTATCCGGCTCCGGCAAATCCACCATGGTACGCCTTCTCAATCGTCTGATTGAACCGACTCGTGGACAGGTGCTGATTGACGGCGTGGATATTGCCAAAATATCCGACGCCGAGCTTCGCGATGTCCGCCGTAAAAAAATTGCAATGGTCTTCCAGTCATTCGCCCTCATGCCACACATGAGCGTACTGGATAACACCGCGTTTGGCATGGATCTGGCCGGTGTGCCGGTGAAAGAGCGCCAGGAGAAAGCGTTGGACGCGCTACGCCAGGTGGGCCTTGAAAACTATGCGCACGCTTATCCTGACGAACTCTCCGGCGGGATGCGTCAACGCGTCGGTTTAGCCCGCGCGCTGGCCATTAACCCTGATATCCTGTTAATGGATGAAGCCTTCTCGGCGCTCGATCCGTTAATTCGTACCGAGATGCAGGATGAGTTAGTCAAATTACAGGCCAAACATCAGCGGACCGTGGTATTTATTTCCCACGACCTTGATGAAGCTATGCGAATTGGCGATCGCATTGCCATTATGCAAAATGGCGAAGTGGTGCAGATCGGTACCCCGGATGAAATTCTGAATAACCCGGCAAATGATTATGTCCGCACCTTCTTCCGCGGCGTGGATATTAGCCAGGTATTTAGCGCCAAGGATATTGCGCGCCGTAATCCGGATGGTCTGATCCGTAAAACACCGGGCTTTGGCCCGCGCTCAGCGCTGAAATTACTGCAGGATGATGACCGTGAATACGGCTACGTCATCGAACGCGGGAATAAGTTTGTCGGTATTGTCTCCATTGATTCCCTGAAAGAGGCGTTAAAAGCCAACCAGGGAATTGACGCGGCGCTTCTTGATGAGCCACTGGCCGTCGATGCGCAAACGCCACTCAGCGAATTGCTCTCTCATGTGGGCCATGCCCCCTGCGCCGTACCGGTTGTTGGGGAAGAGCAGCAGTACGTCGGCGTTATTTCAAAAAGAATGCTGCTACAGGCATTAGATCGCGAGGGGGCAAACAACAATGGCTGATCAATCTAACCCGTGGGATACCACACCGGCCGCAGACAGCGCGGCAAATTCTGCCGACGCCTGGGGCTCTCCGGCATCGACGCCGCCCGGCGGTAGCGCAGACTGGCTGCACAGCGCGCCCGCTCCGCAGGCTGAGCATTTTAATATTATGGATCCGTTCCATAAGACGCTGATTCCACTCGATAGCTGGGTGACTCACGGCATTGACTGGGTGGTCACGCACTTCCGCCCGCTGTTCCAGGGGATTCGCGTTCCCGTCGACTATATTCTGAGCGCCTTCCAGCAGCTGCTGCTGGGAATGCCCGCACCGGTGGCGATTGTGATTTTCGCCCTCATCGCCTGGCAGATCTCCAGCCTCGGCATGGGCGTAGCGACCTTTATCTCGCTGATTGCCATCGGTGCGATTGGCGCCTGGTCACAGGCCATGGTGACGCTGGCACTGGTACTCACGGCGCTGCTGTTCTGTGTGTTAATCGGCCTGCCGCTCGGTATCTGGCTGGCGCGAAGCCCGCGGGCGGCGAAGATTATTCGTCCGCTGCTTGATGCCATGCAGACGACTCCCGCGTTCGTGTACCTGGTGCCGATTGTTATGCTGTTCGGTATTGGTAACGTCCCGGGCGTCGTCGTGACGATTATCTTCGCCCTGCCGCCCATTGTGCGCCTGACCATTCTTGGGATTAACCAGGTGCCTGCAGATCTTATCGAGGCATCGCGATCCTTCGGCGCTAGCCCACGTCAGATGCTGTTTAAAGTGCAGCTCCCGCTGGCAATGCCCACCATT
>ERZ1026872.470-NODE-470-length-11416-cov-4.852654_pt1 | contig 11416 bp, 10 predicted proteins | sample MGYA00380166_ERZ1026872 | MGnify/ENA primary metagenome ERZ1026872 (study PRJEB33269, sample SAMEA4719802) | human gut metagenome | biome: human-associated habitat; feature: organic feature; material: feces | place: Cameroon | collected 2013-10 ... | reverse complement strand
GACCCGCCAGATGGCGGGTTTTTTATTACCTAAATTCAGGAGAGTGCTATGGCATTCGCAATCCCTAACGGCTCGCGTGTGAACGTGGCCAAAGCCTATCAGGCTCCAATCACCTTCACAGCAGCCTCCAACGCGACGGAATGCGAACTTACCGTTGCCTCGGCTGCCGGGATTCTCGCGGGCGATGTTGTCCAGGTCAGCTCTGGCTGGCTCAAGCTCGATAACATGGTGCTGCGCGTTAAATCGGTGACCGGCACCAAAATTGTGCTTGAAGCATTCGATACCACCGATACGACCAAATTCCCGGCAGGCACCGGCGCGGGGACGCTGCGCAAGGTCGATTCATGGATCACCATGCCGCAGGTCATGACGCTGTCCACTGAAGGCGGTGACCAGCAGACCATCAGCGTGCAGTTCCTCGAAGACGACAAAGCCCGCACCATCCCGACGTTCAAAAACGCAGTGGTTCAGGTCTACACCTTCGCTCACGACCCACAGTTGGCTATCTACAAGCGCCTGATTGACCTGGACGACTCCAGCGATACCACAGCGGTGTGGTTCCACAACCCGCGCGGCAAAGCGGATCGTTACTACTCTGCCAAAGTGTCTTTCCAGCGTGTGCCGCGTACCGAAATCAACGCCGTTGAGAGCAACGAAGCGCGTATGAACTTCGAATCGGATATGCAGATTTACCCGATCGCCGATTCATCCGTGACACCGCTGGCGTTCCTCACCGACCTGCCGTCCACTAAAGCACTCGCAACTGGCGCTGCACTGGATCTGGCTGTGGTTATGCAGGGTGGTTCCGCGCCGTACACCTACGTGTGGAAGAAAGGCAGCACCGCTCAGCCTGGTAAGACCGCCTCGACGTTCAACATTCCGTCTGTCGCATCCAGCGATGCTGGCGTCTACACCTGCGAAGTCACCGACGCTGCGGGTAAGACCCTCACCTCAGCTGCATGCACCGTCACCGTCAGCTAACCAACCGAGCCCGGTACGCCGGGCTTTATTTTGCGCATCGCACGCGCACATCGAAGAAAGTCTTTCAGCTGTGAGCCTGGGCAAACCGTTAACTTTCGGCGGCTTTGCCGTGCGACAGGCTCACGCCTAAAAGGAAATATCATGTCTCAGACATATCAAATTTGTGAAGTAAAAGTAACGCTCCCGTCTTTAGGAACCATCACCACCGACGGCTCTGGAAACCAGATTAAACATGGAGATAAATGCCGTGTGCATCTTTATGCCGTCAAACCTGACAGGCACCCCGGAACTATCTTTGATGGGTTCAACGTTGGAGCTATCACCTTTACCGGCTACACAGAGTCACCATTCAAACGCTCTCAAAAAATCATGATGCCAGACGGTTATAAATTAGTGGCACTGCGAGTGGATGATGACGGAGTGCCAACGTCATGGGACAGCCTGCCAGTTCAGTTTGTCGGTGGACTCATCAGCCTGAAAGATGCCGACGGGGATGTCAGAGCAAGAACTGGCAATATTCATAGTGGCGAGCCTTTCAGTATTAGCATGGAAGGCCAGGTGTTCGTTACCGATGCGAAGATAGGCAATGGCGTATTGTCTACGAACTATAGCGTGAATCTGAATATCAACAATAATGGCAAACAGTACGCTGCGGGTATGGCTATTGGAGCTGAAGATGGCCAGAGCAACGTTGAGTTTATGGCTGATCGCTATACGGTGCATGAAGCCGCTTCATCCACCATCGGAAACGCCGTGGTATCAGCCAGGAAGATGAAGATTAAGCTTGGCGATGAAATGACACAGGCCATCATTGATGCTGTACGTGAAAGCGAATTGTTCACGGCAATTCAAGTAAATATCGATGCACAAACAGCCTCACTCACCAGCCTGCAACAAGCGATGCACGATGCAGTAAATGATGCAATCCGCAGCGCGCTGAAGCCAGGCGGTCTGCTGTACAAACGATAACACTCCATCACGCACTCGAATATTCAACCCGCTACGGCGGGTTTTTCTTTTTCTAAGGAATCGAAATGAGCAAATTTTCCCTGATCCCCAACCCAACTTTTTCTGTGACCGCGAGCATTCCGCGCGCTGGCGCCGAAGACGGCAAGCTGACGTTCACTTTCCGCCATAAGACGCTGGAAGAGCTGCGCTCCATGGATGAGAAGCTGCAAAAGGCCGCCGAAGGTAAAAAGGATGCTATCGAGCCGCAGGCCGACTACCTCATGGAAATTGTCGAGGGGTGGGCGCTTCCCGATGAGTTCAACCGCGAAAACGTTATTGTCCTTCTGCGGAACTATCCACGCGCGTTCGACAGCATCGGTCTGGCATACACCAAAGAGCTGATGGGTATCCGCGAAAAAAACTGAGGCAGGTCGCCGCAGCGTTGTACACGCCGGGGCCGACTCTCGCGGAGCTGAGCGCTTTTGGTTTGACGCCTGAGGACGTGGAGGAAGAGGTGGGGATCCTGCCCTCGGTCTGGGAGTCTTTCACCATCTTCTCTGCGCTGGCGACCCAGTGGCGCGTCGGCGCGGGCGGTGCGACCGGCCTTGATTACAACGTTCTCCCCTGGATTTTCAAGTTACACGGGGTTGAGGATGCGGCGGCCTGCATGGCTGACCTTCAGATTATGGAAAGTGAGGCTCTCAAAGTGATGCACAAGGAGTCGAAATAATGACTGATCAAATTGCCTCGATTACTTTGCGGGCCGATGTTTCTGACCTGAAAACAGCCAGCAACGAACTGGATAAACTCGGCCAGGCGGCGGCCGGCGCCGTAGATAAAGCGGATGATTTAAATAGCGTGTTCCGCGCTGGGGCTGAGTCTGCGAAGCAGGGCAGCGAAGGTCTTAAAGAGCAGCAGACTGCTCTCAAAGGCCTTCTGGAGAATATCGACCCGGTCACCAAGGCGCTGAACCGCCTGGATGAACAGCAGGAATCCCTGCGTAAATTTCAGGCCAAAGGCTTCCTGGATACCGACACCTTCCAGGCTTATAACAAAATCCTGGACGATACCCGCCTTAAACTGACCGATACCGGAGAAGCAGCGGCGCGGGCCCAGGCCGAACTGGCCGCCACGCAAGCCGCCGAGAAGCAGTCCGCAGCGTTAAAGAACCTGTTGGGCGCCATCGACCCGACAATCCGCGCGTTCAACTCACTGGATGAACAGCACGCACAGCTGGTGGCCCATTTCGAAGCAGGGCGGATTAACGGCGCTCAGTTCGAGCACTTCAATAACCTTCTCAGCCAAACCCGCGAACGTCTCTCCGGGGTGGCTGACGCTCTCCCAGAAGCGCTATCCCGGCAGGAGGCGGCAGCACGCCGCGCCGGAATCTCGGTAGGCCAGTACAGCGCCGCAATGCGTACGCTGCCGGCACAGTTCACTGACATCGCCACGCAGTTGGCTGGCGGGCAGTCTCCCTTCCTGATCCTGCTCCAGCAGGGCGGGCAGATTAAAGACCAGTTTGGCTCGGTTCAGGGGGCGCTGTCCGGCGTCGGAGAATACATCCGCAGTATGGCTGGGATGATTAACCCAACCACGATCGCACTTGGTGGTCTGATTGGCACGATCGGCCTGCTGGCTGCCGCTGCGTACAATTCCTCGGAGCAATTTGACCAAGTTGCACGCTCTGTCATCATGATGGGGGGGGCTGGCTTCGCCTCAATGCAGCAGCTCAACCAGGCCGCTGAGGAAGTGGCTGGCAAGACGAATACATCGATCAGCTCCACCGTCGATACGCTGGTTACGTTGAACGATACTGGGAAATATACCGCCAGCCAGATGAAGCTGGTCGCAACGACCATCACCCTCATGGGTAAGGCCGGAAACGATACCAAAGCTGCAATGGCCGACTTCGGAAAGATTGTCAGCGATCCGGTTAAAGGGCTGGCCAGCCTCAATGAGCAATATGGTTTCGTTGATGAGGCCATGATTAAGCACATCATCCAGCTTCGTAAGCAGAAGGGTGAGCAGGCGGCTGTTACCGAAGCCATTAACCTGTTTGCTGGCGTCATGGAAAAACGCGCACAGGAGACTATTGAGGCAACGGACAATATTGGCAAAGCATGGACTGGGCTAAAAGCATTCGCCTCTGACACTTTCGGTCAAATAGGCGTGACGGTGCGGGCTTGGGGAAACCAAGTCATCGAAGTGTTTAAGCTCTTGGGCACCTCGTTTGAAGCCCTGTTCGTCAAGATGAAAGAGGTCTCCCTTGAAATTATGGGGGGGATGATTACCGGTTTCACGGATATTGCAAACAAACTCCCTGGCGGGGAATCGCTCATAAAATCCATGGGGTTTGATGGGCTAGCTGAGAGCGTTGCCAAGAACCGAGAAGCTGCAAGCAAGGAGTATGCTCAGCTTACCGCCGACTACAATAAGCATATTGCTAACCTCAGTAAATCCCAAGGGCAATGGGAAGAAGAAGCGAAGAATGGCGCTGGTGGAGGTGTAAGAGGTAGCGGGGCTGTCAGCCGCGAATCGAGGGACGCAGTATCGAAGCTTGCCGAAGACTCAGCCAAAAAGACCAAAGAGGCGAAAGCCACTCTGGAAGCTGGCGATCGCACCCTGGAGAACTACCGCGCCCAGGCCAGAACGTTAACCGAAACGCTCGAGACCCTGCGCCAGACCGGCGATCTGCACGCTAAAAATACCGAGTTCAGTAAACAGCAATCTCGATTTTCTGAATTGGATAAAGCTGCCAAAACCCGCACGCTGACTGCTCAGGAGAAATCTTTACTGTCGAGCCGTGAGGCGATTCTGAACGCCGCCAAGGTGGTTGATCAGAAGAACAGGGAAGTAGAGGCGCAGCAGAAAATTAATGGCCTTGCGCAGCAGGCTAATAAATACGTCACGCAGATGTCGGAAAAGACCGATGCCTTGCGCGACAGTGCAGGCCTCAGCAGTCGGCAAACACAGCGCATGATGGAAGAGGCGCAGATCCGCCAGGGCTGGCTCAATGGTGGGGGTAAACTTGAGGATGCCGGGTATGAAAAAGAACTGGCAGCTCTCAGGAAATATTACGCTGAAGAGGACAAATTACGGGGCGACTGGAAAGCGGGTGCGGTGAGTGGATGGAACGAATATCTCGATGCTGCAACCAACACTTACGACGCCGTTAAAAACGTTGCCAGTTCCACGCTGACTGGCCTGAGCAACATGCTGACTGAGCTTATGACAACTGGCACCGCGTCAGTTAAAGAGTTCGGCAAATCTATGCTCAAGATGATCCTCGAGATAACCAACCAACTTATAGTGGCCTATACAGTACAGGCCGCGATGGGCTGGATAAGCGGTGGCAGTAAAGGCGGGAGCACACCAGGGGGATCATATGCTAACGCTGCTGCCGGGCTAACCTTTAATGCTAAAGGCGGGGTTTATGACTCCCCAGGCCTCAGTAAGTACGTCAATGGGGTATACGACTCTCCCCAGTATTTTACTTTCCAGGGGGCGTCAAAGTTTGCGAAGGGCGGTGTATTCGCAGAGGCCGGCGCTGAAGCGATCATGCCACTGGCAAAAGATTCTGCCGGAAGACTTGGAGTTAGAGCGCAAGGCGGTGGGGCAATGGCTCCCATCATTAATACCACCGTTAATGTCGATGCTGGTGGCTCGGCAACAGCCAACACATCAAGTTCTGGTGATGCTATGGGACGTGCGCTTGCGGATGAGATGCAGAACGCTGCGTTGCAGGTTATCCAGAAGCACCTTAAGCCTGGTGGCATGATCTACAACTTCAGTAAAGGCAGGTAGTGTTTACGTCGTCCCCTGGTTAATATGATGAAACCCATAAAAATCAGGGGATGATTGTGTTAAAAAAAATCTTTAAGAAGATACTCAAAACCATTGGTTTGCTCATTTTACTTTTAGTTGTTGTCCTTGTGGCAGCGAGACTTAGTCTGAAAACTGATGACGAATTGAAAGCTGAGGAAGCCAAAGCGTTATCTGATAAGAAGCTGGATGAGTTGAGAAGCGCGTGTGAAGCTTACGTAAGGATGTCAGTCATTAACAAAAGCACCCTGGACATGTCAGTGTTTGGCTCGAACAGATGGCTCGGTGATGATGGTAAGTTTTACGCCACGCAGGAGTTTAGCGCCAAAAATAAATTTGGTCTTGAGCAGAAATTCAGGGCTGAATGTATTGAAGACAAGGATGGGAAGACTGATTACCGGCTTGTAGAAATGAATGGAAGTTAAACCGTTCTGAGTTTATTACAAAGTATCGCCCATACTTTGAATCGATACAGAGCCTCGCATACGCGGGGCTTTTTTTATGGAGTAAATATGGCAGTTGAAACATACAGCTGGCGCTCGCAGCTCGGTGCTGGGGCGATTGAATATAGTCAAACGGTGCGCGCTGCGCAGTTCGGTGATGGCTATGAGCAGGTTGCTGATAATGGCATTAACTCTACTGCTATTCAGGTGCCAATGAAGCATACCGGCACCGAGACGGAGGTGAACAGTATTCGTGATTTCCTCCTGGCTCATACCGTTAAAGCTTTTATCATCACGCCGCCCGGCGAAGCGAAGGGGCTTTATCGGGTAGTCACCGATTCCGTACGGAAAAATCAGATCAGCAGCAAGTTTGCTGAGCTGACTTTCACCATCAAACGGGCTTACGGAGTGTATGCATAATGGCATTAGTCGATCAGGCGGCGATGCTGGCACCGGGTGGCAGAGTACGCCTGGTTGAAGTTGACGCCTCAGAGTTCAGTGGCGGAATTCACCGTTTCCACTACGCACCTTTCCCCCATACACCGGAAGAGATCGACGCTGCCAATGGTGAAGAAGAAAAGCTTGGACCAAAGCCAATAGCATTCGGTGGCAAGACCTACGATTTTTGGCCGTTTCAGGTAGCAGGCCTGGAGCTTTCAACAGACCAGGCCGCAGAACCGACACTCAGCGTTTCCAACCTCGACGGTCATATCACGGCGCTGTGCCTCCAATTTAAGGATATGGTTAACGCTAAAGTGAGCATTATCGACACTTACGCGGTTTATCTCGATGCCGTGAATTTTCCTGGCGGTGTAAATCCTACAGCCGATTCGTCAATGTTCACACTTCAAACCTTCTGGCTTGACACCAAAACCTCCGAAGACGACGAGGTAGTTACCTGGACGCTCAGCAGCCCGGCCGATTTGCAAAATCTGGTCATTCCTACACGGCAAATCACCTCTCTCTGCGAGTGGGCGCTGCGCGGGCAATACCGTAGCGGCGACGGCTGCACCTACAACGGCACGGCGTATTTTGATGCGAAGGGTAACGCGGTGGCTGATCCTGCGCTGGATGCGTGCGGCGGCTGCCTCAGCGATTGCCGTAAACGGTTCGGCGCTGGCCTGGCGGAGCCGAACGCGGCCATCCTCGATTTTGGCGGTTTCCCGGCCACTGTACTTTTCACGCGATAACCGGACATCTAAATGAACAAAAACATTATGGCGGCGATCCGCGCACACGCGCTGGAGGAATCCACGCGCGAGTGCTGCGGCTTCGTTATCCAGTCCGGGCGCCGGCAGCGTTACCTCCCGGTACCGAATACACACGAAAATCCGACAGAGCATTTCCGCATCGATGGCGAGCATTGGGCGAACGCCGAAGATATCGGGACGATTGTGCGCGTCATCCATTCCCATCCTGGCGATGGAGCAAGGCCGATTCCATCCGATCTGGACCGCCAGCAATGCAACAACTCCGGCGTGGTCTGGGGTATTTACGCGCCGGACTGCGATGAATATGCAGAGGTAACGCCGGATGCTATCCCGCTGATTGGTCGCCCGTTCATTCTGGGCTCGCACGACTGCTGGGGGCTGATCATGGACTGGCATGCCACACAAGGCGTGACTCTTAACGATTTCCGCGTTGATTACCCATGGTGGGAAAGTCAGTACCCGGACAACCTCTATTTCGAAAACTGGGAGCGTGAGGGATTCATCGAGTGCGATCCGGCACCGGGCTGCATGGTCATCATGCAGGTTGATTCCGCTAAGTGGAACCACGCGGGCATCATCACTGAAGAAGGTGAACTGCTCCATCACCTTTACGGCCAGCCTTCATGTATTACCCCGTATGCCCGAGGCTATTTCAAAGACCGCACGATGATCTGCGTCCGTCACAAAGAGCTACCACAGGAGATAAAACCATGGCGCGTTTAACCACCATTCGTCTGTATGGCGCACTGGGCGCCCGCTTCGGGCGTGTGCATAAACTGGCAGTGCAGACATCTTCCGAAGCGGTAAAAGCCCTATGTATCAACTTCGACGGGCTGGAAGACTATCTGATGAATGCCAAAAAAAATGGCATGACCTTCGCGGTGTTTCGCGGTAAGCGCAACATAGGCGTGCAGGACTTCCAGGAGCTGGCAGGCGATAGCGATATTCGCATAGCGCCAGTTATGGAAGGGGCGAAGAAGGCCGGCATGTTCCAGACAATCCTCGGCGCTGTGATGGTTGTTGCTGGCGTAATTATTGGAGTAACGACCAACTGGACAGGCGTTGGCCTAACCTTTGGGGCCGGACTTATCATGTCGGGCGCGTCAATGATGGCGGGCGGTATTTACCAGATGCTTTCGCCCCAGCCCAAAGGGTTACAGGGTCGCGATGACCCGGACAACAAGCCCAGTTATGCCTTCGGCGGCTCAGTGAATACCCTTGCGATGGGTAACCCGGTCGCGCTTCTCTATGGTGAGCGCGAGATTGGCGGCGCCATCATCAGCGCTGGCATAGTCGCCGAAGACATCTGATAACTCCTTTATGAATATCAAGCACCCAGTCGGGTGCTTTTTTTATGGATGTAATATGGAAGCGATCACTGGTGCAAAGGGTGGCAGCCAGAAGCAGCACACACCTGTAGAACAGCCTGATTCGGCGCAGTCAATGGCGCGCTGCCGCATGCTGCTGGCGCTCGGGGAAGGTGAGTTTGCTGGTGGTCTGGATGCGACCAGCATTTTCCTGGACGGTACGCCGCTGGGAAACTCAGACGGAACGATGAACTTTGAAAACGTTTCCTGGGAATTTCGGCCAGGCACACAGACCCAGACGCCGATTCCGGGTTTCCCCGCAGTGGAGAACGAAACTACAGTCGGCGTATCTCTGACAAAAGCCACGCCCTGGACGCGCGCGCTGAGCAACACCCAGATTGACGCTGTGCTCGTTCGCATTGGTATTCCGGGTTTGCAGCAGCAGGAAAACGACGGGGATATTGTCGGCACTACCGTAAAGTACCATATCGATCTTGCTGTAGATGGTGGTGCGTTCTCTACGGTCATGACAAGAACCGTGACAGAGAAACTCAGTTCTCTCTATGAACTGACCCATCGCATTAATCTTCCGAAAGCCAGTACAGGCTGGCAGATTCGCGTGGTACGCGACACCGACGACAGCACCAGCCAGATGTTGCAGAATAAAACGCAGGTACAGGCAATCACTGAGGTGATTGATGCGCGCCTGCGTTATCCCCATACGGCGCTGCTGTATGTGTCGTTCAACGCCAAATCGTTCAACAATATCCCGAAGGTTTCCTGTAAACCTAAGGGGCGCATTATCCGCATCCCTTCGAATTACGATCCGATAGCCCGAACTTATAGCGGCACATGGGACGGGACGTTTAAGTGGGGCTGGACGAATAACCCAGCATGGATCTGGTTCGATGTGCTCACTGAGCCGCGTTTCGGACTTGGCAGACGCGTCACGGCGCAGATGCTGGATAAGTGGGAGCTTTACCGTATTGCCCAGCGTTGCGATCAGAAAGTACCTGACGGGAAGGGTGGCGACGGTACCGAGCCGCGTTTCATGTTTGATGTCTACATCCAGTCGCAGGCTGATGCGTGGCAGGTAATTAAAGACATCGCCGCAGGTTTCAATGGCATGACGTTCTGGGGCAACAACATGTTCAATGTTGTCTCGGACATGCCGGCGGATACGTCGAAGCTGCAAATCCTTACCCGCGCTTCTGTGGTTGGCAAACCGGTTTACTCGAGCGGCAGTGAAAAGACCCGCTTCTCCAGCGCGCTGATTAACTTCAGCGACCCTGACAATCACTATCAGGACCGCACAACAGCAGTGATGTTCCCGGACCTGGTTAAGCAGTTCAAGTTTAAGCAGACGCAGATCACCGCAATCGGCTGTACGCGCGAGAGCGAAGCACAGCGCCGTGGCGGGTGGGCGGTGTATTCAAACTCACTCGACCGGATTATTACGCTACAGACCGGGCTTGATGGCTATGTCTACGTGCCGGGCACCGTGTTTGCATTTGCTGACGAACGCCTTTCAGGGCGTGTTTATGGCGGGCGTATAACCGGATATAACGCCGGGTTGAAGGCTGTGACAACCGATCGGGGAACCAGTGCCGTTGCTGGTGACACACTGATGATCCGCACAAAGGGCGGTACCGTTGAAAGCCGGGTGATCCAGGCCGTAAACGGCACGCAGCTGGTTGTCGCCACTCCTTTCACGGCAGAGCCGTTACCCAATGCTGTATTCGTCATCGATGCCGGGCAGTTGCGCCTGCAATACTTCCGCGTTACGAACCTGAGATTTGATGATGAAGAAAACACCTTCACAATCACCGGGGCCGAATATAACGCATCAAAATATGATGCGGTCGATAACAATGCCCGCCTGGACACGCCGCCAATTAGTCTGATACCAACCGGTCTCGTCAACCAGCCGACTAACATCGCGGTGTCGAGCTATGATTCGGTTCGACAAGGGCAGCGCGTGGCCACGCTAACCGCTACCTGGGATGCGCCACTGGATAAAAATGGCAAGCCTCAGGCAGATGTTATTGCCTACCGGGTGCAGTGGAAGCGCGGAGATAACGAATGGGTTAACGTACCCGAGACTGGCCTGCGCAATATCGAAGTGGCCGGTATCTTCGATGGTGATTATCTGGTCCGTGTACGCGCGATCAACTCCGGCGGTGCATCGAGTCTCTGGGCAACTTCCACGCTTACACACCTGAAGGGACGCGCGGGTGAGGTACCCAAACCTGTCGGGCTTAAGGCCTCCGAAGACGTCGTATTCGGAATCAACGTCACCTGGGGATTCCCGGCTAATACTGGCGACACCCTGAGTACTGAACTGCAATACAGCATTGCCGCTGACGGTTCGAATCCGATGCTTTTGGCATCTGTACCGTATCCGCAGAAACTTTATCAACAGATGGGGCTGAAGGCGGGGCAGGAATTCTGGTACCGCGCGCAGCTGGTGGACCGCAGCGGCAACGAATCAGGTTACACAGAATGGGTGCGCGGGCAGGCCAGCATCGATGTATCCGATATCACCGATGTGATCCTGGAGGAGATTAAAGATTCTGAGGTATTCAAGGATCTGATTGAGAGTGCCGTAGAAAGTAGCGAGAAACTGGCCGAACTTTCTGATGCGATTAGGGAGAACGCCGATGGTCTGGCTGCAGCAGTAGGTTCGAATAAGCAGACAGCAGAA
>ERZ1026872.469-NODE-469-length-11419-cov-6.519095_pt1 | contig 11419 bp, 14 predicted proteins | sample MGYA00380166_ERZ1026872 | MGnify/ENA primary metagenome ERZ1026872 (study PRJEB33269, sample SAMEA4719802) | human gut metagenome | biome: human-associated habitat; feature: organic feature; material: feces | place: Cameroon | collected 2013-10 ... | reverse complement strand
TTGCGCTGATTCTGGTGTTTGGCGTGGGTAACGCGCTGGTGCATGTGCTGTCGAGCTTTAATATATTGCCGGTTTATCAGTAAGTTTCAATTTTATCGAGCCAGATTTAGCGATCTGGCTCAATATATAACATGCCATATTCCCTTATTATTCTGCCGAGGTTTTAAATAAGGGAATGTTTATATGCCTGAACAAGATATTACGCTACGTAAGTTGGAAATATTTCTTGAATATATGGACTCCATGAATATTTCTAAAGCAGCAGAAACGATGAATATATCACCAGTAAGTGTGCACCGTGCATTGCATTCCCTGGAAGATAATTTACGTTGCGCATTGTTTACCCATAATGGACGTAATTTGCATCCACTGCCAGGTGCGTGGGTTATGCAAAAGCAGGCGCGGGAAGTTATTTCTGCAATGGAGCGTTGTATTTATCTGACACGGGAAGCTTCGGGCTATCATTCTCCCGCATTACGGTTAGGTTTACTTTATTCTTTGGTGTTGAAAACAGCACCACAAATTGTTCATGGGTTGAAAAAAAGGCGTCCTGAACTTTCTCTTGAATTCATTATGAACTCTAATAAAAAACTCTTAGAGGCCCTTAATGAAGGGAATATTGATGCAGCATTGATTTCTACGCCAGATGATTATAATCCTCAATTATTCGAGACGTGGACCATATTTTCAGATTCAATTTATTTAGCGGTGCCGGTTCAGGATGCCGATGGTCTGCTGACGCCAGTAGATTTAGCACAGTTACAGAGTAAAAAATTTATTGCGCTCAGTGAGGGGTTTGCGACCTGGCGAGGTTTCCAGGAAGCTTTCCGGATCGCCGGTTTTGAGCCTGATATCGCGGTGCGCGTACACGATATTTTCTCTTTGATGAGTATGGTGAATGCGGGGGTGGGTTACACCTTAATTCCTGGACGTATGCGCGGGCTTTTCCGTAGCGGGATACGTTTGTTACCGCTGCAGGAAGCCTATCGTATGGAACAGGAGATATCGCTTGTTTTTCCCCGCAGTCAGGAAAACCATCCAGGGCTTCTTTCACTTCTTGCCGAGTGTCGGATGTACGCCAGACAACTTATGATGGAGAGTAGCGGTGTAGACAAAACCCCGTGATTTCATGGCTCATCCGCTGATAAACTTGCGCTTCGCCGTAGATGGATACGGCAAGCCAGTGTGGATTGCTGACTAGTGCAATTTTGATGCGGATATGCTCGTCGGCAATATTATTGGCAAGGGCGTGATTTAGCGCCTGCTGACTGGTACGGCACAATGTGAAAATAGCGGTATCCTGGCGGCCGATGATCTGGTGTTTTAGTGCGCAACCGACGACACAGCGCTGAAGTTTGTTCTTAATCTCCCCCGATGTCCCTGTCATAAAGGCGAAACCGACTCGATGCCCTGGCTTATCGGTAAGCAGTTTTTGGCGAAAATTCTCCTCTTCTTCTTGAGGGCATAGAGAGGCTAAGACGGCAATTTGCCCGGGTTTCATCTGTTGAAATGTATACATAGAAATCTCCCGCGCCTGCTGCCGAAGCAGCAGGCGTTGGTCGTTAGAAGAAAGGCGTTAAAGAGAGGTACAGTGCTGAGGGCGCCAGCAGGCAGCCAAGACCGGTGTAAAATGTTGCGGTCATGGCACCATATGGAACCAGCTTTGGATCGGTGGCAGCAAGCCCAGCAGCAACACCGCTGGTCGACCCCATCAACCCACCGTACACAATGGCGGCGGCAGGAGAGGTTAACCCCGCAGCTCGGGCAACCAGCGGCGTGACGATCATGACGGCAATAGATTTAATTACCCCAGCGGCAATACTAAGGGCAATGACGTCTGACGTTGCGCCGAGTGCAGCGCCAGTGACTGGGCCGACGATAAAGGTAACGGCTCCGGCGCCAATGGTTGCCATGCTGACGGCATCTGTATAGCCAAAAGCCCATGCAACAAGGGCGCCAAGGTAGAAAGAAAGCACGGTTGAGATGATTAATGCCAGTAATCCCGCGAGACCGGCTTTCTTCAGCTCTTCCAGCCTGACGCCAAAGGCGGTAGATATGATGGCAAAATCGCGAAACATCCCGCCGCCCATCAATGCGATACCGCTAAATAGACTGATATCGGCCAACCCTTTTTTACCACCGGTCAGTTCACCGCCAATCCATGCCAGCAGCAGCCCTGCCACAATTGCAATTGCCGAACTATGAATTTTCCCACGCAACAGATGGGTGGAGACCCAGCTCGCAGCCCAGCAAACAAGACCGACCACGACGAAGGCAGTGATTAAACCGTTGCTGGTAAAATTACCGCTAAGAATTTTGATTATCTGATCCATTTTGTCTCACCATTCCTTAACCAGCGGCACTGTCCGGGCTTCGTTTGTTGCCAATTTTGCTCAGTGGCTTAATCAGCAAAAAGCCGATAACCACGGCACCTAAACCGGCAATCAGGGCCACCGGGCCGCCCTTTAGCGCCGCGATAACGTTCTGATTCGCTGACATGGCGACAACGATAGGGATGTACATGGCATTCCAGAAAGCGACGCCTTGTTCCGCTGGTTTTGACAGCAGACCCTTTTCCATTAGCTTCTGTGAGATGACGACGAGGAAAAGCATAGCGAAGCCGATGCCGCCGATGTTGGCTGAAATGCCCAGCAGCAACCCTAAAAGATCGCCGATGATTAATCCGGCGAACATGCATAATCCCATTAACATCAATCCGTAAATGATCATGATGTTTCTCTTTGCTGGCTATACTAAAAGTCAATAATATAAGACAGCGGTAGCATTGCCGCGTCTATTCATCAACATTAATAAAATACAGGCGCTTTTAGTACAGTGATTTTTTATTATGCGAGCATTAAACAATATATATCTATACCCATTAAATCTGGCTAATCATATCAGCGAACGAAACGTACGCTGATATGATGTTAGCGCAGTGATATTATCACAAAGAATGCCGCATTAATTTAAGTAAGATCGCAAATGCTTATTCGGCTGCAATATCAAATAAGACCATGCCTGGGTTTACGCGATCGCCAGCGTTAACGGCCAGCGTTTTTAATACTCCGCTTTCTGGCGATGCGATAGGCATTTTCATTTTCATCGCTTCCATCACTACCACAACCTGGCCTTTTTCGATTTTATCTCCTACGGTAGCTTTTACTTCGTCAACAACTCCTGGGACCTTTGATTTAACTTCAGACATATTAGTTTCCTTTAATATATTTAATATAACGATGCGCGTGATAATTCAGCAACGTGTTGCCGCGTTATTATCTGGACATCATTTTCACCTTTAGCTAGCAGAGTAGAACTTCCGCTAAACCATTCTTTAATATTGATGGCATATCCATCGGATAAATAGATCTCACCATCAATTCGTAACTGAAATTTTTGCTCAATGCGGTTCAACGTTGTTTGGCACTCGGTCAGGTCGTCGAGCGAAGTCGGTGCGAAATGAATATCAAGATCAGACTCGCTATCCGTCCACTGCCAGGGCGTCATAATTTCCAGTGCAACGGAACCCCAGACGCCAAGATGCAAATCCGGCCAGCGCCATGCCTGACGCAGTGTGTTGAAGGCGCGCGTCGCACAGGTCGTATCGGCCACCGGCAAACTCGCAGTCTGTTCTGGCGTTGAATAACTAACAATTGCATCGACGGGGGCTCCCGCCGCCAGTCGTAGCCGTAACCCATGCCAGCGCATAGGAAAACAAAACCCTAGCGGCACATCCTCATTGTTGTGTTCTCCACGGCGAACAATCCCCGGCAGCGCGCCTGATAGCAGCATTTCGCGCGCTTCCCGCCGCAAAGAGCTGGGAAGATAGCTGAAGACACTTTCCAGCTGTTCTGCAATGGGAGTGAGTGCCGAGGACGTTAGCCAGCACAGGGTATGCCGTTGTAATTCTTTCATCGCGTCTTACTCCACGCCGGATCGTTTTTGGCGTACTGCTGTAGCGTGCGCTGTGCTTCAAGCAAGGCATCAAATTGTGCGCATTTCCGTGGGCCGAAAATATCAATCGCTGCGCCTGTCGGCATGACGCCAGGCATTGTGACCGGATACAGTCGAATATGGGTGGCTGCTGCACCGGTTTGCAGATCCGGGGCTACGCGGCAAATACGGCCTTTGATTCGCAGAATTGTTCGCGCGGTACGTTCAACAATCTCTCGGTGCTGCGCGGTTGTAGCCATCACTACCATGTCATACTCCGGCGTGGTGCGACGGCGTTTCCAGGTCTGGATATGGCCTTGCGGGTTGCAAATATGACTACCCGCTGCGACAGGGAAGCTGTCGCCGGTTGGCAGACCTCCCACGATGACGTCTCGCCAGTCGCCGCTTTGTGGGGAGGGGACCAGCGAAAGATCGTCACGCAGTGGAATACCGTCGAGCGCCAGCCAGCCAAATTCCTGACAACCGTAGAGATCATGTAGCGCATAGCCGAACGAGGCGGCCAACGGTACTAGTTCTTCGTCCAGCGGCGTGCCTGCGGTGATCAAAGTCAGCGTTCTGGGTAAATGAGCTGCGAGGCCCATCTTTAGCGCCTGTTCGAGCGTGGCGCGTAAAAATGAGGACTCTCCCACCACCACGTCCGGCTGCTGGCGGCACAGTGCAATCAACAGCGCGTCCCGGCAGGAGCGTGATAAGAACGACCAGTGAAGGTGGCTCTCATCCAGCGCCTGGCGAGTAAACACGTTAACCAGTGGCGCGTAGGTAATCAGCAGCTGCTGCCCCGCAGTTACGCCGCTTTGCGTCAGCGCACGTTTCCCCGCGGCGACTCTCAGCGGCAGTTCGCTGTGAGTTACGCCGACGATATTCTGAAACGCGCTGCTACCGGTGGTGAAGGTGACCAGCGCCAGGTTGAGTGGCGTGTGGACCTCTTCAATCACGTGCGCAGCTGTCGGGCCAGCGATGCCTTTATCTACCAGCGTGCGCCCTGGCATTTCCTCCAGAGAGGGGATATCCCGCTGTGCCTGGAGTAGCCATTCGAGCGTGGTGATGGGATCGTTCATCGTACACTTCCCTATCAATTAGGCTGATAGCGAGCGGCGACAGCCTGATATTCCTCGCGCATCTGTGCCAGAATCTCACCGCGCATTTTTCTGCCGCCGCGCAGATTGCCGGAGATACCACGCCCCTGCGGGCCTGTAGTCGTCACCCCAGACTTGCCTTTGTGTTCACGCACATTGGTAATGTGGCGCACAATGGTTGCTCTCATTTCCGCAATGGAATGGACCAATTCCTCAACGCCACCCAGTTGCCAGAAGAACTCCGGCCCTGCGGCGAATACCGGGTTAGTGCGTGATAGTTCGCTCAGCCGCTCAACGTCCTGACGGGTGATACGTGCGATGCTGCTCAACGGCATCACGTGGATCATGGTGCCGAACTCAGAGGTCAGACTGAGAATGTGGTCGGCCTGTAATCCGTGGCACAGGAACGCACCGCTGATGGCGCGGCCAATGACCATCGCGATAATCGGATGCCCGGCGTGGCGGGCTTCAGCCAACGCTAACTGGTATGCCCCGGTCGCCTTATTCATGCCGATAATTTCTTCCAGCTTGCCGGGGCCGTTCCCCGGGGTGTCGACTATCAGCACCAGCGGGCGCTTTTCGCCAGCGGGTTTATCTTTATCCGTCGCGATTGTGCGGTAGACCGCCAACGCCATCTTGTAGCCTTCTTCAAGGCCAATAACGCCTGCGTAAACCACCGGGAAACGCGAGTTAAAGGTCATGGCGTCGTTGGCGATAACGGTGCAGGTTTCGCCGTTGATGCGTGCACTGCCCACCACTGCACCGGGGCCGTAGTCTTCGCAGGGCAGATCGAGGCCCGCCAGCGCGTTTTCGTCAAAGCTGCCTTCATCTACAATCAGATCGATTGCCGCACGGCCCTGGCCGAGTAAATTTTCCATTATGCTTCCTCCACGGACAGGCGTTTGACATTGTTCAGGAAGGTTTCCAGATTCATATCCACCAGTGCTTGCGGTTCGTCGTTGCCCGCTGCAGCCCATATGTCACGAGCGTCGCTGGGGGCCATTTCGTTAATCCGCTGCGTGAGCGCCATTTGTGCGCGCACTTTGTCTTCGCTTCCGATGCGGCGCAGGGCTTCAATTTCATGCCAGGGCAAGTCGGCGATGGCGGTAGCCTGCTGGTGGAAGGCTCTGAGCGTGTCAGCAATCAGATAGTTGCAGTCGCCGACAATGTACTTATGCTTACCGCCGGTGGTGCGGAATACCAGTGCGCGGTCCGATGCGTCAAACTCGCTACGGCCCATCTCTTGCTCGATGACTTCCGGCCCGGTCAATCCCAAACGTCCTGACTCACTCATGACGATGATATCGGTGGCGGCAGCGACGAAACCCATGCCGCCAAAGCAGCCTATTTTGCTGCCGATCAGCGCCACAACCGGTACGCGTCCACGCAGGGTTTGCAGCATGTCCATGCACTCGGCGTGGGCCAGTAGCCCGGCGTTGGCCTCGTGCAGGCGCACGCCGCCAGTTTCGAAGGAGATCAGGACGATTGGACGACGCGCCGGGGAATTGGTTTGTGCCGCTAGTTGGTCGGCGAGCATCAGCGCGCCGACCATCTTCGCGCCGCCCACTTCGCCCACGGAGCCGCCGATAAAGCGTCCTTCCTGGGAAATGACGATAGCCGGATGCTGACCGAGTAGCCCGATGCCGGTGACGACGCCATCGTCGAATTCAACGGCTTCGCCCAGTACCGGCAGATGCGGGCTAGTGCGTTTGGCTGCCGGGCCAATCAGTTCAGTAAAGGTGCCTTTATCGACCAACGCGATAGCGCGGTCGCGCGCGCTGGCCTCCAGAAAACGCTGATCACTCATGGTGGTTTTCTCCCGGCATCGCTTGTTGCAATGCCTGCTGAAGTCGCAGTGCCACTACCGCTGGCGTGGCGTTGTTATCGTTGATGCTGACCTGCATATCGCCAAACGGGCCGCCCTCAAGGAAGCGAGTGAGGACGATTTCCCAGATATGATCGAAGCCGCTCACCGGGGTGCAAATAGAAATCTCAATGCCGCCTGCCAGCGCTTTCGGTTCCAGCAGTACTTCCAGATCGCCGGAGCCGACGATGCCGCAGTGCACCGCTTTCGGCAGCGCCGTACGCGTGCTGTTGCCAGCGAAGTGATGTGATATGTGATGTAATGCCATCTCTTTTCCCCTTACCAGTTACGGAAGCGTGCCGGTGGGTTGTACAGCCCGCCGGACCAGTCGACTAAATCGCGAATGCTCTTAGCCGCCAGCATCTGGCGGTTGCCGCGGCGACGGTCGATGCCTAAGTCTTCCGGGGTTTTCACGATGCCCGCATCGCGTAGCCTCTGGGTTTCTGCCGGGTTGGCGGCAAGGCCAATCTCGGTATAACCCGCCACGGCGCGGATTGCCGCCATGCGCTGTTCCAGACCGTCGCAACGGTGCAGATAGGCGATGCCTTCTTCGGTGAGTACGTGAGTGACGTCATCGGCATAAACCATCACCGGCGGCAGGGCGAGACCGGCTTTCTCTGCTAACTGCCAGGCATCCAGCTTGTCCACAAACGCCGGTTGGCGCTTCTCGCGGAAGGTTTCCTGCATCTGCACCACCAGCCGTTTGCCGCGTGGCATATCGCCGATCAACTGCTGCTGAGTGGCGTTGAACTCCTCGCCGCACTTGAGCCAGGAGTCGGTGGCGTGGCGACGACCTTTGGCGTCGCAGCCCATGTTCGGCGCGCCGCCGAAGCCGGAGACGCGGCTGGCGGTGGCGGTGCTGCTGTTGCCGTATTTATCGAGCTGCAACGTGCCGCCGATAAACATATCCAGCGCATAGTGGCCAGCGGCCTGAGCGAAGGCGCGGTTAGAGCGCAGCGTGCCGTCCTGGCCGATATAGAACACATCCGGACGCTCGGCGACATAGTTCTCCATTCCCAGCTCGCCGCCGAAGCAGTGGACTGATTGTATCCAGCCGCTCTCAATCGCCGGGATCAGCGTCGGGTGCGGGTTCAACACCATGTGGGTACAGACTTTGCCTTTCAGCCCCAGCTCTTCACCGTAGGTCGGCAGCAGCAGCTCAATGGCGGCGGTAAAGAAACCGATGCCGTGGTTAATACGCTCAACGCCGTATTCGGCATAGATGCCTTTCAGCGCCATCATCGCCATCAGAACGTGGGTGTCGGTAATCAGTGCCGGATCGCGGGTAAATAGCGGTTCGACGTAAAACGGGCGCGGCGCTTCAATCACCGCGTTAACCCAGTCGCCGGGGATATCGACGCGTGGGACTTTGTCGACGATCTTGTTGACCTGGGCGATGACGATCCCCTGACGGAAGTGGGTCGCCTCGGCGATCACCGGGGTATCTTCGGTGTTGAAACCGGTGTACAGGTTGCCGTCTTTATCGGCCTCGAAAGCGGTGATCAGCGATACGCGCGGGGTGAGGTCGACAAAGTAGCGGCTGAACAGCTCCAGATAGGTGTGGATCGCGCCCAGCTTGATCTTGCCTGCCTGAATCAACTGCGCCAGACGGCCGTCCTGCGGCCCGGCGTAGGCGAAGTCGAGTTTCTCAGCAATGCCTTTTTCAAACAGATCGAGGTGCGTACACAGCGGCACCGACGACTGCACCATATGCAGGCCGTTGATTTTGTCAGGGTCGACTTTGCACAGGCATTCGGCGAGAAAATCCGCCTGTTTCTGGTTGTTGCCTTCGATATTGACGCGGTCGCCACTGCGAATAACTGCTTCCAGCGCAGCGACAGTATCCCTGGCGTCGATAATTTTTCCATCATGAATATACGGCGCCAGCAGGCTAAGCCGCTGCTGCGTATCGTCCTTCAGTTGATGCCAGTTGTGCTCATTAAGCATGTGATGACTCCATTATTTCAGCAGGAACAGCGTGGAAATAAAGATCCCGGTAGCGATGGCCGACACAATCAGGCCACTCACCCCAGCGCCCATCGCCAGTGGCAGAACGACGGCGTAAGGGTTTTCATGGCTCACTTCTTTTTGCGCGATTTTGGCGGTGGTTGGTAGACAGGAGACGCCTGCAATACCAATCGCCGGGTTGTAACGCCCACGGGATATCAGCCAGATAAACCAGCCTCCAAGCAGCGCGCCGACCGCCGAGATAGCCAGAGCGCCAATCCCCAGAATCAGGATGATGCCCACTTTGGGATCGAGAATGGTTTGTGCCTCGCAGAGCGTGCCGAGTAGCAGGCCCAGGAACAGTGTCGCCATATAGGTCATGGTCGACTCCAGAAGCTTCTGGAACGGCTCGATCTCCGCTTCTTTAATGGCGATGCCAAGGAAGAAGGAGAGGATCAGCGGTGCGGCGACGGGTAATAGCAGGCACAGCAGCAGGCAGGCGCAAATGGTGAAGATAAATTTGGCCTTCTTTGACACGGTCGGATATTCAATCTCCACCTCCATGCCGCGGTACTTCTTAGGCACCAGTAGACGCACCAGGTAGGGGTAACCGGCGTAGGTCAGGCTCAGATACAGGTAGGCGATAATCGCGATCGGTACGAACAGATTCGGCGCAAGGATCAGCGAGGCAAACAACACCATTGGGCCGTCTGCGCCGCCGATGGTAGCGATAGAGGCGGCTTCGTTGGCAGGTAAACCAAACACTTCAATACCCAGCAGGAGCGCGGCAAAGGTGCCCGCTTCGGCGAACAGAGCGACGATGATGCTGGCCCAAGGACGAAGCAGAATAAAGCTAATATCGCTCATTGCGCCGATGCCGAAAAAGACGATACAGGCGATAAGACCGTTGCTGAAGGTAAAGTTGTAGACCGGCTGCAGGAAGTTAATCTGCATCAGATTGACCAGCTCAACCGGGTCGCTGACCATCGGGTCGAGGATTAGCGTGCCGGTCTGGCCTCCGGCAAGGAACAGAACGCCCGCGTTGACCGCGATCATCCCCAGCCCCATTGGCACCATTATCAGCGGCTCAAGCTTGCGACGAAAGCCCATCCAGGCAAGGGCGAAGCCGAGGATAATTAATAATAAGCGCGCAATGGCTATTTTAGGGTCTTCTGTAAAAAAGGTGCCTATGCCCGAAAAGAGCTTAACAAAGATATCCATATATTATATTCCTGATGGCGATAAAATGATTTTTACGAATTAATCGTCAGTGATGTTTAATTTATTCATCATCTTATTGACACCAACAATAATGCCGACAACGGCAAATGAGATAACAATCGTCAGGCCATAAGTTAATAACGTATATAAATAGATACTCATATTGTTTCCTTAATGATTTCTCCATTTGATGGGTGGCAAAGAAAGTACATTGCAAGACATAGCGCCAGTAAGTCTGCAGAACCACCGGGGCTAACCCACTGCGACAGACACCAGGCATTAAAGTCGTTGAGTGCCTGGTCGATATCGGCGTATTGCATGCCGCCGAGGGCTACCAGGTATCCCGCACGTGATTTCATTTCCGCCAATGCGGCAAAACCTCCGCGCGACAGGATTGTGGTGTCATCGCATCGCGCCATTAGTGCAAGCAGCGTATGTACCAATGCTTCGCGCCAGCTTAGCCCTGCCTCCAGAGCCTGGTGTAGCGCGGGAAGGCCAGTATTGCGAACTAGCGGAAACCCGTTCTCAGCCTCACCGCGAATGCCAGTGATGCCATGATTCAGATACAACTTTTCTCCATGAGTCTGAGGCGGGCGCCGGTCAAGCGCAGAAAAATCGGCACGGCACAGATTCTGACAAATCGCTTTAACGCTCTGGCTTAGCGTCTCGTAGCTTATTACCTCGTTACGGCCATGTAGCCACCCGGCAGCAGCAGCAAGCAAAGAACCCGCAAATAAAATACCGCGCTGAGTATTCACCTGATTCGTACTCTGCAATAGCCGTTTCTCGTAGCGAATGCCCGTAACGCGAAGTGCATGTAGCAATGACGGTGGTGTGCCCTGATGACTCACCCCAAGTTGTGCACAGTCATGAAAACAGGGAGCAATAGCCGTGGAACTGGTAATAAAAAGCCAGATATCCATATCTGCGTGTGCGCCCTGTGAAACAGGAGTGACCAAACCAGGTTTAGGCCAGGTACAAGCCTCCATTAAAATGGCCTTTAATACGCATTCGCCGATCCATTTTGCAGCGCTCATGATGATTTCCTTTCTGCGTGAATTAAGGCAGAGGGAAAATATCACCGTTAATTTCGAGGAACAATTACGCTCGAGGTAACGTAATAACGCTGAGCGTTATCAGTGACGGGAAAGATAAAAATCAGAATGAGGTAGGTCACAGATAATTATATTGGAGATGCAATAACGTGAAGTTGAGTGGAGTTATCACGCGTTAATCTGCGAGTAAGGCGCTCCCCCTCTCCTCATTGGAAAGGGAGGCGCTCGGCGTGGTTTCCTGGGAGCTACTACCCCAACAATTCCTGCTTCACATCCATCGCCAGGTCAAACGAATGCAGCCG